>JACXTT010008335.1_pt1 | contig 14384 bp, 15 predicted proteins | sample 9270951 | NCBI WGS metagenome assembly JACXTT01 (sample SAMN15532306, study PRJNA645909) | rock metagenome | isolation source: weathered quartz diorite | place: Puerto Rico | collected 2017-06-21 | reverse complement strand
ATGGCGACGCTCGGGCGGCTCGCGGCCGGCGTCGCGCACGAAGTGAGCACGCCGCTGGGCGCCACGCTGACCAGCCTGCGCGTCGCGCGCGAGCTGGTGACCGAGTACCGCGATTCGATCGGCGACCCGGGCGTGACCGACGCCGACCACCACGCGATCGCCACCGAGCTCGACACGGTGGCGGCGCGCGCCGAGCAGTGGACCGCCAAGGCCGCGCATTTCATCCTCGCCGTGAAGGCGCACACGCGCGGCTACGCGGCCGCGCCCTCCTCGACGTTCGACGTCGCGGCGGTGGTGCGCGAGACCGAGGTGCTGCTGCAGCACGAGGTCCAGACCGCGGGCTGCGGCATCCGGGTCGCGGTGGCGCCCGACGTCCCGCGCGTCCAGGGCGATCCGATCAAGCTCGGCCAGGTCCTGACGAACCTGGTCAGCAACGGCGTCGACGCGATGGAGGACGCCGGCCGCACGGGCGACATCGAGATTGCCGTCGGCACCGACGGCGGCGCCGTCACGATCGCCGTCCGCGACCAGGGCTGCGGGATCGCGCCCGAGTACCGCGAACGGGTCTACGAGGAGATGTTCACGACCAAGCGCGCCGGCCGCGGCACCGGCCTCGGGCTCGCGATCGTGCGCGACCTGGTGATCAATCACTTCGGCGGGACCGTCGACTTCGAGTCCGCGCCCGGCGCCGGCACCACGTTCCGGCTCCGTCTGCCGGCGGCGCCCGTGTCCGCCGACGCAGCGGTCGGCCCGCGCTCCGCGGCCTAGCGGCCCGCCCGCGACAGCGTGAGCGGCGTGTGCTGAACGCCGGCGATCACGTCTCGTCGACGAGCGCCGTGGTCGTGAACGCGAAGACGGTCCCGGTGTGCCTGTGGGTCTGGACGCGGCTGCCCGGGGCGAATCGATTCCGGATCACCCACAGACCTTCGCGGATCTTGATCTGGAGGACCATGATCTCGACGCCCTGGTCGACGAAAACGTACGGCAACGCGTCGTCGCCGCGGTGAAGTGCCGTCGGGATGGCTTCGACCATGCCCTCCCGCGACCCGAGCGGTCGCCCCGGTTGCGACCGCCGCGATGTGCCCCGTGCCGCAGCCCGGGCGGGGACGGGCGCCGCAAGCTCCGGCGCCGTCCCAGCCTGCGGTCGGGGTGGTGCGGTCTACTTTCCGGCGCGGCCGCCCGAGCAGCTCTTCTTGTGCTGCTGGAGTTCGCGCTCGGAGCCGAAGGACTTGCCGCACGCCTCACACTCGTACGTTCCGGTCTGCTTGTGCTCCATACGGACAACCTCCTCGCCCCGACGCCGGAGCATGGAGCGTGCCGAGCGCAACCTGCCGCGGTCCGTTTCCGAACGACCGACGCGGCGCCCCGCATTGTAGAAACGGCGTCGAGACGGTGGGAACCTCTGGCGCCACCGCGCGCACCGACGTGGATCTTCGCCTACTCCAGCAGTGGAACGGAACGTGCTGTCGAACGAAGCGGAGGCGGAAGATGGGACTTCGAGTAGGATCGAAGGAGCTCGACGCCACGGTGCCCCACCGGCGCGCACCAGTCATCGGCAGCCCGAAGGTCGAGGAGGAAGGCCCCTCCCTGAAGGGCATCCACGTCCTCCTGGTCGACGACGAGGAGGATGCCCTCGGGGTACTGGCCATGATGCTCCGGCATAGCGGCGCCCGCGTGACGACCGCGATGTCGGCCGCCGAGGCCTTCACGGCCTTCGAGCGGCACGCTCCCGACGTCCTGGTGAGCGACATCGCGATGCCGGGAGAAGACGGGTACGCGTTGATCCGCCGCGTCCGACGCTTGCCGGCGGCGCGCGGCGGCAAGGTGCCGGCGATCGCGCTCACTGCGTTCGTCGCCGCCGAGCAACGCGTGAACGCACTCCTGGCAGGGTACCACATCCACCTACCCAAGCCGATCGACGCGGCGGAGCTGCTCAGGGTCGTCGCCGGCCTCGGCCGTCACGCGCGCCACTGAATCCGCGGACCCGAGAAGGCGCTCACCGTCACCGTCCCATGGCGGCTGACCGGCGGTCGGCCGGGGGTGGCCTCGGCTCGTCGTGCGTGCGATCGTCCGTGCCCACGGAGGGCCCCGCATGGCACGACTCCAGGCCGAGCTGAACAAGATGCTCGCCGATCCCTTCGGCGAGCTTCGCCGCCTGCGCGACGGCGGACCCCTGGTCGACCTCGAGGTGGGAGGCGTCGGCGTCATGCGGCACGAAGAGGTCCGCACGCTGCTCGCCGACGGGCGCCTGCGCGCCAACTTCGCCGACTTCCTGCGCTCGTTCGGCGTGAGCTCGGGGCCGTTCTTCGACTGGATGGCGCAGTCGCCGCTCAGCCGCGACGGCGCCGAGCATCACCGCTGGCGCTCGCTCATGTCGCGGACGTTCACTCCGCGGAGCGTCGAACGGCTGCGGCCCTTCCTCGGCACCGCGGCGCATGAGCTGATCGACGGCTTCGCCGCGCGCGGGCACTGCGAGTTCATGGCGCAGTTCGCCGACGCGTACCCGTCGCTCGGGCTGTGCGAGCTGATCGGCGTGCCGACCGAGGATCGCGACCGGTTCCGCGGCTGGGCCAACACCATCGGGCTCGGCTTCAGCCCGCTGGTGGCGAACCACATCACCGCCGTCGACGAGGCGCTCACGCAGCTCCTCGCCTACACCGCGGAGCTGGCGGCGATCCGTCGCCTCGAGCCGCGCGACGATCTGGTCTCGCGCATCGCCGCCGCGGCGGCGGAGGACGCCTGGACGGAGTACGAGGTGACGGCCGCGATCGCCGGGCTCGTCTTCGCCGGGCACGAGACCACCAAGAACCAGCTCGGCTGGATGGTGGCGGTGCTCGCCGAGCGGCCCGACGTGTGGGACGCCGTCGGGAGCGGCGCGCTCGCCGCGGCGGCGGTCGTCGAGGAGGTGTTGCGGTATCGCTCGACGGTCACGGGCGTCGGTCGCACCGTCGTCGAGCCGGTTCAGGTCGACGGCGAGCGACTCGATCCCGGGCAGCAGGTGTTCCTGTCGGTGTGGAGCGCCAACCACGACGAGCGGGCGTTCCCCTCGCCGGAGGCGATCGACCCGACGCAGAGCGTCGACGTCCCCCACCTCGCGTTCGGCCACGGCGCGCACCACTGCCTCGGCGCCGCACTCGCCCGGGCGGAGCTCCAGGAGGGGCTGGCCGCCCTCACCGCCCGGATCCGTTGTCCCACGGTCGGCGCCGACGCCACCTGGCGGCCACCGCTCGGGATCAACGGGCCCGAGCGGCTGCCGCTCGCGTTCACGGCGCGATAGAAGCGCGGCGCCCGCGCACGCGTGGGAGGATGCGATCTCGCGCGGTTCGCGCCGTCGCAGCGCAGCTTTTTCGTTGACAAGGCAAAGCGGCGCTGGGTACCGTGTGCGCGGTCCTGCGCTCAGGGTCCGCGCGGACGGATCACCCACGAGTCGCTCGTCGGGCGACCTCAAACCCCAAGCGAACGGAGTCCCGATGACGCGCCGCCTGCTGCTCGCCGCCCTGCTGGTGTTGCCCTGCCCGCTCACCCTCCACGCCGGCGATCAGACGGTGCTTGGAAATCAGTTCCTGGTGAACGACGGCGGCACCGCGCTCAAGCGGAAGATCACGATCACGGCGAAGGAAGTCGCGACCAACAACTCGGTGGCCGGCGACCCCGTGACGAACGGCGCGACCGTGACGATCACCGCGAACGGCACCACGCCCAGCTCGCAGATCTTCACGCTGCCGGTCGGAATGAGCCCGATCACCGGCACGCCGTTCTGGAGCGGCGACGCCACGAAGGGCTTCAAGTACAAGGCGCCGAAGGGCGAGAACGGGCCGCTCACCGGCGCGCAGATCAAGCGCTCGTCGCGCGGCGTGTTCACGATGAAGATCACCGTGAACTCGAAGTTCGGCGCCGTGAGCGTCGTCCCGCCCAACAACGGCACCGACGGCTGCGCGCTCCTCGACCTGATCGGCGGCGACACCTACAGCGTGGCGTTCGCGAGCGGCGTCATCACCAACAAGGGGCCGAAGCAGTTCAAGGTGAAGAAGCCGACCACGCAGGGCTCGTGCGTCCCCACCACCACGACCAGCAGCACGTCGACCAGCACGTCGATGACCAGCACGACCACCAGCAGCACCACCACCACGACCGCCCCGCCCAACTGCGGCAACCACGTCATCGATCCGGGTGAGACCTGCGAGGTGCCAGGCTCCGCCTGCGGCGCGTTCGCGACCTGCAGCTGGGACTGCACGTGCCCGTGCGACTTCCTCGACGAGAGCGACTGCCTCTACCCGTTCCCGAGCGACTACCTGACCACGACCGACGGGTCGACCGACACCGGCCTCCGCGTCCACTTCAACGACGCGGGCATGCCGAAGAACGCCGGCAACGTGCCGATCGAGTCCAGCGACTACAACCGGAACGACGGCTTCAGCCCGGGCGCGAGCATCCTCGTGCACGTACCGAACGTCGACCTGACGCAGACCGGCGCGGTGCCGATCATCGACATCGCGCGCTCGCTCGACTCGGGCGCGCCGATCGTGATCGTGAACGCGTCGACGCTCGCGCACCATCCGTTCTGGGCGGAGCTGGACGCCAACGCGAGCAGCGAGCCGTCGCGCGCGCTGATCCTCCGTCCGGCGGTCAGCCTGACCGAGGGCACGCGCTACATCGTGGCGCTGCGCAACATGAGGGACGGCACCGGCGCGATCATTCCGGCGGGCGCAAACTTCGCCGCATATCGCGACAACACCCCGACCGGCGACCCGGTGAAGGAGGCCCGTCGGGCGCACATGGAGGACGTCTTCGCCACGCTGTCGGCGGCGGGCGTGGCGCGCAACGACCTCTACCTGGCGTGGGACTTCACGGTCGCCAGCCAGCGCAACCTCACCGAGCGTCTCCTCTTCATGCGTGACGACGCCTTCGCCCGGCTCGGGTCGGCGGCGCCCGCGTTCACGGTGTCGCCCGTCCAGAACGAGGTCGACACCAAGATCTTCCGGCGCGTCACCGGCACCTTCCGGGTCGAGCGGTACGTGAACAGCACGGCACCGGGCGCGCGCTTCGTGCTCGACGCGAACGGCCTCCCGACCCACCAGACCGACCCGCAGGTCGCGAACTTCATCTGCAACATCCCGCGCGCGGCCCTCGCGAGCGCCGGCGCCAACGCCATTCCCGCCCGCGCGTCGCTCTACGGGCACGGGCTGCTGGGCTCGGCCAGCGAGGTCAACAGCGGCAACGTCGAGTCGATGGCCAACGAGCACAACTTCGTGTTCTGCGCGACCGACTGGATCGGCATGTCGGGCGCGGACATCGGGAACGCGGTGGCCATCCTCCAGGAGATCTCCAAGTTCCCGACCCTCACCGACCGCCTCCAGCAGGCGATGGTGGACCAGCTCTTCCTCGCGCGGCTGATGATCCATCCCAACGGGTTCGTCAGCAACGCGGCCTTCCAGGATTCCTTCGGCGCGCCGGTGATCGACACCAGCGACGTCTTCTACGACGGCAACAGCCAGGGCGGCATCTTCGGCGGCACGGTCATGTCGATCGCGCAGGACATCACCCGGGGGGTGCTGGGCGTGCCGGGCATCAACTACTCGCTGCTGCTCACGCGCAGCAGTGATTTCGCGACCTATTCGACCTTCCTCTACCCGTCGTACACCAACGAGCTCCAGCGCCCGCTCGTGCTGGCCCTGATCCAGATGCTGTGGGACCGCTCGGAGCCGAACGGCTACGCGGCCCACATGACCACCAACCCGCTGCCTGGCACGCCGCCGCACAAGGTGTTGATGCACGTCGCGTTCGGCGACCACCAGGTCACGACCGTCTCGGCCGAGCTCGAGGCGCGGACCATCGGCGCCTCGATCCACGCCCCGGCGATCGCCGCCGGCCGCAACCCCGACGTCACCCCGTACTACGGCATCCCGGAGATCCCGAGCTATCCGTTCGACGGCTCGGCGATCGTCATCTGGGACAGCGGCGCCACGACGCCGCCGATCACGAACATCGCGCCGAGCGTCGGGTTCGATCCGCACTCGGATCCGCGCAACTCGCCCGACGCGCGTAACCAGAAGTCCGCGTTCCTCACGACGGGTGGCGCCGTGATCGACGTCTGCAGCGGCCTGCCCTGCACCGCCACGCACTGACCGACCCGCGGGGGGCCCGCGCGCCGAGCGCATCGGTGCGGCGGCCTCGCCGGGCTCACCGAGGGCCGGCCGCTAGCCGATCGGGAAGAGCTTCCCGAACCGTCCCATCAGGACGGGATCGCCGCTGACGGCGTGCTCGGCGAGCGCCTCCTGGACGCTCTTCTCGCCTCGCGCCACCGCGAGCCAGAGATCGGAGTCCATCGACACGGTGACCGTGGGCTCCATCGTGCGGCCGGGCATGACGCGGCAGGTGCAGTCGTGGATGACGACCGTCCACTGGCCGGGCTCCCGCCCCTGGAGATCGAACAGCACCGCCGCCTCCACCCCGTCGGCAACGGTCGGATCGAACACCTGTGGCAGGCCTTGGACAGCGGCGGACGCCGTGGTCGGCTGGAAGGTGCTCACCATGTCTCGAGCCTCCTGCCCTTGATACGGTACCGACCACCACGCACGGTCGCAAGCAGATGCGAGGGCCGGTTGCGCCACCCGAAGCGCGGCGCTTAAATACCCCCGTCGCGATGGCGAGCGAGCGGCGAACCACCGAGCGCATTCTCAACGTGCTCCGCCCCTACGCGTCCAATTGGACGGGCACGCTCGGACGCGGTGACCTGGTGATCCCGCAGCGCGAGATCCCCCGTCTGATCCACGAGATCCTCGATGCGGTGCAGGACGAAGCGCCCCCGCGCGACGCCGGCGATCGCGAGCTGTTCGAGGTGCTGATGACGGCGCGACGAAGCATGTCGGTCCAGGATCAGGCGGAAGTCCTACGACGATCGTTCCGCATCCTCCTGCGTTGAACGGCGCGACCTCCAAGGTTCATCCCTAGGTCACTGGGCAGCCACGGTCGGCCTGCTACAGCTCGAGGCAGGAGGAACCGACCATGAGGACTCAGGTCGAAGACGGCCCCACCTCCAACTCCCCACGCGATTGGCGCGACCTCGCACTCGGGATGCTCCTGTTGGTGGCTTCGGTGGTCACCAGCGCCGGACTCGCGATCCTTGCACACTCGCTCTCCGTCGCCGGCTGATCGTTCAACGACGATTCACGGCACGCTCGTCTGCCCGTCACTCCCGCCCGCTAGATCCGACGCGTCCCGCATTCCCCCCTCACGCGCCGGGGAGCCGGCCGCACCGCCGGGACGACTCGAGCGACCGGCTCCCCAGGCGCTCCCAAGCGCCTCGCCTTGCACCACCCGGGCCGCTGCCGTAGACCCGCCCGATGCCGAGCCATCCGCTTCGCGGTGCGACCGCCATCGCCGGGCTCGGGATCACGCCGCAAGGCAAGGTGTACGGCCGGAGCTCCACCGGCTTCGCCGTCGACGCCGTGCAGTTGGCGCTCGCCGACGCCGGCCTCGCGCGCACGGACCTCGACGGCCTGCTCGTGAACCCGGGGCTGTCCTGGGGCGGACAGGGGATGGAGTCGTTCGCGCTCCAGCAGGCGCTGGGACTGCGCGACCTCCGACTGTCGGCGTCGATGAACCTGGGCGGTGCCACCGCGTGCGCGATGATCCAGCACGCGGCCCAGGCCGTCGCCGCCGGCGTGTGCACGACGGTCGCGTGTGTGTTCTCGGACGCGCCCCTCAAGCCGCCATCGCCGAAGGGGGAGCGCGCGTCGAGCGGCGCGGCCTACGGCTTCGCGCGCGGCTTCGACGCCGCGTACGGCATGTTCGGCGTGAACGCGATGTACGCGCTGGTCGCGCGCCGGCACATGCACCGCTACGGCACCACCCAGGACCAGCTCGGACAGATCGCGGTCGCGCAGCGTCGCTGGGCGAACCTGAACCCGCAGGCCCAGCTCCACGACCAGCCGCTGACGCTCGACGACTACCGCGCCTCGCGCTGGATCGCGGAGCCGTTCCATCTCTACGACTGCTGCCTGGTCTCGAACGGCGGGCTGTGCGTGATCGTGACCAGCGCGGCGCGGGCGCACGGGCTCCGGCGGCCGCCGGTGCACATCCTCGGCATGGCGCAGGGGCACCTGGGCGGTGATCCCTCCGACACCCTCGCCTCCGGCGCGGTGCTCGCCAAGGAGCCTGCGTTCGCGATGGCCGGCGTGACGCTCGCGGACGTCGACGTCGGGGAGCTGTACGACTGCTACACGTTCACCGTGCTGGTGACCCTCGAGGCCTACGGCTTCTGCAAGAAGGGCGAAGGTGGCCCGTTCGTCGCCGAGCGGCATACCGGCCCGGACGGCGGCCTCGCCCTCAACACGGGCGGCGGGCAGCTCTCGAGCTTCTACATGTGGGGCATGACCCCAGTGTCGGAGGCCGTGATCCAGATCCGCGGCGACGGGGGCAGGCGCCAGGCGCCGAAGCACGACGTCGCGCTGGTCTCCGGCAACGGCGGCGTGCTGTCGACGCACTCCACGCTGGTCCTCGCGAGGCACGCGTCGTGAGCACGGTCGCGAAGCCGCTTCCGGCCGTCACGCCCGACATGGTCCCCTTCTGGGAGGCGTCGAAGCGACACCAGCTGGTCGTCCAGCGGTGCGGGGGGTGCGGCGTCCACCGCTTTCCGCCCCGCGAGATGTGCAGCCGCTGCCTCTCGCGCGAGTCCTCGTGGGTGCCGGCCTCCGGGCGCGGCACGGTGTTCAGCTTCGTCGTGATGCACCAGGCCTACCACCCGGCCTTCGCAGACGACCTGCCCTACGCGGTGGTGGTGGTCGAGCTCGAGGAAGGGGCACGGATCACGAGCCGCCTCGTCGACTGCCCAGTGGGCGAGGTCCGCATCGATCTGCCGGTGACGGTCGTCTTCGAGGACGCGAGTCCCGAGATCTCGCTGCCCAAGTTCCGCCGCGCCTGACACCGCGACGGCAGGCGACCGCCTCGCGACGGCGCCGCAGCAAGGCGCATGCCCTGACCGTGCGAGCGGCCTTCGGGCTGCGCGGCCCTTGCGACCCGTCGCGACCGCGGATCGACCGTTCGCCCCGCGCGTCTGGCGGTCGGGCCGAGTCCCGGAGGAGAGTAGCCGTCAGCGAACGTGCTGGACTAGAATTCGTCCCCCGATGAGCCCACCCACCCTCTACGTTCCTCCGCCGAGCCGCACGCGGCAGATGAAGGGGCTCGTGTTCGGCGCCGGCGCCGCGACCGGTCTCCACCTGGGGTTGCTCCATCTCTTCCTGTGGCACTCGTGGTGGGCGCCGGTGACGTTCGTCGGCGCGAGCCTGGTATACTCCGGCGTCTCGTACTGGCTCTGGCGTCGCATCTTCCCGCGCCTCCCCGGCGGCACGCTGACGGCCCGGCTCATCTGGCAGACCGCGGTCTCCAGCGTGGCCTTCATGGTCGTGGCCGCGGTGGTCGGCTCCGCGGTCGCGGCTTGGCTCGGCGCCCCGGCCTTCTTCGGCCCGCCGACCGGCGTCGAGCAGCACCTCACGATCACGCCCGAGGTCCGGCAGTCGGCCGTCCGCCTGTACACGCTGCTGCCGGTCGTCCCGAGCGTCCTCATGACGCTGATCGCGTACCACCTGGTGTGGGAGCACGTGCTGGCGCTCCAGATCCGGGAGCGCGAGCTCCGGGAGCTGGCGGCGACGGCACAGCTCGCGGCGCTCCGCGCCCAGATCAACCCGCACTTCCTGTTCAACAGCCTGAACTCGATCGCGCAGCTCATCCACAGCGATCCCGACAAGGCCGAGGGCTGCGTCGAGCGCCTCGCCGACATCTTCCGCTATCTGCTCCGGCGCGCGGAAAAGGAATTCGTCCCGCTCGCCGAGGAGCTGGAGATGACCGAGGCCTACCTCGACATCGAGCGCGCGCGTTTCGACGACCGCCTGCGGGTGGAGACCGCCGTCGACGCGCAGAGCTTGCGCCACCTGATCCCGAACCTGATCCTCCAGCCGCTGGTCGAGAACGCCGTGAAGCACGGGCTCTCCCGCAAGGTCGGCCGCGGCACGGTGCGCATCGAGGCGCGCGTCGAGGGGGCCGACCTCATGCTGAGCGTCGGCGACGACGGGATCGGGATGTCGGGGAGCGTGCTCGCGCACGTCTACGAGCGCGGCATCGGGCTCCGGAACCTCCGCGAACGCATGGAGCGGCTCTACGGCCCCGCCCACCTGCCGCAGATCACGAGCGCGCCCGGCGGCGGAACCCAGGTCCGCCTGCGCCTCCCGACGCGCGCCGAGGCGGCGTAGTCGTGACCGGCGGTCTCCGCACGCTCGTCGTCGACGACGAGAAGCTCGCGCGCGACCGGTTGCACGGGTTCCTCACCAAGGTCGACGGCGTCGACGTGATCGGCGAGGCACCGAACGGCGTCGATGCGCTCCGCATGATCGAGGAGGAGAAGCCCGACCTCGTCTTCCTCGACGTGCAGATGCCGGGCATGGACGGCTTCGAGGTGCTCAAGGCGCTGCGCGGTCAGCGCCCGCACATCGTCTTCGCCACCGCCTACGACGAGTACGCGATCCGCGCCTTCGAGGTGCAGGCGGTCGACTACCTGCTGAAGCCTTTCGCCCGCGGGCGCGTCGAAGAAGCGGTGCAGCGCGTCCGCACCCGGATGGGGAACGGCGGCGCACCCGACTTGGAAGCCGTGCTCGAGAAGCTCGACGAGCGACGCAAGGTGTACGTGCGCCAGGTGCCGGTGCACAGCGGCAAGCGCATCCTGATCCTGCCGGTCGAGAGCGTGCTGTGGTTCGGCGTCGAGTACCGGCTGGTCTACGCGCACACCGACGAGCGCGCGTACATGACCAACTACACGCTGCGCGAGCTGGAGGAGCGGCTCGACCCGGCGCTGTTCTTCCGCGCGCACAAGTCGAGCCTGGTGAACCTGAAGCAGGTGAAGGAGATCGTCCCGTGGTTCGGCGGGCGCTTCAAGCTCGTGATGCGCGATCAGGCCGCCAGCGAGGTGGCGCTCAGCCGCGCGCAGGCGCGCGCGCTGCGCGCGCTGCTCCGCTGGTGACGTCCCTTGACAGCATGGGCGACCCGCCTCCATAGGTCTCGGCTGCCCGCCCGCCATGATCTCCCCCGCAGTTGCAGTCCCCAGCACCGGGCCGAACCCGCGCCGCCTCCTCGCGAGCCTCGCCACCTCGGCGGTGGCGCACGCCGTGCTGGCGCTCCTGATCCTGTTCGACGTGGCGGGGATCGGGGGCGGCTTCGGGCTCGGCGTCGGCCCGGGGTTCGGGATCGGCGCGGGCGGCGGCGCCGGGCTGGGCGAGCAGAAGCGGCGCCAGATCTTTTCGCTCCAGGACATGCCCGAGCCGGTGCGGCCGCGCGACCCGAACCCCGACGACGCGCTCAAGCAGCTGCTGGCTCCGAACCAGGCGCAGGCGATCGTCGTCCCGCAGCCCACGCAGCCGCGCGCGGCGTCGACGACGTCGCCGGTGGTGCATTTCGCCGCACCGGTGAAGCCGATCGGCGCCGGCACCGACTTGAGCTCGCGGTTCGCGTCGGCGGGCGCCGGGATCGGCGGCCTCGGGATCGGGGGCGGAGGCGGCGGCGCCGGCTGGTCACTCGGCTCGGCGTTCGGAAAGTACGTCGGCGGGCTCCGCAAAGTCGGCGTCGACGTGGCGATCGTCGTCGACTCCACCGGCAGCATGCAGACGGTCATCGACGACCTGAAGGAGCGGCTCGACGACATGGTCGTGACGCTCCAGCGCCTCGTCCCCACCGCGCGCATCGGCGCCGTCGCCTACCGCGACCGCGACGACGACAAGGTCGCGACCGCGCCGCGCCAGAGCGAGAGCTTCGTGGTGCGCTGGTCCGACCTCACCTTCAACCCGAAGAAGGTCCAGACGTTCCTGAACGGGATCGTCGCCGAGGGCGGCGGCGACTGGGAGGAGGCCGTCAAGGACGGCGTCGAGGCGGCGATGCGCCAGCTCAAATGGCGGCAGGACGCCAAGAAGGTGATCGTCGTCGTCGGCAGCTCGCCGCCGCACGAGAAGGACATTCCCGCGCTGAAGAAGCTGATCGAGGAATGGCACGCGCGCGGCGGCATCGTCAGCACCATCGACGTCAGCCTCCGGCTCCACGAGGAGCACGAGCGCATGCTCTCGCGCTCGCTCTACGGCGAGGAGCCGAAGGAGATCTCGCCCCTGCCGGACTTCTATCAGGCGGTGCGCGAGAGCTTCGGCGACATGGCGCACGAGGGCGGCGGCGAGATGATCAGCCTCGGACAAGAGTCGGGGATCGTGAAGCACGTCCTGGCCCTGACGTTCGGCCCGCAGTGGCAGAAGGACGTCGCGCGCGTGTCGCGCGGCATGTGAGCTCAGAAGGAGATCGGATGGAGAACGTGAATCTGGACCTCGTGGCCCTCATCCAGCAGGGGGCGATCTCGACGTATCCGCTCCTGCTCTGCTCCATTCTCATGCTGGGCGTCGTGCTGGAGCGGTTCTGGAGCCTCCGGGGGATCATCTCCTCGACTGCCGCGCTGACGTCCCAGGTCGTGCCGCCGCTCGCGCGCGGCGACGTGAAGGGCGGACGCGCGGGTATCGACCAGGCCCCGCCGTCGCCAGCGCGACGCGTGTTCGCCGACGTTCTCGACGCGGAGCCAGGCACGACGCTCCCCGATCTCGAACGCGTCGCCGACGAGCGGCAGTTCGAGGAGGTGCAGGGCTGCGGCGCGTACCTGTGGATCCTCGGCACGATCGGCTCGTCGGCGCCGTTCATCGGCCTCTTCGGCACCGTGCTCGGCATCATCCGAGCCTTCCACAGCATGGCGCTCGCCGGCACGGGCGGCTTCGGCGTCGTGGCGGGCGGCATCTCGGAGGCGCTGATCGCGACCGCGCTCGGACTCGCGGTCGGCATCGTCTCGATCGTGTTCTACAACTACCTCCAGGCGCGCGTGGAGCGCATCGACGCCGCGCTCCGCATCGGCAACACCCGCATCCTCGAGGCCATCGCCGCGGGACGGAGGGCGAATGGCGCTCGGTAGGGCTCACCGCAAGGGCCACATCGTGGCCGAGATCAACGTCACGCCGCTCACGGACGTGTTCCTGGTCCTGCTGATCATTTTCATGATCACGACCTCCGCGCTCGTGAAGCCGGCCGCCGACGTCGATCTGCCGAAGTCGGCCGACACCAACGAGGAGGCGCACGGCGTCATGATCACGATGACGCCGTCGCACGAGATCTTCGTCGCCGACCATCCGGTGGCGGGCGACGACGCCGCGCTCGCGAGCGCGCTCAAGGATGCGCTCGGGAAGTCGTCGGAGAAGGTGGTCATCCTGGCGGGCGACCGGGGCGTCGTGCTCGGCGAGGTCGTCCGCGTGCTCGGACTCGCGAAGGAGGCGGGCGCGACGGGGTTCGCGCTGGCCTCCGAGTGACGCGTCTCCACGCCTCCCGGCTGCGGGCGAGCGTCGTCACCGTGCTGCTGCTCGCGCTGGCGCCGGCCGCGCGACCGGCGGGCGCCGAGAGCCTGCCGCAGCTCGAGCAGCGTGCGAAGGCCTTCTACGACCTCCTCGAACGCGGCGAGAAGGACAAGGCGATGGCGGTCTTCCCGGACCTCGAGCGCGCGCTGGCCTCGACCGTCACCGAGCTGGGGAACCGCCTCGACAAGCTCCGCGACGAGGTGACCGATCGCGACGGCGACCTGGAGGAGCTCTACCGAAGCCCGGCGTGGCGCGAGCCCGAGATCGCGCAGCTCGTCGCGACCTATCACCTCGCCTGGGTCCGCTATCAGGCCGCCCGGATCATCTCGGATCCGGCGCGGAAGAAGACGCTCCTCAAGCAAGCGACCGAAGGCTTCTCGCAGTTCACGATCGTGAACGAGGTGCCCGAGATCTACGCCGAGAGCCTGCTCGGGCGGGGCCTCGCGTTCATGGAGCTGGGCGACTGGGCCAAGGCGCGCGAAGACCTTCAGGCCGCCGCCGCCGAGTCGCGCACGGCCGCCAAGGCAAAGGCCGCCCTCGACGAGGTCGATCGCCGCCAGGGCGGGAAGAAGGCGCCGCCCGAGGACGACCCGGAGACCCTGCTCACGAAGCTCGGCGAGGTGCTGTCGCGCGCCGCCGAGGACGGCGCGGTCGAGAAGGATGCAACCGCGCTGGCGCGCGGCCTCGCCGCCCGCGCCGGCAACTGGCCCGAGCGCGTGCGCGGCCTCGTCGGCGACAAGCTCGGGGACGTGGCGCATCCGCGTACGAGCTACGGGCTCTTCCTCCTGGCGCAGCTCGCGATCGACCGCGGCCGCTGCGCCGACGTCGCCCCGCTCGCCGACGCGAGCGACGGCCTCCACGACCCGGGCCGCGGCCGCCACCGCCCCGAGCTCCTGTTCCTCGACGCCGGCTGCAAGCTGAACGGCGGGCACCCGCGCGAGGCCGCGGAGCAGTTCGGCACGCTGC
>JACXTT010008334.1_pt1 | contig 14386 bp, 15 predicted proteins | sample 9270951 | NCBI WGS metagenome assembly JACXTT01 (sample SAMN15532306, study PRJNA645909) | rock metagenome | isolation source: weathered quartz diorite | place: Puerto Rico | collected 2017-06-21 | reverse complement strand
CGGCAACTCGATCCTCATCAAGATCAACCAGATCGGCACGCTGACCGAGACGTTCGCCGCCATCGAAATGGCCAAGCGCGCCGGCTACACCGCCGTGATCTCGCACCGCTCGGGCGAGACCGAGGACAGCACCATTGCCGACATCGCCGTGGGCACCAACGCCGGCCAGATCAAGACCGGTTCGCTGTCGCGCTCGGACCGTATCTCGAAGTACAACCAGCTGCTGCGCATCGAGGAAGACCTCGGCGATATCGCCACCTACCCGGGCAAGAGCGCGTTCTACAACCTGCGCTGAACCCAGGCAGGCGCCTGACGCGCCCCTGACGGCGGCGGCACGGATTTCATCCGGCTGCCGCCGTTTTTGTATCCGGATTTGTATCGAAATCTGGCCGGCATTGCCTTATGGCCCGAGTTCGCACATCATTGTGCGGAAATTTCTGTCCGCCACGCCTCATGCGCCTGATTTCTTTGCTGTTGTTCGTGCTGTTGCTCGCCATCCAGTATCCGCTCTGGCTCGGCAAGGGCGGTTGGCTGCGGGTTTGGGAGCTCAACCGGCAGGTGCAGGAGCAGGCCACGCGCAACCAGACGCTGAAGCTGCGCAATGCCAAGCTGGAAGGCGAAGTGAAGGACCTGCAGGACGGCACGGGCGCCATCGAGGAGCGCGCCCGCTACGAGTTGGGCATGGTGAAGGACGGCGAGGTATTCGTGCAGTTCGTCGCACCGGCGCCGAAGGTCAGCGCCACGCCGCCGCTGCCGCCGCCGCCGAATTCCCCCGCGGCCACCGGTCGGCACTGAGCGCGTGCCACAAGGCCGGTCCAGGCGCGGCCGGCCTTGTTGTCTTTACCACCAGTAGGGGTAGCCGCCCCAGTAGCCGGGCGAGCTGACGCTCACGCCGCCACCCCAGTGGCCGCCGCCCCAGCCTCCATAAAACAAATTCCAGCTTGTGTTCGGATAGGCGTACGCCGCGCGGTAGGCCGCCTCATAGGCCTGTTGCTGGCGGATGGCTGCTTCCTGGTCGCGCAGGATTTGCTGGTTCAGGGCGTCCAGCTGCTGCTTCTGTTCGACGCTGAGCGGGGCGGCTGGCTGGGCTTCCGGCGCCAACCGTGCGGTGGCGGGGCTGCCGTTGAGATCGCGCGGCACCGGCGCGGCACAGCCGCCGGCCAGCAGCGCGGCAGCCAGCAAGGCTGGCAGGACAGGTAGGACAGGCAGGGAGGGGAAACGAGCGGAAAGCATGGCGGCGGATGGCAGTACTGAACATCAGACGCCAGCCTCGAACCTGGCGCCATCGATAACAGCTTAGCTGTTGGACTTGCGCCCTGCAGGGTGGTTCGCACCCGACATGTCCGCCGCACCACCGGCCCCACGGGCCGGTTCCGGGTCAGTGGTGGTGATGAGCGCCTTCACCCGCGCCGGTGGCGATATGGGCCGGCGTGAAGAGCTGGGCGCAGTCCACGGCATCGAACTCATAGCGCTGGCCGCAGAAATCGCAGTGGATCTCCGCATTCCCGCGCTCGGCCACGATGCCGTCGATTTCTTCCTGCCCCAGCGACTGCAGCATGCCTGCCACCTTGGTGCGCGAGCATGAGCACTGGAAGTGCGGGGTGAGCGGTTCGAACACGCGCAGGCCGGTTTCCTGCAGGTCTTCCCAGAACAGTCGGCGCAGCAACGTGTCCGGCGTTTCGGCCAGCAGTTCTTCCGATTTCAACGTGTTGCCGAGCTGGCACGCGCGATCCCAGGTATCCAGGTCCTGCGCACGGCCGTGTCCCGACAGGGCTGCGCCGGTTTCGCCGACTTCCTGCGTGCCGCCGTAGGACGGCAGCTTCTGCAGCAGCATGCCGGCCGCGGCATGGTCGTCGGCGGCCAGCCACAGGCGCGTGTCGAGCTGCTCGGACGCCTGCATGTAGTGCTCGAGCACGGCGCTCATGGAAGCCAGCGGCCCGTGGGCGTCGGCCAGCGGCACGATACCCTGGTAGGGCTGCTGGCCCGGCAGCTTGTCCTTCGGGTCCAGCGTGATGGCAAAGCGGCCGTGGCCATGGAGATTGACCATGTCGGCGAGCGTCGCGTCATTGGCGATCTGCGCGCCTTCAGCCAGCTTGGCCGTGGCGCGCATCGACAGGTCGGACAGGCACTCCACCACCAGCATGCGCACGGGGCCGTCGCCGTGCAGCTGCATCACGAGCGCACCGTTGAACTTGAGATTGGCCGACAGCAGCGCGGCGGCAGCCATCATCTCGCCCAGCACGCGCCGCACGGGCTGCGGATAGGCGTGGCGGTTCAGCACTTCGCGCCAGGTGGCTTCCATGCGGACCAGTTCGCCGCGCACAGGGGCCGCGTCGAACAGGAACTTCTGCAGGGTGTCGGTAGTGGTCGTATCGGTCACAATAGTCTGTCTGTCAATCGGTTGTAGCCGCAGCGGCGCGTGTCAGTCGATCCGCTTGAGCTGTTGCTTGTACATGGCCTGGCGCGTGGCGTAGGTCTCGGCATTGCGATAGAGGTTGGCCACGTCCTGGTCGGTCAGTTCGCGCACCACCTTGGCCGGTGCGCCGAGGATCAGCGAGCGGTCGGGGAACACCTTGCCTTCGGTCACCACGGCGCCCGCGCCGACCAGGCATTCCTTGCCGATCACCGCGCGGTTCAGCACCACGGCCTGGATGCCGATCAGCGAGCCTTCGCCGACCGTGCAGCCATGCAGCATGGCCTGGTGGCCGATCGAGACCTTGTCCCCCAGCGTCAGCGGGCAGCCGGGGTCGGTGTGCAGCACGGAGCCTTCCTGGATGTTGGTGTCCACGCCCACCACGATCGGTTCGTTGTCGCCCCGGATCACCACGCCCGGCCATGCACTGGCGCGCGACTTCAGGGTCACGTTGCCGATGATGGTGGCTTCGGGGGCCACGTAGGCGTCCTGGTCGATATTGGGGACGAGTTCGCCGAGCTGGTACAGCGCCATGGAATCTCCTGCACGAAAGTTGTTATCTGGGGATGGCCGCCGGCCTTTAAAGAGCGCGGGGAATTGCCGCGGCCGGCCTTGGCGCCGGCACGCCGCATGCACGGCCGGGCGCTCCCGGCGTGGCTCTACAATGGCGGCAGACCGGATTTTACGCCCATGCCAGAGATTTCACCCGCCGCCCGACTGCCTGATCCTGCACAAACGCTGCGCCGGCAGGCGCTCGCCGTGCTTTGCCTGACCGATGCCCGGGACAAAGCCAATGCCGCCCGCGCGCTGTTCAGGGACCTCGCGCTGGCCGATGCCGCGTCTCTGGGGGCGGACGATCACATTGCCGCCGAAGCGACACTGCCCATTCCGGGCCGCCCGCCACGGCCGGAACTGGTGCCGCCGCAACAGGTCGAGCGCCGTCGCTCGCTGCATACCGACGCCGGCCGCGCCGCCTTGATCCACGCGCTGTGCCACATCGAGTTCAACGCCATCAACCTCGCGCTCGACGCGGTGTGGCGCTTTCCCGGCATGCCGGCGGACTACTACCGCGACTGGCTGCGCGTGGCAGACGAAGAGGCACTGCATTTCACGCTGCTGGCGGACCATCTCGGCACGCTGGGTTGCCGCTATGGCGATTTCCCTGCCCACAACAGCCTGTGGGAGATGTGCGACCGCACCGCGGGCGACGTGCTGGCGCGCATGGCGCTGGTGCCGCGCACGCTGGAGGCGCGCGGGCTCGACGCCTCGCCGCCGGTGCGCGCCAAGCTGGCCGGGGCGGGCGACCACGCGGCCGCGGCCATCATCGACATCATCCTGCGCGATGAGGTGGGGCACGTGGCCATCGGCAACCATTGGTACCCCTGGCTCTGCGCGCAGCGCGGCCTGGACCCGGTATCGACCTATGCCGCGCTGGCGCGGCAGCACCGCGCGCCGAAGCTGCGCGGGCCCTTCAACCTCGATGCGCGCCGCGCCGCCGGCTTCGACGAGGACGAGCTGGCGTGGCTGGAGGCCTCGGCCGGCTAGTGCTTGCCGGACGCCCGCTCCTGCTCCAGCAGCCTGAGTACACGCCGCTGGACCTTGCCGGTGGTGGTCATCGGCAACTGGTCAATGAACTCGATCTTCTTCGGGTACTCGTAAGGCGCCAGCTGGCCGCGCACGTGCTCCTGCAGCGCAGTCACCAGCGCCGCGTCGCTGTCGAACGAGCGCGCCACCGAAGGCGTCAGCACGATGAAGGCCTTGACCACCGCGCCGCGCTCGGCGTCCGGCGACGGCACCACCGCGCAGTTGGACACGGCCGGATGCTTGAGCAGGCAATTCTCGATCTCGCTCGGTCCGATGCGGTAGCCCGACGACTTGAACACGTCGTCGGCACGGCCCTGGTACCAGAGGTAGCCGTCGGCATCGACGCGCGCCATGTCGCCGGTGCGGCACCAGCGCAGGCCGTCGCGCTCCACGTATCTGGCGGCGGTGGCAGCCTCGTTCTTCCAGTAGCCGAGGAAGAAGACCGGGTCGGGATGGCCGTGGATGTCAGTGGTGCAGACCGCCACCTCGCCGTCTTCGCCCGGCGCACACGGCCGGCCTTCGTCGTCGATGACTTCCACGCGATGGCCCGGGTAGGGCCGCCCCATCGAGCCCGCGCGCGCGGGCCAGCCCAGTCGGGATTCATCATGCTGGGCGGTGCAGTTGCCGACGATGTAGTTGATCTCGGTCTGCCCGAACATCTCGTTGACGATCACGTCCAGGGCATCGCGGCACCAGCTGAAGACGGTTTCGCCAACCGCCTCGCCGGCGCTCATCAGCGCCCGCAGCTTCAGCGTGTAGCGCTGCCGCGGGTCCGGGCACGCCTTCATCATCTGCTTCAGCGCGGTCGGAAACAGGAAGGTGCTGGTGACGCCGTAGCGTTCCAGCAGCTCGAACGCGCGTTCGGCCGTGAAGCGGCCCTGGTAGCCGACAATCGGCTTGCCGAAATAGAGCGCCGGCATCAGCGCATCCCAGAGCCCGCCGGTCCAGGCCCAGTCGGCCGGGCTCCAGAATACGTCGTCGTCCTGCGGATACCAGTTCTGCGAGCACACGAAGCCGGGCAGGTTGCCAATCAGCGCACGGTGCGGGATCAGCGCGCCCTTGGGCGGCCCCGTGGTGCCGCTGGTGTAGATCAGCACGGCGGCTTCGTCGGCCTTGGTCCGCTCGGCCGTGAACGTTGGCAACTGCGCCGCGAGCAGGATGTCCCAGTCATGATCGCCGCGGCCGCGCGCATCGCCCGCGGCGATCACGGTGGCGAGCCTCGGGCATTGCGGGCGCGCGGCCAGCACGTTGTCGATCGAGGTCTCGTCAGCGATCGCCACGATGGCTTCGCTGTGGCCGATGCGGTAAGCCAGCGCCTCGGGGCCGAACAGCATCGACAGCGGCGTGGCGATGGCGCCGAGCTGGGAGATCGCCACATAGGCGATGGCCGTCTCGATGCGTTGAGGCATGACGATGGCGATGCGGTCGCCACGCTGCACGCCAAGCGCGCGCAGTGCCGCCGACAGCCGGTTCGCTTCCGCCTGCAGATACGCGTAGCTGAACGCATCGCGGCGGCCGTCCTCATGCTCGGTATGGATCGCGGTGCGGTCGGCAGTGGCCGGGTCGCGCGCCCAGCGGCCGCAGCAGGCTTCGGCCAGATTGAAGTGTTCGGGGACTTCCCAGCGGAAGGCGTCATAGAGCGCCTGGTAGTCGTCGCGCCGGCTTTCCGGCAGGGCTGCAACAGCCATGCTGCTGTCTCCTTGAGAGTCTCGTTATAATTCTGCGAACGATCGTTCTATTCTAAGCGGACTTCCATGCCGGCCCTGATACTCGCGCAAGGCAGGGAAGCAATCCGCTACCAGGGGAGACAAATGACTATCAAGGAAACCTCGCGCTTTGAATTTATCACGTTGCGCGGCCTGCGCTGCCACGTGCGCCAGTGGGGTACGCCGGGCGCGCCGAAGCTGTTCATGCTGCATGGCTGGATGGACGTGGCGGCATCATTCCAGTTCCTGGTGGACCGCCTCGAGCGTGATTGGCACGTGATCGCGCCTGACTGGCGCGGCTTTGGCGAAAGCGACTGGCCGACGCGCTATCCGGCCACGCAGTCATACTGGTTTGCCGACTACATTGCCGACCTGGAGGCGCTGCTCGACCACTACCAGCCCGACGGGCAGGTGGACCTGGTGGGGCATAGCATGGGCGCCAACGTGGCCTGCCTCTATGCGGGCATCCGGCCGCAGCGCGTGCGCCGGGTGGTGGACCTTGAGGGCTTTGGCATGACGCAGACGCGTGCCGAGCAGGCGCCGAAACGCTACGCGCGCTGGCTCGACGAACTGCGCCAGGGACCGGAACTGCGGACCTACGACGATGTGGCCGGCGTGGCCGCACGGCTGCAGAAGACCAATCCGCGCCTGCCTGATGATCGCGCCGCATTCCTGGCCGAGCACTGGTCGCGCCGCAATGAAGCCGGGCGCTGGGAAATTCTCGGCGATCCGGCGCACAAGCTGGTGAATCCGGTGCTGTACCGGCTCGACGAGGTGATGGCGATCTGGGCACAGGTGAGCGCCCCGGTGCTGCATGTGGAAGCGCGCGACTCGGAAACGCTGCGCCATATCGCCCACAAGCAGACGCTCGACGAATTCCGCGAGCGCTTCCGCGCGTTCCGCGATTTCCGCGAGGCGGTGATCGATGACGCGGGCCACATGCTGCACCATGACCAGCCCGCCGCGGTGGCGGCGCTGATCGAATCGTTCTGCGCCTGAGCGCCGCGCCGCCGGCGCGGGCCATCAGGCGTGGGTGAGCTTTTCCTTGAGCGCGGCGTTGTTGCTGGTGTGCACGTGCACCAGCGACTTCTCCGGAAACGCGTAGTGATAGGCCTTGCGCAAGGCCAGCGCGGCCTCGTGGAAGCCGGACAGGATCAGCTTCTGCTTGTTGTGGTAGTAGGCGATGTCGCCGGCGGCGAAGATGCCGCGCCGCGAGCTTTCGTAGGTAGTGGTGTCGACCAGTATGCGGCCGGCGCGCATGTCCATGTCCCACTGCGCGATCGGGCCGGGCTCCGAGACCAGTCCGTAGAGCGCGACCAGTTCGTCCGCAGGGAGGGTCTGCACGCCGTCGCGGCTGCGGACCTCGATTTCCGTGAGCGCGGCATCGTTGCCATCGCCGGCGGTCTTGAGTGCGCCGAGCATGCCAATGACGAAGTCCATTTCGCCGGCCGCCACGGCCGCGTGCATTGCCGCCACCGTGCCGTCGGCGGCGCGGAAGCCTTCGCGCCGGTGCAGCAGCGTGACGCGCGCGGCCACCTTGCGCAGCGCGAGCGCCCAGTCCAGCGCGGAGTCGCCGCCGCCTGCGACGATCACGCGCTTGCCGGCGAAGCGCGACACATCACGCACCGCGTAATGTACGTGACGATCTTCCAGCGCCGGGGCTTCGGGCAACGATACGCGCTGCGGCGCAAAGGCGCCGACACCGGCGCAGACCAGCACGGCGGCGACGTCGAAGCGCTTGTTGGTGTCGGTGGTGACCAGCAGGCGGGAATGGCCTTTGCCGTGCGCGGGCAGCACCTCGCTCACGCTTTCGGCGCGCTGGCTGAAGTGCATCGGGAAGGCAAAGGGCGCGCACTGCTCCAGCAGTCGGTCCACCAGGTCCTGGGCCAGGCAGCCCGGCACGGCCGGGATGTCGTAGATCGGCTTTTCGGGGTACAGCTCGGTGCACTGGCCGCCGGCGCGATCCAGCACGTCGATCAGCTCGCATTTCAGGCCGAGCACGCCGGCCTGGAATGCGGCGAACAGGCCGACTGGGCCCGCGCCGACGATCAGCACGTCGGTGGTCGTGGTCTCGGTAGCGCCGGGCGGGAAAGTGGTGTTGTCGGTGGACATTGGCGTGGGTGCGGCTGGCGGTGAATCGAAAACCCGACTATACCGCGCCACAGGTGCACCTCCGCCGACGCCAGCATTGCCGGCAAGGGCTTTGCGCAGCGGCTGGCCCGTGCGCGGGCCAGCCCGAACGCACTTCCGGGAGTAGAATAGCCACATGCCCGATCCGCACATTCTCAACGCCGACCTGCACTGCCATTCCACCGTGTCCGACGGCACCCTGTCGCCGCGCGCGGTTGCCGAGCGCGCGCATGCCGGCGGCGTGCAGCTGTGGTCGCTCACCGACCACGATGAGGTTGGCGGCCAGGCCGAGGCGCGCGCCGCTGCCGATGGCTTGGGCATGCGCTATGTCCCGGGCGTCGAGATCTCGGTGACCTGGGCCAGCCAGACCGTGCATATCGTCGGCCTGCAGATCGATCCGTTCTGCCCGGAGTTGATCGACGGCCTCGCCGACACGCGCTCGGGCCGTGCTCGGCGTGCCCGCGACATCGGCGACGCGCTGGCGAAGATCGGCATCGAAGGCGCCTACCCGGGCGCGCTCAAGTACGTCGGCAACCCGGACCTGATCTCGCGCACGCATTTCGCGCGCTGGCTCGTGGACCAGGGTTACTGTGCCACGATCGGCGACGTGTTCAGCCAGTACCTGTCGGAGGGGCGGCCCGGCTACGTGGGCCATCGCTGGGCGAAACTGTCCGACGCCATCGGCTGGATCCGCGCGGCTGGCGGCATCGCCGTGATGGCCCATCCGGGCCGCTACAACTACACGGATACCCAGCACGACGCGCTGTTCGATGAATTCACGGCGCTGGGCGGCCGCGCCGTCGAGGTGGTGACCGGCAGCCATACGCCGGACCAGTACCGGCGCTATGCCGGCGTGGCGCGCCACTATGGCCTGCTGGCGTCGCGTGGCTCGGACTTCCACGGCCCCGGCGAGGGTCGCGTGGAGCTCGGGGCGCTGCCGCCGCTGCCGCCCACGGTCACGCCGGTATGGCACGACTGGTAGCCGGCGCCGGCCGCCGCGCACGAACCCCGTCCGAATCAGAACCTGAGCGAACCTGAGCGCACCTGAGCCCGGCCATGTCCCAGTATTTCGAGATCCATCCGCTCAACCCGCAGGCGCGACTCATCAAGCAGGCGGTGCAGATCATCCGCCAGGGCGGGCTGATCGCGCTGCCGACCGATTCCAGCTATGCGCTGGCCTGCCAGCTCGACGACAAGGCTGCCGTGGAGCGCCTGCGCCGGCTGCGCGGCATCGATGACAAGCACCACCTCACGCTGATGTGCAGCGACCTGTCCGAACTCGGCAGCTTCGCGCGCGTCGACAACCGGCAGTACCGCTGGATCAAGGGCGCCACGCCGGGGCCGTACGTCTTCATCCTCGAGGCGACCAAGGAGGTGCCGCGCCGGCTGTCGCACCCGGCGCGCAAGACCATCGGGGTGCGCGTGCCCGACCATCCGATTCCCCTTGCGCTCTTGGCCGAGGCCGGCGAACCGCTGCTGACCGCCACGCTGCAGCTGTCCGGCGACGAGGCGCCGATGAACGACCCGTCTGAAATCCGCAGCCGGCTCGAAAAGCTGCTGGACCTGGTGGTTTGCGGCGGCCCCGCACCGGCGCAGCCCACGACGGTGATCGACCTGACCAGCGGGGAGCCGGAACTGGTGCGCGCCGGCAGGGGCGATATCGCACGCTTCGGCCTGTGAATTCTGGCCTGCGCGTGATTCTGCGGCCGGCTAGCCCGTTACAATGAGCCTCATGGATTCCTCCCTTATTCAGACCTTTGCCGTCTATGCGCTGCCGGTGCTGTTCGCGATCACGCTGCACGAGGCGTCGCACGGCTACGTGGCCAAGCACTTCGGCGACACCACGGCCTACGCGCTGGGGCGCGTCAGCCTGAACCCGGCGCGGCACATCGACCCGATTGGCACCATAGCCGTGCCGCTGCTGCTGTACCTCATGACCAACGGGCAGTTCGTGTTTGGCTATGCCAAGCCGGTGCCGGTGGATTTCGGGCGGCTGCGCAACCCGCGCTGGCACGGCATGTGGGTGGCCCTGGCCGGGCCGGCCAGCAATGTCGTGCAGGCCTTCCTGTGGGCGCTGATCGCGATCGGCCTGGCCTGGGGGCGCGTGTCCGAACCGTTCTTCAGCGAAATGGCGCGCGCCGGCGTGCTGGTCAACCTGGTGGTGGCGGCATTCAACCTGTTCCCGATTCCGCCGCTGGACGGTGGCCGCGTGCTGACCGCGCTGCTGCCGCCGCGCGTGGCCTATTCGGTGTCGCGCATCGAGCCGTACGGCATTTTCATCGTGCTGGCCCTGGTGGCGGCCGGCGTGATCACCTCGGTCTGGATGCGGCCGGTGATCAACCTGCTCAGTTCGCTCGTGGAACTGATGCTGCGGCCCGTCATCATGTTGCTGCAGTAAGGGACGCCGTCCATGCTCGCGCATGCGCCCACGGGCGCTCCGTCTGAATGGGTCACGCGCTGGGCCCACCTCGTGCGCCCGGCTGGCCGCGTCCTTGATCTCGCATGCGGCAGCGGCCGGCATGCGTGCTGGTTCGCGCAGCGCGGTCATGCGGTCATTGGCGTCGACCGCGATGCCGAAGCCGTAGCCGCGCTGCCGGCATCCATTGCCGGGCGCATGGAAGACCTCGAGCAAGGCACGTGGCCACTTGCCGGCGAGGCGCCGTTCGACGCTGTCGTCGTCACCAATTATCTGCATCGCCCGCTGTGGGCCGATCTGGTCGGCGCGCTGGCGCCCGGCGGTGTGCTGCTGTACGAGACCTTTGCCAGCGGAAACGAGACCGTCGGCAAGCCATCGCGGTCCGATTTCCTGCTGCAGCCCGGCGAATTGCTGGAAGTGGCGCGCACGCACGGGCTGCGTGTGATCGGTTATGAGGATGGCGTGCTCGAAGTGCCCAGAACGGCCTTCGTGCAGCGCCTGTGTGCAGTGCGCGAGGTGGCGTCGGAGGCAGGCAGCGGCGCGCCGCCGCGTTACCGGCTACCCGCATGAAGCGGCGTCTGCGTTGTCCGCGAGAAGGCCGCTTCACACGTTGATATGCTTGGTGTAACCCCTTGTCGGAACATCGGTCGAGGCGTCCGGCTGTTCCGGTACAATCCTGCTATTCGCATCCCGAATTCCCTAACGTTATGACACAGATTACCGGCAGCATCGTTGCCATTGTCACCCCGATGCATGAGGACGGCAGCCTGGATTACCCGGCACTGCGCGCACTCGTCGACTGGCACGTGGCCGAGGGCACCGATGCCATCGTGATCGTTGGCACCACCGGCGAATCGCCCACCGTCTCGGTGGACGAGCACTGCGAACTGATTCGCGTGGCGGTGGAGCAGGCAGGCAAGCGGATTCCCATCATCGCCGGTACCGGCGGCAACTCGACCAAGGAAGCCATCGAGCTGACGGCCTACGCCAGGAAGGTAGGCGCCGATGCCTCGCTGCAGGTCGTGCCGTACTACAACAAGCCGACGCAGGAAGGCATGTACCGCCATTTCCGCACCATCGCCGAGGCGGTGGAACTGCCGGTGCTGTTGTACAACGTGCCGGGCCGCACCGTCGCGGACATGAACAACGACACCATCCTGCGCCTGGCGCAGGTGCCTGGCATCGTCGGGGTGAAGGAAGCGACCGGCAACATCGATCGCGCCGCGCAGCTGATCAAGGATGCGCCAGAAGGCTTTGCGATCTACAGCGGCGACGATCCGACCGCCGTGGCGCTGATCCTGCTGGGCGGCAAGGGCAATATCTCGGTGACCGCCAACGTCGCGCCGCGCAAGATGCACGAGATGTGCGCGGCCGCACTCAAGGGCGACGTGGTGACCGCGCGCCGCCTGCACATGGAACTGATCGAGCTGAACCAGGCCATGTTCGTCGAGGCCAACCCGATTCCGGTCAAGTGGGCCCTGCAGCAGATGGGCAAGATGGGAGGCGGCATCCGCCTGCCGCTCACGCCGCTGTCCGAGTCCAACTACGAGACCGTGCGCAAGGCACTGGCCGCCTCAGGCCTGCTGCGCTGATTTCCGGCGCACCCGTGCCGCTCCATCAACTAGGATTGCGTGTCAATGAAACTCAAGCTTAACCGCCGCGGCGCGACGCAAGTCCGCCGCGCCGCACTGGTTGTGCCCGTGCTTGCCGTGGGTGTGATCACGGGCTGCAGCAGCATCAATGAAGCGATGCAGCCGGACAAGATCGACTACAAGTCGTCGGCTTCCAAGCGTACGCCGTCGCTGGACATTCCGCCCGACCTGACTAAGCTGGACGGCGACCGCCGTTACTCCGTGCCCGACCAGAGCGGCACGTCGACGCTGTCGAACTACAGCCAGTCGACCAAGACGCGCGAAGCCTCGCCGACGGAAAACGTCCTGCCGTCGGCGCAGGGCGTGCGCATGGAGCGCGACGGCAACCAGCGCTGGCTCGTGATCAGCAACGGCATGCGTGCCGACCAGCTGTGGCAGTCGCTGCGTGGCTTCTGGCAGGAAAGCGGTTTCCTGCTGGTCCAGGATTCGCCTGAGACCGGCATCATGGAAACCGACTGGGCGGAGAACCGCGCCAAGATTCCGCAGGACATCATCCGCAATACCATCGGCAAGGTGTTCGACGGCCTGTACTCGACGTCGGAGCGCGACAAGTTCCGCACGCGCGTCGAGCGCTCGCAGAACGGCACGCTCGAGGTCTTCATCAGCCATCGCGGCGCGCAGGAGCAACTGACCGGCGTCGACAAGTCGACCACTGTCTGGACGCCGCGCCCGGCCGATCCGGAACTGGAAGCCGAATTCCTCTCGCGCCTGGCGCAACGCCTGGGCGTGCAGAAGGAGCAGGCCGACCAGATGGCCAAGAACCCGACGCCGGCGGGCAACACCGCAACGGCCGGTGCCGCTGCTGTGGCAACCGGTGTGGCGGCGGCGGGCGATGCCGCCCCGGCTGGCGCCAGCAAGTCCTACCTGTCGCAGGTCAATGGCGCGCCTGCGCTGCAGATCCCCGAGCCGTTCGACCGTGCCTGGCGTTCGGTGGGCCTGTCGCTCGATCGTGTGAACTTCACGGTCGAGGACCGCGACCGCGCCCAGGGCCTGTACTACGTGCGCTATGTCGATCCGCGCACCAACGTCGACAGCCGTGGTTTCTTCTCGAAGCTGTTCACCAAGCCGGACGATGCGAAGACCGCCAAGAAGTATCGCGTGGCGCTCAAGGGCACGGGTTCGGGCACGCTGGTGACCGTGCTCAACGATGCCGGCCAGCCTGAGAACGGCGAAATCGGCAAGCGCATCCTCTCGCTGCTCGACGAGCAACTCCACTGACGCGTGGTGTGCAGTCCGATCGAACGGGCCGTCCGGCCCGGTTTGCGCGACATGGCATGAGGCGGGCGCAGGCATGATGCGCTTTGCCTTTCTTGGCAGCGGCAGCGAGGGCAACTCGCTGCTGGTCGAATCCCGCGAAGGAACCACCACCACCCGCATCCTGCTGGACTGCGGCTTCGGTATCCGCGAGACCGCGAGACGCCTGGCGCGTCTTGGCGTCACGCCGGAGCAGCTCGACGCCGTACTGGTGACGCATGAGCATGGCGACCATGTCGGCTCGGCTTATGCTTTTGCGGCGCGCCACGGCCTGACCGTACACACCAGCCACGGCACATGGCTCGCGACATGCCACCTGCGCGGCGCAAACACGGCCGATGTGCGTGTCTGTGCTGCGGATCACGTCTTCAGCATCGGCGGCCTGCAGGTGTCGCCTTACACCGTGCCGCATGATGCGCGCGAGCCCTTGCAGTTTGTCCTGTCCAACGGGGATGCGCGTCTTGGTGTGCTGACGGATATCGGCATGGAGACGCCGTATGTGACGACACGCCTGTCGGGTGTCGACGCGCTGGTGCTCGAATGCAACCACGACCGCGAGATGTTGCGCAACTCGGTCTACCCGGCTTCGCTCAAGCGGCGCATTGGCGGAGACTTCGGTCACCTGGCCAATGAAGTGGCAGCCAGCATCCTTGCGCAGGTGGCCCATGGCGGGCTGAACCGCGTGGTCGCAGCGCACCTCAGCAAGCAGAACAATACGGTTGAACTGGCGACGGCCGCGCTGGCGTCGGCGCTCGGCACCTTGCCGACGGACGTGCTGGTGGCGGATCAGGAGGCGGGGCTGGACTGGCAGTCAGTCCGGTGATGAAGTGCCGCGCCGTGTGCGGCGCAGAATGTGCGGCGCAGAAATAAAAAAACCGACCCGAAGGTCGGTTTTTTTATTGGTGCGAACCAATTACTGCTTGGCAGCCGGAGCCGAAGCTTCAGCAGCCGGAGCCGCGGCTTCAGCAGCCGGGGCCGAGGCTTCAGCAGCCGGAGCGGCCGGGGCTGCAGCGGCGGGGGCCGAAGCTTCAGCGGCGGGGGCAGCAGCAGCCGGAGCAGCGGTGTCAGCGGCCGGAGCAGCAGCTTCTTCCTTCTTGCCGCAAGCGGCGAGAGCAACAGCGGCCAGCAGCGATGCGATCAGGAGAGACTTCTTCATTGTTCGTCCTTTAACTTGTAATAACCAAAAAAACAGGCGATGAATAATTACCGGTAATTATCGCTCTTGAACTGC
>JACXTT010008333.1_pt1 | contig 14387 bp, 11 predicted proteins | sample 9270951 | NCBI WGS metagenome assembly JACXTT01 (sample SAMN15532306, study PRJNA645909) | rock metagenome | isolation source: weathered quartz diorite | place: Puerto Rico | collected 2017-06-21 | reverse complement strand
GTCTTCGATGAGGACGACGAACGGCGGGATGCCGATCGCGGCGAACCACGCCGGCTGTGTTTCCCATCCTCGTGCCGCGAGCGCCGCGCGCACCGCTTCCGGTGTGTGCGCGGCGAGCGCGGTGACTCTCACCTGAGCGCCTGCACCACCTGCAGCCGAGCCGCGCGCAGCGCCGGGAAGAATCCCCCGACGACGCCCATCACAACCGCGAAGGCCAGACCCAACGCCAACAGGAGCGGCGTCACACGGAAGCTGAACGCGATCTCACTGAAGCTCGACCAGTTGGTGGTGCTCGTCACGATGCCGTTGAGCGGCAGCGCAAACAGGCAGCCAAGAATACCGCCAATGACGGCGATGAACGCCGACTCGGCGAGGAAGCTGACGAGAACGCTCCCGGGCCTGAAGCCCAACGTGAGCAGCACGCCGATTTCCGGCGCCCGCGACGCGATTGCGGCGTACATCGTGTTGATGGCACCGAAGACCGCGCCCACCGCCATGATGCTGGTGATCATGAAGGCGAGGATACTGAGGATCCGACTGAGGAGCTGCGACTGCTGCGCGTAGAAGTCGGACTCGCGGTGCACGTCCACCGTCATACGCTTGTCCGCCTGCAGCGCGCGCTGCGCGTCCTGGAACGCGGCCGGGTCTTTCAGGCGGAACGTAATCGACTGAAATACCTCACCCCGAAACACCGGCATGAACTGCTCGTTCTCGCCCCAGATCTCCGACTCGAACGCGGAGCCCGCCGCCGTAAAGTGGCAGGTTACCGCCCAGTCACGTCCCGCAAAGTGGAGCGTTTGTCCGATCCCGGTGTGCGGAAAGCGCTGGACGAGACGCTTGCCGACGCAGACCTCGGCTCGCCCCGACGTCGGGCGTTGCCCATCCGTCACTTTGACGTTGGACCGGACCGTCCAGACCTGATCGCTCACGCCGCGGACGACGACGTTGGCGACCTGCGTCGTGTCGAACACCTTGCCGAGCGGAATCAGGACGTACACCTCGGGTGACACGAGCGGCCGGCCGTCCGTGCCCGTCGCGACGTGCGGGTCCGCCGCCACCATGCTGGCGACGTCGCGACCCAGGCCGCTGGACAGCTCCGAGTCCGCGCCCTTGCGCAGCACGAGCGCGTTGCCGCTCGTGCCGGTCTTTGCCAGGGCGGCGCGGAATCCGTTCGCGAGTGCCAGCATGCCGATGAACACCGCCACGACGAGTCCGACACCGAGGGCGGTCAATGCCGTCGAGACGGGACGGCGGACCACGCTGCGGACGTTGTAGACGATCGGGATCATTCGACGTGCCGCAGCGCTTGCACGACCGGGAGCCGCGCGGCGCGCAGCGCAGGAACCAGACCGCTCGCCAGCATCAAACCGACCGCGACGAGCGCGCCGATGATCAAGGTGCTCGTCGCGACCGTGAATCCCGGGAGGAAGCCGGCGCCGTTGAAGTTGATGGCGGGGTACAGCAGCTTCGCTCCGCCGAGGCCAAGCGCCGCACCGGTCAGCGCCATCGCGCCCGCTTCGACCATCACCAGCGCGAACAGCAGCCGGTCCGAGAAGCCGACCGTCTTCAGCACCGCGATCTCGCCAGTGCGCTCGCGCGCGCTCATCATCATCGCGTTGGCCGTCACCAGCAGAATCGCGAACACGACGGCCAGGCCGATCGTGCTCATCAGGAAACTCACGTTGCCCCACATCGTCGCGAAGCTCGCCTGGAACTCGCGCTCGGTGCCCGTCTTGGTGGGCGAGCTCGAGTTGCGGAACATGTCGTCGATGGACTTGGCGATCGCCGCGGCATGCGACGGATCGTCGATTTCCACGATGTACCAGCCCGCGATTCCCGCCCGGCCGATGCGCTCGTCGAAGTATTCGTGGTGGAAGATCAGCACGTCGTCACCGATCGCCGGATCGGTTGGCGTGTAGACGCCGCGGATGGTGAACGTCCAGTCGCCTTGGAAGATCGTGCCCTGGAGCGTGACGTTCTGCCCCAGCTTCCAGCCATACCGGCTCAGCAGCCGCTTCCCAATGAGGGCCCCGGTGCGGTCTTGAAGGAACGCCTGCTTTTGGTCGGCAGGCAGGACAATCTCCGGGTAGATCGCCAAATAGGATTGGGGGTCCACCGCGAAGTTCGCGAAGAACGTGTTGCCGTCACCGTACTTCCCGCCGAACCAGTTGGCCCAACTCAACCCGGTGACGCCGGGCAGCGTCTTGATGCGATTGCCGTAGGCGAGGGGGAGTGGAAAGACGAGACCGGTCGCGTTCAAGGTGACGAGGCGGCGCGCGCCGCCGAACTGCGCACTTGCCGCGAGCGTCGTCGTGACGCTGCGGAGCGACGCGAACAGGAACAACGCCAGCGCCACGCTCAGGATCGTCAGCACCGTCCGGAGCTTATGGCGGCCCAGGTTCGCGAGTACCAGCCGGAGGTATTTCACCGCAGCGCCGCCGCGGCAGCGCGTGGCTTCTCGATCAGGTCGCCCTTCTCGAGGTGCAGCGTGGTCTTCGCCCGCTCCGCGGCATGCGCATCGTGCGTCACGATGACGATCGTCTTGCCGAACTCGTTGTTCAGGCGCTGGAGTAGCGTCAGCACTTCTCGCGAGCTGTTGGCATCGAGCTGGCCGGTCGGCTCATCGAGCAGCATCACCGTCGGATCGGCCACGATGGCGCGCGCGATCGCGGTCCGCTGCTCCTGGCCGCCCGAGAGCTGGCGCGGATAGTGGTCGGCGCGGTCGGAGAGAGCGACGACGTCGAGCGCCAGCCGCACCCGCCCGTCCCTTTCCTTCCGCGACAGGTTGGTGAGCAGCAGCGGCAGCTCCACGTTCTGGTATGCCGTCAAGACCGGCAGCAGGTTGAATGATTGAAACACGAACCCGATGTTGCGCGCCCGCCACGCCGCCAGTTGGCCCGGCGTCATCGAGCTGACGCTGGCGCCCCCGACGGTCACGGTGCCGCGCGTCGGCCGGTCGAGGCCGGCAATCAGATTGAGCAGCGTTGACTTGCCCGACCCCGACGGACCCATCAACGCCGTGAAGCTGCCGGCCTCGATATTGAGCGTCAGTCCGGTGAACACGTCGATACGCTGCGTATCGCGCTGAAATGACTTGTAGACGTCGCGGATCTCGACCAGTGCCATGAGACTCCTGATGTTGGGAAAGAAGCTATCGGCTATCGGTTATCTACGGCCCGACCTTTACGCGCTGGCCCTCCCGGGGAGTTTCAACGCCACCGACCAGCAACTGCTCACCGCCCACAAGGCCGGAACGAATCTCGCGGAAATTAGCGCTGACCGGACCTGCGTCAACGTCACGTTTCTGTAACCGTCCGTCCCGAACGATCCACACGATGTCGTGACCGTTGTCGGAGCGCACGGCGTCCGCCGGCACCATGATGCGGGGCCGCTGGACGACCTGCGGCGATCCGGCAGCGGCAGCACGCGGAGCCTCGAGAAACTCGACTTTGGCGCCCATTTCGGTGAGAATGCGCGGATCGCGATCGACGATCGTGACCTTCACCTGCACCGTCGCGCGCTGGCGATCGGCCGTCGGCACAACCTGCCGCACCGTGCCGCGGAACGAGGTGTCGGGATAGGCGTCGAGCGTGATGCGCGCCTGCTGCCCGCCCTGAATGCGCGCGATGTAGGCCTCGTTGACGTCGACCTCGACCTCGAGCGTCGCAAGGTCGGCCATCGTGACCACGGCGCCGCGCGTCAGTCCGCCGCCGACCGACGGCGCGACGACTTCTCCGACCTCGGCTTCCTTGCGCAGTACGGTGCCGCTGAAGGGCGCGCGAATGTAGGTGTTTTCCAGATTCGCCTGCGCCACGCGCAGCGCGGCCGCGGCGGCGTCCACGCGCGCGGTCTGTGCCTCGAAGCGCGCGGCGGCCTGACGAGCGCGGCTGTCCGCGTTCTCGACGTCCTGCGGTGACACGAGATTGGGATTCTGCGCGTGGATGTCACGCACCCGCACGTAGTCGCGCTGCGTCTGGTCGCGGTCTGACTGCGCCTCGATCAACGTCGCTTTCGCGCTCTGCAGGCCTGCGTCCGCCTGCCCCACCGCTGCTGCATAATCGGCGTTATCGAGCCGCGCGATGATCGCGCCTTTCTCGACACGCGATCCTTCGCTCACGTTGAGCATCGCGAGGCGGCCGGGAATCTTCGCGGACACTGCCGCTTTGGTCCGCGCAACCACGTAGCCGTTGGCGACGACCGCGACCGAGCCCCCCGAGGTACCGCCTCCTGCCGCCGTGCCGCCGGTTGTTGCCGAGACAGTCACCACCTGCACCGGCACCGTTCCCCCGCGCCGCCCCATCACGACGACGACGGCGATGATGAGCGCGGCGGCCGCCACGAGCCACAGCACGCGACCCAGCGCCCGCTTGACCGCGGGCGGCGGGTCGTCGCGATTGATCCGAAGCTTTGAAAGGTCGGCGGCTGGGGGAGAGGCGGTCACGCCCCGGCAGGCTCAGGCGGCGGATTCCGGAGAATGCCGCCGGACGTCCGCTGTGGCGTCTTCTCCTTCTCCTGCTCGCCGCTGTCCGTGCGCGGCGTCGGTGCCGGAGGCACGTACGGCGGGAGCGCCTGGCCGGCGATCACCATCTCGACCAGCTCGCGCTCCAACGTCTCGCGCTCCAGCAACGCCGCGGCCAGACGATCGAGCGCGGCGCGCCGCTCGGTGAGAACACGCGTCGCGACGCTGTAGGCGTTGGTCAGAATGTTCTTCACTTCCTCGTCGACGATTTGCGCGGTGCGATCGGAAATCTCCCGGCGCTGCACCACTTCGCGGCCCAGGAAGATCTCCTGCTCGCGGTCGCCGACGGCGATCGGACCGATCACCGCGCTCATCCCGAACTGCGTCACCATGCGCCGCGCGATGTTGGTCGCCTGCTGGATGTCCTGCGCCGCGCCGGTCGTCACCTTCTCCGGCCCGAACACCAGCTCCTCGGCGACGCGGCCGCCGTACGCCATGGCGAGCCGGGACTCGATCGAGCGCTTGGTGTACTTGTGCAGCTCCTCTTCCGGCAGATATGCCGTGAGGCCGAGCGCCCGGCCACGCGGAATGATCGTGACCTTGTGCAGCGGATCGGCGTCCGGCACGGTCAGTCCAACCAGGGCATGGCCCGCTTCGTGATAGGCGACGAGGCGCCGCTCCTCCTCGGAGAGCACGCGACTCTTCCGCTCGAGGCCCAGCATCACCTTGTCCTTCGCGTCCTCGAAGTCCTGGCCGTCCACCTGCGACTTGTTGCGGCGCGCGGCGAGCAGCGCGGCTTCGTTGACGATGTTGGCGAGCTCGGCGCCGGCGAGACCCGGCGTGCCGCGCGCGATCCGCTCGAGGTTCACCCCGGGCGCCATCGGGATCTTGCGCACGTGCACCCGCAGGATCTGCTCGCGGCCTTTCAGATCGGGCATATCCACCACGATCTGGCGATCGAAGCGGCCGGGCCGCAGCAGCGCGGGATCGAGGATGTCGGGCCGGTTCGTGGCCGCGAGCAGGATCACGCCTTCGTTCGATTCAAAGCCGTCCATCTCGACGAGCAGCTGATTGAGCGTCTGCTCGCGCTCGTCGTGGCCGCCGCCGAGGCCGGCCCCGCGGTGACGCCCGACGGCGTCGATTTCGTCGATGAAGATGATGCAGGGCGCGTGCGCCTTCCCCTGCTCGAACAGATCGCGCACGCGCGAGGCGCCGACGCCGACGAACATCTCGACGAAGTCGGAGCCCGACATCGAGAAGAACGGCCGGCCCGCCTCGCCCGCGACCGCCTTGGCGAGCAGCGTCTTGCCGGTTCCCGGCGGTCCCACGAGCAGCGCGCCCTTGGGCAGCCGGCCGCCGAGCCGCTGGAATTTCTGCGGGTCCTTCAGGAAGTCGATGATCTCTTCGAGCTCCTGCTTCGCCTCGTCACACCCGGCGACGTCGGCGAACGTGACCTTTGGGGTGTCACCCGCGAGCAGCTTCGCCTTGGACTTGCCGAACGCGAAGGCGCGGTTTCCTCCCTGCTGCATCTGCCGCAGCATGAAGATCACAAGCCCGAAGATCAGCAGGTATGGCAGGAACTGCAGCAGCACGAGGCCGAATGATTGGCCCGGCTCGCGCGCGCGAACCTCCACGCCCTTGGCCGACAGATTGGCGGCGAACTTGTCGTCCGCTTCGAACGGCAGCAGGACGTTGAAGCGCTCCACCGTCTGGCGCTTCACCACGACCGGATGCCCGAACGTGCCGCGCACCTTCTGCCGCTCGGCGATTTCCACCGCGGCGACGTTGCCGGCGTTCAGCTCTTCCATGAACTCGCTGTAAGTGATTTCGGCTTCTTCGCGCCGGCGGCTCGACGCGAGCTGCACCAGCGCGATCGTCCCGACGATGAGCAGCGCCCAGAACGAGAGCGTCCGCAGCATCCGGGCCCAGTTGAATTCCCGCGGTGGCGGGGGGATACGATTAGCCATCTACGTCAGACTCGCGATATAAGGAAGGTGCCGGAAGTTTTCCGCGTGATCGAGCCCGTATCCGACCAGAAACAGCGTCGGCGCGTCGAATCCCACGAATTTCGCCTCCAGCTCCAAGTGTTCAGCCACGTGTTTATGCAGCAACGCACAGATCTCCAGACTCCGCGGCCGCCGCTGCTCGAGCAGCGCGACCAGCTTGTTCAGCGTCTTGCCGGTGTCGATGATGTCCTCGACCAGCAGGATGTGCTTTCCCGCCAGCTCCGTCTCCGGGTCATACACCAGCCGGACGTTCCCGCTCGACACCGTTCCTTCGCCGTAGCTCGATGCGACGATAAAGTCGACCTGCAGCGGCCGATCGATCCGCCGCACGAGATCACTCAAGAAGATGAAGCTGCCCTTGAGAAGGCCCAGCACCAGCAGATCGCCCTCGGGGTACGCCGCCGTGATTTCCCGGCCCAGGCTCTCCACTCGCTCGGCGATCGCCTCCTGGTCGAAGACGATGCGCTTGAGCTCACGCCCCCCCGTCTGGTTCAGCCGAGCCGCACTCGATAACATCCAGCCTCACCGCCCGAGTTCCAGGCGCCGGCACGCCTTCCGCACTGCGACAGATGCCGGGCACCCAGAGAATGGTCGCCCCCCTGCTCACTACGGGATAGCGCGGCCGCGCGCTGCGCGGCACCCGCGCTTCCATCATTAAGCGCCTGAGCGGCCGATGCCCGACGCCGCCCAGCGGTACCAACGAATCGCCGCGTGTCGGCCACCGCACTTCCCACCCGTCGCCGTCCACCCAGGTCGTCCACGTCGCACGCTCGATCTGCGCGGGCGCGGACGCCGGCGCCCACGCAATCTCGAACCCGCCGAATCGCGCGGTGCCGCGCTCGCCGGTCGGCCAGACCCGCTCGAGCGCGCAATCGACCGCGTGCTTCACGTCGCGACCGACTCGCAACTGATCGAATGCCACTTCGGCCGACCACCCGTCGCCCAATGGCAGACGGCGTCCGGAGGGGCGTTGCGCGAATGCTACAAGTCGCCGAGCTCGCGTGGGGCCGAGGACCAGTCCTGCTCTGCGGGCCGCGGCGCGCAACAGCGCGACAGACAATGCGTTATCATAGCGGCACACACTCGCGCGGGCAACGGCGAAGCTCGTGCCCTCCACATGAAGCGCTAAGTCCGGCACTAGATCCAGCATGCGATCCCAGGCGCGACGGTCGCTGGCGGCATGACGGCCCTGTGCGAGCAGATCGCTCCGCAATCGCGGACCGAGGCGCTCGTTCAGTAGCGGCAGAAGTGCGGTGCGGATCCAAGAGCGCAGGTGGCGCGGGTCGCGGTTGGCAGGATCCTCGTAAATCGGCAGGCCGCGCTCGGTGACGTGGGCGAGCAGCTCGCGGCGTGAGAACGGCAACAGCGGCCGCACCAGCCCGCCCCGTCCGCGCGCCGCGATTCCCGCGAGGCCGGCAGGCGCGCTGCCGCGCAGGCCTCGCAGCACGATCGTCTCGACTTGATCGTCTTCGTGGTGCGCAGTCACGACGTACTTCGCGCCGCGGCGTTTTTGCACTTCACGCAGCCAGGCGTAGCGTGCGCGGCGCGCTTCAGTCTCCGTTGCTTCGGGCCCGAGATTCAACTCGGTGAGCTCGAACGGGAGTCCGTATTTCTCGGCGAGCAGTTTGACCGACAGTCCGACCGTCCGACTGTCCGACGAAATCCCGTGGTCCGCATGCGCGACTGCGAGCGTGAGCCCGAGATCCCTGGCCAAGGCGTTCCGCAACTGGGGCGGCGCGACCGAGTCGGCGCCCCCCGACACCGCGACGAGCGCCTCCCCCGGCTCCCGAAAGGGCCGATGCTCGCGAATGTGCGCCAGCACGCGCGGCGGCAGCGAGGCAAGAGTAGCCATGTATCTTGAAGTATGCGCCAATCCGACCTCACCTACCAACTGCTGCGCAACCTGACTTCACCAGTCGTGGCGATCACGTCGGAGCACAACGGCAAGGAGAACGGCATGATCTCCGATGCCGCGGTGCGCGCGTCGATCGTGCCGTCCATTCCCCGCGTGTCGGTGTACATCCACAAGTTCAACTACAGCCACAGCATGATCTTCGAGTCGGGGCGCTTTGGGCTGCACTTGCTGCACACACAGCAATTCGACGTGGTCCGCCGCCTCGGCTTCATCAGCGGGCGGGACCGCGACAAGCTCGCGGGGTTGCGGTACCACCGCGGCGTCCTCGGTGTACCCGTGCTGGATGACTGTCTCGCGCACTTCGAGTGCAGCGTCGTGAACGTGATGGACACAGGGAGCTCGACGCTATTCCTGGGCGATGTCGTCGCCGTCGGCCGGGGCGCCGCCACGGAGCTCGAGCCGCGCGGGGACCTGCTGACAGCCACTTATTTCCGCGCGAACATGCCGGCGGAGTGGCGCTTCGAGTACGAAGCAAAGCTCCAGGAGGCGCAGAAGGTTGCGGAGGAGATGTCGCGGCAGATCACGCCGACGGTGTGGAAGCCACAGCGCTAGCGGGACCAAATACGAAGGGGCACAGCGTGCTGCGCCGCTCCCGTTCGTATCAACGATTCAAGCGATCTAGCGATTCAACAGCGCGCTGACGCCGACGCCGATCCCCCAATTGCCGTTGTAGCTGATGAGGTAAGATTTGTTCGCGGCGCCCGGCATGAAATCCACGTGCCCGTCGACGCGTATGGCGAGCATTTTCCCCAACCGCGTCCGGACGCCCACCTGTCCCGCCACTCCGTTGTCCTTCGCGCTGTAGCTCCCAGTGTAGGTGTTCCGCACGAACCCGATCCCCGCGAGGAGCTCGGCGCGGCTCGTGGGCGGCACGTTGTAGACGAGCCACACATGCAGCGGCCGGTAACCGGCGCCGTTCTTCGAGGCGCTCGCGATGTCGACCTCGACCGCGAGGAACGAGAACGGGTTCACGCCGACACGCCCACCGAATCCGAGCGCATTGCCGACGGGGAGAGAGTTGTCGGCGTTGAGATACGCAGCGAACCCGCCGATCTCGAACGAGCCGCGTTTTTGAGCTCGCGCGGGGAGTGCGGCGGTGCACGCTGCTCCGACAACGAGCAGTAGGACGCGGAACGTCATGACGGCCCCCTTTGGGGTAGATGACAAGTTCCCAATCTGATGCGCGCCCGGGAGGTGCGGTAGAGCGTAAATCGGCCCCGGGGGTGAGCCGCAGGGCCGATTTTTTCGAACATAGCAGGGGTGGGATTCGAACCCACGACCCCGGCATTATGAGTGCCGTGCTCTCACCAGGCTGAGCTACCCTGCCAGATCGCTCCGCTAATTGATGCCAACCCGCCCTTGGACGGAGGAGATCAACTTCGCAGAATCGTAGCCAACCCCGTCCTTAAAGACAATTGTGGGACTGCGGATCACTGATGGATCAGCCGTCAGGTCGCCACGCAACACCACCAGGTCTGCGAGCTTCCCCGGCTCGACCGTCCCCAGAGTCCGCGCGACGCCCAGAATCTTCGCGCCGTTCGCCGTCATGATCTGGATCGCCTGCGCGGGCGCGAAGCCGGCCTCGATGAACAGCTCGTAGTTGCGCTGATCGCCAAATCCCGCGAGCGCGCCGCCGATGCCCGTCGGATCCACACCCGCCGCCAGCAGGCCGCCGGCGGCGACGAACGCCCGCTCGAACGCCATCGAGTTCTTGAATGCCTGCAGGGAGACCCAGCCGTTGCCGCCCGAGTCGATCTGCTGGCGCATCTTCATGTAGCTGTCGCGCACTTCCGGAGCCATCGCCTGCAGCACGCGCTCGTCTTTCGTCGGACGTCCTGCCACGAACGGCTCGTACACGGCGAGCGTGGAGGTCATGGACACATGGTGCTGGACGAGCGACTGAATCGTGGCCTGCCCGGCATTCCCCTTCGGATCGGACGCGCTGATCTGGGTCATGAGGTTGACGGGACAGACGTCCGCCTGTTTCCCGGTCGTGAAATCGGATGCGGTGAGCATCCCGTGCTCGAGATTGTCGATGCCGAGCGCGACGGCTTCCTGGAAACTCACCGAGCACAGATGCCCCGTGACTTTGATGCCGCGCTTGTGTGCTTCCTCGATGGCCGCGCCCAGCTCCGCACGACGAATGTCGGTATACGCCTTGATCCACGTCGCGCCTTCCGCCGCCCAGTAGTCCACGAAGCGGCGGGCCGCTTCCGGCGAATTCAGAATCGCCATCGCGCCGCCACCCCGCTCACCGGTGATGTACGGCGCCGTCAGATGGATGCGCGGTCCCGGCGCGAGGCCATGATCGATCCAGTCCTTCAGATTGATCTCGGCGTACGGCGACCGGCTCCCGGTCGTGCGGATCGTCGTGACGCCCGAGCCAAGGTAGAGGTGCGATCCCGTGTAGCCCATCTGCACGGCCCGGCCGCCGGCCGCCGTGTAGAACAAGTGGTCGTGCATCCCGATGATCCCGGGGATCACCGTGGAGCCGCCCATCTGCATGACGCGCGCCCCCGCTGGGACCTGCACCGACGCCGTGGGACCCACTGCCGCGATTCTCCCGGCGTGAATCACGATCGTCTGATCGGTCTTTGGTGGGGCTCCCGTTCCATCGACGAGGAGCACGTGCGTCAACGCAACCAGGGACGTATCGACCGTGATGTACTCTCGCACGCCGGCCGCGAATGTGTCGGGACGCTGTGCGGTGAGCGCCAACAGGAGGGTGAGCGCGTACATGATGTCTCCTCGCTAATCGACGGTAAAGTGCATCATCATCCCGGCCGAGAGATGCTCGGCGATATGGCAGTGGAGCATCCACTCACCGGGGTTGTGTGTGTCGAGCAAAATATCCACCACCGCACCGGCAGGCACCAGCACGGTGTCCTTCCACGCCAGGTCTTCGTTGGCCACCCCGTTCACCGCCAGCACGAGAAAGCGCTGGCCGTGCAGGTGAATGGGATGTTGCATGCCATGGAACGCGCGGCGCTCGTTGACCAGTCGGACCTTCGCCGGCTCGTCGCGGCGGAAGTGCCAGGCGATATCCATGTTCTCGCGGCCAGTTGCCGGGTCCTTCAGGACCCAGCGCACCTGCTCACCCGTCGACGCCCAGTTCATCATCGGCATCGTCCCACCCCATTCGACGGGCGCAAAGTAGATGGAGTCGAGCTGCATCAAACGCTCCGTGACGAATGGCAGGCCGTGCGTCTGGAGCGTGAGCACGAGCGTGTGGTCGGGTGGACGGTTCACGAAGGACTGCCGGTCGGCGAGGAGCGGCGGGAGGCGGCGAAGGGCGGCGAACTCCCTCGCCAGATCGGGTGTCGCACGCTGTGTGGAGACCGTGACGACGCCGAGCGTATCGACGAACGGGATGAACCGGCCGAAGAGATGATCGAGGCCGATGACTTTGTTGACGAGCCCGACCAGCCCCGGCGTATCGAAGCGCACGTGCACGATGTAGCGCTCGGCGGGGCCGATCACGACGCTCTCGACCCACGCCTCGCGCTCGAACGGGCCGGCGTCGGTCGCCACGAGTTTCATGCGCGCGCCAGGGAACGACAGATTCAACGTGCGGGTGCTCGAGGCATTGGTGAGGTAGAAGCGCACCACTTCACCGCGCCGCACCGACAGTCGATAGCCCGGCTGGCCGTTCACGAGAAACACATTTCCAAACCGCCCCATCAGCGCGTGGGTCGGAGATTCCGACCCAAACGGAATCAGGCTTCCATCGCCGACCAGAAGATCCTGCACCATCAGGATCTGTTCTCGATTGGCGGGAATCTTCGCACCGGGTTGGCGCACGAGAATGTTGCCGTACAGGCCGAGCGCTTGTTGGATATCTTCGCGAATATGCGGATGGTACCAGAAAATCCCCGCATCCGGGAACCGAAGTTTGTATGTGAACTCGTCGCTCACACCTTCGACGCCGTCGAACGCGTTCTCGAGCCTGATGCCATGCCAGTGAATGCTCGTCGAGTCTGAAAGGTGATTCTTGAACCGCACCATGATCTCGGATCCACGCCAGACTTCGATCAGTGGTCCGGGATACTGGCCGTTGTAGCTGTGCATCGTGAAGGTCTGTCCATTGATCGTACGGCGAACGAGCTCGGCATCGAGATCGACGATGTCGCCGTCCTGGGCACGAATCACCTCGTTCGAGTGCGCGTTGGGGAGGGGCGCATCCATCGCGGGAAGGAAGGGCGTCACGGCAGGTCGCAGGGCCATCTCGGACGGCAGCATTGTCACCCCGGGAGGCGTCGGCACCATTGGCCAACCGGAGTTCTCGTGCTCATGATCCGTCGCGTCCGCCGACCGCGCGGCTCCCAGCGAGAATTCGAGCAAATCGGGCGGAAACGGCCGCGTACTCGGCGACTGGCCGCGCAAGATAATGCGACCGTGCGGCTCGCGCGCACCCGCGCTGCGTTCGGCGGAGATGAGGATGTTGAACTTGTCGAACTCGATCGGCCGGAGCGTGACGCTCCCGTTCTGCACGACGCCGAGCTTGATCAGCGAATCCATCTGCGGCGTCGTAGCCCACGCGACGTAGGTGCGCCCGCCGGTGGTCGGCAAGCCGGAGAGATTTGCGACGGGGATGAATCGCGAATGGCCGTCGGCGGTGACGGCGACCGTGAAAGGACCGGGAGGACTCGCGAGCTCGACGCGTCCCGACACTCCCATGATCCCGGGAGCGGCGACGAGCTCGATGCAATACAGATCGTGACTAGGACCGAGTGGGGAGGGGGGGTCGCACGGCCGGCCCCGCCCCCCAGCCAGTCCCTGGCCTTCACAGATCCCCGCCGCGAAGGCGAGGAGTGCTAGTGCTTCGCGGGCCTTGGCGATCCCAGGAAGTCCCTTCGGTCACGTGGGCGCGCCATCGGGGCTCGTGACGGACTGGCCAAAGTGGTGTCCGCCAGAACATCAAACACGTAGGCACCCGTCGCTCCAGCGACGCTGGTGTTGATGAGAATGTCGAAGTAGTTCGACGTGTCGACAACGTACCTGATGAACGCGTTCGGATTCCCGGCGGAGCTGTCGTCGTTCGATGCGACCAGTGTGCGAGCGTACCCGTTGCCTGGATTGACCTTATACAGAGCGAAGGCGGGATTCATCGCTGTCGATCGCTCCGCGATCGACAGCGCAGTTCCGGCGAAGACAACCATCCGCGCGACATCGTAGTGGTGCGGCGTTACGGACGAATCCGCGCAGTCGGACGCCGTGATGGAATCCGACACCGATACGCCGCGCGTCACCCAGACCTGACGACACCCGTCTATCGCCGCCGGTCGAACGGTAGCTGCCAGCGTATAGGGGCCCGTGATGCCCGGAGCGAATGAGCTTGCCCCGATGATGTAGTCGGCCCCCGGAAGAATGATGTCGAGCTGCGAATTCCGCGCTCCGGCCACGCCGAGGACGGAGTCGTCGTCGAACGCGACGAACTTTCCGTCGGACGCACGGAACAGCTCCAAGTACGTGTCATCGAAGGCCGTCGACGTGCCATGCATGCTGATCCGGATGCTCTGTGTTCCGGATGGCGGCGAGACCTTGTAGTAATCGTAGTAGTACGTAGCGGTACCGAAGGTGCGTCTGCAGTCTGTCGGCGCAAGCGTGCCACTGACCGTCTGTCCGAGCGTGAGCGGCACCAAGTAGGTGCACGGGTCCAACGCCGTGGCGTGGTACACGACATCCGCGACGCCGGGCACGGCGGCGTGGATAGTGAAGCTGCCGACGACGGAGCCCAACGTCGCGGTCGTCGAGGCGGCGCCGTTGACGTCCGTGGTCGATGTCGCCGGGTTGAACGTCGCGGCGCTGCTGGGGGTTGCGCTCCAGGTCACGTGCACCCCCTGGGCCGGCTGCCCGCTCGAGCCGAGGGCCACGAAGCTGAGCGGGAAGGCGAGCGCCGCACCAGTCGGCGCGGTCTGGCTGTCGCCGGCCATCCCGGTGACCGACGCCGCCAGCGGGCCGGCATCGGTGCTGCCCCCAACTGCCCCCGCGCCCGCGATCGGCCGGG
>JACXTT010008332.1_pt1 | contig 14389 bp, 15 predicted proteins | sample 9270951 | NCBI WGS metagenome assembly JACXTT01 (sample SAMN15532306, study PRJNA645909) | rock metagenome | isolation source: weathered quartz diorite | place: Puerto Rico | collected 2017-06-21 | reverse complement strand
GCCTCGCGCCAGAACATCCCGATCCTCTTCAGCGCCGGGCGCACGCCGATCACGGAATCGGGCGCCCTGCCCGCCGCACGGAACAACTACATCCATTGGGCGCAGGAACACTTCGACCAGGGCGGGATGCTGCGCGAGTTCATGAAGTGGGACTACGAGCTGCGGCACGCCGAGCAGGTCGAGACGGTGATCGATCGCGCGCTCGCCATCGCGACCAGCGAGCCGCAGGGCCCGGTGTACGTCACGCTGCCGCGCGAGGTGCTGGCCTCGCCGTTCTCGGCAACCTTGAACGCGCAGGCACAGCAGGTCCGCGCGACGCCGCCGGCGGCAGACCCCGAGGCGCTCGCGCAGGCGGCGAAGATGCTCGCCACCGCGCAGCATCCGCTGCTCATCACCGCCAACGGCGGCCGCACGCTCGAATCGGCGCGCGCCATCGAGCATCTGGCGCACGCGCTCGCCGTGGCGGTGGTTCACTACCGGCCGCGCTATCTCGCCCTCTCGACCGAGCACCCGATGCACTGCGGCTGGGATCCGCATGCACTCCTCAAGGAGGCGGACGTCGTGCTGGTCGTCGATTGCGACGTGCCGTGGATCCCGAAAGAAGGCGCACCAAGGCCCGAGGCGAAGGTGATCCACATCGGCCCGGATCCGCTTTTCGCGCGCTATCCGCTGCGCGGCTTCCGCACCGATCTCGCGCTCACCGGCGCCGTGGCGCCGACGCTGGAAGCGCTCTGGCGCGCCGCGCAGAAAGAAGCGCCATCCGTCAAGGCAATCGAGATGCGGCGCAAAAACATCACCGAGCTGAGCGACGCGATACGCAAGAAGGCGCGCGGCGGCGTCGAGCCGATGCCGAACGTCGTCACGGGCAAGTGGCTCTCGGCGTGCCTGAACAAGCTGCTGGATGAGCGCACCATCCTGATCAACGAATACCCGACCGTGCTCGAGGAGATGGTGATCACGGAGCCGGGCCGCTACTTCGGCAACTCGTCAGCCGGCGGCCTCGGCTGGGGCCTGGGGGCGGCGCTCGGCGCGAAGCTCGCCACGCCCGACAAGACGGTGATCGCCGCGCTCGGCGACGGCTCGTACATGTTCGGCAATCCCACCGCGGGGCATTACGTGTCCGAGGCGATGCGTCTGCCGGTGCTCTTCGTCATCGCCAACAACGCGCGCTGGGCCGCAGTGCATCGCTCGACGCTCGCCACCTATCCGAAGGGCCATGCCGCGGCGACCAATCAGCCGCCCTTCGCGACGCTCGAGCCGTCGCCGCGCTTCGAGCACGTGATCCAGGCTTCCGGCGGCCACGGCGAGCGGGTGGCAGAGCCGGAGGAGCTGATGCCCGCGCTCGAGAGAGCGCTAAAGGTAGTGAAAGACGAGAAGCGCCAGGCGCTCGTCAATGTGTGCCTGGAGCCGAGCTACGTAAAGACCAGCTAGCCGCTCAGCGCTTCGCCGAGTCGATGAAGTGCGGCAGGCTGACGCGGCCTACGAACGGCAGCTTGAGACCCGAGCCGTTGGCGCCGAAGTTGAGCCCGAGCAGATTGAGCTCGAAGCCGTCGACCGGCCCGGCGGCGACGCCGAGCACCCCGGCGACGGAGAACTGGAAGCCGCTGCCGCTGGGCGCGCTCGAGACGAAGTTGCTGCCGATGTAGTCTTTGCCGATTGCCGTCGCCGGCAAATCGACCTGCAGCTCGGGCACCGCGCGCGCGATCCAGGCGGTGAAGGTGTTGGAGTTCGGGCCGGGCCACAGCGTGTACGTATTGGCGTATGGATAGTCGTGCGCCGCCTTGTCGATGCGCTTGATGAGCTCGTTAACACCTGGCCCGCGCTTGTCGGCGTAGAGCTCGACCTGCGCGCCGAACCACGGCGCATCGGGCCGCCGGTTGCGGATGACGAGCGCGCTGTCGGACCAGCGCAGCCGCCAGCCGATGACCTCGTAGACGGTCCACGTCGGCGCGTCGGTGGCCTTCACGGCCACCCAGGTATGGACGCCGAAGATGCCTTTCACGCCCATGGTCCGCGCGCCGTATACCTGCACCACGGCCTCGCGCGTGGTGGTGGGATCGGGGGCAGGCCCGGCGAGCGCTGCGCCTGCCGCGCCAGCCGTCAGGGCGACGAACATCGCAGCCCTGAGGTAGCCAACTGCACGACGCACCCTCATGCGGCGCATTGTAGGGGCGCTCTGTGACGCGTCCATGCGACAGCCCTGCGGGCGGCATGAGCCGTCGGTGTCACGCAAGCTGCGAAAAGTCGTAAAGCTTGCGGTCGAGCAGATGCGAGGGCCGCACCTCGGCGAGCGCGCGCACGATCGATTCGATGCGCCCCGGGTGACGTTTTTCCCACTCCGCGAGCATTTCGCCGACGCGCCGGCGCTCGAGGTTCTCCTGCGACCCGCAGAGGTTGCACGGGATGATGGGGAAGCCCTTCTCTGCGGCATAGGCGGCCAGGTCCGCCTCGGCCACGTAGGCGAGCGGCCGGATGACGACGTGCCGGCCGTCGTCGGAGCGCAGCTTCGCCGGCATCGCCTTGAGCTGGCCGCCGTGGAACATGTTGATGAAGAACGTCGCCAGGATGTCGTCGCGGTGGTGGCCTAGCGCGATCTTCGTCGCGCCGAGCTCGGTGGCCACGCGGTAGAGCGCGCCCCGGCGCAGGCGCGAGCAGAGCGAGCACATGGTCTTCCCTTCCGGGATGACGCGCTTCACTACCGAATAGGTGTCCTGCTCGACGATGCGGTAGGGCACGCCGCGGCCCTCGAGATAGCGCGGCAGCACCTCGGCCGGGAAGCCGGGCTGCTTCTGGTCGAGGTTGACGGCGATGAGCTCGAACGCGACCGGCGCCCTCGGCTGCAGCGCGAGCAGCACGTCGAGCAGCGCATGGCTGTCCTTGCCGCCCGAGAGGCAGACCATGATGCGATCGCCCTCGGCGATCATGTCGAACTCGGCGATCGCTTCCCCGACCTGGCGGCGGATGCGCTTCGCCAGCTTGCCGGCTTCGTACTCGCGCTTGCGCGGATCGATGCGGACTGCGTGAACGGCCATGGCTAAATAAAGATTGAGCGCCCGCCGTCCACGGCGATGATTTCGCCGGTGACATAGGAAGCGCAGGCGAGGAAGTGTACCGCCTGCGCGATGTCCTCGGGACTGCCCATGCGGGCGAGCGGCGTGGTGGCGACGATGCGCTGCCGTTCGGCCGGGTCGAACTGGCCGTCTTCGGGCCAGGCGATCGCCCCGGGCGCCACGGCATTGACGCGCACGGCGGGCGCAAGCTCGAGTGCCAGCGAGCGCGTAAGCGCAGCCAATCCGGCCTTGGCGATGCTGTACACCGGGTAACCCTTAAGCGGCCGATCGGCGTGGATGTCGACGATGTTCACGATGGCGCCGGAGGTCTTGCGCAGCTCGGGCGCCGCCTGCTGGCAGATGAAAAGCGGCGCCCGCAGGTTCGAGCCGATGAGCTCCTCCCAGTGCGACGGCTCGATCTCGCCGAGCGCAACCGGGAAGAAGCTCGAGGCGTTGTTCACCAGCAGGTCAAGCCGCCCGAACGCCTCGAGAGCGGCGCCCACCAGCGCCCGGGGCGCAATCGGCGCGAGCAGCTCCGCCTTCACCTTGGCCGCGCTCTTCGCCCGCGCGGCGTTCAGCTCCGCGACGAGGCTGGTAGCGTCCGCTTCCGAGTCGCGGTAATGGACGAGCACCGCCGCGCCGGCCGCATGCAGCCGCCGCGCGATCGCCGCGCCCACGCGGCGCGCGCCGCCGGTAATGAGCGCGCTCTTGCCCGCCAGCGACTCCATGATCGCGTCGAATTCTAGGGTAGATTTTCTCCATGCCGGCGCAAGACCGCATCCTGCAGGAGATCGCCGCCGCCGGCGGCTGGATCCCGTTTGCGCGCTACATGCAGCTCGCGCTGCACGAGCCGGGCATCGGCTACTACGCGAGCGGCGCGCGCAAGTTCGGCCCGCAGGGGGACTTCGTCACCGCGCCGGAGCTCGGCAGCCTCTTCGGCCGCACGCTCGCGCGCGAGCTGCGCCCGTTCGATCGCATCCTCGAGCTCGGTGCGGGCAGCGGTGCGCTCGCCGATGTGCTGACGCGCGAGCTGAACTGTGAGTACCTGGTGCTGGAAACGAGCGCCGAACTGCGCAGCCGCCAGCGCGAGCGGCTGGGCGATCGCGTGCGGCATCTCGAGCGGTTTCCCGAACGCTTCCGCGGCGCGGTGATCGCCAACGAGGTGGTGGACGCGATGCCGGTGCACATCGTGCACTGGACCCAACGCGCGATCATGGAGCGGGGTGTGAACGCCGAGCTGCGCTGGTCAGATCGGCCCGCAGCGGGCGAGTTGCTGGTCGCCGCGCAGCGCATTTCGGTGCCGGTGCCCTATGTGAGCGAGATCGGCCTCGCCGCACGCGCGTGGATGCGCACGCTCACGCAGTCGCTCGAGCACGGCGCGATCTTCGTCATCGACTACGGCTTCCCGGCGCGCGAGTACTACCACCCGCAGCGCGCAAGCGGCACGCTGATGTGCCACTACCAGCACCGCGCGCATGCCGATCCGTTCGCGCGGCCGGGTGAAGAGGACATCACGGCGCACGTCGATTTCAGCGCCCTGGCCCACGCAGCGACCGAAGGGGGTGCCCAGGTGCTCGGCTACACGACCCAGGCTCAGTTCCTCGTGAATTGCGGCATCACCGACGTGCTCGCGGAAGCAAATGTGCAGAACGCACTGCACTATGCGCCGCTCGCCGCCGAGGCGCAGCGCTTGCTCTCACCGGCGGAGATGGGCGAGCTTTTCAAGGTGCTGGCGGTGGGCACGGCGGATTGCCCGCCGCTCTCAGGCTTCGCCAGCGGAGATCGCCGTGCGAGCCTCTAGCGCGCTGCTCGCGGCAGCGCTGGCGCTCGCCGCCGCCGCGGACGAGATGGAGGATGCGAAGCGGCGCTGGGCCGAGAGCCCGCACGGGCCGCTCCTCGAGCGCATCCTGCCGCCGACTTTCGAGCCCCGCGACCTGCCGCAGGCGGGCTCGACGGGCGCGGCGCTCGTTCGGCGCTATTGCGTGCAGTGCCACAACCTGCCGAATCCGGCGATGCACAACGCCGCCAAATGGCCCGGGATCGTGGACCGCATGGTCCAGCGGATGCAGGGGCGCGGCAATCTCGGGCCGCTGATGAGCGAGATGATGGCGGGCGTGAGTGCGCCAACCGAGCAGGAGACCCGGACGCTGGTGGCTTATCTGCGCCGCAATGCGCAGCGGCCGCTCGACCCGCGCCGCTACCCGGACGTCAATCGGCCGGAAGGCGAAGCGTTCCGCGTCGCGTGCAACCAATGCCATGTGCTGCCCGATCCGCAGCGGCACACCGCCGCCGAATGGCGTGCGGTCGTCTCGCGCATGCAGGAGAACATGGCGTGGATGAACCGGGTGGTCGGCACGAAAGCGGTGCCGGGCGAGCCCCGGCTCCGGGTCGAGGAGATCAACGCCTTTCTCGCAAAGCACGCGCGCCAATGAGAGTCCGCTCCGTCGCGCTTATCGACATCGGCCTGCCGCAGATGGACGGCTACGAGGTCGCGCGGCGCATCCGCGCCGATATGCGAGGCAAGCGCCCGCTGCTCGTCGCCATCACCGGCTACGGGCTGCCGGAGGACCGCAACCGCAGCCGCGAGGCGGGCTTCGACCCGCATCTCGTCAAGCCCGTCGATACCGCGACGCTCGCGGCCGCGGCTTACGCACCGCTAGCCATTTTTTAAGTGGGGACTGCCATCCCTCGCTGTACCGCAGGGCGAGCGCCGATCGCGTCGTACCAGCGCTTCACCTGCCGGAACTCGTCAAGATCGACGCGATGCCACTCGTGGCGCGCGACCCACGGATAGATCGCGATATCGGCGATCGAATACTCGTCGGCGAAGTAGTCATGGTCGGCGAGGTGAGCGTTCATCACGCCATATAGGCGCTTCGCTTCCTTGCCGTAGCGTTCGCTGCCGTACGGAATTTCGTCCTTTTTCGCACGCATGAAGTGATGCGCCTGGCCGAACATCGGCCCGACGCCGCCCATCTGGAACATGAGCCACTGCAGCGCCACGTATTTGCCGCGCACCGAGCGCGCCAGGAACTTGCCGGTCTTGCCCGCGAGGTAAATCAGGATCGCGCCGGATTCCATCATCGGCATCGGCTTGCCGTCAGGACCGTCGGGATCGACGATCGAGGGTATTTTCCCGTTCGGATTGATGCGCAGGTATTCCGGCGCGAACTGCTCGCTGTTCGTGCCGATGTTGATCTTGTGCACGCGGTACGGCAGGCCGCACTCCTCGAGCATGATGGATACTTTGCGGCCGTTCGGCGTGCTCCAGGTATAGAGTTCGATCATGTTGAAGTGGCTCGTGACGTTGTTCTTGGCGCTGGTGATTCTATCGGCGGCGACGCCGCTGTTGCGGCGGTTTCGCCTCGGCCGCCTGCCGGGCGATTTCGAGATCCCGGTGCGCGGCCGCGTGTACTACGTGCCGTTCGCGACCACCGTGGTGCTCTCGCTACTTGTCTGGCTGATCGGCCGGCTGCTGTAGGCGCGCGGCGAGCGCGCGCCCGACCCACATCTGCGGCAGCGACGGCGTGAGCTTCTCTTCCGCCTCGCGCTTCGCCACCGCGGCCTTCGCCAGCTCGAACGCCTGCGTGAACGAGCGCGTGCGCGCGAGCGCGTCGCGGAAGTAGGCCTCGCCGAAATACGTGAAGTCGCGTCCCGTCTCACAGCCGAAGGAGGTGCGCTCGGCGGCGGAGGCGGTGATGACGATGCTGTTGTCATCGCGCAGCGGCTCGATGTAGCCGCCCGAGTAGCAGGCCGACACGACGATCACGCGCCACTTGATGCCCGCGTCCTGCAGCAGGCGGGCGAGCGCGGTCGGCGTGAGCGACGCGAGCTCGAGCGGCGGCTGCACGGCGGACAGGCGATGGTCCTCGTAGCCGTGCGCGCTGAGATAAAGGAAGAGCACATCCTCGTCGCCGTTCATCTGCCCGGCGACGCGCCGCAGCGCGCGATCGAGGTTGGTGACGCTCGCGATCGGGAATTCTTCCAGCGCATCGTAGCTATTGACCAGCGCAATCGAGTGACCGGCGGTGCCGAAGCGCTCATCGAAGAGCCGGCGCACGAAGCGCATCTCGCTGACGAACACGTCCTGGCTGGCATCCGGCGCGAAGCCCACGAAGTAGAGCTCGCGCACGCCGGGGTGCCCCCGCTCGATGGCGGCGAGCGCACGCTCGATGAGCTCGCCCTGCAGGTGAAACAGGCGCTCCTCGGCGAGCGGCGCCGGCTCGTCGCCCTGGTCGGGCTCGAGCCACACGTCGGTGCGCGGAAAGGCGAAAAAGCCGATGACGATCATCGCCGTCACGACCGCCGCGCCTTTCAGCGCCTGCGGCCGCTGGCGACCGGCGCACACGACAACGGCGCGCACCGAAACGATCCAGAGCCACGCGAGCAGCGCGAGCACCGCGATGCCCGGATAGCCGCTCCACGCCGCAACCGCCGGCAGGATCAGGGCCACGATCTCGAAGAGTGCATCGCTTGCCGTCAGCGCGACGGCAATGAGCAGCACGATCTCGGGCGCGCCGTAGATACGTGCGATCACGAGCCCGGTGGCCAGGACGAGCGGCACGGAAGCGAGGTAGATGGCGATTGCGGCACTGTCGAAGTCGCCCGCCATGCCGGTGCGGAGCGCCGCCACCGCAATCCACACCGCGAAATTGAACGCGACCAGCAGCACGTAATCGAACGGCGAGGCGCGGAAGTCGAGCGCGCGCACCGGCATGAAGAGCGCGAGACGCGCACCGGCCACCAGATTGCGGTACAGCGCCAGCGGGTAAAGCTTCATAGCGCTCGCGAGATCGCCTCGATGCGTCGCTCGTCGATGAGCCGCGGGATGTCGTGCGGCGTTGGCGCCGCTGCGGCGATCGCACCCGCGTCGACCGCCGCAGCGGCCGTGCAGGCTCGCTCGAGGCGCGTCGTGTCGACGACCGGCATGTCGCGCCGCGCCACTTCCAGGAGCTCGGCGAAGCGCCCGGGCCGACGGAAGGCGTCGGTGCGCTTGAGCAACTCGAGCAGTGCTTCCGGCGTCGCGAGGCGCGAGGCGCGCAGCGCCACGCGGTTGCGGCAGGCGAGCAGCGCAAGCTCGCGCACGTCGCCCGGCACCTTCAGCCGGTCGCAGAGCGCCTCGATCTCCGCTTCCTTGAGCGGCCAGCAGAGGCGCGCGAAGCGCACCGGCAGCGTGGCGCCGGCAAGCCCGGTGCGCTCGCGCAGCTCCGGCACCAGCTTTTTCTGCAGGCCGGAGGCTTCCAGCACTTCGAACATGCGCTCGGGCTCGCGCTCCATCAGCCCCTTGGCGAACTCCTGCCAGACGCGCTCGGGCACGAGATAGTCCGTCTCGCCGCTTTCGACCATCTTGCGCAGCAGCGCCACGGTCTCCGGCGCGACCTTGAAGCCGAAGCGCGCCGCGAAGCGCGCGACGCGCAGGATGCGTATCGGGTCCTCCGCGAACGCCTCGCTCACGTGCCGCAGGATGCCTTGCTCGAGGTCGCGCTTGCCGCCGAAGGGATCGATCAGCGTGCCATCTTCCGCTCTGGCCATCGCGTTGACGGTGAGATCCCGCCGGCGCAGATCGTCTTCCAGCGTGACGTCCGGCGACGCACGCACGGTAAAGCCCTTGTACCCGCGCCCGCTCTTTCGCTCGGTGCGCGCGAGCGCATATTCCTCGTGCGTCTTCGGATGCAGAAACACCGGGAAATCCTTGCCCACCGGCTTGAACCCGAGACGCTCCATTTCCTCCGGCGTCGCGCCGACCACCACGTAGTCGCGATCCTCTACCGGCAGCCCGAGCAGCTCGTCGCGCACCGCGCCGCCGACCGCGTAGACCTTCACCCTATTTCACTCGTACAGGTCGAGCTCGGGGATCGCCTCCGGCTCGCGCTCCGCCGCTTCGATCCATTCGCGCATCGCCGGCAGCGCGAGCATCGCGTCCATGTAGCTGCGGTTGGGCCCTTCGACCGCGTACGTGCGAAAGCGCAGCACGACCGGCGCGTACATCGCATCGGCGGCGGTGAACTCACCGAAGAGGAACGGACCCTTTGCCTCCGCCCAGATCGCGGTGATGCGCGCGATGTCGGCGAGCACTTCGGGCGTGCGGCCCTTGCCCGGGTAGCGCTTCCTCACGTTCATGCTCATGTGCTCGCGCAGCTTCGCGAACCCGGAGTGCATCTCCGCCGCTATCGACCGGGCCCTTGCGCGCTCGCCCGCATTGCGCGGCCAGAGGCGCGGCTGGCGCTCGGCGAGATACTCGAGGATGGCGAGCGAGTCCCAGACCGTCGTGGCGCCGTCCTGTAGGATCGGCACCTTGCCCGCCGGCGAATGGCGCAGGATTTCCGCCTTCGACGCGGAGGCATACAGATGGATGCGCTTCTCGTCGAACGGGATGCCGTGGACCTTCATCGCCAGCCACGGCCGCAGCGACCACGACGAATAGTTCTTGTTACCGATGACCAGTAGCATAAGGCTCGTCGCCGGCGACGAATTCGGTCTCGCGCCGCGCTGCATCCATCCACTCGCGCACGGCGCGAAGCCCGAGCACCGCATCGCAGTACGCTTGCGCCGCCGGCAGCAGCGACACCGCGTACGTCTGGAAGCGCGTAACCACGGGCGCGTAGTAGGCGTCCGCGATGCTGAAGCGCCCGAAGAGCAGCGCACCGCCCGCACCGTACTGGTTGCGGCACGATGTCCAAATCTGCACCACGCGATCGATGTCGCGCCGCGACTCGGGCGTCAGGCCCTTGCCCGGATGGCGGCTGCGGATGTTCATCGGCATCGCGCCGCGCAGCGCCTGGAAGCCGGAGTGCATCTCGGCGCAGATCGAGCGCGCTACGCGGCGCGCACGGGCGTCAGCGGGCCAGAGCTGCTTCTCGGGATAGCGCTCCGCGACGGTCTCGGCGATCGCGAGCGAGTCCCACACCGGCTCGCCGTCGATGACGAGGGCAGGAACCCTGCCGGTGGGCGAGTAGCGCTCGACGCCCTTCGCTCGTCCCGTGTCGTCGAACTTGAGCTGCACCTCCTCGAACGCGATGCCCGCCTCGCGCAGCAGCACCCAGGGGCGCATCGACCAGGACGAGTAGTTCTTGTTGCCGATGACGAGTTGCATGCGCGGAATTCTAGCTAGTATCGAGCGCATGTCGTTCCAAGCGAGCGTCATCGGCCGCTACGCGCAGCAGGCGGCCTCCGGCGGCGAGGGTGAAGTGCGCGCGGTGTTCCGCCGCAGCTTCTACCTGTGCTTCACAGGCGAGCGCTACGCGTGCGTCGGCGACAGGTCGCTCGGCTGCGGGCCGCTGAACGCGCTCGTTCCGGATTGCCGCATGCCGTCGCTCGGCGAGCGCGTCGCGCTCGATATGGCAGGCGCCCGGCTATGGACGCCCGCGCCGCTCTCGCCCGGCGCGGCGCCGAACGTGCGAGTGCTGCAAGCCGCGGCGCGCGGCCGCGTGCCGCGCGAAGGCCTGGGGTGCCTCGTCGTCGAGGCGCACAACTCGCTCAGCGGCCATGCGCAGCCGGCGCTCGATGCGATCGAGCGCTGGCTCGTCGGTAACGCGCTCGACGACGACGCGCAGGCGCTGATCGGCCTAGGCCCGGGCCTTACGCCCTCCGGCGACGACTATCTCGGCGGCGTGCTCATCGCGCTCCACCAGCTCGGCCGCGAGAAACAAGCGCGCGGCTTGTGGCGCTGGCTCGAGCCGCAGTTGGCGCGCACCAGCGCGATCAGCGGCGCGCATCTAGCGGCCGCCGCGGCGGGCGAAGGTCACGAAGCGCTGCACGCCTGTCTGCAAGCGCTGCACAGCCCTGACGCCGATTGGCCATCGGTGCTCACCGAGCTAGACAACGTGGGCCACTGCTCCGGCTGGGACAGCCTCGCCGGCCTCGTGGCCGTCGCGAAGCTCAGCTGACGACAGCAGCCGCGAGTATCGCCGCGTGCGCGTTCGACGGTGCGACGTGCACGCCGGCGGCGCGCAGTGCCGCCACCTGTATCGACCAGCGCTGCGGATCCTGCTCGGTGCCGGTGACCGACGCGATGGCGAGCTTGCTCGCTCCCTTGAGCGCCTGCACGAGTACGCCCGCCGGGTCCGGATGCGCGCCGTAGCCGAGCACGACGTCGAACAGCAGCACGCCGACCGCCGGGTCGGCAGCCGCGCGCGCGATGTGCTCGTTGCGCAGCTCCGGCTCGATCATCGGGTGGGGCCGGCCGCGCGTATAGCGATCGTCGCCGAGGTCCAGGCACTCACCCGGCGCGCCCGCGCGGCGCAGGATCAATGCGGCTTCGACCGCCAGCGTGCCGCCGCAATAAAGGCCGCGCACCGCGCCTTTGCGCTTCGGCAGTGCCGGCGGCGCGTAGTCGACCTTGCGCCCGGTCGCTGCTTCCGCGGCCTCGGTAAGCGTGCCGCCCTGTCCCCCAAGGAAGCACAGCACCACGCGCTTCGGCGAGCGGCGCGCGCGCTCGAGCACCTTTTGCGCGACGCGCGGCGCAGGCGGCTTGGAGATGAGCACGAGCGTGCGCGTTCCCGCATCGGCCTCGAGCGCGTCGATCGCGGCGAGCATGCCGAGCGCGCCGACGCGCTCGTCGAGGTCGCGGCCGCCAACACCGATGCCGTGCGACACGCCGCCGCCGAGCCGCGCGATCAGCGACGAAACCTCCTGCAGGCCGGTGCCCGAGGCCGACACGATGCCGATGTCGCCGCGCGGCACGGCGTTCGCGAACGCGAGCGGCGCGCCGCCGATGAGCGCCGTGCCGCAATCGGGTCCCATGAGGAGCACGCCGCGCTCGGAGCCGAAGCGCTTGAGCGCCACCTCCTCCTCGATCGGCACGTTGTCCGAGAACACTATGGCGTGCAGCCCGCGCTCGAGCGCCTCGCGCGCTTCCGCGGCGGCAAACTCGCCGGGCACCGAGATGAGCGCGAGATTCGCCTGCGGCTCGAGCACGAGCGCGGCGTCGAGCGTGCGCGTGCAGCGAGGCAGCTCGCGCTCCGGCGCGGCGGGCTCGGCAAGCAGGCGCTCGGCGAGCGCGAGTGCTGGCGTGGGATCGGCGGCGCGCACGGCGATCAGCAGATCGTTCGGCTCGGCGGCTTCGCCTTCCGGCGAAAGGAGCCGGGCGTCGGCGAGCAGCGCCTTGTTTGACGGCGTGCCGATCATCAGCGCCGCGGCTTCGACGCCGGGCAGCTCCGCGAGGCGCCGCGCGATGCGCATCAGCGCCACCGAATCGAGGTAGCGGCCGCGCTCGACGCGGTTAACCAGCATCGGCGAAGGCGGCGAGTGCCTGCGCGAAGCACGCGAGCGGCGCGCGCGCGACGCCGGCGCCGACCTGCCCTACGCCGGCGCGGCGGTGCGCGATGCCGGTATTGATGGCGGGCGCGATGCCTGTCTCAACCACGCGCCGGATGTCGATTCCGGTAGGTGTGCCGGCGAACTCCAGCGCGGGGATCGGCCATCTTGCATTGCGGCCGACGGTGAGCTCGCTCATCGCGCGGCTGTACCCGACGGCATCCGCGAAGCCGCCGGCGCCGACGAATCCCGCCACCGCCGGCGCGGCGGCCATGGCAAAGGCGCCCAGGCCTGCCGTTTCCAGGATGGCGGAGTCGCCGATATCAGGATTCGCGTCCGCAGCGCTGTAGCCGGGGAAATAAAGGCCTTGCGGCATCTCCACCGGCGCAGTGAACCAGCGCTCGCCGAGCGCAGCGACGCGGATGCCGAAGTCGGTGCCGTTGCGCGCCATCGCGGTGACGAGCGTGCTGTCGGCGATGCCCTGCGCCGGATCGAGCATGCTCTTCGCCGTCGCCATCGCGACGTTGAGGAAGAACTGGTCGTTGCCCGCGATGAACTCGAGTGCGCGCGCAAGCGCCGCACCGCTGCCTGCGCGGGCGAGATGGGGCGCAAGCGTGCGTAGAAGCAGCGAGGTGCACGCGACGTTGCGCTGGTGCATCTCGTCGCCCATGGCGAGGCCGCGCGCGATGAGCGGATTGAGTGCAATGCCACCGGAGGCGCGCAGCGCGGCGGCCAGGAGCGGCCCGAACTCGTCGCGCAGCCAGGCAAGGCGTGCGAGCACCTCGGCATCATTGCCGCCAAAGCGCATCACTTTGCCCAAACCCTCGTTAATGGTGCACAGCGCGCGGTTGTCTGCCGTCCGGTTATGGACCACCAGGAGCGGCTGGCTGCGCGTGGTGATGCCGGTCATCGGCCCGACGGCGCCGTAGCGATGGTTCGGCGCGAAGCGCACGCCGCCGCGCGCTGCGAGCGCTTCGCCGTCCGCGAGATCGGAAGCCCAGCCTTCGTAGACGATGGCGCCGCACACCGCGCCGCGCAAAGGCCCGCACATGCGCGCCCACTCGAGCGGCGGACCGGCGTGCAGGACGAGCCGTTCGCCGTCGAGCGCGGGAATCAGCTCACCGGCGCGCCGCACGCCGACGAGCCAGGGGTCGGAGCCGAGGATGCGCGCGAGCGCCTCGTCATTCGCACGCTCGATAGCGGCGGCGCGCGGCGCGAGCAGCGTTGCGAATCTGGACGGCGGCCGCCAGTCGACCTGCACGACGGCGACGCCGTTGGCGGCGAGATCGCGCGCAAAGCCGGCGAGCCCGATGTTGACGATCCGCGGCGGCCCGCCGAGCAGCGAGCGCATCTAGCGCCGCGCGCGCCAGCGCAGCTGCGGATAGCGCTCGCGTGGGCCCGAGGGCCGGAGATAGGCCGGCGCGAGCGCCTCGAGCGACTGCGGCGCGATGCCGTACGGAAAGCGCGCCGCGGTGACGTTCGGCACTTTCATCGAGAGGTAGTTGTCGCGCGTCATCAGGCGGCCGGGGAGCTTTTCGAGCACGGCGGCCTGGAAGTACGAAAGGCGCTCGCCGAGGCCGATCACCAGCCGGCGCCGGCCGGTCATCGCGCAGACGAGCTCGACGAGGTGCTTGAGCTCGTATTCCTGCGGACCGCCGAGCTCGAAGGCGCGCCCGTGCGATTCGGTATCTTCGATAGAGCTCGTCATCACGCGCGCCACGTCGCCGACATATACCGGCTGGAAGCGTGCCTTCGGGCACGGCACGGCAAGCACCGGGAGGAACCGCGCCATGGCGGCGAAGCGGTTCAGGAACTGGTCTTCCGGCCCGAACACTACGGACGGGCGAAACACGGTGACGTCGAGATCGCGCGCTTCCAGCACGGCCTGTTCGCCCGCGCCTTTGCTGCGCTGATATGCCGAGGGGCCGTTGACGTCGGCGCCGAGCGCGCTCATGTGCAGCAGGCGCTTCACGCCGGCGGCGCGGCACGCGGCGACGATCGCGAGCGGCAGCTCGGCATGGACGCGATCGAAGTCGCCGTGCAGGATGCCGATGAGGTTCACCACCACATCCTGGTGGCGCACC
>JACXTT010008331.1_pt1 | contig 14389 bp, 13 predicted proteins | sample 9270951 | NCBI WGS metagenome assembly JACXTT01 (sample SAMN15532306, study PRJNA645909) | rock metagenome | isolation source: weathered quartz diorite | place: Puerto Rico | collected 2017-06-21 | reverse complement strand
CGCTCAAAACGACACAACCAAGCGAGGCTTCAGACCCGACCGGACGGCGCCACAAACGCCGCCGAGGGGTCAGCTTTCAACCGGCGTCAGAGGGTCAGTATTGAACCGGCGTCGATAGCGCGGCACTTGAAGCCGCGCAATGTGATCAGGCACGATCGGAGTTCCAGGTTGTGGGCGGCGGGTACGCGCAGCGTCCGCTGCCGCCTGCACGGGCGGCGTAGTCGCGGCCGGCGTGACGCGACGAGAACCTTGTACGTAACGTGCAAGCAAAAAGCCGCCGACAGGCGCGCTGGTCGGAGTTCCAGCCCTGGGGATCGAGCTGCAGCTTAAAGGGAGTGGCCTTGACGGCAGAGTTTGTCTGGGCCAAGGAGTGACCGGAGTTGCTGGGTCATTTTCTGCTGGAGCGCGGCGTCGCGGCTGCTTGGGCCTCGGGAGGGGCGCAAGGCGGTGCCGTGCCAGGTGATGTCGGGGAGTACACCCGGCCCTTCCGCGGTGAGCCGGTAGCGGGTGCCGGTGCCTGGTCCTCGGGCAGCGGTCGTGCCGGGCGGGTGGTCGTAGCCGCCTGTCGTCGGATCGAACGGGTAGAAGCCATAGCAGAAGATGCCGGTCGGGTTGTGCGTGACGAAAGAGTTCTCGCGACGCCACCCGCGCCCGTAGGCGGAGTCGTACGTGTCGAGGTAGACGAGCCGTCCGAAGCCGTCGGTGGGCGCTCCATCCCTTGTTGTGTTGAACCCGTAGACCGGTTGCCCGAGGTAGGTGAGCCGCCCGAAAATCTGGGTGTAGCGCATGTCGTAAACCCAGTCCTGCCAGACGGCGAGCTTCGGGAGTGGGCCGCGCCAGTGCGATAGTTCGAGCCACGTCGCACGCTGGCTCGCGAGCCAAGGCGTGAACCCGAGGTCTGGCAGTGGCTGCGGAAAGCTCTGCAGAGCCCAGAAGCTTCCGTCGGGAGCGGTACAAGCAGCGACGAGCCAGGCGAGTGGCGGTCCGTGATAGGGCCGGCAGGCATTGTGGAACCTTTGCCACACCGTTCGGTGATACGCGCCCCAGCCGCCGCCGTAGTCGAGCCGAAACGCGACCTGGCTCCGCCCAGGCGACGGCGCAAGGGCGTTGATAGCGCCGCCGAGCGCCAGCACGTGGCGCCGGGCACCGGCCGCGTCATAGGTCAACAGCGCCCGGCCGCTCCCGTCGACAGCGAGCCGAACCTGTTTGGCGTTCCGATCGATCAACTGCGACCCCCGCGCCGGCGCTGAACCCGCGATCGCGGTTCCCCCCATGACGAGAAGAACAAGAGCAAGGTGGAGCAGGTTCCGGCGACTGTTTGAGCGCACCTTCACGAGCTCCGAATCGGCGGCACCGAATCGAAGCGGGATCACCCGATCGAGCCCGTCGGACCGGCGACCGCACCCCCGTCCAACAACCCGGCGCATCTTCGATCACAAGGACGCAGTTCACGATCAGCGGCGCGCGGAGTCGGGATCGCAGACAGCGTTCAGCGAAACCCGCGACATGGATGCGCCTTCACGCGATTCGCGCCGATCCATGACTGACGGGGTCCTGATTGCCGGGAAGGCGCTGGTGATCCGCGTCGACCGCGCGCTCGTGAGGTCGGATCTAGCGCTCCCAGAAGAAGGTGCCTATCCTGCGGTCACGAGCGTCGTGATCTGCACCGCATCGCGTGAGATTACGCTCGATCACGAGACTGCAGCGGCTCTGCTCGAGCGCATTTGGCGCGACGGCGGCCACGACCACGAGCGGGCCGAGAATCCGCTGCTGGCCGCGATCAACCGTGGCGGCGGACGCGTGGAATGGTCGGACGAGGCCAAAGCCGCCGCCTTACGGGCTCTCAACGTCTGGGTGGACAAGGTGGGCGCGCACGCGGTCGAGTTTCCGATCCTCGACCTGAACCAGGAACTGATGCGCGACCTGATCGACCGGCCCTTCGACCGGTAACCGTGTTCGAGAACCAGCCCTCGTTGCCCCCGCGCGACGTCGAGGCCGCGTCGGTAGGGCGGAGGTACCGGGCACCCTTGGTTGGGGATCGGGCGTCGTCGGATTCCCTCGAGTCGGGCTCGGTTGTCCTGCTCCAAGATGGACACGCCCGGGTCGTGGCGCCTCACGTGAGGAGACTGGGGCCGAGTCTCCTCGGCCGCAGGGAGGGGTTGCGTGAGCCGAGGTAAGTCGATCCGCGGTGGCACCGAATGGTTGTTTGTCGCGACCGTGTTCACGGTCACATTCGCGCAGATTCACTGGTCGGTCGGGGGCGACCTGTCGCTCTCGGACATTCTGACGGCGTTGTTCCTGGCGGCGTTCGCGGTCCGGCGGTTGGAGCGCTGGGATGGACGCTTCACGAGGTCGAGCGTGGTGGTGTTCACCTTCTTCGTTGCGTTTCTGCTCGTCTACCTCCTCGGGTTCTTCAACCTTGGCAGTACGGATGCGCTGGCCCAGTGGGGAAAGGGAATGGTCAAGTTCCTGCTCCATTTCCTCTTCCTGGTCGCCGCGTCAGCGCTGGTCGTGCGACGCGGCGAGCGCTTTTACTGGCTGACGTTATGGACGTTTCTTGCCGGGATCACCGCCAACGCCATCTACGGAGTTCTGCAGCTGGGGGTTGCAGCAAGCACCGGTGGCAACCTCGATGCGGCGGTGCTCTCGCCGCTCACAGGTGGTGCGAGCCAGATCAACATCTACGGAATCGTCTCCGGTCAAAACGTGTATCGGCCCCAGGCGCTTACCGGTGACCCCAACCATCTCGGCGTCGAGCTGACGATCCCGTTGCTGGTGCTGCTGCCGATGTACTTGCGGCTTGACCGGGCGAGCAGGTGGCGGCTCCCCGCCATAACGTTGCTCGCGTTCCTACTCGTGATGGAGCTCGCCACGCTCTCGCGCAGCGGACTGCTGGGGCTCGGCTGCGGCTTTCTTCTCCTCGCGGCGCCCTACCGGCACCACCTGCTCTCACGTCGCGTTCTCATGCCGTTGGGGGGCGTCTGCCTGGTCCTGCTGGCGATCGTGCTACGGCGCCAGCATTTCTTCGCCACCGTCATCGCCTCTCGAGTGCAGACGAACGCCAACGGCACCTCGACACACTTTGCCGTCTACGACTTCATCCCGCAGATTCTCAGCAGCCATCCGCTGCTCGGGCTCGGTCTGAACAACTTCTCCGTCTACTACCAGTTCGTGACCGGCCGAACCAACTTCGGCCCTCACTCCTTCTACGTTGCTCTCATTGTCGAAACCGGGCTGGTCGGTACGGCGGTGTTCGCCGTCTTTCTCGGGTATCTGTTCCGCCGCCTGCGTACGGCACGGGCGATCGGACGTTCCCTACAGAAGCTTGGTGACCCGCTCGCCAGCCGCGTTCGGCCCCTGGCGTGGGGACTAACCGCCGCACTGGTCTCGACGCTGGCAGCGAACGTCTTCTACCTGACGATGTCCTTCTACTACTTCTACGTCTTCGCGCTACTCATCGTCACCGCACCCGCAGTTTTCGCTCACCGCTCGCGGCAGCCATCCATCGTTGCCTCATAGCGGCCAACGGCGCTTAGAGGCTCTTGAAGAGAGCAGCGAGTTCTTCGGCGCGCGTGCGCCGCGAGAGACGTCTGCGGAGCTCGGGTGTCAGCTCAACCGATTCGAGGCGATGTTGGCGCCATTCTTCGACGAGTCGATCGAGCGCTGCGGCGAGCGCGGGTTCGTCGTCGGGTGCGACCACCAGACCGCTGTTTGTATCGCGTATCAGTTGGGCTGCTGCCCCGTCCGGCGGGACGGCCGCCAGAATCGGCCGACCGGCCGCCAGGTATTCGAACAGCTTCCCGGAGGGGACGTCGCGACCGCGGGCACCAACGTTGGGCAGGAGCAGGAGCAGCGCCTCCGAGTCTCGCTGCAGTTCAAGCACGCGCCGGTGCGGAAGAAACGGGTAGAACTCGAGCCGATCGCCGAGGTCCAGACGTCGCGCCCAGTTGCGGTCAGTCTGTCGGAAGTCGCCCACAAAGCGAGCGACGACGTCATCGGCCGAGCTGGCGAGCGCGCTTAGGAAGGCTCGTGGGCTGCGGCGGCCGAAAAAGCTGCCCGTGTGCGTGATCCTAAACCGATCCCCCGGCTGGTACTCGAGACCGGTGAAGTCGTCGAAGTCGCAACCGTTCGCGATTACGACGGGCCGGCGTCTGGCGCCCAACTGCTCGAGCTCGCCGGCGATGGAAGGCGTGACCGCGACGATCGCGTCAGCGGAACGCGCGATCAGCCGTGCGACCGCCCGATGCGACTTCTCCTTCAACAACACCGCTCGCGACTCGACACGGCGGTCCTCCTTGGCAACCATCGAATCGCGCAGGTCGGCAACCCACGCAACGCGCGTCGCTCGCCTCACCGCAGCACCGATCAGGTGGACAGAGGACGGTGGCGAGCTCGTGAGCACAACATCGATTCGCTCGCGACGGACGAGCCGGATCGCAGCCGGTATCGCTGTCAACGCCCAACTCACGTTCTCGTCGGGCAGCAACAGGCGGCGAGGAAACAGCGCCAGCCGGCGGACGAGCCGATTGACGCCGGCAAGGCCATACAGCTCCTCGGCCGGCTGGCGACCGCGTGGGCCAGGATACCGGGAGCGATAGACAGACACCAGCGAGGGCGGTCGCAGATCGGGGTCACAGTGGATCCATTTCGGGTCAGTGGGGGCAAGCAGGTACGTCTCGATCCCCAACTCCGGCAACAGCCCCGCCAGCTTCAGCGGGCGCTGAACCCCGCCCCCACCCGCAGGCGGAAAGTAAAAGCAGACAAACAGCACCCGCAACCCTGCCATCGACCCCAGCCGTTCGTGAGAGCTTGATTGTTGAGGTCCGAGTGCCGATGCACGATCGGGCTGTTGGCGGAGCGTAAGGATGAGCGCCGAAGCGGCGCCTAGACTGGCGCGATGTCAGCCTGGGTGTCCTTGCGTTCCGTCTTGCTGCTGGCAGTTGTCCCCCTCGTTCTGCTGGCGTTTACCGGGTCGACGGGTGCAAGCTCGTTGCAGCGGGCGCCCTTGGCTCGCGTCGAGGTGCACCTGGTGCCGGACGCGGCTAGGCGGCCCCACGTGCTGCTAATGACACTGGGCGGCCCGGTCTATTGCGGCCTGCTGCTGCCGCTGGCCCAGTATCTCGATGCCTCCCGGCTTTGCCCCGATTTCGGGCGCAACGGCGAGAAGACGGGAGCCAGCCGCAACGCTCGTGTCGAGGACTGGGGAGATCCGGCGTACCTGAACTACGTCGCCCGGCTGCCCGGGGAGCTACGCGCGGAGGGCATCAAAATCTCGAAGCTTGTCGTCGTCGGCGTCTCCTACGCGGGCTACGCGAACGCAGAACTCGTAGCCACCCATCCGCAACTCCACCCTGCGGCGCTGATCGTGATCGACAGCTTCCTTGATCTGCCCGCACGTTACCGGGCGCTGCCACAAACCCATCCGACACACGCCGAAATCGAGAAGGTCCTCCAGGGCACACTCGGCCAGAAACCAAACGTCTACGCCGCCCGCTCGCCCAGCCACCACCTCGACGGCCTGGCAGAGGTAGTAAGACACGGTACAAGGCTGATCCCCATTTGGAGCACCGCGACCTCCGAACGGATCGAATTCAACGGTGCGACCTGCTCGAAACAAGCCGATGCAGAGTGGCTCAGCAAGCTCGCCACGCTCCTCGGCCGGCCCGTCATCGGTTACGTCACACAAATGAAACACGCAGACGCGCTCCGCAACTGGGGTGAGCATCTGCTCGCGCTTGCGGGTGTGGGACGACCGTTCACCTCGCCCCTCCCGGCGCGCAGAGTCGTTTTCCAGCCTGATCGCCCACCGCCACCCGCAAGCTACTGCCGCTAGGCCCAGGCGACTACGTCCCGCTGGACAAGCGTCACCGCGAAGATCATGTCCCCGGTCGGGGAAATAGCAGCCCACGGCTGGCCCGGTTCGACTCCGGGGCCGCTCCGTTGAGCCAAAAACCCCGTGGGTGCTGAGAATGTCGCCCCAGCAGCGGCTCTAGCCGACACGGCCGATCTTCCGCTCAAGTCCGCTCGAGACCGCCTGAGGGGCGGCAACGACTGTCGCAAAACCATCGGGCTGGCGAGTTTCGATTGGGCGCAGGGTCGGGCACAGCGGTACCTTTGCGGTACGAGTTGGTTGTTTGTTCCGAGGTCCCGGGAGTGGAGCGGTTGCGTCTGAAGTGCGTGCCGCCGGTGGTGTTGTTGCTCGTCAGCCTCGTTGGTTGTGGAAGCTCGAAGCCAACGCCAAAGCCCAAGCCGGCTCCGAAGATGCAGCCGCCGGCCCCGGTGCCGCGACAGGCGCACGACTCGTCGCCGACCCGTCACGGTCTGCCCGGGCTCGCTCTCGTGCGCGTGCGTGCCGGCGGGAGGGTATTGACACAGCTTCCAACGCGTCGCCACATCGTGGCGCTCACGTTCGATGCGGGAGCGGGCGATCAGGGCTTGCCGAAGATCCTCGCCGCGCTGCGCGCGAGCGGCGCACCGGGAACGTTCTTTGTGACCGGCCGGTTCGTGCAGCATTACCCCGAACAAGTGCATGAGATCGGCTTGCGTTACCCGATCGGAAACCACACCTACGACCACCGCCAGTTGCCCGCCATGGCACCGCAGGATGTCCGCGGCGAGCTCGAGCGCGCTCAAGCTCTGATCAACGCAGACGCGGGTAGCGCCCACGTCTCGTTGTTTCGGTTTCCCTACGGCGCGAGCAGCGTGAGCAGCCTTGGCGTCGTCGACTCGCTCGGCTATACCGCCGTAGGCTGGACGGTGGACACGCTCGGGTGGGAAGGAACGTCGTTGGGCCAGTCCAGAGCCGGTGTCGTGCGCCGCGCTCTCCAGTCACTTCGGCCCGGCGAGATCATCCTCATGCACGTCGGCGCCAACCCGACCGACGGCAGCACCCTGGACGCGGACGCTTTGCCCACGATCATCCGGCTCATCAAGCAGCGCGGCTACACCTTCGTCGCCCTCTCCGGGAGCCCGTGAATGGCATCAGCCTCGAGGCGGTGCTTGCCGTTCCTGCTCGCGGCCGCCGCGCTCGGTATCCCCGCCGCCAACCCGCAATCCACGCCGGCCGCGCTCGCCACGTCAAGCACGCACCTGCGTCTCCTGTTGGGCCGGTCGCTCCACGGCAGACCGATCTGGGCGGTCGAGGTGGGTGACAGCTCGAGTGCGTTCAAAGCAGTGGTGGTCGGTTGCATCGACGGCAACGAGACCGCCGGCATCCAGATCACGCGAACGCTTCAGACCGCTCGAATCCCACCGCGAGTCGACCTGTGGCTGATCAACGACATGAATCCGGACGGCGTCGCCGCCAACACCTTGCAGAATGCCGATCGGGTCGACCTCAACCGCAACTTCCCCTGGCAATGGCAGCCACTCGGACAGCCCGGCTACTGGCAGTACTCGGGTCGCAGACCTCTCTCGGAACCCGAAAGCCGCGCGGTCCACACCTTCCTCCTAAAAATCCGGCCGCGCCTGGTCGTCTGGTACCACCAGCCCCTGGCAACCGTCGACCAGTCCGGCGGCAACGCAACCCTCGAACAACACTACGCGAAACTCGTAGGACTTCCGATCGTTCGACTGCCCCGCTACCCAGGCAGCGCCACCAGCTGGGTCAACCACCACTTCCCCGGCAGCACATCATTCGTCGTCGAACTCAAACCCGGACAGCTCTCCCACAAGAACGCCACGCGACATGCAAACGCCATCCTCACGCTCCTGCAGGATCTCGTGCAGCACTCGCAGTAACCCAGACCCGCTCAAGACCGCCTGAGGGGTGGCGTCGACTATCGCATAGCGGCTCACGCCAAGCACTCGCGCGGCTTCGGAAGGGCTCAGGGCAAGTCGCTGACTCGTGTCTGTCCGCTCAGGGCTGACGTCCCCGCTCAACAGACGACCTGCCCGTGCCGATTACGGAGTCATGGAGGTAACGCTGAGCTTCGAGTCGCTTCAGGCGATCCGGCTGTTCACCGGCGACCCGCGCGCACACCGCGTGCTTCTCCTCGCCCTGGCAGCCAACGGGCTCGAGGCAGCCGCGGACAGGATCGCGGAGGGCACTCACCGGGCCGTTGCGATTGCGAACGAGGACCGGCAGGCGCTCGGCCGCGCGCTCGCGTCCTGGCTCGCCGAGCTCTAGCCCCTTGATCGCCGATGCTCGCTGCCCACCGTGAGAGTTGACATGGCGGCGCTGGTTCGTCTGATCATCGGCGAGCAAAACAGCCAAGACAGTGCGGCTGCCTGAACTGCCCGCGCCCGGCGAGCTGATCCAACTCGCGGATGGCACCCGCGTCATCGTGGGCAACGTCGAGCCCCTTACGGGCGGCAACGTTGACGCCGAAGTACGCGCCAAACCGTCTCCTTGACCCGCATTCAACGCAGCATGCGCCCACCAGCGCGCGAGAAGGCTGGTACGCGCCGGGGCCGATAGCGACTCATCCCTCCCATGCACCCGAGGAAAGGAAGACACGAGGCAAGCCACGAGGGCAGTAGGGTCTGCTGATGGTCGCGTCGCTGGGTGATCGCGTCATTCGCACCACGTGCCCTCGTGACTGTTACGACGCCTGTGGTGTGCTGGTCTCGTTGCGCTCAGGTGAAGTCCGCCACGTGCGTGGCGATCCTGAGCATCACGTCAGCCGGGGTCGGTTGTGTGCGAAGTGTTCGATCGCCTACAACGGTGTTCTCCGCGACAGCGAGGTGCGTCTAAACCGGCCTTTGCGCAGGGCGGGGCCCAAAGGGTCGGGACGGTTTGAGCCGGTGTCGTGGGATCAGGCGCTTGGAGAGATCGCCACACGTTTGTGCCGGATCGTTGACACTGCTGGTCCCGCGCCGATCTTGAACACGCACTACACGGGCACCTGCGCGCTGTTGGGGACGGCGTTTCCCAAGCGGTTTTTCAATCGGCTGGGCGCGACGGAGGTTGATCCGGACACGATCTGCAACAAGGCCGGCTACCAGGCGCTCTCATACCTGTACGGGTCTTGCGGCGAGGGGTTCGACCCGGAGACGGCGAAGGACGCGAGCTGCATCCTGGTCTGGGGTGCGAATCCGTCCGTTTCCGCGCCGCATCAGCATGAGCATTGGCTGGCCGAGGCGCTGGGCGCGGTGGTTGTCGTCGATCCGGTTCGGACGCCGACCGCGGCGGCGGCCGATCTTCACTTGCAGCCGTTTCCGGGCTCGGACGCAGCGCTGGCCTTCGCGTTCGCCCACGTCCTGCGCCGCGACGGTCTGCTTGATCGGGAGTTCCTGGGCAGGTACACGCTCGGCCTCGACGAGCTGGAACCGCTGCTCGAGCCATGTACACCTCAGTGGGGCGAACAGACGACGGGTGTTCCGGCGGCAATGATCGAGCAAGCTGCGCGGGCATACGGGGCCGGGCCGGCGCTCTTGTGGTTGGGTCAGGGGTTCCAGCGTCAGCCGCGCGGCGGCAACGCGCTCCGAGCCGTGGCGATGCTGCCCGCTCTGACGGGCAACCTGGGGCGCCCAGGCTCAGGCTGGGCCTACGTCACCGGGAATGAATCGCGTGGGATCGACGATGCCTACCTGACCGCCGGCCACTTGCAGACCGATCCGCCGCCAGCGGTCAGCCAGATGGACCTCGCCGACGTGTTGGCCGAGTCGACGCGGGCGCAGGCGCTGTTTTGCTGGAACATCAATATCGCGGCGTCCAACCCGCGCCTCGGCGACCTCCGGCGGGCGCTCGCGCGTGAGGATCTGCTCACGGTCGTGGTCGACCTGTTCCAGACGGACACCGCCGACATGGCCGACTACGTGTTGCCCGCCACCAGCTTCCTCGAGTCGGACGACCTCGTCTGCTCCTACTTCCACCACACCCTGTCGGCGCAAGTGAAAGCAACCGACCCGCCGGGAGAGGCGCTGCCCAACAGCGAGATCTTCCGTCGCCTCTCCGCCGCCATCGGGTACACAGAACCCGAGTTGTACGAGAGCGACCAAGACGTGATCGAGCAGCTGCTCCGCCGGGCCGACTTCGACGTCAGCTGGGAGCAGCTGACGCGGGCCGGCACCGTACGCCTCTACCCAACGCCGAGACTTCAGTTCGCCGACCACGCCTTCGCGACCCCGAGCGGCCGGATCGAACTCGCTTCCGCGGCAGCCGTCGAGGCCGGGCAGCCGCGCCTGCCTGTCCCCTGGCACGACCCGCGACCGGCCAGCGACCGTCTACGCCTCCTCTCGCCAGCCTCCCCCTGGGCTCTCAACTCGAGCTTCGCCAACGACCCCAAGATCGCCTGCAAACTCGGGCCACCCACGGTCACGCTGCACCCCCAAGACGCCGCCGCCCGCAACCTCACCGAGGGTGACCTCGCCGACCTCGCAACACCAACCGGACGACTGACCGCCCGCGTCATGATCGACCCGCACGGCATCCCCGGCGTCGCCTACTGCCCCAAAGGCCACTGGCCCAAACAAACAACCGACAAAGCGAACGTGAACACGCTCAACCCCGGCACCCCAGCCGACATGGCCCGCTCCACCAGCGTTCACGGCATCGAAATCAACCTCACCCGCAGACCCTGACCATCAGGGCGAAGACCGACGCGCTGCCACCAGTCTGACAAGTCACGATTGCGGGTTATTGCGCCGAGATGAGGATGACCGAGCTGAGCGCGAGAGCAACGCCGGCGAGCTGCGCGCGTGACATTCGCTCACCGAGAACGATCGTGGTAGCTCACCAGCAACGCCGCAGGCACCGCGAAACTGAGCGCCACAAGCTGCCCCATCGCCGCAACACGCAACGGCGACGCCCGACGCGAGACAGCACCACCGACGAAATCCGCGCACCCGAACACCACCGAGGCAACCAGCGCCAAGAGCACCGTCACGACCCGACCCCCCACCCACGCTGCGCCTCAAAGACCAAGAACGCAGTCTTCCCCCTTCACCACCCCGACGCATGAGGGAGCATGAGGCGTCGGCGACTGAGCCTTGACAGATACCGGGTGTCGGTTGACGATCGCAGCGTTCGATGTCGAACCTGATCACCGGTGGCGCGGCTTGCTACTCGAGCGGTGTTGCCGGCCGCGCGATCGTGCAGGTTCGCTCGAACCATTTCGTCACCGACGACCCGTCGGAACGATCCCCCTATTACAGCGGCCCAGGCGAGGCGCCCGGTTCGCTCGAGCTCTTCCTCTCCGGTGTTGTCAGTTGCGCCGTGCTGATGCTCGAGCGGATCGCGCGCTCTGAAGGACGGGTGCTCGGCCCGATCCGGGCAGAGATGCAGGCAACCCGTGATCCCAACTCCACGAGCCAGCCGCCCGTACTCGATAGCGCCCGACTTACGTTCGTTTTCGCGGGTCTAACACGCGAAGAGGCCGGCGAGCTCGTCGAGACCTTCAAACGCCGCTGACCACTGTACGGCTCGGTCGCGGTCGCGACCGCAGACACCGTGGTCGACTTCCGCATCAGCCCCTAGCTGGACACGTCGGCCTCCGCGAAGGCCAAAGCCCGCGGCCCGCCTCGTTGTGGTCTGCCTGCCCCGCCGGGACGAATTCTGGCGTCAGGGGATCACGAGGGCTCTCGGGCCGGTGGGTGCATTTTCGGTCCGCCTAGGAATCGGACGGTGCGGCGCGAAACGACATCCCAGAGGGGGAAGGTGGGAGCGAGCAGCACTGAGCGCGCCAGAGCTCGACTCGCTGCGGTACGCCAGCCCCCTCTGGTTCTCGCCGCGGTGCATGCCGAGCTGCGCGCGGTCACGAAACGAGAAACTGGGGCGACCATCCTCGGGCAGACCATCCTGGCGTTGGGGCTAACGCTGGTCTCGGCTTGTCTCATCAACTGGGGCTACATCGCCGAGCACGCTGCAGCCACGACACTTCCTCAGCTCTCGGCGCGCGAGCCCCTGCGGTCGCTACGGTTGCTGCTCGGCAGCCGGCGGTGGCGTACCGGCTTCGGGGCCGAGACCGTCGGGTTCGGGCTCTACGTGGTCGCCGTCGCTCTTGCGCCCTTGGCTCTCGTCCAGGCGGTCGCCGCGGGCGGGATCGGTGTCCTGGCGTTCCTCGTCGCGCGGAGGACCGGTACGCCTCTGGATGCCCGCGAGCGCGTCGGCGTCGTCGTGGCGATCAGCGGTCTTGCGCTGCTTGGCATCTCTCTCGCCGGGGGCTCGGAGGAGGGGCACTCGGGTGACTGGACCTTGATCGCGTTGTGGCTCGGCGCCTCGACCGGCGCAGCTGTGCTCGCCGTGAGCTCGGGCGCGGTCGTGCTTCGGGGCGGGACAGCGTTTGGTCTCGCCGCCGGCATCCTGTTCGCCGCCGGCGACGTCTCCACGAGGGTGGTGGTCGAGGGCGGCGACCACGTCTTTGTCGCGCCGGCGATGATCGTCTTCTACGGCGCAGGGACGATCGTCCTGCAGATGGGCTTTCAGCACGGGCGTGCCTTGACGACAGCGGGCATCGCTACGCTCGCGACCAACGCGATCCCGATCGGTGCAGCGATGACGTTGTTTGGGGAACCGCGACCGGAAGGGGTGCTCGGGGGCGTCCGGATCGCCGCCTTTGGTGCCGTTGTCGCCGGCGCCGTCGCGCTCGCGCCCCGACACGCCGCCGCTGCGTAGGAAACTCGGTAGCCGTCGTCCGATGCGGCGTTCAAGACCTCCTGAGAGGTGGCATAACTATCGCGCGCGGCCGGCGAGCGTCCTGAAGAACAGGTCGACGGAGTCTCGCCGTCGGCGACGCTGAGTGGCCCTGGAGGCGGGTCCTTCACACGTCGGCCGGACACGCGTCGTGGGTCCTGCTGAAACTAGACGAGCGGCCGTCGACGGAAGCCCGAAGCGCACCTACAGTGGGAATAGGGAGGAGATCATGAGAGGCGAGCGCACCGGGACGACGGGCGGAATACCTCTCGCCACCCGACAGCTGTGCTCCCGCACGTTCGAGAAAGGCCGCTCATGCCCGAAGCGCTCGAGGCTCTGCGCTCACCGACACCGGCAACAAGCAACCGCCGTTCGAGGCCGCTCTGCTGCTGCTTTTGCCGCGCCGAGCTTGGCGATGACACACCGGTCACAATCTCGGCGTCCCGTGCCCGTGGTCTCTGCCCGTCGGTCAGCCTCTTCTGCTCGACGCGCTGCCGAGACTGTGTCCTGGCGCTGGCCGCGCTTCACCCTTCGCCGCTCGCATCGGGCGACTTCATCTCAACGCGAACGCTCTTGACGGATCGGCTACTCGACCTGTGGCGAAGCGGCGAGGGCCCAGACCCGGCGCTTGTGCTACAGGCTGCCCTGAGCGCCAGTTGCGGACTCGCTTCCGGCAACGCGCGCCAGTCAGCCGGCTGATACCGACCTCCGGTCGACACAGGTAACGCTGACTCGGCTCGACTCCGGGGCAGTCAGACGCTGTGGCCGAGTTGTCGGCCTATCCAGTCGTCCGCGTCGTTCATCGCCAGTCCTCGCACCTGGGCGATTTCACGAGCGAGTAGCTGCCGCGCTTTGCCGAAGAGGCGTTTCTCTCCGTCGGAGAGCTGCGTCTTCGCGCCCTTCAGAGTCAGCAACTGCTGACGGGTCGCGCCGTCGCGAACGATCTCGGCGAGGCTCACAGGATCGCCCTCGGCGAGCTTCGCATGGGACTCACGCTGGCGTGCAAGCCATGGTGCCGTGCTCACGGCACGCTCCTCGCGAAGGACCGCCTTCACCTGTCGTAGATCGGCCTCGCTCACCGGCGAGCGCAATTGATCCTTGGCGCGCTCGAGCGGCAGCGACACCGTCAGATCATCGGCGAACTCGATGACGACGACCTCCAACTCCGATCCGTCGCCATGCCGTTGTTCGCGGGCCACGATGCGCCCGACGCCATAGGCCGGGTAGACCACGACATCACCGACCGCAAGCTGCATGTAACAAGCGTAATGATCGTTCGACGAAGCCGTCGTGTGGCGGGAAAGGCGCGGCACGGGGACGCTTCGCCCTATGCTCTCCTTCCCACAGAAGGAGACACATGACGGCGGCGCCAACGGCAGATGAGTACCGCGACCAGCTTCGCCGCTTACTCGACCGAGGCAGGGACACTCTCACGGACGAGGAACAGTCCACGCTTCGCATGGTCGTGCGCGCACGCCGCAACCGTCGGCGGGGATGCGAGACGATCCAGGCATCGACGGCGATCGACGCCCACGCGGCAACGATCGTCGAGGTGCTCGAGAGCGCAGCACGCGTTCTCCGTCCGCGGGAGACCCAGGAGCTCGACGACTTCGTTTCAGGCATCGAGCGAGTCGTTCCCGACCACAATCCTTATGTCCCGGTGCGACTGCACCGTCGCGGCGGCTAGTCCTCGCACCGACTAGAGGCTTGATGTGGGTTGGGCTGTCATGGGCAGGGACCGGGGGTGTAGACGACGAAAGGGTCTCCGGCCCTGTTCCCTCGTGATTGGAGCACGAGATGACAGCATCGCTGGAG
>JACXTT010008330.1_pt1 | contig 14389 bp, 11 predicted proteins | sample 9270951 | NCBI WGS metagenome assembly JACXTT01 (sample SAMN15532306, study PRJNA645909) | rock metagenome | isolation source: weathered quartz diorite | place: Puerto Rico | collected 2017-06-21 | reverse complement strand
CGAAAACGTGGAAAAGGGCCGGGCCGGGGCGGCAGGGCAGAATATGAACGTTATGTTTGGTCTGGCTGGGGAGACGGGCCTGACGATGTTGGGGATGCATCCGTAATGCGGTTTGGCGATTGTCGATCGCAGAATAGCGCGGTTTGATGCAAACGACTAAATATTATCCCGCCCCGGCGTTGGCGGAGGTGCTAGCCGATCTCCGCCGTCAGGGCAAACGGGTCGTCTTTACCAACGGTTGTTTTGACCTCTTGCACCCGGGGCACATCTCTACACTTTCTCAAGCAAAATCCTTAGGAGATGTGTTGGTTGTGGGAGTGAACAGCGACGCTTCAGTGAAACGGCTCAAAGGCGCGCAACGGCCAATCCTGAGTGAGACCGAGCGGATCCTATTGCTGTCCGCGCTAGAGGTGGTCGATTACGTCACGGTCTTCAGCGAAAATACGCCGCTGGAGCTAATCCGTCTGCTCCGACCGCAGGTTCTTGTCAAAGGGGGAGACTGGAGTCCGGAAGCTGTGATTGGCAGAGAAGTCGTTGAGGAGGAGGGGGGGAAAGTCGTGCTGATTTCCTATCAAGCCGGTTTTTCTACCACTGATATTATCGAGCGCATTCTGGCGATCTACGGGGCGGCGGAGTAGTTCGATCCCTTGGGTAAGTCGCAATCCGCGGTCCGCAATCCGCAATCGTAAACGTCCCGCCTTGCAGCAGAGTGGGCGGTGTGTTACACAAAAGCCCTTTCAGGAGGATACTTGTGGCACGTATTTGTGAAGTCTGTGGGAAGCGCCCGTCGGTGGGTCATAATGTCAGTCACGCCAACAACAGGACCAAGCGCCGTTGGCTGCCGAACTTGCAGCGGGTGAAAGCGAAGGTGGGTGGAACCGTTAAACACCTGCGCGTCTGTACCCGTTGCCTCCGTTCAGGGTGGGTCAAAAAGGCAGCCTAATCTTTCTTGCTCTTTCTGAACGATAGACAAAGATAAGGGGAAGGCTTTGCTGGATTCTCGCTCTTCCGGAGCGCTTCTCTCCTTAGCCTTCTCCGGCGACGGAAGAGGTTCCTCTTCTATTACTGTTATTGACTCGTGCGACCTTGACCACGCCGCGCACCCGCCCCAGGTTGCGCATGACCCGCTGTAAGTCCTCGGCGCTCGCCACCATCACCTCGAAGACATTCAGTGCTCGCTTGTCTGACAGCGTGCGGACGTCTGCACTGGTGATATTGATGCCCGCCGCGCTGATGGCCTTGCTCATCGCCGCCAGCAGGCCGGGTCGATCCTCGCACAGCACCTCGACCTTGATTGGTCGTAGGTGTTCTGTGCCCTTGTCCCAACTCACCATTATATGACGCTGGGGGTCGCTGTCCAAAAGGCGCGGGCATTCAGTGGTATGGACCGTCACGCCCCTACCTCGGGTGATCACCCCGAGGATGCGCTCTCCGGGCAGGGGATTGCAGCAACGGCCAAAACGGATGAGCACGTCGCCCACGCCTCCTACCCGTACCCCGCTTCTCTCCTCACGCGGGGTCTTCTGACGGATTTTGTCCAGCTCGGCTGCATCGGCGACCTGCCCTAGATGAGGCTCGTCGTGATGGGGCACAAAGTGGGAGAGTACGTTCCCGACCGTGATCTGACCGTAACCAATGGCCGCGAGAAGGGTTTCTTCGTCCTTCAGACTCAGTGCCTTGAGTGCGGCATCGAGTGTGTCTTGCTTGCGCAGGGCGGTGAGATCAAGGTGGTAGCGTGCCAGGTCGCGTTCCAGTAACTCACGCCCTAAGGCCACACTCCGCTCGCGCTGCTGGGCCTTGATCCACTGGCGGATACGAGCTTGGGCTTTGGAGGTCTTGACGATTTTCAGCCAGTCTTTGCCCGGGGTTTGCTGTGGGGTGGTGATAATCTCAATAGTGTCGCCGTTCTGTAATTGATAACGCAAAGGGACAAGCCGGCCATTCGCCCGGGCACCGGTACAGTGGTTGCCGACCTCAGAGTGAATCCGATAGGCGAAGTCAATGACAGAGGCACCCTGGGGAAAATTGTACAAGTCTCCCTTGGGGGTAAAGACGTAGACTTCTTCGGTGAACAGATCTTCTTTGACGGTGTGCAGGAACTCCTGGGGATCCTTGAGTTGCTGTTGCCACTCCACAAGTTGGCGGAGCCAGGCGAAGCGCTGGGCGTCCTCCAGGCCACGGCCGCCCTCTTTGTAGGTCCAGTGCGCGGCGATGCCCTCCTCAGCAATCCGATGCATCTCGTGGGTACGAATCTGCACTTCGATGCGTTCGCCATACGGGCCGATCACCGTTGTGTGGAGCGACTGGTACAGATTGGCTTTGGGGAGGGCGATATAGTCCTTGAAGCGACCGGGGACCGGCTTCCAATGGCTATGGACAATTCCCAGGGCTTCGTAACACTCGCGGACCGAGTCTACCAGGATGCGGAATGCGACCAGGTCGTAAATCTGACTGAAGAGCAAATTCTGTGACTGCATTTTCTGATAGATTGAGTAGAAGTGCTTAGGCCGACCATACACCTTCGCAGTAATCCCGGCCTCAGTTAACTTCTGTTGCAGAATAGTGATGACCTCGGAGATGTAGCGCTCGCGTTCCGCCTTTTTCTTAGCCACATCCTGTTTGAGTTGCACGTATACTTCGGGGTGGAGGTAGCGCAACGCCGTGTCTTCGAGTTCGCTCTTGAGCCAGTAGATCCCTAAGCGGTGAGCCAATGGCGCATAGATCTCAATCGTTTCCTCGGCGATCTCATGTTGTTTTGCCTCGCGTAGGTAGGAGAGCGTTCGCATATTATGCGCCCGATCAGCCAGCTTGATCAGGATCACACGGATGTCGCGCGCCATGGCGATGATCATCTTGCGGAAATTCTCGGCCTGGCGTTCTTCACGCGTTGTAAAGTTAATCTGGCTGATCTTGGTCACTCCATCCACTAAGGCGCCAATCTCCGAGCCGAACTCTTTCTCAATTTGCTTCTGAGTGGTGAGCGTATCCTCGACTGTGTCGTGCAGCAGACCGGTCACTACGCTCGGGACATCGAGCTTCATATCGGTGATGATCTTGGCCACCTCGACCGGGTGGACGAAGTACGGCTCGCCGGAGAGACGCTTTTGCCCTTGATGCATGCGCTCGGAGAAGTCGTAGGCCCGCGCGATGAGGTTGGTATCTGCCTCAGGGTGGTAAGTGCGCACTTTGTCGACGAGTTCGCCTAGCGTCATACCATTTTCCTTCCCGGCGTGGTTGAGGAAGTAAACAGTACAGCGGCCGTGTGCGCCCGCAGGAGCCGCGACACTCGGGCACGTTCGGCTGCAATAATCCCCTGCAAAACGGCTACAGCCCGCGCCACTTGATCGTTCACCAGCCAGTAATCATAGGAGAACAACTCGCCTGCCTCCTCTTGGGCGCGCTGCAAGCGTCGGCTAATGACCTCTTCATGGTCAGTTGCACGCCCGCGCAGCCGACCCTCTAATTCTTGCCAGGAAGGTGGCAAGACGAAGATAGACACTGCCTCAGCGTAGTGCGCCTTTAGCTGCCGCGCGCCCTGCACGTCGATATCCAGTAGAAGGTCGTACCCATGGATGAGTGCCTCCTCCAAGGGAGCTCGGGCTGTGCCGTAGAGGAACCCGTGCACATTGGCCCACTCAGCAAATGCACCAGCCGCCTGTAGATGAATGAACTGGTCTTCGCTGACAAAGTGGTAATCTCGACCGTCCATCTCGCCTGCTCGGGGGGCCCGGGTGGTGTACGAGATTGACAAACGCAGGTCCAGCACCAAGTCGAGGATCTGGCGCGATAGCGTGGTTTTGCCCGCTCCAGACGGGGCAGAAATAATGAAAAGAATACCCCGTCGTAAGAAGGCAAAGGGTTGATCAACTTCGTCCAGCATAAGATTTACTCTATATTCTGCACTTGTTCCCGTAGTTTTTCTACCTCCTCTTTTGCCGCGACCACCAGATGGCGAGTGGCGGTATCATCCGCCTTTGCCCCGATGGTGTTGATTTCGCGCTGCACCTCCTGCAGGAGGAAGTCAATGCGCTTCCCGACGGGGTCATGGCTGCGCAGGGTCTCAGCCAAGGCTCCCAGGTGACTTTGCAGGCGGACGAGCTCCTCGGTAATGTCGCCCTTCTGGGTGAGAGTCACGACCTCTTGGAGGAGGCGACTCTGGTCGAGTTCCATTCCTTGAAGCGAGCTGGTTATCCGTTCTTTCAGTCTCTCGCGTAGCGTCCCTTGTATCACAGGACTGCGCTTTTGAATGGCTTGTCTGGCTTTGTCCAGGACGAGGATCCGCGCCCGCAAGTCACGTGCGAGAAACGCGCCTTCCCGTCTCCGCTGCCGCTCCAGGGCGGCAAGCGCCTGTTGCAGTGCCCGTCCTGCAGCCAGAATCTCGGCTTGTGTGGGTTGTGGTTTTTCCGTTACCTGGTATAACTCCGGCCGAGAGGCAAGAAAAGACACATCGAGTTCTCCCTTGATCCCTAAATCTCGTTGCAGGCGAGCAATCGCCTCGCGGTACGCTCGTGCGAGATCCAGGTTGAGGTTTACAGCGTAGGGACGAACTGGTCTGCCAGAGAAAGTAAGTGTTAGATCAATCCTGCCACGTTTGACTTGGGCTTCGATCATCTCCCGCCACTCCTGTTCCCAGGGGAGGAATTCGCGGGGGAGCATCATTTTGACCTCTAAAAAACGGTGATTGACCGCGCGCAATTCGACACTCGTCCGGCCGCCTGGGAATGGGGCGCTGCCACTGCCGTATCCGGTCATGCTCCTCATGGTTTCCTCTCTTGCAGCGCCGCTGTGAGTTCCGCCGGGCTCACCGTTGCTGTTCCTACTTTTCCTACAGCGATGCCGGCTGCGTGGTTGGCCAAGATTGCCGCTTCTTCCAGTGTGGCACCTGCGCCCAATGCGAGTGCACACGTAGCGAGCACGGTGTCTCCCGCTCCGGTCACATCAAAGACTTCACGAGCCATCGTAGAGAAATGTTGAGCCCTTCCATGACGCTTAAACAGACTCATCCCTTCTGCTCCTCGCGAGACCAGCACGGCCTCAGCTTGCCACAAGTCTAGAAGACGGTCGCCAGCCTGGCAAAGCCCAGTTTCATCGCGGATCTCTATCCCCGCAGCCAGCCCAGCCTCTTCCTTGTTTGGCTTGACCAGGCTGGCTCCACGATAGTGGGAGAAGTTGCGCCGCTTGGGATCGATCAGGTAGACGAAGGAATTGCGTTGGCGCCGGGCCGCAAGAAGAGTCAATAGCTCGGCATCAATTGCCCCTTTCCCGTAGTCGGAGACAACCAACACATTACAGTTATCTAACTGCTGCTGCACAATCGCACGCACCCGTGCCTGTACACGGCCATCAAGCGCATCGCTCTGTTCACGGTCGAGCCGCACCACTTGTTGCTGACTCTGATGCTGAGCATGGGCGATGATACGAGTCTTGCTGATCGTGGTTGTCGTCTGGCTAGCAACCACCCCAGCGACTCCCGCGCCAATGCGAGAAAGTTCCTGCAACAGTCGCCGACCGGCTTGATCTCGGCCCACGACCCCACACGCGATCACACTCCCACCCAAGGCCCGGACGTTGGCCACGACGTTGCCGGCGCCACCAGCATGCACGCTCTCCCGTGTGACCCGCACTACCGGTACTGGCGCTTCTGGCGAGATACGCTCCACCTGCCCCCAGATGTAGCGATCAAGCATGAGGTCACCAATGACCAAAACCCGGACGCGCTGGAAACGATCCAACCAGGCGGCCAAGCGAGATGGTTTTTTCACCGGTTCTCCTAAAAGGACAGGATATGGGAGCCTGGAAACTCTCTCAGCGCATTGCGGCTGTCTATCACTAGCGGACTATGGGCAGCGATCATGGCATAGTCGAAGGTCGAGTGGTCCGTCAGCACGGCGATGCAGTCCATGGATCGCAGGGTTGCGGGCGTCAATTTCAGAGAATGCAACTGCTGATCGGCGAGTTCAAGCTGTGGAATGTAGGGATCGGAATAGAATGTCAGCGCTCCCTTTTCGTGGAGCCTATGCAGCACCTCCAGAGCAGGAGACTCGCGGATGTCGTTAACGTCGCGCTTGTAGGCCACTCCTAGACCCAAGATCTTTGATCCCTTCAGACTCTTTTGTCGGTCGTTTAAGGCATCAGCGATCCGGCTGACTAAGAAGGCGGGCATCTGGTTGTTGATTTGTCCTGCTAACTCGATGAGTCGGGGTTCAAAGCCCGTCATCTTCGCCTTCCAGGTCAAGTAGTACGGATCGACCGGAATACAGTGACCGCCCAGCCCCGGGCCCGGATAAAAAGCCATGAACCCAAAGGGTTTGGTTTTGGCCGCATTAATTACCTCCCAGACATTGAGGCCTAGGGTATGGCACATCAGCGCCATCTCATTGGCCAGGGCAATGTTCACACTGCGAAAGGTATTCTCCAATAGCTTCACTATTTCTGCAGTACTTGGCGAAGAGACCGGAACGACTCGTTCGACGAATTGCTGATAGAGCAAACCTGCCAGTTCCGTGCAGAGGGGAGTGATGCCACCGACCACCTTAGGGATGTTCCGGGTTGTGTGCGTCTTGTTCCCGGGGTCAACACGCTCAGGGGAGTAAGCCAGAAAAAAGTCTTTCCCGATCCGCAGGCCCGATTTTTCCAGGATTGGTAGTACCACTCCTTCAGTGGTTCCCGGATACGTCGTGCTTTCCAAGATCACAAGCTGTCCTGGCTTCAGGTGGTCGCTCACCGCCTCGGCCGCAGCAACGACATACGAAAGATCTGGATCCTTAGTTTTCCTTAGTGGGGTCGGTACGCAGATGCTCACACTGTCTAAATCTTTGATGGCTGCCAGCGTATGCGTCACCCGCAGTTTTCCCGTGGTGACAAAAGTCCGAAGAACATCGCCTGGGGCGTCCAGTACGTACGAAATACCGGCGTTAATGGACTCGATCCTCTCTTTATCAATGTCGATACCGGTGACATGGAATCCTTCTTGGGCCATCTCCAAAGTGAGGGGAAGCCCCACGTACCCTAGCCCGATCACTCCCAGGTGAGCAGAGCGATCGACAATTTTGCGTTTCAGCTCTTTCCCGAATGCTAATTCGTCTCCTTGTTCTCCGTGCATGATACCTCCTCGAGGTCTCTCTCATCGGTTCCTAAATTGTTCTTGTTTGTTGCTGGTTGCTGTCTGCTCTTTTTCCAAAGCTGACCCGCTTCCCGATCTCGTGGATACGACTGACGCGTGCGCCATTGCTCAACAAGTGCTGGCCCAGCGGGGGCGCGACCGTCCGCTGCCGTCGATCAGCAATATCTCTCGGCGATCGTGCTGCCGTCGGTGCCCTGCCCATGACAGTAAAGAAGCACCTCTGTTTTCCGTGGGACTTTTGAGGCCGGTGCTCCGCGCTATCTCTCTTTTCTTGCGCGTCCGTCAACATCGGACGGATGAGCGCGAAAACGTTCAGTGATCTTTGCCAGATACTCGACCTCGCTGACTTCTTGGGGATGGGTTTCGTGATAGCGTTTTTGCTGTTCGCGGATCCAAGCGAAGTGCGCTTCGATGTTTGCGGTCGTGATTTGCACCCCGAAATCCTCGGGCACTATACGTTCCGGCTCATGGTAAGCAAAGATACGATCCAACACGAGATCCCCTAGCTCTTTTTTGAAATGCGAGGATTCCCAATACCACCGCATCTGTTTCCCTTTTTCTCTTGCTGAAGGGACGTCCTCAGTCGTGATACTGGTATACCCCGTGAAGTCCCAAAGGGGAATCCGCTTCTCTTGGGGGTGGGCTGTTGCATCGGCGGCGAGAATGGCGACCAGATCTCGCTGCCACTGCTCGAAGAGTGGATACAATCCCAAGACCCGTAGTGTTTCCAAATCGCGTGCGTGCACCGGAGGAATGAACAAATACAGCTCTATCCCGTCCGCTCGACACTGCTCTACGATTGAGTGCAACAGACCCAGCCGGTCAAGACTGTAAGAGAAGCCGCCATACGTTTCCTCCTTCACCATGTAATGGCGGGTCAGCACTCTGATGAACAACGCACGATGATCGATCTGGCCGTTTTCCGAACGCGGTGCATGATCTGCCAGGCCGGACTCTGTGTCAGTCGCTTTTCGACCTTTGCGGTTGTTGCGTGCGGTTGTCACCGACGAAAGGAAGGTCTGGAAGGACGCCAGGTATTTGAGGTTGCTCAGCCAAGAGTTTGTTCCGGCGAACGGTGAGTCTATGAAATCGCTGCCTATGGCCCGTTTGTCGGAGAACAGCGTGAAATCCAATCCGAGGACAACGGTCTTGATCCGGTTGGTGGTCCGGGCGAACGCGAAGATCTGAGCGAGCTCGGGCAGACTGGTACCGGGCAGGGCAGCGTTGTACGCCCGTCGCGTTCCAAGGGGAGGGGAGCGTGGGTTTAGCCCAAAGTTGACCCGCGAGGTGCCCAAGAAGATAGTGTCGTAAGTACCCTGTTCGAGGGTGCGTGCTTTTACCGTGCGTCCCCCAATCGCCATTACCTCGGTCTTTTCATGGTTGACGCCAGGGATATCGACGAGCGAGAAACGTCCTTCCGGGTCAATAATCAGGTTGCACAACAAGAGAAGCGACAGGCCGGCAGAAAGGATAATGGCGTTGATTTTGAGATACGTGACAAATAAGCGCATGGCGGGCACCCTAAAACTGGAAGTAGAGAAACTCAGTGTTTTCGGTGAGCTGAAAAACTGCCAGCATCAACATGATTGCGAGCGCGATCGCCCATGATGGCGTGGGCTTCCACTGCAGCCAGGCGGGTGTCTCGAGAGTCGGATCGCGGTAATCGTTACAGGTTGGTTTGAAGCGGCGCGTGAACTCGTACGTGTTTGGCAGAAACCGCGCCACCAGCAGCAGACCGAAGAGCCACCCCATCCCCAAGAAGGGATCAGCGAAAACGATCGGACTAAGAGTTGCGGCGATAGTGGCTTCGTGCTGCGCGAGAGTAGAGACCTCGCTCCCAAAAGGTACCGCTGTCGATGCCACAAAGGGAAGGCCGTGACTCCCTCCCATGGCTCGCAGTATGCTGAACGCCGTGTCTACATTGTTGGCGCGAAAAAACACCCAGCCTACAACGACAGCCAGGAAGGTCAGCCCGCGCGACAGTTCGCGAGTCCACCAGTGACTTCGCGTCAGGCCCAATTGCTGGCGAAGAGCCTGCCAAGCATGATTGATGACCAGATACCCCCCGTGTAAGCCTCCCCAGATTACGAAGGTCCACCCTGCGCCGTGCCATAAGCCCCCCAGGAGCATGGTGAGCATCAAGTTGAGGTACCGTCGGGCTGGTCCTTTGCGATTGCCGCCGAGTGAGAAATAGAGATAGTCCCGCAGGAAGCGGGATAAAGTCATATGCCACCGTCTCCAGAATTCGGTGATGTTGACGGATTTGTAGGGAGAGTAAAAATTGAGCGGCCATTTAATCCCGAACATCATACCCAGACCGATCGCCATATCAGAGTAGCCGGAAAAATCGAAGTAGAGTTGAAAGGTATAAGCTAACGCTCCTCCCCAAGCTTCGAGGAAGGTTAACTGCACCCCGCGAGCGGCGGCGCCAAACACCGAGTTAGCATAGACCGCGACGTTATCGGCAAACACGGCTTTCTTGAACAGTCCTAGGGAGAAAATCGTAATTCCTATTGCCATGCTCCTAGCATTGAAGCGGTAAATACGAGGGTTGGCAAACTGAGGAAGCATCTCCTTATGGTGTACGATAGGGCCAGCAAGGAGATGAGGAAAGAACGTGATAAAGAGACAATAATCGAGGAAGTTGTAATCTGAGACTTCACCCCGATAGGCATCGACCAAATAGGCGATCTCCACAAAAGTGAAGAAGGATATCCCGAGTGGCAGAACGATCGGGTCAAGGTGGAAGTCCGTGCCGGCAAATTGGTTCACATTGGTGACAAAGAAGTTTGCGTATTTGAAGTATCCAAGCCTGAGGAGGTTAAGGGAGATGCAAGCGAACAGAAAAGCTCTCTTGTACGGCAGTTGCCAGCGTTGGCTGCTGAGAGCGAGGGCGGCGCCGTAGTTGAAAAACATGGTGGTGGTGATGATCCACAGATACGCAGGCTCCCACCACCCATAGAAAAAGAGCGAGGTGAGCACTAACCAAGCGATTGCGAACCGCCGGCGGATCCCGCCGCCGATCAGGAAGAATCCCAACAGTGTGATTGGCAAGAAGGCGAAAATGAACGGGTAAGAATTAAACAGCATGCGATACGCACTCTAGAATAACGTATAGATAAAGGGTGCAATAGCGGCAGACTGGGCAAATATGAGGAGAATGCCTAGTAGTAGGAGCACGGACACCATCGGGAGCATCCACCACAGTTTTCGCTCCCAGAGAAACACAAGGAGTTCTCCCATAATACCGACCCGACGGCCGGCGGCACGAATCCCTTTAGCCATCTGTCTTTCCATCCTTTCGGATCATACAGTTACCCAACACGAGTGTATCCATCCCGCTGCGCATAAAGGTCAAGTAGGCCTCGCGCGGTGTGTTCACGATCGGTTCGCCGCGGAGATTGAATGAGGTATTGAGCACCACCGGCACCCCCGTCGCGTCACCGAAGCGGCGGATCAGATCATAATAGCGTGGGTTCCCGTCCCGGACGACGGTCTGGAGCCTCCCTGTTCCATCCACATGGGTGACAGCCGGGATCACGTCACGCTTTGTCGGCTTCACATCCACCACCAGTAACATGAAACGCGCCGGGTATTGACGTTCGATGCCTGGGGCGTCGAAGTATTCGTGTGCGTACTCGTTCAGCACGGAAGGGGCGAAGGGCCGGTACGGTTCGCGGAACTTGATCTTCGTATTGACGATATCTTTCATGTCGGCGCGACGCGGATCGGCCAGAATCGAGCGGTGTCCCAAAGCACGCGGGCCCCATTCGAATCGGTCCTGGAACCACCCGATCACCTGCCCCCCCACAAGTGCCTCGACCGTGCGATCAAGCAAGCGGTCATCGTCGAGGCGTTCGTATCTGATTCCTTCTCTCTCAAGGAACGTGCGGACGGCGGCTTCGGCATACCCCGCTCCCCAGAAGGCATGTTCCATGACGAAAGTCCGCGGCTTGCCTAGGAGCGTGTGGTAGGCGTAGAGTGCTGCACCGACCGCGCCGCCGGAGTCGCCCGAGGCGGGATGGATATAGATTTCTTCAAAACCGACATCACGGAGAATCTTCCAGTTCGCCACGCTATTCAGACCGACTCCACCCGCAATGCAAAGCCGGGACTCTCCGGTCTCGCGCTGCACCGCGTGTGCCATGTTTAGGAGTAGCTCTTCCGTCACTGCCTGGATGCTAGCGGCAGTATCCGCATAATGCTGGTTGCGTTGCGCCTCGTCGTCATAGCGTGCGGGCGGCGGACCGAAATACGACGGCCATCCCGAGTCTGCTGTAAAGAATTTGTCGTCGGATGGGCGCGGGTCGCCAAACAACTGGAGAAATTTTCGGCTGTATGGGGTCTGTGTCGAGTGATGAAAAGTAAAGTAATCCATATCGAGCCAAAAGCTGCCGTCGGGGAACATTTTGAGAAGCTTATGGACTTTGTCGACGTACCGAGGACGGCCGTACGGCGCCATACCCATCACTTTATACTCACCTTCGTTGACTTCGAAACCAAGGAAGGCGGTGAACGTAGAATAGAGAAGACCGATGGAGTGGGGGAAGCGAATCTCTCGGGGCAGATGGAGTTCATTGCCTTTCGCCCATCCCATTGTTGTCGTCGCCCATTCACCGACACCATCCACGGTCAGGATGGCAGCACTATCAAAAGGTGAGCAAAAGAACGCGCTGGCCGCATGCGACAAGTGATGGCGCGAGAACAGGATTTTCTCGCGCGGCACACCAAGCTGCTCAGTGATGAGCGCGCTCACCCACAGCTTATCGAGGAGCCAGGTGACCATCGCTTCGCGAAACACCTTCATCGCACGGGGAAACATCCGGAGCGAGGTCATCAAGATGCGCTCGAACTTGACGAATGGCTTTTCGAAGAACGCAACGTACTCGAGGTCATCGGCGGTGATTCCCTCGGCTTCGAGAACATAGCGAATCGCATGAATCGGAAACTCGAAGTCGTGTTTTTTTCGTGTGAACCGTTCTTCTTCCGCTGCCGCCACTAACACGCCATCTTTGAGAAGCGCTGCGGCCGCGTCGTGGAAGAAGCAGGAGATACCAAGTATGTACATTGTTAGGATTGTCTTCTTGCTGCCTGCAAAGAAGAGTCAGCGGCCGGCCCTTCGACCCAGAGGCTCTTGCCCGAGGGTGAGCGCAACATGAGGGGATCCTTAAGTAGTTTGACAATCAGGGCGAAGGGGGGAACGATCATGAAATAGAAGATGAGAAGGATCAAGCGCGCCTGAAAATTGCCTATGAGGCTCGCTATGACTTTCCAGCGCGCCCATGCTTTTGCTAACACCCCTGCCATAGTTCGTCTCAGTCTCAAGGTCCTAACCAGACTGCTGAGGCTCTTTGCCCATCACTTTTTTAAGTGCTGCTGCCAGCATGGCAGCAACGAAGGTAGCTGGAATTGTACAGCGGTGCCTTATTGCGCATTCCGCTCGGCCTCAATGTTTCGATAAATTTCGCAGGTGGAAGGATTGTCAAGGAGAATCACAGTCGGTCGCTCTCTCCTTTTCTCCAGTCAGGATGGAAACGACCCAAGAAGAACGAGAGCAGTGAGATTGGTTGCTGCGACCAAAAGAAGCATCGCTCTCAGAGTCAGAAGCGTAGCAAGGTTCAGGACATGGCGTGGGCTCACGGAGCGCTCTCTTGTACTGGGTTGCCAGTGCCATTGGGGTCTTCCTCTGCCGGTTTGCTTACCGCAATATTTTCCTTCCCGCCCTTCTGTGGCTGGTCTGGAATGCTTCGTGCATCTTGTTGCTGATCAGCCGGAGTTGGAGGAGTGCGGCTCACTAAGGCACGATCCACAGCGTCCCGCGGGAGCGCGCCTACCTTCTGTAACACTTTCTGTTCGACCTCCGCCACCGGATCCGTGGAGACCGCAGCGACGGCAAAGGGGATGCTGGCGGTGCTCAACCGGTTCACATCGAAGTCTCCCGGCCCTTGATTCCCCCCGATGTAGACTGGTCCCGGATTTTCTGTCAGTAGGATGGCTCTCCCGGCATTCGTCTCCGTTTTGAAGACGTTGCCGACGATATTGCCCTGGGCCCCACGTCGCATGCGAATCCCATAAGATTGCCAATGCCAAATCACATTGTTCCGTATATCGAACAGTCCTACCGTCGAAACCTCGGGATTCCGCTGTGACTCATGAGTGAAGAGGTTATGATGCAGGGATACATTCGTCACTGCAGGCTTGTCGAAATTGGCGATGAGCATACCCTTGGGCCTCAAGTCGGGAGTGGACCGAGTGTCGCCGATAATACACCAGGAAACTGTCACGTCATGGCAATCCTGCGTAAGCCCAATATTTTCATCGCCCGCATCCGTTAAGGAGCAGTGATCGATGACGATATGGTGGGAGCCTCGTATCGTAAAACCGTCACCTCTTGGATGCCGCACTCTGATATGGGTGACGATGACATCATGAGAATTCTGAATATAGAGCGTGTCGCCTTCCAAGGTGATCCCGAGCGCTGGAGCCGTCGATCCATCGATGGTGATGAAGGATTGCTCCTTGATTTTGAGGGGACGTTGTAGCTTTATGGTGCCGCTGACTTGAAAGATGATGCGACGGGGAAAGTTTCCCTCCCGAATAGCTTCGCGTAACGTTCCGGGTCCGGAATCTTCGAGAGAGGTCACCAGTACTGCAGCGCCTTGGTTACCGCCCTGTGTGGCGGAGCCGAAACCTTCATAGGAAGCGAAAAGCCCGCAGGGCGAGAACAGAAAAATAAAGATGAGAGCCAACACCTTTGGGGAGCGTGCTCTACAGTGTCGTTGCTGCACGAGGAACACGGCTTACTCAGTGAGGATGTCAATCCCCTCCGGCTCCGATCACCGAGAACCGCCAAATCAGGTTGTGGTGCCGGTGCCCGTTGAGGTGAATCACGATTCCCAGACCGATCCCGATCAAACTCCAGAAAAAGATCTGCAGAGTCAGATTGTGAAAAGTGTTCATCCCATTCATTGAGACCAGGAAACCTAAGAGAGACGAGATGATCGCCCACAAGGTGAATTTGGGACGTTCGTCTTTGGTGCGATCATGGGCTTGCTTCATAGTCCGGAGCGAGGCGAAGATGAGCCATAGGATAAGCAGCCATCCCACAATGCCATGCTCCAGGACTAGCGCGATATGCATGTTCGCAATCTCGACCTCATGCTCTTCCGGCGATAACGGACCCGGATGAGACGTGAATTCTATGCCAAGGGGAGATACTGGACTTACCGCCCCACTGAGAGAGTCTCTCCTCATTGCCCCCCCAAT
>JACXTT010008329.1_pt1 | contig 14390 bp, 20 predicted proteins | sample 9270951 | NCBI WGS metagenome assembly JACXTT01 (sample SAMN15532306, study PRJNA645909) | rock metagenome | isolation source: weathered quartz diorite | place: Puerto Rico | collected 2017-06-21 | reverse complement strand
TCTCTTCTTTCTCCACCTGCACCAGTAGCGGCTCCACCGTATTGCTCTACTGCAGATTGATTGTTATGGCTCTTAATGTTTACTGTAACTACATAGCCATCTCCCACGTCAAGGACTCCCGAATCCTAACCTTGTCCCGTAATCACTCTCTTGCCTTCACGAGGCAAGATTTTCAAGTGTTTTTTAGATGATTTGTAAGAGCAGTGCTCTGACCATTCTGCTGCAACAATTTGTAGTTCAAGAGGATTTGGCTTTCGTCCTATACTTTTCTCCAGATAGTCAGATTCTGATAAAGTCAGACTCATATCGTAATCCCTAATCGGGTAAGCAAAGATTCAAAGATTAACGAAGCTGGTTTTGCGTTTTTTGGATTGATTATTTGTTCAGCCGATCTTTCAGGATGAGGCATCATGCCAACAACATTTCCCTCTTTGTTACATATACCAGCTATTCTCATTGACGCACCGTTGATTTCTTCAGCGTAGGTGAAAACGATTTGATTGTTTTTCTTCAATAGTTTCAAAGTCTCCTCATCCGCATAATATCTCCCCTCGCCATTTGCAATAGCAATAGGAATTCGCTGGTTTAGTGTGAACTTGTTTGTAAATGATGTCTTGTTGTTTTTAACTATAATTTCCGTCCATTTACAGATAAAGCTTAGCGATGTGTTTTTTAGCAAAGCACCTGGCAGAAGACCTGCTTCAACTAGAATCTGAAATCCGTTGCAGACCCCAAGAATTGGCGTACCTTTTTCTGCCATTTTTTTAACTTCCGATATTACTGGACTGTGAGCAGCAATAACTCCAGCTCGTAACCTATCACCATAAGAGAATCCACCTGGAAGTACGATCGCATCTATATCTGCTGGAAGCGAGTCAGTGTGCCAGACTAGCTTGGATTCTAGCTTGAAAACATCTGAAAGAACATGATGCATGTCGCGATCACAATTACTACCGGGAAAAACTATTACTGCAACTTTCATGTTTTTTCTTACTTTGATGCGATATTAAATCGAATCGAATAAAATGATTTTGTTAACGGCAATTAACTTTTAATTGATTTAGTTTTGGTTCTAAATTATGCATCATGACTTAGAGTTACTCTCTCTCGGAATCTGACTATCAATATACATAGGAAAAAAACCATAAAAACGACATTTACTGCCAGCGCAAAAGTGCTATCAAGTGATTCTTGTAATGTACCGTAGTGAAGTGGATTACCCCACAATTCATGCGGAGAAAAATAAATTTTCTTCCAGTACAACATTGAAGTCAGAGAATGAGCAAATATGAAAAATGCCGTAAATCCAATTCTTGTTTTATTATTTTTAATGCCATGGATTGTATTCCAAAATCCATACGATGCAATGAAAATGATTGAAACCAAAAATGGCAAAAGATATCGCTCAAGCGACAAGTCCCTTGCTACCAAAAGCGTAAATACAAATGTGCTAATAAACCAAGTAAGAACCACAAATTCGGCTGAAAAATTTTTTGACTCTCGAATTTTCTGAATTAAATAAACAAATCCAACGAAGAAAAAAAGAGTCAATCCTATGCTTGAATAAGTGGGCGGATTATGCCAATCAACAATCATGGTAGAACCTGGATATGCACCAGCTATTTTATGCTCTAACAAACTTGGAAAAATCGCATAATGAAATAGTGTCAGTATTCTGTCACCTTGAATTCCATGAATTGTTGGATAACCAATAAACCAAGCATCGCGATTATAGTTATCCATGTCTTTTTTTGTCATCATAATTTGATTTAGGGGATTTTCATAAAATCCGGGCTGGACAAGAAGAAAAGAACCGCCAGAAATTATAAGAAATGTAAAAATTAAAAACAATATTTTCCTGATACGCATTTTTCTAGTAATTATACCGACAGATTTTGTAGATGCCAAACCAAATAAAATCACACCAATAAAAAGTACGGAAAATTCAACTGCCAGTACCTTCGAAGCAAGTGCAAGACCAAATGCCGCTGAACTGATGACAAAATATTTGGTCTTGTGACTTCTGTTCTTAAAGGCATAAAGCAGAAGTAAGAAAGACAGCATTGCAAAGAATATGTAATGCACTTCAGTCATTATGGTTCTACTATACCACAGCCAGAGATCATAGGACAGAAAAAGGATTGAAAAAATAATTCCAACATATCTGTTAATTAGGATTTTTCCTATCAAAAATGAAATGGATATGGTCAAAGCTCCAAAAAGTGGTGAAAGCAAACGGCCAGCGGTCATTTGTTGAATGGTTGGTGCTTTATGAGGATCATAACAAAGAAAATAATAGCATGACCAATTGTAAAAATCACCGCCTACATTCCTCATTTCCATTGGTAAACCAATTACAAGCATTCGAATTGGACTGTAAGTTAATCCATGTGCTGGTATATGATACAGCAAATTACAATCATCTATAGTTCTCAAACATGAATTTCCGAAATCCCCTTTCTTTATCAGGTCGATGTAATTTCCAGCCCACCCAAGATAGTTTATTTCATCTCCATGCCAAGGCTGTCCTTCCAAGTTGTACGAGTACAGAAAAAAAGAACTCAAAAATAACGCAAGAGGAATTAGGTAGTTAGATTTTGTGTCAATGAAATTTTTAAGATTCATTGATTGATATTTTCAGATTAGCTTCTAAAATGCTATTGTATTTGAGACAATATCAAATGATATCATTTTTATTCTAATACCCTTTGGTACTAGCTATGGGTCTAGTTCGTGACATTATGGTCCGCAATGTAGTCACGATTGAGCACAGTAAGACTGCAAAAGATGTAGCTCTATTATTAGCGGAAAAAGGGATCAGTTCTCTTGTGGTTGTAAAAGATGACAATCCGATAGGTCTAGTTACGGAAAGAGATCTTGCTCGCAAAGTTTCAACCACAGATAAAACTAGTTCAGAAGTAATGCTTTCTGAGATCATGTCTGCCAACTTTAGATGGGTGGAACCAATGACACCAATAGAAGATGCAGTCCAAAAAATGTTAAACAAGAAGATACGAAGATTACTTGTACTTGACAATGGCAAGCTGGTTGGAATAATAACTGAAACTGACCTGTCAAAATATCTGCGCAGCAAGCTCCTCATAGATGGGGCACTTGATGACACAACACACATTGAATCTTAAGCCATCAAGCATCAAAAGTCTCAACTGTCACTTTACTTACTAATGGGTTATAGATCCTGTATTCATTGCACAGATCCAATACTGTTTTTTGAGCAAATTCCTTGTTTTTTGCTTCGATTTCAAACCTTAGCAACTTGGCAGAACGCACTTTTTTTACAGATGTTTTTTTGTCTTTGAGCACAAGATCGTTGAGTATTGTATCCCCCTCAGGGTCAACTATTTCAGGCTTGTTCTCAATTATTACATTGACTTGAAAAAAAGGCATAAAGTCCGTTTGAACACAATTAATTTAAGCCTTGAGCAGCGATTGGAGTAAACATGACAAAATTTGACCCAGTTCAATACAAAAGGACAACTAAAGCCAACTGGAATACAGTCGCCCCTGACTACCACTACAACTGGGCCGAAAAACAAATTGGGCCATTCAAATCCACCGCTGAACTAGTAAGAGAAGCTTGTATCAGACCCTCGGATAAGATACTAGACCTTGCCTGTGGAACTGGTGTTATTTCAAAACAGGCATTGCAATATCTTGGAGAGGATGGCATGTTGATTGGCATCGATTTATCAAGAACTGCTCTTGGAATTGCAAAAAATTCAACGAAGTTTGCCAATGCTGCTTTTATAGAAATGGATGCAGAAAACATTGGACTTAATTTCAAATTTGATAAAATTCTTTGCCAATATGCACTCATGTTTTTTCCTAATGTACAAAATGTTCTCCATTCTATCAAAAAAATAATGAAAAGCGGCGCAAAGATAGTTCTTGCAGTACATGGCCTACAAGATGAAGTACCCTACTTTAGTGCAATAATGAATCCTATCTTAAACCATATTTCTGATATCAGGCCAGAAGGAACACCTACTGTGCACAGATTCGGCAATCCAGACTATTTACAAGATGAATTATCAGGGGCAGGATTTTCCAATATTTCTATTAAAAAATATAATTTTAGTTATGATGCTGGAACGTTTCAAGAATATTGGGATGACTATATGCATTCTACTGCGAATTCAATTAGAGCCGCAATTGAAAGCCGTGGTTCAAGTGTGGTTTTAGCAATAAAACAAGAATCGGAAAAAAATGTCCTAAAATATGCCAAGGATGGACAGATAACCTTCCCGTGGACCGTTTTACTGGCTTCAGCAGAAATTGTATGATTATATGAAAAACACGCTTAGCCTATTTTTGTTCCATATGATTGAAAATCAGATTCATACCATATGGTACTTGCTTCCTTGCCATTTTCTGTAAATGAGTTAAATGCAATATGCGAAAAACTACTTTTTTTAAGCGCACCATGCCAATGCAGCCTATATTTTGGTATGTATACCATATCACCTGCTTTAAGTTCTGACTTGGCGGCTACTCGAATCTTGACTTTTTCATTCTTGCCTGAATATTTCGTGTAAAGTACTAGCGTTCCCCTTCCTCCAGTCACAAAAAGAATTTGACCACCCTCGTGATAATGAAGTTTGGTTCTTGCACCGTTTTGGAATACCACAAAATACACTTTTTGATCTTTGGCTAGAATCTTCTTTGAAATGTCAGATAATAACACGTTTCCTAGAAAATAGTCCCTTTTTTGCTCAAGAAGAAATTTGTCAGGTCTTGATATCTTGAGATTGTATTTCTTCATTTTTTCATTTTGTATGATATAATAATTAGTCCTTTCCTTTCCTGAAAAAGGAAGGTTGGAAATTTGTTTGATTGCAAATTATCACCATATCACAATTGATTTTGTTTGATTGTAATAACATTTTAAACCACCCTGTAAACCCCATTACCTAATGCCAATGTAGCTCAGCCTGGCTAGAGCATCTGCCTTGTAAGCAGAAGGTCGGGGGTCCAAATCCCCCCATTGGCTTTCCAAAAAATAGACAAAGTTAAGTAATTTGCATAATTTCAAAAAGTGTGGAAAAAGGATTTGTGCTGATCAATTGTGATCTTGGTGCAGAAGATTACATAATAGAAGAGCTAAAACTTGTTCCACAAGTAAAAAGTGCGTATGTTACTTTTGGAGCATACGATATCATAGCAGAGCTTCAGGCATCGACTTTGGAAGACTTTGACCAAACCGTATCGCATAAAATAAGAAATCTGTCAAGAGTTGTCAGTACCATGACACTAAAAGTTGCAAATCCCGAATGATAATTATAGAAGTGAATTGACTCTTAATCAATTGGACAAAATTGAATACGAAGGCACAGTTTGGGCCATAAATCACGGATTACCGCAGCGTTTGCTTGATCACTGTGTAAAAAAACTAATCGATCATGGAATAAAAAAAGAGGACATTGTGATAACTGATGCTCCCACAGGCGTCAAAATAGGAACTGTGGTAGTAGATGTATGGCCATATCATCTTGAAGTAGGACGTGTCAGAACTGTTCGAAACGATTCATACATTAGCGGAAGCGTAAAGATAATCGAATTAAAAACTGATCCTGAAGGAAATTACATTGACTAGTTTTTTCAAATAGATTTATCTCAGATACTAGTTTAATCGACCCGTGAGAAAGAAAAAGACTCCCAACCCAAAGCGCGGTTTGCACGTTGCAATAGGAGTTGGGATAGTCATCGTGGTAGTAGTAATCTTTGTAAATTATTATCTGGATCAGTCCAAATTATCTGGGCAAAGATTTGGAGACCAACTGGCTCAAATCCAAACGGATCTCAAAAATGAAACGGGAAATTTTGATTCGCAGCTTACACTTTACAAAAATGGGCAGTTACCCAAAGATGAAATGCTTAAGATAGCAGACCAACACATCGGAATAATCCAAAACACTCTTTTGAGATATGATAACTTAAAGCCGCCAGAACTTTTTGTTGCATCTGTTCAGCTATTTAGGCTCTCAACTCAGACACAGCTAGAAAGTGACAAATATCTAAAAGAATGGATTCAGACAGGCGACAATTCGAGTTTGGCAAAATCTGATGAACTATTACAACAATCATTTCAATATGAGATGAGTGCTCTTCAGTCTTATGGTACAGCCAAGACTAAAGATTCACAATAGGCCTTCTTGATGAATTGAATCCAAAATTTTGCTTACTTCATTTTGAAGTTGATTTTTTTCAAGCGCTACTGGCAAACTAAAGACTAGCTCCATGGTAATGCTTAGCATATCCTGATCTGTATGTGAGACCGTAATTTTGTGATACCTTATTCCTTTATCTGAGAGCAAACTCTTCCATAATGAAATCCTGTTGTTAACATCTGCCAATTTCTCCACAAGATATTCTAAATTCATCTCTTTTCCTTCTTCAAATATTCCAAACTTTACGAGAGGAACCACTAAATATCCGCCTTTGATTTTCTCTTGCCTTTTGTGCATTTCTTTTATGACTTGGTCGGCCTTGTCTTCTGGGTAGATTTCTCCATATTCTGGTGAAAAATAACCTACAATGTTCTTATGCTCGTCGTATATTTTGAAATAGTATTCCTCTAGTTCTAGTTTCCACATTATACTATACCGAAAGTTTTACGGCTACTTGACTTTGCTCAAGCGTACTAAGACATTTACCGCAGAAGTAGCCCTTTCCAGTATTAAATATGGTAGAATTCTTACATTGCGGACATTCGCGATTGACTCTATTAATTTCAATTGGCATGTCATCCATTTACGACAATTCTTCAAAAGTCAAGAGGTCAAATTATATTTGCAAATTCTCTAATAACAACAAATTTTATCTAGTATTTTTCTTAACTTGCTTAATACGTATCTAGAATCAAACATTATAAACGATTGAAATAAAATGTACCTCGTGATACCTGAAGCCACAAAGACTTTCATTGATAGCTTGATTGACTATTACATTAGCGAGTCTTCATCATACAAACAGCTAGCTAAAAATTACTCTGACGAGGCAGGAGATGTTACGGCTGCAACCTTTGGAATAATAATTGGTTGTGTTTATTCTGGTTTTTTGCAAGCTTATGCCAATCAGAAACAAAAACCCTCACTTGAGGACACTCAGGAATTCACGGAAATTGTTAAACGCCGGGCTGCACAGATAAAACGTAGTATCCTTGACGCCAAAGCTTGAGATTTGTCAAAGGAATGGCTTCTCGCTACTGTTTGTCATAAAAAAATACTTACATCATTTTATCTTATTATTTCAAGTATCCAATAACAGAAACTGGGGCTTTTAAGCACCGAGTCGAGTAACCAGACCTATCGCTCTCATCTTCTCGACTTCCCTCAGTTTCAATTTACAAATTCCATACAGATAAATTTCAATATCTTCAATCGATATTTTATGTCTGAGATTACACAATATCAGATTTTACAGCTAATTGACAATGGTCAAACAGTGCAACTTTCTCTTGTTGAAGATGTACAGACTGAACCTGTTTCACAAAAGCAGCTAATGCTTGATGCCATAAATAAAAAACTAGACCCAGAACTAAGAGATCAGATAGCGCCATTTATGGAGGCAATATTGCAAGCACAGCCCACTATTACACTAAAAAGTTATGCCCAAACTTCTATAACAATAAACATGCCAAAGCGTAAGTATGAAAGAATGGGCAGTCCTGGAGTTGGTCAGAAATTAGAAATCAACATTAAAAAGATCTAAAGAAGTTTATCTATATCGTCAATGGTTTCAAGAGGCAACGAACAGGTAAAATCTCTGCAGACATATACCTTGGTTTTTGCGGAATCATACTCTTTTCCAGCAAAAAACTGGAAATTTTTTAGTTCATCTAGTTGGTCTTTTTTTGAAATGCTAACAAGTATAGATTCAGGCAGATATTTTTTTGAAAGATAATTGTAAATTTCATCATTAGTAGAGTTTATGATTGTAATTTCAATTGGTTTTTGCAAATATATGTAGATGACATTTAAAAGCTGGCCAAAGCCAAATGGGTTTTCTGCCGCCATGGTAGAAAGAGATTCCATAATTTGTTCTGCAACATCAAGATATTTTTTTTCCTGAGTTAAATGATAAAGCCTCAATAATGCGCCTGCTGCCACAGAATTTCCAGAGGGTAATGACAAGTCATAGATATTTTTTGTTCTCACAATTAGCTTCTCATGATTGTCCGCTGTGAAAAAAAAGCTTTTTTCATTTTCATCCCAGAAATGCTCTAATAGATAATTTACATAATTGGTGGCAAGATCTAGATATATCTTTGAAGGATTTATCTCAAAATAATCTATCAACGCGTTTGCAAAATAGGCATAATCATCAAGATATGCTCGCAGTTTGGCTTGGCCATCCTTGTAAGTATGTAGTAATTCTCCATTTTTTGTCATTTTCTGTTCTATGAATTTTATGCAGCTTTCTGCTGCTTGCAAAAATTTGTTTTCATTGGTTACCCGATAGCCTTTTACAAATGAGGATATCATCAGGGCGTTCCAGCTGATAAGGACTTTATCATCTCTTCCTGGTAGCACTCGTTTGGTCCTAGCTTCAAAGAGTTTTTCTTTACAATTTTTTATGATTTCTTTAACTTCTGATTCTGTTTTACCAAATTGAAACGCTACAGTTGATAGGTTTATGCTATTGTGCAAAATGTTACGGCCCTCAAAGTTACCACCATCGGTGATGTCATAGTAAAGACAGAAAATATCAGATTCTGTCCCAAGTATTTCTTGAATCTCTTTTTTCTTCCAAACATAGTATTTACCTTCTTCCCCTTCAGAATCAGCATCTTGCGCAGAATAAAATTCCCCGCCTGGCGCAACCATTTCCCTTAGCACAAATCTTAATGTCTCTTGTATTATCTCCAGATATCTCTCGTCCTTCGTCAATTGATATGCTTCCGCGTAAACAGGAGGCAAAAGTGCATTATCATAAAGCATTTTCTCAAAATGCGGAACTAGCCATCTTGAATCCGTAGAATACCTGTGAAACCCTCCCCCCAGTTGATCATAGATGCCACCATTTGCCATCTTAGTTAGTGTTTTGAAAACAAATTCTTGAAATTTTGAAATCCCAGAGATTTTTGCATACTTGAGCATAAAAGACAGGTTTGCCGCGTTAGGAAATTTTGGGGCTTGACCAAATCCTCCATTTGTAGAATCTCCAAGCGATAGTAAGTTAACTGCAGATTCGTCAAGTATGGACCTATCAAGTTTTGATGGAGTCGATAACGACTCTGTCTTTTTAAGTACGTTTAGGAAATTTTCTGCAGCAACTTCAACATCATGTGGTTTTTCCTTCCAAGCTTGTGCAAGTTGTCGTACTAGGCTTCCAAATCCTGGCCTGCCATAGCTGTCAAGCGGTGGAAAATACGTTCCAACATAAAATGGTCTTTGGTCAGGAGTTAAAAATACACTTAGTGGCCAACCTCCACTACCTGTCGTAATCTGACAGACCTTTTGATAAATATCGTCGATATCAGGCCTTTCCTCTCTATCTACCTTTATGTTTATGAAATTTTCATTCATAACTTCGGCAATTTCTTGATTTTCAAATGATTCGTGTGCCATAACGTGGCACCAGTGACAGGCACTGTAACCCACACTCAAAAAGATCGGTTTGTTTTCGTCCTTTGCTTTTTTTATAGACTCTTCATTCCATGGATACCACATTACAGGATTGTAGGCATGTTGTAAAAGATACGGACTAGTTTCTTTTACGAGTCTATTTGGTTCCACCAATTTAGAGTGCTTTTAAGGATATTTGTATTGATCTCTGTGTGTACTTTTTTTGCCTAACGTGAATAGAAACAGTAATGTTTAGTCATGTACGGCGAAGTAACAAATGAACGCAAGATTGGCAAGTATTATTGTGGTGGCTGTTGCAGCCCTCGTGTTACAAGCAGGAAATGCCTTTTCACAACAAGATACCTCATGCCAGTCTCATGGTATTTGCGTTCATCCCGGAGACCATCTCAAATATCAAATTAATTTTGGAAGCGCCAGTAGCTCCCAGACTTATACTTTTGGTGACATGGTAGACGATAGCGATATCAAAGTTACAGAGCAATATTCTGACCAAAACAAGACTGAAAATTCTAACTTTATTCTAAACGTAAACACAGGCTATATGCACGATGAACAAAATACTGCAAATATGCCGTTTCTTCAGATTCTACCAGCCCCAATTTCCTATAACAAAAGCAGCACTGTAGTAACCCAGCAGTTGCACGACTTTAATGGTTTTAAAAGGACAGCACTTGTTACCACCCAAACAGGTGTGAACGGTTCTTTCCAAGTAAAATACGATGTACAAACCGGAGTTTTGCTCAATGAACATTTTGTGGGAGTTGCCAATTTTCAAGGTAAACCGGTAATGGTAGAATCTTCAAACGACCTAGTTGATACAAATCTAATCAATTCTGATTCTATAGTTACAGAAACTCCCAAAAGTACAACTGCGATACCAAGTTGGATAAAAAATAATGCCAAGTGGTGGTCGGAAGGAACCATTGGTGATTCCGAATTTGTAAAAGCAATTCAATATCTTGTTTCAAATGGCATAATACAAGTATCCCACGACTCCTCACAAACAGCACAATCACAACAAATACCAAGTTGGATAAGAAATAACGCTGGTTGGTGGGCAGATGGAACACTTGGGGATGAAGATTTTATCAAAGCAATCCAGTATCTAATAAACTCTGGAATAATCAAAGTTTAGATATCTGAAAACTGGTCATTCAAGTATTAAATAAGAGCAGAAATTTTTTAATATACATGAATTGTAAAAGATGCCACCACATCAACGAGGCCCACGAATCTTCAGCTGAGAGCCATTCTATTGTTAAAAGAGGCAAGTGCCTTATACCAAACTGCATCTGTACGCAATTCATAGACCCAATAGAAGAAATCGATGATGATTTGATTTGAAAACCTATTTGCTAGGATTTGATGCGTTGACACCAACTGTTTCATTAAGTAATAATATTTTTGATGTTTGATTTTCTCCATTAGATGTGGAGTTTGTGGCTGTAATAGTTTGATTACCAGATGAAGTAGATGACTCTGCATTTGTCTGCTTGTTGCTATTGACACCTATATCATAAGGAGGTATAGTTCCAGAAACTCCGACCAACTTTAGATTGTCATCATATGAAGAACTAAAAATTACAACGGTCAAATCTTTGTTGGTGGGCTGAGATTCTTGATCTTGTTTATGCTTGGTGGCATTAACAAGTAAGACATCGTGGTTGGTTGAAGATAATTTTGCTCCAACAGGTAGTGCTGGATTAAAGAGAATGACATTATAGCCTTGCATAGGAGTGAAAGCGGCTACTTCTGCATGCGCCAATACATCGACATTATCAGCAGAAGAGGTTCCAAAGATCAATATTTGTGAACCTTTTATGCTTTGCATATATTGGGCTTGAAGTTTCATTGCATAGTCAATAGAACTAGCGTGATCAAGTAGTTTTACTTTTGCGCCTACAGGCTGAGAATAATCAAAAGATACAATGTTGTAGTCTTGTTTTGGTGTCATTGCATCTACCTCTTGAGCTGCCATAATATTACTTGCAAAATGATAATTGTCGCCCACCGACCACACCAAAAGAGCGATTAGCACAAGCGAAACTGAGATTCCAATCATGGAATAGCCAACTTTTCGGTAGTTGTGAGGATTCTTCTCTTTTAATACCGGCTTTGTATTATCTGCAGGTTCACTTGAAGATGACATTTGCTGTCCAACAATTGGCGGCTGAATTTAATCTTTTATTAGAAGTGCACGTGCTTACTTCCATACTTGCACTTAGAGTTGAATCATCTAGAAAGTTAGGGGTTTTTATCATTCTGAAGTTTGAAGAGTTGAAGTGTGATTAGGTCCAGTGCTTTTTTCAAGTGTTCAAACTCGTCTATGAAGTGTTTTTGATTTTCAACTAGTACTTTTAGTACACCCAATGTCGACCTCTCGGATCTATCGGCAGATGCGGCCTCAAGTGCGTTTACCCTAGAAAGTAAAATATCAAGCTCTTTTTTGGCATCTATACCATGAAATTTTCCTTCCACAGATAATTTCACTCGTTATCATATATGAACATAAAGTTAAAACCTGTACATGCTGTGCGAAAATCATGATTGAGGAAAGGCTTGTCGCTTTGAAGGTTTCACTTCCGAGTCCTCCCAAGCCTGCTGGGTCTTACATCCCAATTGTTAGAACTGGCCATCTTGTATTTGTATCAGGACAGGTCCCTCTAAAGGATGGCAAGGTACAATTCCAAGGAAAGGTTCCTGCAAATATTTCTGTTGAAGATGCACAAAATGCGGCAAGACTTTGTGTCGTAAACGCACTTGCACAGCTAAAAGCAGAGCTTGGCACACTTGATAAAATCTCTAAAATTGTCAAAGTTTCAGGATTCGTTAACAGCACACCAGAGTTTACAGAGCAACCAAAAGTGATAAACGCTGCATCAGATTTTCTGTTTGACATATTTGGTGAAAAAGGCAAACATTCTAGAGTAGCAATCGGCGTTGCAAGCCTTCCATTAAATTCTGTAGTAGAGATAGATTTGATAGCCGAAGTTAGTTAAGCTTGGAATTGAATTGTTTTAGAAATTGTTCCATTTTTTCTCTTGGAATAACTGCCCCGCATGCTTTATCATGACCACCACCTGAGCCACCAAGTTCTGTTGCCAGTTGATTGACTATTTTGCCAAGATGAACTTTGCATGCTTTTGAGCCTCTGATGGACACTGCGTAGATTCCTTGCTCATCTCGTAGTTTATACGATACACCAACGTCTTTTCCAGATAATCCCAATACAAAATTCACAACCATGCTTGCACCAGAATCTGTAACTTCCATATACGATAGGTTTTTCATTTTTTTCATATTGTCTTTTACCTTCTGAATCACACTTGAGATTTTTTCTGCCTGAATGCGAGCAAATTCAAAGGTGTTAGGAATTTCGTGAGGATACTTTGCTTCACTTAATTCATCTACTAGATACAAGAGATATTCTGAATCTTTCTGATGGCTTGCTATCGTAAATGTCAGAACAGTTGCCTCAAGTAGGACGAACTGTCTATCAAATCTTTGCAAAAGCTTTGTACCAATTGGTCTATCCTCCATGTAATCCGTGACCGCAGCACATGCGGCAATAAACGAGCTGTGATCATTTAATTTGGATTTGAAGGCATCGTAGACCTGAACTGTAGTACATTCACTTATCACGTGAATGAGTTTTACTTTAAGTGATTTGATCTTCTTTTTTATTGTCTCATCGATGTCGTGGTGATCGATATATGTTACTGAAACCTTATTCTTTCTTAGGTGGCTTAAAAGCTCGACAAATTGGTCTTGATTTGTCTTTGAAAGACCAAGGTCGCATATGAATAAAGTCTTAAGTGATTCGTCATTACGAAGTTTTTCCAGCTCGTTCATCAGTCCTGGGTAATCAACTAATCTGGTCTCACCACCAAATGCTTGCCTTATCAATGAGGCAGCTCCTATTCCATCAGCATCTTCTTTATGAGACACACAAATGACTTTGGTTTTTGCCATAGAGCTAGCTAGGCAGGAGGACCCTCATTTAAACTAAAAAACGGGTTTAGCTTTCTTTAAACTCGTGTAAGTTTTAAATTCTGCAACCAAGTGTTGATGCCCTTTTACATCTTGCAAAACTACACAGTACATGTCGTAAAAAGAAATGCCCAGTAGTCTTGACTCTCTATCTAACAGTGAGATCTCTTCCAATATCTTGGGATCTTTGGTTTCCGCTACAAAATTATCAACGAGTTTTATGAAATCTTCGTCCCATTGTGACATTTCTAAGCATTCATTAAAAGTTGCGCTATATGGAAACGCGTTGCTAGATTAGACCAAGTACTTAATTTTTTACCTGTTCATTGTTTAGTAATAATTTAATACACATTTTTTGTAGTAATAGTATAGTGGAAACAAAGAATATTGGCCTTCGCAATATCGAAGTGGCCGATACAAAGATTTCGGCAGTGGACGGAATAAACGGTAAGCTGATTTACAGAGGATACGATATACTAGATCTTGTAAAAAAATCAACATATGAAGAAACCGCATGTCTACTTCTCAACGATGACTTGCCTACAAAGGACGTATTGTCGGAATTTTCAGCTAGTCTAATTGCAGCAAGAGAAATCCCAGCTGGCCTAGGAAAAGATCTTAAAAATGTCCCAAAAACGGCAAACCCGATGGATATGCTACAATCCAGGATTGCAGAGCTAGGCATGTATGAAAAAAACAAGGCCGAGGACAGAGCTACTAACTATGCCCGGGCAATCAACCTCACTGCAAAGATTCCCATAATAGTTGCATTCTGGGACAGAATTAGAAACG
>JACXTT010008328.1_pt1 | contig 14391 bp, 21 predicted proteins | sample 9270951 | NCBI WGS metagenome assembly JACXTT01 (sample SAMN15532306, study PRJNA645909) | rock metagenome | isolation source: weathered quartz diorite | place: Puerto Rico | collected 2017-06-21 | reverse complement strand
CAGCGCGTGCTGGTTGGGGTTTTGTCTTCTCCGTCGGCGGCGCCGGGCATGAAAAGTAGCCTGCCCGGCCTAACAAGCGCATGCAGCCGGCGGCGCGCATGGCGCGCCGCGGCTGATACAGGTCGTTAGACGGAACATATGAGGTCATCCATCGCTGGGATGCTTCTTCTCACTGCGTGCTCGGTTGCGGACCCGCTCGACTGGATCGACTATGCCGATGCCACTCGCATGGCCAAACAGGACATCGCGGCAGGCCGCTTTCGATTTCTCTCAATCTGCGGTTACGCGTGTGAGTTGCCCGGTGTCGGCGAGATGACCTACTTTCGCTGCTACTCTGGCGCGGCCAGTATCGACACCGTCGAAGGTACTAGCGATGTCATCCGTTCCGATCGACATTTGCGCCTGCAGAACAAGTCCCTGACTCTTGCATCCCAATATAACCATTTGATCGCCAGCAAGCTCGACGAGCTTGGCAAGCGGACCTGCCCGTTCGGCGAACAGTGGGACGCGCTCCTCCTGGCACTGTCGGACCACGTAAAGCGGATGACGGCGGAGCGTTCGGGGGCGTGGGTCTCTGCTTTCGACGATCCTGAGTCGCGCGGTTATGATTTTCGTATCCATAGGCGGCGTGGGAGCGGCGTGGGCGAGGCAACCCGAGCCTCGATTTGCGAGATTGTGGCGCAGCATGGCATTCAGCGGCTCGTTCGCTTCGCTGAAACCCTCGGCGACATCGGCACTCCGGAAAGAACTGAGCGCTTCTCATGCGCGGCGGGAAAGCTTGTCAGCGAGGGTCCGTCTAACGACGTGCTGCAGCGGCCCGGAGCTCGCTCTGCTCGCTCCGGCCGCTGAGCACGAACGTTATGTGCCTCTACATTTTCATCACTTCTAGTGCTTGATAAGCACTACGAGAATTCGAAGCTCGTTGAGATCTATGACCTCGACAGTCCTTGGTCTCTTGACCGGGATTTTTATCTGTGCCTTGCCGGAATGCCGCCTCAGAGAATTCTCGACCTGGGCTGTGGCACCGGGCTTCTTACTGATGCCTACGCAGCGAAGGGTCACGAGGTAACCGGCGTTGACCCTTCGCCGGCGATGTTGGAGATGGCACGTCGAAAGTCTCATGGGCATCAGATTGAATGGGTCGAATCCTTTGCGCAGTCCTATCAATCCGGTACACGCTTTGACCTGATCGTCATGACAGGGCACGCTTTTCAAGCGTTGCTTGACGACCCCGACATCATGGCAACCCTCGGAGTCATGCGTAGACACCTAAAGCAAACCGGTCGTGTCGTCTTTGAATCCAGGAATCCATCGCTAGACTGGGCGAACCGGTGGAACTACGAAATGCTCTTCGAGCATAGTGGAGAGATTGTTCGGCTATCGAGGCGATTCATTAAGATGGAAAACAGCCGCCTGACCTTTGAACTACTTTACGAGTTTCCCGACGAGTCAATTGTCTCCACAAGTGAACTTCGATTCCTGTCCCGAGACGAGATTGAGGGGCGAGTGATCGCCTCCGGACTCCATGTAGACAAGCTATGTGGCGGCTGGCATTTTGAACGCTTTGATGAAGTCTCTTCACCCGAGATGATTTTCTTTCTGCGCCCTCCGAGTTCCTAGAGATTCTCTTCGGCGTTTCCTGCGACTGGAGCCCCAGGGGGTTCGGTGATCCACGTCAATCGAAGCGCCGACGTGACTTCGGGCTATTGGGATGATCCAGTCAACCGTGTCGAGCCGGATGTCCTGGACCTGCGTTTCGTGCAGTACTTCGACTCATTCATGACCGTGTTGGCTAACTATCGAATGACCCGACGGACGAGGCGCCGGCGGGTTATCCGGGGCGTTGGGCGGACCTGAGACGATCGACCTAGGTCGCCTTCACGTTCAGCGGTGAGGGGTGCTTGGGCTGATAGATGCCGAGTTTCCCGCCGCCTGGCAGCGTCACCCGCGTGATCGAGCCCCAGCGCTGCTCGTCGACCGGCGCGCACTGCACTTTTTGCGTCTGCATCTCGGCGATGAGCGCCTGGATGTCGTCGCACATTAGGAAGAGCTCGTGCAGGTCGTTCTGGTCGGATGGATGCACTGCGACCTCGGCCGGCGGCAACGCGAAGATCAGCCACCCGTGACCCGCATCGACCGACTTGTACTTCAGCACGTCGTGGAGAAACGCCCGGTCAGCCTCGGCGTCCTTGCTATAGATGATGACGTGAGCGCCGTGAATCATGCGGCGAGTATACCCGCGCACGCGACGCCGCCCAACCGGCCGTTGCCGCCGGACGGACGCCTCGGTCGCTGCGCTCCCTCGTGCGTCCGCCGCTGAACGGCAGTATCGTTAGGCGGCGACCAATGCCCCGTCGGACGGTTCAGCATTCACCAATGAAGGCGCCCGGCGACGAACAACTCGTAGAGCGAGTGCGCGCCGCTCTCACCGGAGTTCCCAAGGTCAAAGAGAAGCGCATGTTCGGAAGTACCGGGTTCATGGTCCGGGGCAACCTGTGCGTCACCGCGCGCCCCACGAGGATCATGTGCCGCATCGATCCTTCGACGCACGGTGCGGCAATCAAGCGGGCGGGTGTTCAGACTGTCATCATGAAGGGGCGTGCGTACCAAGGCTATGTGCGCGTCGACGCTTCTGCGCTCAAGACCGAGAAGGCGCTGCTGTACTGGCTCGGTCAGGCACTGGAGTTCAACCGTACGCTCCCTGAGGCAGCCAAGTGAAAGCGCCGCCTAACCCTTCGTTGCACCCGACCTGCTACAGCGGGCTTCGCCCGCCTCCGCAGGCGGGTGAACTCAAACGTTGTACGGACGAGGGATTCGAACGTCGGCGACAATGGAGAAGGCGGCGCGAGCAGGAAGAGCACATTCCGTGAAGATCAAGCGTCTCGATGTCGGGGACGGCGAGCGACTACGCGCGATCCGGCTTCGTGCCCTCCGAGATACCCCGGATGCCTTCGAAACAACAGTGGAGGAAGCCGCGGCCCGACCTGTCGATAGCTGGGATCGCCAGCTAGACCAGCTTGAGACGTTCGTTGCGACCGAGGGCGGTCGCGACGTGGGACTTGTTCGGGGCATGCGCCACGACCATTTCGGTGACGCCGGCTACTTGATCTCCATGTGGGTGGCGCCTGAAGCCCGGCGGCAGGGCATTGGCTCCGCCCTGATTGACGCCGTCGCCCTTTGGGCGAAGACACAAGGCTTCAATCGCTTACTCCTCGACGTCGGTGAAACGAACCTGCCCGCGATCGCTCTCTATACGCGCAAGGGCTTCGCTCCCGACGGCGAAGTCGGCACGCTTCCGCCGCCGAGGGATCATGTTCGTGAAATCCAGCTCGTCATGCAGCTGGAGCGTGTCCAGCCGTGAACGTTGGCGTGCGTCCTGACGGAACGCCGTACAACTCGACCATGCAGCGGACGGGCTTCTCGCGTCGCTGATGGCAGCAGCGTCGCTATACGGCCGATGTTCTATGTCCGATGGCGCGCCTTCGAACCGTGAGCGATGCGCCTCCGTACGCTGCTCGGCGTGAGCGATAACGAATTCGTTGTAGAGCCGGACGATCCCTGTGGGACGGGAGTGCTTGTCCTGTCGGGATCGAGCGGGGCTCTGGATGTCGAACGCGCTCGGCTGCTCGCTACACATGGCGCGACGGCGGTCGCCTTGCGCTGGCTCGGTGGTGTCGGTCAACAGCCGGGTCCGTGGGAGGTCCCTCTTGAAACGTTTACGGATGGGCTGAGCCGGCTCGCGTCGCGTGTGGATCGCCTTGCGTTGGTTGGCAGTTCGTTTGGCGCCGAGGCTGCGCTCTTGACGGCGGTGTTGGACGCGCGGGTGACGGCGGTCGTGGCGGTGGCGCCGAGTCCGGTGGTATGGGCTGGTGTCACTGATCGGGGTCGTGTGACGTCGCATTGGACGTGGGGAGGCCAGCTCGTTCCTTTTGTGCCGTTCGATGATGGGTGGAGGCCCGACAGGGATCCGCCGGCCTTCCGTTCCCTGTACGAACGAAGTTTAGAAAGCTACGCCGACCGTGTTCCGGCGGCCACGATCCCGGTCGGGCGGAGCCGCGCAGAGTTGGTGTTAATTGGCGGTGAGGACGACCAAGTATGGCCGGGCGCGGAGTTCGCTCAGCGCGTGGGCATGCGGAGGCTGCCTGACGGACCGCGGACGACAGTGGTGACTCATCCGGATGCTGGGCACCGGGTTGTGCTGCCGGGCGAGCGCCCGGTTTCGCGCGGGCAGCGCATGGCTCGCGGTGGGACGCCCGAGGCCGATGTTGCGCTCGGCGTGCAGGCATGGCCAGCGATAGTCCAGGCCCTGCGGCTCAGAAGCGCTCCGAACACGGCTACTCCGATGGCCGGGCGGTGAACGAAACGTTCGCGTCGTTGAGCACCCTGGGCGCGACGCCCCATAACAAGGCGTTCCGGCAGACCGGTGCTCGCGATGCTCGCACCGGCTGCTGATCGCCGACGTTCGCCGCACCGTCGAATTGACCGAGTGTCCAATCTGGCTATATTCTGGCTAGAATGCGGTACGAGGTCGTCCTGGCGCCTGAAGCCGCGAAGGCCTTTAGGTCTCTGCCAGCGTACCATCGGGCGGAAGTACGGGACGCCCTCGAACGGCACTTGCGGTACCAGCCGACCCGGGTAAGCAAGAGCCGGATCAAACGCCTCCGGGGCTTGAGTCAGCCGCGGTATCGTCTTCGGGTTGGAGAAGTGAGAGTGTTTTATGACGTCACGGGGGAAGACGTCGAGGTCCTCGCGATCGTTACGAAAACCGAAGCCGCGCGCTGGCTTGCCGAGCACGGGACGCCCAGTGCGCCAAGCGGCCTTGGCTGAGGTAAAGGACGATCTGTCGCGGTTTCTGCGCCTGGCGGAGTCCGAAGAAATCGTCATCACACGACATGGGAAGCCGGCCGGGGTGCTCATCGGCTTTGAGAGCGAGGACGACTGGCTCGACTATCGACTGGAGCATCATCCCGAGTTCTTGCGGCGCGTGGCAGCGGCGCGGGAAGGCCTCCGGAGTGGACGTGGCGTGCGACTCGAGGATCTGCCGTCCTAAGCGCGGCTGGTGCCGTCTCCTGAGCCCTTCCGGGGCGGCATCCGATTCTTCACGTTCCGTGCGGCCTGTCGTGCGGCGGTTCGACGGCGCCCTGATACTCGCCTCGCGGGCGGCTGGCGGCGTGGCGGCCATCATCCTGCTCGCCGCCCTCGCACTCGGCGCTTGCGCGCACCGGATCCCCGGCGCCTCGACGGCCTCGATGGCGGCGCTCGACCGCGGCGAGTGGCCGACGTACGCCGGTACCTACGCCGGCGCGAAGTACTCGCCGCTCGATCAGATCAACGCCGCGAATGTCGCCTCCCTGAAGATCGCCTGGCGCTGGATGTCTCCCGACCACGCGGTGCGCGCCGCGAACCCCGGGATCGACCCCAGCTTCATTCACCAGGGCACCCCCATCATGGTCAATGGGATGCTGTACACGGGCACGTCGCTGTCGCAGGTCGCTGCCATCGACGCGGCGACCGGCCAGACGAAGTGGGTCTTCGACCCTGGCTCCCACAAGCTTGGGATGCCCACGAACCTCGGGTGGCTCCACCGCGGCGTTGCCTACTGGCGCGACGGGGCTGACGAGCGCGTCATCATGCTGACCGGCCACGCGTTCATGATCGCGCTCGACGCGAAGACCGGTCGGCCCATCGAGGGCTTCGGCACCAGGGGTTCCGTCGATCTCGTCGAGGGTCTCGGCCGGCCCATCTCGCCGCGCTGGCACTACGGCCACACCTCGCCGCCGATCATCGTCCGCGACGTCGTCGTGGTAGGGTCCTCGGTGCTGGGATTCCCCGTGCGCGAGTCCATGCCCGTCGGCGACGTGCGCGGCTTCGACGTCCGTACGGGCCGCTTGCTCTGGACCTTCCGCGCCGTGCCCGGCCCGGGCGAGGTCGGCCACGAGACGTGGGAGAACGACTCGTGGAAGACCATCGGCAACACCAACGTGTGGACGCTGATGAGTGCCGACGAGGAGCTGGGCTACGTCTACCTGCCGTTCAGCCCGCCGGCCAACGACTATTACGGCGGCCACCGGCACGGCGACAACCTGTTCAGCGACGCGCTCGTCTGCCTGGACGCGCGCACGGGCAAGCGGATCTGGCATTACCAGATCACCCGACACGACATCTGGGACTACGACTTGCCCGCGGCGCCCAACCTCATGGACGTGACGGTGGACGGGCGGCGCGTGAAGGCGGTGGCGCAGGTCACCAAGCAGGGACACGTGTTCGCCTTCGATCGCGTGACGGGCACGCCGCTCTGGCCGATCGAGGATCGTGCCGTGCCGCAGTCCAGCGTGCCCGGCGAGAAGACGGCCGCCACGCAACCGTTCCCGACGAAACCGGCGCCGGTCGAGATTCAGGGCGTGCGCGACGACGACCTGATCGATCTCTCGCCGGAGCTGCGAGAAGGCGCGCGCGCGATCATTGCTCCGTACGACCACGGGCCGCTCTATACGCCACCGAGCGAGCGTGGCACGATCCTGATGCCGGGCATCGCTGGCGGCCCGAGCTGGTCGGGCGCCGGCTGGGATCCCGAGACGGGGATGTACTATGTCACGACGCGGCGCCTGCCGTTCGTCGTCAAGCTGCGCCAGCCGGCGTCCGCGGACAGCCGTGACCGGTACGTGGGCTTGCCGTCGGGCCTTGCTGGCCTCAAGGGCCTTCCACTCTTCAAGCCTCCCTGGGGCAGCGTGGTCGCGATCGACATGTCGACCGGGGAGCACCGCTGGCGCTCGCCCGTCGGGAGCGGCAAGCCCTTCGCCGGCGCCCCGGCGCGGATCCTCGAGATCACGGCGAGTATTCCCGAGATCCCGAATTTCCCCGAGCGATTCGGCTGGCCGATACGCAGCTTCGTGCTGGTGACGAAGACGCTGCTGCTGGTGGTCCAGCAGGGATACCTGGACAACGAGCGCAGGGCGCCCGTTTCGGGGCGGGAGATCTGGGACCTCAACACCCTCGAGCCTCGGCTCTACGCGTACGACAAGGCCAGCGGGCGGCTCCTCGCCGAGATTCCGCTGCCGGCGAACGCCGGCGGCGCGCCGATGACGTACATGGCCGGCGGCAAGCAGTACGTCGTCTTCTCGATCGGCGGCGCGACGATCCCCGAAGAGGTCATCGCGCTCACGTTGCCGTAGAGTCTGAGGCCGGCCTCAACCGAAGGGTTGCTTGACAGGTTTTTGCCATCCTTATCCTGGTGGCTGTGGCCCTGAGCATGTCAGGGGTACGTGTCCGGCCCACCCGACCAGCCCTGTTCGCTGGTGGCAGCGTTGCTGGAGTGATGGGTACGATGGCGGGTATTCACGGCCCGCCCATCGCGCTCGTGTTGCAGCATGCACGGCCAGAGCAAGTGCGCGCAATGCTGGGCGCGTTTTTCTTTGTGGCGTATGTCGGTTCCGTCGTGGCGCTCGCGATGTTTGGCCTGTTCGGCATGCTCCAGGTGCAGTGGGCGGCGGCGCTACTTCCCGGCGTTATCGCTGGTCTATGCATCGCGCCGCTCCTGGCGGGGTGCTTGAACCCTGCGCGTGTGCGCGTTGCTATACTCAGTATCTCCGCGTCGAGTGCGGTCGTCTTACTCTTGCGCTGAGGGCTGCGGGAAGCGTGAGCAGTTGGGACACCAAGCGCGGCGCTCGCCAGAGACGACAAAGCTCTGCATCTGACTGCCTCCAGCCTCCGCTTCGCTTTGGCTTCCGGCGGCAGGTGAGCGCTGGCGTTAGCCGGTGAAGCTTACCGGCCGGGAGGACGACGATGTCGCGCACGATGACGAAGGAAGAACGGGAAGCATTTCTGGCCGACGTTCATGTGGCCGTCATCAGCGTTGCGGAAGATGGTCACGGGCCGCTCGTGGTTCCGATTTGGTATTCCTACGAGCCGGGAGGCGAGGTCCGAATCATAACCGGTCGGACGTCGCGAAAGGGGAAGCTGCTAGAGCGCGCGGGCCGATTCAGTCTGTGCGTGCAAACGGAAACGACGCCGTATAAGTATGTCAGCGTGGAGGGGCCGATAATCGCGGTCGAAGCGGCAGATCTTGAGCGCGATCGGCGTCCCCTCGCGCGCCGTTATCTCGGCACCGAACCGGGCGACCGGTACATCGAGAGCACGCGGGACATGGTCGGGAACGTGGTTGTTCGTATGCGGCCAGAACGATGGCTCACCGTCGACTACGCAAAGCAGTACCGGTCACGATGAATAACGATCCCGCTAACCACGCATTGCACCTGACGGCCGGGCTCGCGTGCGCTCACTCGGCCGTAGGTGAACGCCAGCGTTACACAGCGGAGCAAGAGCGAAGATTTGTTGGACTGGGTTGACCAAGCCGATCAGTTCTGGGCCGGGGAGCTCGGCGTTGCCCCTCGTGTACTCAGAACAGACGGGTTCCACGTATACGAACGCGCGGACGTGGACGCACAACCCCGCGCGACCATAGTCGGCACGTCGTGCGCGACTATCGTGAGCCTTCCGGAAGGCCAGGCTCACACGCTCAAGAATGCAGGCCTCAGCCTCGAACAAATGGAACAGTCGCCACGGCGCTACGTAGCGTCATGCTCCTCGATCGAATCGTTGGAGGTTCGAGGCCCAGCCTGTCTGGCCTACTGGCCACCCTTGTCCCCGCGGCCGACACCGCGCGGGCCGACCGAACTGCTCGGCAGCGATGCCTTGGCGTCTCTCGCGTCGCTGCCGGGTGTCACGCCTGCGGAATGGGAGGAAGCTGGCATCGGGCCCGACTCGCGAGTCTTCGGTTTGCGCGTGGACGACCGGATTGTCGCGCTGGCCGGCTATGAGCGCTGGTCCGGTCAAATCGCGCAGCTCCACGTGTTCTGCCATCCAGCCTACCGGCGGCGCGGTCTGGCTGCTGAGCCGCTCAAGGCCGCGATCAGCGAGGCTCTAGCCGACAACCTGCTGCCCCAATATCGGGCGCGAGATGGCAATGCGGCGAGCGTCACGCTGGCCAAGCGCGTCGGGTTCGCTGAATACGGGTGGATGGCTACGGTTCGCCTACGGTTGCCTGACAACGCAGTGCAGCGGACCGTGGCTCGCGATGCTCAACCCAGCCGCTGATCGTCGGCACTAGGGCGCCACGATGAGCGAGAAATCCAATGCTCTTGCGGGGCCGGTCGACGTCACGATGCGGCGGCCGACGCTCTTTGGTGTTCCGGCAATGCCGATTCTGGCTGCGCCGCTGCTAGTCCGGCGCGCTCAAGTGGAGGAGGCTGGAGCTTTGGCGGCGCTCTTGGGCCGCGCGTTTGAGACTGAGAGTTGGGATGCGGCGGGTACTGAGCGTGAGCTGTTCTGTGACGAGACGGTCAGGGCGACGTTCGTGGTCGCGACAGACGGGCGGCTGGTGGCGACGGCTTCGTTGCAGGTACGTCCTGACGTTCCGGAGTGTGGTTGGGTGCGTTGGGTTGCGACGGATCTGGATCGACGTCGAGAGGGCTTGGCGCGGGCCTTGGTTATCGGTGTGCTCGCGATGGCGAGGCAAGCAGGGTGTCGAGAAGCTCGTCTTCGTACGCAGACCGATCGGTTGGCGGCGATCCCGTTGTATTTGCAGTTGGGGTTCGAGCCTCTCGTGAGAAGCGCTCCGGAACGTGAGGTATGGGAGCGAGTGATCAGGCTTCTGAGCGGCGAGGCTGGTGGTCGCGTTGCGCCGCCGGCTGGCTAACTCGGCTCGCGCAAGATGCCTAACCTCGCGTTCCAGTTAAGGTGAGAGGAAGAGACATGACGCTTCAACGGATGGACAACGTGCTCATCGTGGTCGACGACCTCCAAACTGCGAAGGCGTTCTTTGTCGAGCTTGGCATGGAGCTAGAGGGCGAGACGCAAGTCGAGGGACGTTGGGTGGATCTTGTCGTTGGGCTCGAGAACGTTCGATCCGAGATTGCGATGATGCGCACCCCGGATGGCCATGGTCGCGTTGAGCTGACCAAGTTCCACACGCCGGCGGCGGTCAGAACTGAGCCGAAGCACGCGCCAGTGAACACACTGGGCATACGTCGCATCATGTTCGCCGTTGACGACATCGAGGACGTCCTCGCCCGCTTGCGCGCCCATGGCGCTGAGCTCGTAGGCGAAATCGCCCAGTACGAGGACATGTACCGGCTCTGCTTCATCCGCGGCCCTGAGGGGATCATCATTGGGCTTGCGGAGCAACTCGGTTAGTGTGAAGCGTGGCGACCTGCTTTGCCACCTAGGAAGCACGATTGTCACCAACCCGTCGGGCGAGGCGCCCGCGGGTCAGCACAAACGTTAGGCCGCCCGGTGTCGCTCGGTAATCTTACGTAATGCGACCCCTTCGGTATTCCATCAACGTCACATTGGACGGGTGCTGCGATCACCGAGCGATCTCCGCGGACGAAGACTTGCATCGACACGCGATCGAGAACCTCAACCGGGCCGATGCCCTCCTTTTTGGCCGGATGACCTACGAAATGATGGAAGCGGCGTTTCGGTCACCGGGGCGGACGGGAGCGAGGCCCGATTGGATGGAGCCCTTCGCCCGGGCGATCGCCGCAGCAAAGAAGTACGTCGTGTCGAGCACTTTGAACCGGGTCGATTGGAACGCGGAGCTCGTGCGGGGGGATCTGGGGAAGGCCGTTCAGCAGCTCAAGCAGGAGTCGGGGAAGGGATTGTTCCTGGGAGGCGTGAAGCTCCCCCGAAGCGTCTAGACTTGAAGCTTGTAAGCCGGCTGGAGTTCGGCTCCGGCGCGGTGGCGATGCGGTATGAGCCGAGAAGGTAACAACGCCAAGCCGAACCGAGCCATGACGACGGCTTTCGAACGCATGGCGACACAGCGCTGAGGGCTTGGGCGTGAGCGAATAGCGGAGAATTCCCGGGATACTGCGGCTTCATGCCTGCCCGGAGGGATCATCCGATCGGTTGGGCATGACGAGATCAGATGGCGGCTCATATCCCGATGTCCCGAAAGAACTCGACTGGCCAGTAGAATTGAGGTCGAAGTCCCGGCGCCTCGACATCGCGATTCGGAAACGGCGACGAGCGAGCGTGTCGCACCCTGGCGCCGCCGAATCACGCAGTGCAAGGAGACGAAAGCATGAAGGTCCTTATCGTTTATTACAGCACCTACGGCCATGTCTACCGTATGGCGTCGCTTGTTGCTGAAGGAGTGAAAGAGATTCCGGGCGTCCAGCCAGTGGTCCGTACGGTGCCCGAGCTCATACCGCAGTCCGTGATCGAGTCGCAGGAGGACATGAAGGCCGCAAGGGAAATGCAGCAGGACGTGCCGTTGGTCACCATGGATGAGTTCCGCGAAGCGGGTGCGATTGCCTTCGGTACTCCGACTCGTTTTGGAAACGTATCGGCACAACTGAAGAACCAAATCGACCGGCTGACGTCGCTCTGGCTCAAGGGCGAACTGGAAGGCAAGCCTGCTGGCGTCTTTGTTTCCACCAGCAGCCTGCACGGCGGACAGGAAACGACGATTCTGACGCTCATGGCGCCCCTGCTCCACCTGGGGATGATTCTCGTCGGCGTCCCGTATTCCACGCCGGAACTGTTCACTACGCGGGGGGGTGGTTCACCATACGGTCCGGGGCACGTGGCGGGAGATGACAACAAGCGGCAAATCGACGAACAGGAAGCGGCAATCTGCCGCGCGCTCGGCCGACGTCTCGCAATAGTCGGTCTGAAACTGCGACAAACTTAACAGACCTGAAGTCGCCGGCGATGATCGTAGGCAGCATCCGCCGGTGCCCCACCGTGGTCGTTAGGCGACATTAAATAACGGAGTGGCGATGGCGAATGTTCGGTACCGCACGATATGCTGGGCGCCCATTTGGAACAAGAACCGGCAGGGCGTAGGACTGGAGCATCTGCTCTTGGCAGAACGCATGGCCGACAGCGTCGTCCTCGCATTCGACGAAGAGCACGGTCCCTTCCGGCTTACATATCGGCTCACCTGGAATGAATCGTGGCAGCTTCGCGATGCCGAGCTGCTACTCACGACAGAGCGCTTCACCCGATCGCTGAGTCTGGAAACGGATGGACTGGGTCATTGGCGACACCGCGATGGCCGGTCGATCGACGACCTCGATGGCTGCTTGGATGTCGATATCTGGCCGACTCCTTTCACCAACAGCTTTCCGATCCGCCGGGAGCCGTTAGCAGTCGGGGAGCGGCAACAGTTCCGCATGGCGTGGATCTTCGCGCCGGACCTTACGGTTCATGCGCAGCCGCAGGCTTATACGCGGCTGGCCGATCGTCTCTATCTCTTCGAAAATCTCGACGGGAGTGGCTTTCGAGCAGAGCTTCTCGTGGATGAAGAGGGCGTCGTGCTGGACTACCCGAACCTGTTTCGGCGGGTGACAGGGGATGCATGAACGCGAGCGTCAGGCATCTGAGGTGCCCATGAGGCTACGATCCAGGGGATGACGGCGTGAGCGAGTACGGACAGGAAAGCCTGTGGCGCGATACATCGAGGTTGGATGCCGAGCGGGCGCGCGACCTGGCGACCCGGCTCGAGCGCCGTGCCAAGTCCGCCGACGAGATCGCCGCGCGCGACGCTTATCTCGAGTTGCTCGACATCAGGCCTGGTGAGCGCGTCCTCGACGTCGGCTGCGGTAGCGGCGCCGTCACGCGCGAGATCGCTAGACGCCTGGACGGTCGTGGAGTCGCGGTTGGGCTTGATCCGAGCCCGGCGCTCCTGGAGGTGGCCCGCGAGCTGGCGAAAGCGGCCGGCTTCGGCGAGCGCGCCGAGTTTCGCGAGGGCGATGCGCGCCGGTTGCCGTTCCCTGATAGCTCATTCGACGCGGTGGTATGTGTGACCGTGCTCTCCCACATTCCCCGGGGAGAGACTGGCATCCCCGAATTCGTTCGCGTCCTTCGGCCCGGAGGACGTCTCGGGGTTTTCGACCTCGACACGGACATGACCACCTTCACCCACCCGGACCGCGCGCTCACGCGCCGCATCGTCGCCGCGGCGTCGGATGCGACGGCCGTCAACGGCTGGCTCTCACGGCAGTTGCCGTCACTCTTCCAGCGGGCCGGCCTCGTGGGTGTCCGGGCGCGCGGGTTCTTTCCTCTCGAGACCGAGCGGCAGAGCTTCTATGGCGACATGGCGGATCGCAGCGCCGAGGTCGCCGTCAAGACGGGCGCGATCACCGAAAGCGAGGGGCGGGCCTGGCGGGAGGCGTTCCACGAGCAAGGCATTCAAGGGCCTATCATTGCCGGTAGGCTGCATATCTTCGTCTGGGGCCGCAAGCCAGTGTGAGGCGGTTCGGGAGCTGGGAAGGAAGGACATGTCGACGCCGCAGTTCGAAAGTGGCCATGCCCCGGTCAATGGCATCCACATCTACTACCAGCTGCATGGTCGCCGGGATGGCGTGCCGCTCGTCTTGCTTCACGGCGGTGGGTCCACCGTTGAAGTCACGTTCAGCAAAGTGCTCCCGGTGTTCGCCGGCAGCCGCAGGGTCATCGCGGTCGAGGAGCAGGGGCACGGGCGCACCACAGACCGCGATGCACCCGTCACGTTCGAGTCGTCGGCAGACGACGTCGCGGGTCTCCTTCGGTACCTGAAGGTGGCGAAGGCCGACGTCTTCGGATTCAGCAACGGCGCGAGCATCGCGCTTCAGATCGCGATACGACACCCGGAGCTCGTGCGCAAGCTGGTCTTCGCTTCATCGATGACCAGGCGAGACGGCGCACGACCCGAGCTCTGGGAGTTCATGAAGCAGGCGGACTTCTCGAACATGCCGCAGCCGCTCAAGGATGCGTTTCTGCGCGTGAACGCGGATCCGCAGAAGCTCAAAACCATGCACGACAAAGACGCGGCGCGGATGCGGAGCTTCAAGGACGTGCCGGACGATCTGGTGAAGTCGGTCCACACGCCGACGCTGGTCGTCGCCGGCGATCGAGACATCGTGAGGCCCGAGCACGCCGTCGAGCTGACCCGCTTGATTTCGGGTGCACGCCTGCTCATGCTGCCCGGTGGGCACGGAGACTACCTCGGCGAAGAAGTGATGACGCAACGGGAAACGCACTACCCCGAGCTGACCGCACGACTCATCGAGGAATTTCTCGATGAACCGTAGCATCGGAAACGGTCGAAGCTGATACCAGGCACCTGATGCAGATTCGCCGCGCGGAGTCCGCCGACGAGGAAGCGCTCGCCCGAATCCGGCGCAGCGCCATTCTCGCGCTGGCCGTACCAGCGATGTCGAGAGAACAGGCGGAGCATTGGGCCACGCGACCGGCGACAGATCGCGTGTCGCGGGCGATTCGGGACCACGAGGTCTGGGTTGCCGTGGACGGAGCCGCGATCGGCTGGGTCGAGGTAGATCGAGATCGCGTCGCGGCATTGTATGTCTCGCCGGCCTGCTCCCGCCGTGGGGTCGGCTCAATCCT
>JACXTT010008326.1_pt1 | contig 14394 bp, 13 predicted proteins | sample 9270951 | NCBI WGS metagenome assembly JACXTT01 (sample SAMN15532306, study PRJNA645909) | rock metagenome | isolation source: weathered quartz diorite | place: Puerto Rico | collected 2017-06-21 | reverse complement strand
TTGACCGATTCGCTGGTACGGCTCAAGCGGCTGAAGATCCAACGATCCTCGAGCGTCTCCGCCTGGCCCGCCGCGGGAATCGACGGCTCGATTCCTGCCGCATCCATGTTCATCAGGATCAGCCGCGCGGCGTTCCACATCTTGTTGCCGAACTGTCGAGCCGAATTGAGGCGTTCTTCGCTGTAGGTAATGTCGGTTCCGGGGGCGGCCGACATCATCAGGGCCAGACGAACAGCGTCGGTGCCGTAACGGTCGATGATATCGAGTGGGTCGACCACATTACCCTTGGTCTTCGACATTTTCTTGCGCTCCGGATCGCGCACCAGCGTGTGCAAATGCACCTGGCGGAACGGAACGTCGCTGGTCAATTCAAGACCCAGCATCATCATCCGCGCTGCCCAGAAGAATAGGATGTCGTAGCCGGTAATTAACAACGAGGTCGGATAGTAGGTCCGCAGATCCTCGGTGTCATCGGGCCAGCCGAGCGTCGAAAATGGCCACAAGCCCGAGCTGAACCACGTGTCGAGCACATCCGGATCCTGCTCAATTCGCGCGGATCCGCAGTGAGCGCAGGCTTTCGGAACCTCGCGCGCCACCGTGATTTTTCGGCATCCGGCGCAATGCCACGCCGGAATGCGATGCCCCCACCAGAGTTGGCGCGAAATACACCAGTCGCGGATGTTCTCCATCCAGTTGAAGAAGGTCTTGTTCCAGTTTTCCGGCTCAAACACGATCCGCCCGCTATTCACCGCGTCCAGAACTTTCGCGGCCAGCGGTTTGGTTTTCACGAACCACTGCGTCGAAACCAGCGGCTCTACGATGGTTCCACAACGATCGCATTTGCCGATCGAAAGCATATATGGCTCGATCTTTTCGAGCAGAGCTAGTTTCTCCAGATCCGCCACCACGCGCTTACGCGCTTCGAATCGATCGAGTCCCGCGTACGGGCCGGCATCGGCTGTCATGCGCGCGTCTTCGCCGATCACTTTCACTTGCGGTAGATCGTGACGCTTGCCGGCTTCCAGGTCGTTGGGATCGTGCGCGGGCGTGACTTTAACCACGCCAGTCCCAAACTCGGGATCGGCGACCTCATCGAAAATAATGGGGATCTCGCGATTCATTAACGGCAGAATGACGGTCTTGCCGGCGAGATCGCGGTAACGCGCGTCAGTGGGATTCACAGCGACTGCTGTGTCGCCCAACATCGTTTCCGGACGCGTCGTCGCTACCACCAGGGAACGCGAGCCGTCTTTCAACGGATAACGAATGTGCCACAGGTGTCCCTGCGACTCCTCGTGCTTCGTCTCAAGATCGGAAAGCACAGTTTGGCAACGAGGGCACCAATTTACCATGTAGGTGCCGCGATAGATCAGGCCCCGTTCGTACAAGCGGACAAATGCTTCGAGCACGGCGCGCGACAGTTCAGGACTCAATGTGAAACGTTCGCGGCTCCAGTCGCAGCTGTCGCCGATGCGCTTCATTTGCTCTGTTATTCGACTGCCGTATTTCTCTTTCCACTCCCAGACGCGCCGTTCAAATTCTTCGCGGCCGAGCTTCTTCCGCTGAATGCCCTCGGCGGCCAAATTGCGCTCCACCACCATCTGGGTGGCGATACCGGCGTGATCCACTCCCGGCAGAAAAAGCGTGTCGTGGCCGCACATCCGCCGCCAGCGAATCGCGGCATCGATGAGCGAATGTTCCAGCATGTGGCCCATGTGCATCGAGCCGGTGACGTTGGGAGGTGGCACGGCAAGTGAAAAACGCGGACGGGGAGACTTCGGATCGGCATGGAAGATGCCGGTCTCCACCCACCATCGCGCCCAATGAGATTCGAAGCGCTGCGGCTCGTATGTTTTTTCCAATTCCATCGCGAGAGACTACCAGTTTAGCAAGCAGGCAGCAATTTGACACCGTTCGCGCGCGTCTGATGTAATGTGGAAGAAGTATCCGTCCTGCCTTGCTCCTCAGTAGCTCAATGGTAGAGCATTCGGCTGTTAACCGAAGGGTTGTAGGTTCGAGTCCTACCTGAGGAGCCATTACTTGGCTGCCCAAGTCGCACACGAAACACACGCGATTGTTAACGGTGGACGATCTGTTGCACTCCCTCGCAGATGAAACTGCCGAAGAGCGCACCATTGTCGAAAGAAGCAAGCTCGACTCGCGGACGAATCGGTTCAACGTGAGTTTTTCGGCAGGCCTGCGCCGCAGCCTCTGGCAGTCGCTGGGGCATCTCGAAGCAGGCGCCTGGCCGATCATTTCTTCTTGATTCGCAATTTGCGCAAGAGCTCACCATTCCTTTCGAATTCCCGCCGAAGCTCGGCAGCGAACTCTTCTGGTCCCTTGTAGTCGATCGTATTCTGCGTGCTCTCCGCAAGCGAGACGAACGAGGGTTCCGCCACTGCCTTCCGGATTCCCTCGTCGAGATTCCTGACAATCGATTCCGGTGTTCCGCGCGGCGCGACAACAGCCTGGCCGCTTGCAAGCAGGATTTCGAGCCCCTGCTCTTTGAATGTCGGGACGCCGGACAAGCTCAACTTCAGACGACGATCGTGGAAAACACCGAGTGCAATGGCCTTGCCTGCTCTTACGTGTGGCAGGATGGGGGCCGCTGAGGCGACGGCTGCATCAATTTTCCCCGTCAGAGCCGCGGACACCTGCTCCGGGCCATCGAAATACACGACCTTCAAGTCCACGCGCGCAAGCTGCTTGAGCTGCTCGACATTTAAGTGCGCTACAGTGGCGAGGGCCGGCACGCCCACGCTTACGCGCCCGGGATGCGCTCGCGCGTACTTTAGAAACTCCTCCAAAGTGGACCATCGTGCGCGGGTCCTAACTATCAGGACGTTGGGCGTAATCACCAGCTTGGCCACCGGTACATAGGTTTCGGGAGCTCCATACGAGAGCTTGGTCAAGTGCGGCTGCACCGTGAGAGTGCCGACCGTGCCCAGGCCGAGCGTGTAACCGTCGGGCCTCGCACCCAACGCCTCCGAGAGGGCCAGCGTGCCAGAGGCGCCGGGCCGATTCACAATCGTGATGGGCTGGCGCAAGTGCTTGCTCGCGGCAGCCGCCAAGCCGCGGGCGATCTGGTCGCCGGCGCTCCCCTCGCCTTGGTACACCAGCAGGTTGATAGGTTTCTCCGGGTACTGGGCGAGCCCCGTGGAGCAAGCGAAGCACATGAGAACTGCGGCCGCGCGGACTGCCCCGCATGCAACACGCCGTATCTCCCAAATTGGCAAGTGACCGCTTCGGACTCGGGAAGACATCATTTTAGGCAATTCTTAGGTAACCTCGCCCAATCGAGATAAACCGACGTTACCAATAACGCGGAGCTGAAGTCACGCACCAAACCAGCCAGAGCCTTTGTTTCTAAATTTTCTGCTCTTTGAGAAACGCCAGAGTGTGGGTGACACACTCGTCCGCATTAGCAGCAGCGATGTGGTACGCGTCGCTGCGGATGACGACGAGTCTCGAATTCGGAATTTGCACTTGGTAGGCCCGCACTTTTTCGACCGATTGCAATTTGCTGCGGTCCGCGGTGATCACCAACGTAGGGGCAGCGATGCGCTGCAACACGCCCTCCTTGGAAAGATCGAAGTTCGACATCGCTTTGTTGAGGCCTCTTACGCCCTCTCGATCCGGCCTGTCGAAGAGCGTGTTCCAATACGCGATCATCTCCTTCGACGCGTTCGAACCCAGCCGATCTTGTTGCGGAATCGGCGAGCGATCGGCTATCACATTCGTCGATGCTGGCGCACTAACGACCACGAGTGCGCGAGTGCGCCTAGGATAGTCGGCCGCAAATCGCATCGCAACTGCTCCACCCGTTTTCGCTCCGATGATATGCGCCGAGTCAACGCCCGCCTTGTCCATCACCTGCGTGACGAATGTGGCGAGATTGGCCAGCGAATAGTCGAAGGCGCGTGGAACGTTGGAATGCCCAAGTCCGGGCAGGTCCGGCCGGACCAGGCGATACTCCTGCGCCATACGCGGCACCCACGCGTACCATTCCACACTGGATTCGTCGGCGCCGTGGATGAGGACCACGGGCTCCGGCTTCCGCCAGGGTTCACCCAACCAGTCTTCTCTATAGAAAAGGTCTTCCTTGTAGTCGTCTTTTACGGCCCTCACGGGCAGGCTCTGAGCACTCATCATGCCCGGCGCGACTCTGCCCGCCACGGCCGCGAACCCGGCGGCCACTATCGCGTTCCGGCGCGAGATTGTTCGAGGCATTTTGGACCAACCTTTCTTGTCGTACCGCCTGCCGTTCGCTTCCGGGTCGTCCTTCGAAAGCGCGTTCAAGTTCTTCGATCCACGCGACCATTCTAGCGGACCGACCAGGCGCCACACCGGCATGACGTCGGTCTCTCCCGGCGGCGAGAGGTTGGGAGCAGTTTTTCGCGCGCATTGCGCCGGTCGACCTCCCGCCGGAACGACGACGGTTTGAGATTTTACCGAACTATATTCTGAATCAATCTGATACAGCCGTCTCTACATGGTCTGTCATTTCCGATTTCTTGCAATGTCGCCCTTGGGGAGCCAATTTCCTTTTCAGCACCTTCCGCGGCCCGTTCGTTAACCCCTCTCTCCGTCTGCGACTTCGCCACTGGCCGTAATTTCGGCACTTTGGCCGCCGCTTGCATACCGTCGATCCGGTTTTATATACTGAACCACATGGTTCAGCATCAACAAGCCCACCTCGATGCCTCGTTTGCCGCGCTCTCGGACGCCACCCGACGCGGCATTCTGGAGCGGCTCGGGCGTGCGGAGGCTTCGATAACGGACCTTGTTGAGAAGTTCCATATGACCCTCACGGGCATGAAGAAGCACGTCGGTGTCTTGGAACAGGCGGGGCTCGTCTCCACGGCAAAGGTCGGGCGGGTGCGTACGTGCAAGCTCGGCTTACGCCGCCTGAAGGAAGAGACGGCATGGATTGAGAGGTACCGCCGGCTCTGGGACGCACGCTTCGACGACTTGGACAAGATCGTTGCGGAATTGAAACTCGAAAAAGTCGATGGGCGAAAAATGAGAAAGTGAGCCCCTATGAAGAACCCTACGACGGTAGAACGAAAATCTGAGCGTGAGCTAGTCGTCACGCGAACCTTCAACGGCCCTGCGCATATCGTGTTCGAGGCATGGACCAAGCCTGAGTTGATCAAGCAGTGGTGGGCGCCGAAATCGTTTGGAATATCTTTCATTTCGTGCGAGGCCGATGTTCGTACGGGCGGCACCTACCGTTTCGTGTTCAGCCACGCTGCCTCTGAACAGCCTATGGCATTCTTCGGTAGGTATATCGAAGTGACGCCCCACTCGCGCATCGTCTGGACGAATGAGGAAAGCGTCGATGGTGCCGTTTCCACGGTGACCTTTGAGGAGAAGGGCGACAAGACGCTACTGGTCCTGCACGAACTCTATCCCTCAAAGCAAGCCCTCGACGACGCAATCGCCTCTGGAAGCACAAGCGGGGCAGGCGAGCAGTTCGAGCAGCTGGACACACTTCTCGTCACCTTGGTGAGATCATGAGAAAGCCTCGCCTCAAGCCTGACGTCAAAGGCCAAAGTGGCACGAAGCTGCTGGTGGCCATGACCGGCAAGGCAAGCGCCGCGAAGGCCGCAGAAGGCGACAAGCCCGTGATGGCCTATATCGCAAGCTTGCCGCAGCCGCAGCGCAGTATCGCCGAGCGCATCGATGCTCTGGCTGCCAATACGTTGCCAAACCTGCGACGTGCAGTGAAGTGGGGGATGGCGTACTACGGTGTGGGCGGGGGCTGGTGCTTCTCGTCCGGCGCTTTCGTCGGTCACGTGAAACTGATGTTCATACGTGGCACGGAGATCAAGCCTGAACCGCCTGTGACGCCGGTTGGGATGGGCAAGTCCACACGAGGTGTAGAGCTGGCATCCGTGGACGATCTCGACGAGGACCAAGTAGCCTCGTGGATGAAGCAGGCAGCCGCGAACCCCTTTGTCGGGGGGAAGAAACGATGACGAAAATGGAAGACGTCAGGCGGGGGCAGTCTGGCCGATGCCGAACGAATGACCACCGCGCCCGCGAACACCTGGAAGTTGGTTGTCGCGAAGCAACTCAACGCGAGTAAATCCCGCGCCCCGTGAAGCGTGTCTGCTTTCCGGCAATGGAAAGCCCCCTGGAATGGACTCGCTCCTCGGGCTTGGCTCCACATCATCGCGCTGTGTAGAGTAGTTTTCCCATTGTTGCCTTTTCCGGGCCAATGACGCATCCTGCAGTTGGCCGCGGTTTGAGTCAAGTTGACGCGTAACGCCCTAAGTGCGGAAGTGGCGCACGCGGGAGCTTCGAGCGGATTGTCAGAGACACGTACGAAGCTGCTGGCATGGGTTTGGGCTGCCACGCCCTAGGAGTGGCACCTGATCCGGGCGTGATCACTCAGCATTGTTCCGACAGTCATGACAGTTTGCGGCATCGATCGCCAGGACCGCTTTGCAATCCGGTGCGGTCCACTGCGGACGGCGGTCAGCTCAGCACGAAACTCGATGAGATCGAGCCCCAATTTGAAATGCATTCAGGAACGAGGGCGACCGAAAAACAAAACGTAGCCGTCAGCATCTTTCAGTTCGAATCCCCGCAAGCCATCCTCTGTATCTTTGAGTGGTTGAGAAAACTCGACGCGGCGCGACAACAACTCGGCCGCCAACGCATCCGGATCAGGGACATCAAGGTATGCATCCCAGCGGGCGATGCCTTTTTTAACGTCTCGCGTATAGTTCGGCACTGGATCGACGCCGACCGCCTTGAACATGATCATCGCAGCACCGCGCCGTACAATTCCAAAGAAGATGTCGTCCGGTTCGGGCCCTTGGAACGTGACGTCGAACCCAAGACGGTCGCGATAAAACGCCAGCGCGGTGGGAACATCATTCACGATGAAGAACGGCGCAATGCCGGAGATTTCTGGTTTACTCAGGAGAGTTTTTTCCATTGAGGGTTTACCTCTTCGTCAATTCAGCTCGCGAATTCGAATATTGCGGAACCAGGCGTTGCCGCCGTGGTGGGTGATCACCAACGGGTACTTCTTCGCTGGGTCAGCCTTGAGTTCGTCCAGGTTCCGGAGCTTCGGAATATCCTCACGCGTCTGAGCCCGCATCCTGTTGCGCAGAGCCTCCGATTCCAGGTCGGCGCCGAGCACTTTGACACCGTCCAGCCAGTGCTCTACGTGACTGCCCTTCACGAGAATGCGAGCCGTGTGCCATTGCTCTATGGCCAGCGGAGGCAGTGTCGCGGTGGGCGCGGCGAACAAGTACAAGGCACCCGTCCCGTGGCTAGGTTCCACCTTCGCGTCGCTCACGCGCTCGTCGTCAATCAATTGCAGTTCCAGGCCGAGCGCCTTAGGCGCTTCCGGGTCAATGCGGCCCACTTCGGGGTTTGGGCGCGGGCCGAACACGAGATACTTTACGCCGCTGTTAGTGCCTTTGGCCAGCTTCCAGTCAAACACCAGTTCGAAGTTGCGAAAACTGCGCTCGGTGGAGATATCGGCGCGATTGCCTTGTTCCACGGACTGGATCGTTCCGTCCCGTATCGCCCATCCGCCGTTCGTAGGGAATTCAGGCTCGGCCAGCGTGCGCCAACCTGCTGAGCTCTTGCCATCGAATAGCGACTGCCACTCGCTCGCGCCCGGAAGATCCCACGCTTCCAGTAGGCCGAAGGTGAAGAACTCAGGGAACTTGTCAACAGTCATGTCGCTGCGGAGTACATCGTGTAACGACGTAAGCCCTCCGTGCGTTCTTGCGGCAGCGATGGCTTTGGGTTCCAAAGCAGCCGCGACCTCGGCGATCAGGCTGGTCCGCGGTCCGAACGATTCGACAATCACCGGTGAGCCTATCCATCGCGCCACAGCCGCAATCTGGCTTGCCTGAATACCAAGAGCTCGATCACCCACGGAAGAAATCAATAGGGCGAACAACCAGTCGCGTTTCGTGATCTTCGATTCACCGAAATAGAACGGATCTACCGCAAGCACTCTTCGACCTTCTTCATTGACCAGCCGTCGAGCTTCGGTAGCGAGGGCCGCCCGTCCCTGGTCGCCGAACAGGATCGTGACGTTCGGATTTGCGGCATCGCCCATCTCAACGGCGGGCAGCGTCCAATCGTTGTCGAGCCGCAGGCGCAAATAGCGGACGCGGGTGGCGTCTGCCTGCAGATCGGCGCTTTCGCCGCTGAGGTTCACGGTATAAGTATGTGCTCTCACGACATCGGCGAGCTTCGGAGTTCCTGTCTTCCGCGGCAAGCCTTCACTCAGCTCCAGGGCGAGTTTATGGAAGTCCAGGTTGTCGGCAGGAAGTTCAATTCGCAGTTGTTCGGGCGTGCGGATGTCTTCCGCCGACGCAATCTCCTTTTCGGAAAAGGCGCTGTCCCTGCCGCCATAGAAATTGTCACGCACGAAGGCGTAGAATGCCTCCCGGTTCTCCTGGCCGTAGTTGTGGCCCGGATCGAAATTGATGTGCGAAGTCAGCTTATCGGCTGCATTGTACAGCGCAAAATACGGGCGGGCCGACCAAAGGAGGGGAGCATTGGCGTAGTCGCCGCGGAAACAGCAGTTGTCGAATGCGTTGTTACTAATCATCGTCGCCTTGGGAGCCCGCATCGCCGTGAGGGTTGTGTAATCCGCGACGCTCGCCAGGTCCACCGGCGTCTGCTCGCTGTCTCCGAGGTCGAGTTCGGGAAACTGGGCTCGGGTCACGAAGCTCGAATATCCTGCGACTGAAACCGCGATGGTGACTCGAGGGTCCAGGGAACTGATCAGGATGGTTTGCCAGCCGCCGCCTGACAGACCGGTCACCGCTACACGCGAGGGGTCGGCGTTCGGATGGGCCAGAAGAATGTCGAGCCCGCGCTTCAGAGAGAGGTAGTGTAAGACGACACCGTTGGTCCCTATCAGATCCAACTGATTGGAACGTGTGTGGCTGAAACCGTCCGTCTTCAGTTGTCCCATCCCGAGCCACTCGAAGTTCAGCGCGAGAGCGCCTTTCTTCGCCTCATTGATGCAACGAACCTGGATATAGTCGTTCGCTACACCGGTGCCCTCGTGCCCGTTGGTATTCAGGATCACGGGAACCTTGCCAGTAAATCTTTCAGGCTCGTACAGCAGCGCGGGAATCCATAGTCCGGGAATCACCTCGTAGCGGAGGCGCTTGATGTGGTACCCGTTCCCAGGCAGCACGTCCAACCATTGCACGCGAGTCTTCGCTTCGGTCCAACTACGGCCCGCTCCGCGGAGAATCACTTCACTTAGCACTCGTTGTCGCAGTAGTTCCTTCGTCTTTGTCCAGTCCTGCGCGCTGGCTGCCAACGGCATGGATTTCACGTGGGAAGCGGCATATACCTGAACCTCCACCAATGGTTGATTGGCCGCCAGGATTGGCTTTGCCAGTGCATCATCAAGGCTGCGAGTTTGCGCGGCGACGGGGAGCCAGGCGACAAATGAGAGCAGTGACCGCATGCGGATCGGCATAGTGAGTATGTTATCCCTCGCGCACACCAGGTTGCAGCGGCCGAAGGTAATGGCGTCAATGATTGTGAACGGAGACCACAAGTACAATGGAGACGACACAAGCTGAGAAAATCACCTACTCGGCCGATTCTGAGCTGCTGAAATTAAGAACGTGCCGTTCTGAGCGAGTCGTCGACATTCCGTACAAAGGCCGGCATCGGCCGAGCATTCTCCGTGTAGCGCGTCGTCCGCCCAAAGCGATCGGCATCACATCCGCAACCGCTTGGTCGATCGGGACGCAATTCGCACGCCGGTTCTGGTAGAGTTCTGTTTAGTTCGTTGAAAGAGAGGCATCGAATGAACACGGAAGGCCCCTGGGAACTAGGCCACTTACTTGAAGGTCAAAACCTCGTGCGGGACCTGATTGCCCGGGGTGGGTCCCTTCACCAGGTGCTCGACACGTTATTGAGGGTAATCCAATTGCAGTGCCCCGGGATGCTTGCTTCGATCCTCTTGCTCGACCCGGATGGCAGTCACGTCCGGCACGGCGGGGCTCCCGACCTCCCTGAAGCTTATGTGCGCGCTATCGATGGGCTCTCTATTGGCCCGCAGGCCGGTTCCTGCGGGACAGCAGCGTTTACTCGAAAGCCCGTCATCGTAGGGGATATTGCGACTGATCCGTTGTGGAACGATTATCGCGCTGTGGCCCTGGAGAACGATTTGCGGGCCTGTTGGTCCACTCCCATCTTCGATTCGGAGGGGCGTGTACTGGGGACGTTTGCCATGTACTTCCGCGCGCCTGGCCTGCCCAACCAAAATCATCTGAAGTTGATTGATATCTCGACACGCATTGCGGCCATGGCGATCACGAAGCATCGGGCTGAGGAAAGATCAGGCGACTTGGGCGTTAGCTAACACGAGAGTAGCATCGACCCGATGTACGGTTGCTCGTTCATTGTGCTGCCCGTAGGAGCTGTCACAGCCTTGCCGCGCGGAAGCGCGCTGAGCCGTTCCGAGTGGATCGTCGGCCACTCGGAGAAAAGTCAGTTGGAATTCGCCGATCGAAATAGCTACCGATAACACGTCATAACGTTCGGCCGGTTCTCCAGAATACCGCTGTATGTTGCCATCTGAGCCTGGACGCATCCGGTGTTGTCGTTCGTTAGAAGAGGTACGACAAGCCGACTTAACCAGGCTAGTGAATTACTTCCGGGTTGCGGCAACTGAATTATTGCCGAAACGGGACATTCATTCCTTTCGCATCGCTTCCACCAGTAGCTTCACAAACAGGAAGTCTCGGCTAATTTCGTGTTGCCATTCAATTCGCGAGTATGGTAGAACAATGCCACTGCCGCGCTTTCAGCTCTTCGAACTCGAAGATCTCCCGTGGTTTCCGCGTGCGATCCGGGACCTTGCCACCGACTACCTGCATTTCATTGAAGGACGGTTCGCATTGCACAGGCCGGTGACCGCGCTGCTACGCCGTGCTCTTGAGGAATCGGCCCTGACGCATGTCGTGGATCTCTGCTCCGGCGGAGGTGGACCAGTATTGGCTTTGTACGAAGACCTGCTCGCCGACGACGTAGCAGTACAGTTCACGCTGACGGACAAGTACCCGAACCTTACAGCCTTTCGCCGCTTGGCAGGACTGCACCCGTCGGGAATCGGCTACGTGGCAGATCCCGTGGATGCAACGAACGTACCGCTGGTGTTATTAGGTTTTCGGACCATGTTCAACTCTTTTCATCACTTTGGTCCGGCCGCCGGCCGTCGTATTTTGCAATGCGCTGTAGAAGCCCGGCAACCGATCGGGATCTTCGAGATTCCGGAACGCTCCCTCGCCACGATCATCCCTCTATTGTTCACTCCACTCTTTGTGGCAGTGGCGACGCCGTTCATTCGCCCATTCCAGTGGCGGCGCTTGCTGTGGACCTACGCACTACCCCTCGTACCTGTCACTTGTTGGTGGGACGGCCTTGTCTCCCAATTTCGCGCGTACACGGTCTCAGAATTCAATGGACTGACCCGGGGGTTTGACTCCTATGACTGGGAGGAGGATCGAGTCCCCCTCGGCACAACGCCTGGACATCTAACGTACTTGCTGGGAATCCCGAAGGATCGTTCCGGTCGGTAAAGTCGAACGCCGCATCGCGCACCCTAGGTTTCGGTTCGGGTTTTTGCCGGACCTGATTACCGGTCGAATAATGCGCGACATCAAGCCTGATTTTCTTGGGCACTATTCAGGTCAGCTAGGCCAGATTTGCATATTGACACATCTCAGCATCGCGCTTTTATTTGTCAACTTGACCGTGCTCAGCCCAATTTCACAAATAGTCGGTTATGTGCTGTCCCGCGGCGTTCAAAAGACCTTACGCCAAGATCCGATCAGCTCTGGAAGTCACCGCTATGGAGAAAGGTCAACCCTAATTTCTTTGCAGCATTGTTGAGCGTTAAATAGTAACGAGATGGACACGTGACATCGAACGCGATCACGTTAGGCCGTGATGCGATCGCGTCAGGGCGTACAATGAACAGCATGTCCGGAACCACGAAGCGCATCAATCGCCGCGAGCTCGGGAAGATCGCTCTCGCCTCCGCCGCCGCATTTGATGCGGCCCAGTCCGCGCCGGGACAGACCGCCGCCCGGAACTACGCCAGTGCCCTGGACGGAGTGGAAGATAGGGTGAATATGGCTGCGTTCGATCCGGTGCTGTTTACCAAGAAGCTGCACGATGCCGCTCCGCTGCGCCTCACGTTTCGGGCGCAGACCCGCGACGCGGCCGAACAGTGGCGGAAGACGCTGCGCGCCAGGATTGTCGAACTGCTGGGCCCTCTGCCGGAGAAGCTTTCGCCACTCCGTGCGGAGACGCTAGAGCTGCGTGACTTCCCCGGCTACACACGCGAGAAGTTCGTCTTCGAAAGCCGGCCTGGCCTCGGCGTGCTCGGGTATCTTCTGACGCCTAAGACGGTCAAGGCGCCGCGCCCGGCGATCGTGTGCATTCCCGGGCATGGCCGCGGCGTGAACGACATCGTCGGCATCGACGAGGAGGGGAACGACCGCACGGCGAGAGTCGGGTATCAGTATGACTACGCCGTCCAGGTGGCCGAGCACGGCATGGCCGCCGTCGCTATTGAGCCCATGGCCTTCGGTTGCCGGCGCGATGCGGTTACGGCCGGCAAGGGTGCTGGCACCACCGCTTGTCAGCCGGTCGCAGGGTCGGCGCTGTTGCTGGGGCAAACCATGATCGGATGGCGCACCTATGACGTAATGCGCACCATCGATTGGATCGCCACGCGCAAGGAGCTCGATGCCCAGCGCGTGGGCTGCATGGGAATTTCCGGTGGCGGCACCGTGACGCTGTTCGCGGCCGCCATCGAGCCGCGCATCCGTGCCGCGTTCGCCAGTTGCAGCCTGAACACGTTCCGCGACAGCATCATGAGCGTGTCGCACTGCATCGACAACTACGTGCCCGGCATCTTGAACTGGGCCGAGATGTACGATGTCGCAGGCCTTATTGCGCCGCGGCCGTTTTTCGCCGAATCGGGCGAGCGCGACCCGATCTTCCCCATCGCCGCTAGCCGCGCCAGCTTCGCACGCGTCAAGCTGATATATGAAGTGTTTGGCGCCGGCGAGCTCGCTGAGCAGGAGACCTTCGACGCGCCGCACAGCTTCTCGGGCAAACTCGGCCTGCCGTTCTTGGCGCGCCACTTGTCGTAAGGGCGGCTGCTCGGTAGAACAGCTGGGTGACGAAGCGTGGCCTCTTCTGCAGAATAGAATCCGATAATGTTGCTTAACGGGTTTTTCGCGGCACTCAAATGCTCCCACAATGCCGGATAGGTTTGCAGATCGAGCAGGGAGACCGTCCATGGGCTTCCGCTTCTCGCCAATCACGGACCAGATAATGTGACGCTCGTCAATAACATTCTTGGCCGTGCAGTTCGGGCCATGGTAGAGCTTCCCAAAAGTTGTGAGTACTTGCAAAACCGTTTCGGGGAAAAGCTCAAGTAACCGGTTTCTTGCGATCCGCTGCGAAAGAGAGTCTGGATCAGCCAGGGCCTCGTAAAACTCCTTTGCCGCCGAATCTCGATCACCACGTTGGAGGGCTTCGTTCCCTCGCCGAATGTGCTCGTTCACTGGCGCTTTCAACTGGCTGGTTGCTGTGGGGGCCAGCCGTTCGATATCCTGTCCACTGCCGGCTGCCTGACGCATACAAGGTCAGCCTGGCTTTCTACATTTCCACGCTGTCCTTTGATCAAGACACCGTGAGCCTGTGTACGGTTCAACTGACATTTACCGGCACGAAGCCTGAGTGGGTACGCGTCTATGAATCCATTCCCGGCACCCGTCCTAGCCTGGTCAAGACCTTGCGACCCGCGCGAAGGGCGCGAACGGACCGAGTATCGGGATGAAGTCCAAGACCAAGACGCGCAGTCGGCCAGCATCTACCTGTTTCGCCGGATGGAATCTCGCCGGCAAAAAGCCGCATAGGCGGTCAGCGGCATCGCTTTCAGCCAACCCCGCGTCGACCCCGAAGCATGTACGAGGGCCTGCTTGGGGCAGTGGCGATTGTCGGCAAAGGCACATTCGATGATCCGAGACGACCGATGTACGCCCCGGCGCCCTCTACGATGCAGCCCACCAGCCGCGCTGGGATCATTGGGTTCAGTTTCATCGAAAGCGACGACAAGAAGTCCGCATTGGTTGAGTTTGTCGCTGTGAACAAGGCGGCCTTTCAGCCGATGCTCGGCCACCGTCTGTTGGATCGAACTTTAGCACCGATACATAAGCCGAAGTTGGGCTGCCCAGCCTGCCTTGTCGTTAAGCAGCAATCGTCACTGATACGCGGCCAATGACGACTATAGCGGGTCAATGAAAGTGACTCCTGGACAGACTCCCTTTGAGTTGCCAACTTTTCCGTTTTGACGACCTCCCAAAA
>JACXTT010008325.1_pt1 | contig 14395 bp, 15 predicted proteins | sample 9270951 | NCBI WGS metagenome assembly JACXTT01 (sample SAMN15532306, study PRJNA645909) | rock metagenome | isolation source: weathered quartz diorite | place: Puerto Rico | collected 2017-06-21 | reverse complement strand
GGGTCCGGCGTACTGCCCCGCATTGAGGACCCGTAGGCGGGCAACGCGAGGTGGGAAAACGGTCCGTTCGCACCCATGGATACGAGGCGGCACGAACCAAGCGTCGATCCAGGAGTAGAGCGCGCGGGGGGTCTGCGGTCGCGGGAACCGGTCCCGGGGATTGGTGACGCGTCACGGCACCCGGTGACGTCTGCCCTAAAGTGGTGCGTGATCAGCGGGTAGAAACAGGAAACGCCGCAATTCGAGTCGTGGCACGTGCCCTGCTCGCCTCTGATGTCGGCGCATTCGATCGGTGCCTCGGCGGATGCGGTGGTAACGGCGCAATCCAGGTTCCTCCACGCCTGTGATCGACCCGTCCAGTCTCCCGCTCGTGTTCGCCGAGGCCATCGCTTGCGACATGCGCGTTCGTACGAGTGATACGTGATGTACGTCGACACCACCAGACACGGCTGCTTGCCATCGGCCGGAAGCAAACGACGATCGCTCAGCTCATCTCGGTTCTGCAGGACTCCGGGGTGATGCCGAACACGATCGTCGTAGCGGCGCCGGCGTGTGCCGGCGCCGCCATCGGCGAATGGTTCTCCCTCACAGCCGGACCGAACAGGGGAGGACGCGAAACATGTCGGCCACAGTGAAGCTCGAAATCATCACGCCGGGCGAGATCGCATATTCGGCCGACGTGCAGATGGTGACGCTGCCGGCGGTCGAGGGGCAGATCGGGATCTATCCATCGCACGTCGCGCTGGTGACGCGCATGCTCCCGGGCGAAATGATCATTCGCAAGGACGGCCGCGATGAGTTCCTCGTCGTCGGCGAGGGTCTCGTCGAAATTACCGGCGATCACGTCACGGTGATGACCGACACGGCGATCGCCGGCGACAAAATCGCGGCCTGTCGTGTGCGGTAACCACGCACGGTTACCCGGTCGACGACGAACGCAGATTTCCCCGTCCAACATGCCCGTTTCTTGGAGCCGATCTTGCCGTTCGCTGTGCCCGAAGGAGAAACACGTCATGCGATCAGCACAGTACGTCTTTGCCGCGGTCTTGACGTTCGCGCTGACGGGAACAGCGGCGGCGCAAACGACTCCGTCGACTGCGACGACACAGCCGACCTATGTCGGTGAAACGGTCAGTCATTGGTTGGCATCGGGATTTGTCGGAGGTGGTTTCAGCGCCAAAAGCGACAGTCCGAACATCGACAGCAACTCCGCGGAGAGCGTCGATTACGGGGGCCAGATCGCCTGGCTCTGGAGGGGAATAGTCGGTCCTGAATTCCTCGCCGATTGGGCGCCCAACTTCGGTGTGACAAGCGCTCTCATCGACGGCGACACGCGCGTGGCCAACTACATGATCAATGCGATCGGAGCGATTCCCCTTGGAGCGGATGGGCAGGTGCAGCCGTATGTCTCCGGAGGCTGGGGCCGAATGCGAATGTCAGCAGACTTCCGCACCGGGAACGGCAATACCGAGTCCGAGAGCAACGGGGGATGGGGCGGCAACATCGGTGGTGGCATCATGGCGTTCGCCAACAGCAAGTGGGGCGTGCGCGGTGATGTCCGGTACTACCGGGCAAGAACCGATGACACCTTCAGCGGTTCGGCAACCGATCAGTTCTTCCAGAGCGTCGCGTCCGGTCTCTCGTATTGGAACGCCACCGGCGGCGTCAGCTATCGCTGGTAGAACATGAAGGACCGCGCATCGTGCCGCGACGCACGCCACTCGATTCGCGGTTCGCGATTGTGAGCGCGTGTGATGGCGACCGACCAACGCGATTCATCGAGCATCGAGTGGCGCGCGGCGGTGTCCCGTCCAATCGATGCGCCGGTCTTTCACCCGGTTTCGGCCGGCATCGGCCTGGAAGTGGCCGGCCTGTCGGTGTGCGGGAAGGCACAGCTCCATAACACCGATCACTTTGTCGCCATCCGCCTCGGCCGGATGCAGGAAACGCTGACGACCACCCTCGCCGCCGCCGACCTTCCGCCACGATTCGAGGAGTACGCGTACGCGATGCTCGTCGCCGACGGTCTCGACAGCGACGGCACGGGCGGACGGGCGAGCCGTTTTGCCCTGAGCACGCTCGCTCATCTTGCTATCCGCTATGGCAAATGGAACGTGCGCGTCGGCCCGGACACCGCGTCCGACATTGCCGCGCAGAGCGAGTTCCTTTATCGTCAGCTGACCGAAGCGGTCATCCAGGCGAGCCGCACCGACGCAAGTCTCGCGGGGATGGCGACGAGCCTTACCGCGCTCTACGTCGCAGGGGCGGATCTGTTTTTCGCACACGTCGGACACTCCAGAGCCTATCTGTACCGCAACGGCGTGCTGATTCAGCTGACGATGGACCACACGCTCGAGCGCCTCATTTCAGCCTCCGCCGCACTGCGGCGTGTGCGCCTCGAGGCGCGAAGGCCGCCTGGCACGGAACCATCGGCGCCCGACGTACCTCGCGCCGTTCCCGATGCGCTCGGGGCCCGTGGAAACGGCACCGAGATCGCGATCGAACACGTGCAGCTGTGGCCCGCCGATCGCCTGTTGCTCTGTACCAACGGTCTGACCGACCACGTCCGCGAGGATCAGATCGCGGATGTCCTTGCAGGGCAGCGCCGGCCTGTCGACGATGCTCAGCGGCTGGTCGATTTTGCCCTCGCCAACGGCGCCACCGACAGCGTGACGGTCCTGCTCGGGGATTACTGGATCCGAGCGTCACAAGAGGCACCGGAGGCGCCGCCCTAATATCTGCACTCCTCTCCGGAAAGGGGAATGCGAATATCGATCTCTGTTCCCCCTGCTGAGGGAGCTGCGATCGAGAACGTACCGTTCACCATCGCGACGCGCTCGCGCATGGTGAGAAGACGAAGACCGACGTCGCTTTCGTCGATGCGCACCGGCCCAAGATCCTGGATGTCGAGCTGAATCATGCATGGAGTTCCCGTCAGCAGAATGCGTACGGGGCGCGCGGCGGTGTGTTCGGGGAGGTTCAACGCGTCCTGCACGACGCGGAACAGCGCCAGCGACACATCTTGCGGCACCGTACGCGGCACGTGGGAACTTCGGCAGTGAATCTTGATGCCGCGCCGCGCCATCACGTCGTCGCACAGCCGCTCGAGCGTTTTGTCGATCGCGAGCAAGCTCAATGTCGGCACATCCAGATCGAGCGATAGCGTGCGGACGCTTGCGGAGATCGCCCTCGCTTCCGCTTGCAGTGCCTCCAACTGCGTCTTCACATCTCCTCGTCCAGAGGGCAGATGGGTCTTCAGCCGCTCGATCCCGATCTGCAGCACCGTCAGCCGCTGCGCCACGTCGTCGTGAAGCTCCTTCGCCATCCGGAAACGCTCTCGTTCCTGGGCATCAAGCATCGTCTGCGTCGCCTTCGAAAGCGTCGCTTCCGCACTGCGAAGCGCCGTCACATCGTTGAAGATCACCCACACGCCTGTCGACGGACCCGTGCGTTTCCCGGGGATGACGTCGACTTCGATCTCGATCGGCGTGTGGTCTTTTCGACGTGCTCGCGTCGTCAGATGACCAGGCTTGCCGTGCCCGTGGCCGAACGCGATGGCGGCTTCGTCATCCTCGATCCCAACCAGCGATTCGAGCCGTCGACCGAGAGCTTCACGTGCGCGATATCCAAAGAGATCTTCGAACGCCGGATTGCAATACCGGACGCTGTGGCGCGCATCGATGTGCGCGATGGCGACGGGACAGAGCACCACCAGCTGCTCGAGGTGCTCCAACGTGATCGATGAACCGAAGCGGACGGGCATGGCACTTGTCGAACCAATCGAGTGCCGTTCTTATACTCCGGCCGGCGATCTGGAAGTGCACGGAACCTACGCTCGAGGTGGCGACGTCATCGGCGTCCGCCTCCACGGAAGCCGCCTCCTCCTCGGAATCCACCGCCGCCGAAGTTGCACCGCGCTCCGTATCCGGCGCCACCGTACGGACCGTAGACCGCACCACCGCGCGTGTAGGCGCCGGTCCAAGGGTTATAGTGCGCAGCGTATCCGTAGCTCGGGTAATACCCGTAGTAAGCGGGATAGTAGGCGCCCGGATAGTAGTACGGCGGGTAGTACCAGCCGGAGCCCCAGACCGCGGTTCCCCACGCCACCATCATTCCGGTGTAGGCCGCGGCCGCCTCGAATGTCACCTCGTCGTCATCCGCGTTCTCGACTGTGACGTACGTCACGTTGTGAGCGGGCGAGCTGACGGGGATTTGATAGATCACGTTCGGAATGGTGTCGGCAACTGTCCACGGTCCGGTTGCGGAAGCGGTGCTGCTCGCGCAGATCCCCCAGACGGCGACCGTCAATCGACGTGAGATCAGCGCTCCGGCGGTGAGGATTTTGGGCGAATCGCCGCGCGCGGGTCACGAGATGCAGTGAGCTGTCGTCAGGCGCTGGCGACGTGAACGCCGGCGCGCGACGACGGTTCACGGACGATGCCCAGCTTCTTCATGCGGAACCGGAGCGTATTGGGATGGAGGCCGAGTCGCTCCGCCGCATTGCCCGCACCGTTGATGCGCCATCCGCACGCACGCAGGACTTCCTGGATGTGCGTTCGCTCGACGGCGGATAGTGTGGAGGCGTCTTCCGACGACGGCGCTTCAACCTCTCCGGCGTCGTCGAGCAGCGTCAGCACATCATCGGTCGAGTGGATGATGGCCCCTTCAATGACGTTCTCAAGCTCGCGGATGTTGCCCGGCCACGGCCGGCGCTTGAGTTCGTCCATTACCTTGTCGGGCACTTGCCTGATGTTGTGATGCGTCGCCCGTTGATGCTTCTGGATGATGTGCCAGACGAGCTTCGAAATATCCTCGCGACGCTCCCTCAGCGGGGGGAGCCGGATAGGAAACACGCTCAAACGGTAATAGAGGTCCTCACGGAACGTGCCTTCGCCGATCATCCGACGCAGATCGCGGTGTGTGGCGGCGATGATGCGCACGTCGACCTTTTGCGGCTGGGAGGAGCCAAGCCGTTCGAATGTGCCTTCCTGCAGTACCCGCAGGAGCTTGGTCTGCAGGTCGAGCGGAAGGTCTCCGATTTCGTCGAGGAATAGGGTTCCGCGGTGCGCCAGCTCGAAGCGCCCCTGGCGCGTGGTGACCGCGCCCGTGAACGCGCCGCGGGTATGACCGAACAGCTCGCTTTCGATCAGCGAGGGCGGAAGCGCGGCGCAATTGACTACGACGAAGGCATTTGCGCGTCGAGGGCTGCGTGCGTGGATCGCCCGCGCGAACAACTCCTTGCCGGTGCCGGTTTCTCCCCGGAGCAGCACGGTTGTTCGCGTGGCCGCGACTTCCTGAACCTGCCGCAATGCCGCGCGCAGCGCCCGACTTTCGCCGACGATCTCGTTGAAGCGGTCAAGCGCGTGCGCCGAGGCGCGTGCGAACGCGCTGTGTCGCGCCGGCATCTCCTCGTTCTCGCGCGAGACGCTCCGCTCCAGCTCGCGCTGCAGTGCGCGCAGCGACGTGGCCTGGCGGCGCCGGTACAGTCCAGTGGCGATCACTTCGGCACAAAGGCGCAGCTGCGTCACGACCGCGGGCGGCCACGTACAGTGTTCGCGGTTCTCGAGCGCGAGCACGCACGTGCGCTCGTTGGCGATCGAGACCGGAACGATCGCCGCGGATTCCACGGGTTCGCGGCGCAGGGTTTCGAGGAGCTCAGGAGTCAGCGATTCCTGCGGCAGGTCGGCCGGAACCCGCTCGAGCAGGAGCGGCTCGGCGTCCACCTCCAGGTACTCCCAGAGTGCGGGACCTTGTGCGGATGTGGTGGTTTCCGCGTCCGCGCCACCGGTCGCGGACGTATATCGGTAGGTGCGCCGTTCGCTATCGCCGACGCCGTCGGCAATCAACGAGACCGCGTCGGCTCGCCCCGCTTCAGCGACGCGCGGCAATATCGCCTCGATCAACGTGTCCAGGTCGTCCGGGTCGGTCGCGCACAATTCCGACGAGAGTTCTGCAGTGAGTCGTTCGATTTGACGACCGCGGTCGTCATCGTGGATCAGCATCCCTTCCATAGTGGCGCTCAGACACGAAGCCTGCTGATCGGGGTCGGTGCATTCGTGATACCGCCGCCCGCGATCGCGACCTGAGCGCGGGCAATCGGCGGAACGGCGGCACCGTGCGCGGGTTTCTGACGAATCGTTGCGCGGTCCGACCGGGCGACGACAGGCGACGCGTTGTGAGCCGGTTGACCGTATTTGGTGAGGTCGAAGCTTCTCATACCGAACGGCCCGCGAGCAGATAGCGGTTGTCGCGTGTGCGTTTGAGGAATCGGCTCTCGACGAGCGCCGCGAGCAACTGCTCGCATACGGTGCGATCGAGTCCCCATAGCCGCTGCGCCTGGTCTCTCGTCAGATTGAGACCGGGTACTTCGAGATATTCGGCGCGAACGAGCTGCGCCCAGTCGACGTCCGTTGCGGGGTTGTTTCTGTGCATGAGCGGTTCTCGCATGGCAACTGGTGTGCCGGACGGCGCCTGCGTAAGTGTGTCAAGGAGGATGCAAGCAGCGTAGAAGAGCTCACACAGGGTGCTCAATACGGTGGATTCTGTAGTTTGCGTGGCGATCACGATCCCACGCGATCACCGCGCGACACACGACACGTCACGACGAACATGTGATGTGTGTGAGTGTCGCAGTGAACAGCCGCGGCCGCTCGCGATCAGGGTTCGACGATCTTGTTGCGGATCGCGTATCGAACGAGTTCTGCGACGGAGTGCACTCCGAGTTTCGCCATCAGACGCGCGCGATGCGTTTCCGCGGTCTTCGTCGTGATGCGCAACGCCGTGCCGATCTCCTTGTTCGATCGTCCCTCGGCGAGCAGTTGCAGCACTTCGCGTTCGCGGCGCGTCAGGCGTTTGATCGGCGGCGTTGAACCGCGGGAAGGCGCGGCCCCCTCGGCGGTCTCCAGCAGACTCGGCGTGAAAAATGTCTCACCCCTCAACACCACCTTGACGGCATCAACGAGCATCCGGCCTGCGTCCGCTTTCAGCAGATACCCACGCACCCCGGCGTCGATGAACTCCTGGGCCAACTGATCGATTTGATGGACGGTGAGTACGAGAATTTTCGCGGTCGGCACCGCGCGGCGGATTTGTCGCGCCGCCTCGAGGCCGTTCATCTCCGGCATCGCAATGTCGAGGACGACGACGTCGGGGTGGAATTCGGTGGCTTTGGCCACGGCTTCGCGTCCCGTTGCCGCTTCGCAGCAGACACTCCAATCGGGATTCGCCTCGAGCAGGACGCGAACACCCTGTCGCACGACCTCGTGATCATCGGCGATAAGGATCTGAGTCATGGCGCCAGCCCGATCATCTTGGGTGCGAACGGCTGCGATTTTCAACGGGGTCGCGTCTTTTCGTGCAGCCGAGCACCAGTCTCGTAGATCCCGTCTCAACATGCCGTTGCGTCGGCGCCCGATCAGCTGCGACGACACGCGAGCCACCGGCGCGAAATACGCCGTGATTCGTGACCTTTCTCGCGCCGAGTTCTATCTGGTGCCCCTCTTGCCGTCACTGCACGCAGCTATTGGAGGCGACGTGATGTTTTATCGACCGTCCGCGCGCTTGGTTGCGCGATTGGCTGCTCTCACCATCGCAATACTGTTTTCTTCCAGCCAAACATCCGCTTTCGCACAGGCGGCTGCGCCTGTCGCGAATCCGGCGCCGCAGGCGCCGCCGGCAACCACCCCGCGGCCGCCTGCAGGACTGTGGAACGAGCCCAGGTTTCTGTCCTCCGCCATTGAGCTCGCGAATCAGTACGGTGAGCAAGACATCTCGCAGCAGAAAAACGGGTTCTACCCGGAGCTGTCGAACATGCTCACGGGCTCGGGGTGGGTCTCAGTGGGACCGGGATACCGCCGTTATTTCGGAAAAGACGATCTGACGATGTTTGACACGTCGGCGGCGGTGTCGTGGCACCTCTACAAGATGGGGCAGGCGCGGCTCGAGCGGCAGGAACTCGCCGGCGGCCACTTGACCGTCGGCGGGCAGGTGTTCTGGCAGGACAACACGCAGGTCAATTTCTTCGGTATCGGGCCAGACGTGACGAATGACGATCGCAGCCAGTATCGGCTTCAGACGACCGATTACGTCGGCTATGCGACCGTCACCACGAAGGACTGGCTGTCGATCAGGGGCGAGCTCGGGTGGCTCGGACGTCCGAAGCTGATGAATCCCGGCGGCACATTCCAACCAAATGTTCCGAGCACGCTGGTCGCGTTTCCGAATGTCCCGGCGGCGGACCTGAGTACACAACCCAAGTTTCTTCATTCGGAGGCTTCGATTGTCGCAGACACGCGAGATCACCGGGGGTATCCGACACAGGGGTCGATGTATCGAGGCGCGTTGACGAACTACTGGGACAAGTCGGATGGCTTTTTTACGTTCCACACATGGGAAGCGGAAGGACTGAAGTACATCCCGCTGTCGGATACGCGGGTGGTCCTCGCTTTTCACGGCTGGACTGTCTACAGCGATCCGACGGAGGACATTCCGTTCTACCTGCTGCCCTCCATGGGCGGCAACCGCACGAATCGCTCGTTCCACACTTTCATGTTCCACGACAACAGCCTTCTCGTGCTGCAGGCGGAATCGCGGTTCTCCGTGTGGGAACACATGTATGCGTCGCTCTTTGTCGATGCCGGCAACGTTGCTCAGCACTACAGCGATCTCGATCTGGGTCAGCGGTCGTACGGCGCGGGCGCGGTTGTCCACACCGACAAAACCACTTTGGCGCGGTTCGACGTGGCGCATGGCAATGAGGGATGGCGCGCCGCCTTCAGCACGACCGAGCCGTTCCGCCTGCCACGGGTGCGCCGCATCTCCGCGGTCATTCCGTTCTTCCCGTGAGGCGCGTCATGCTGCGCAAACAGTCGATCGCACGTGCCAGTGTGTTGGCAGGCGTCGTTTGCGCCACAGTCTATTGCGCAGCGGCCGTCCGGCCGGTCGACACCCCGTCTCCAACAGCGCTGTCCTCGTGGTGGCAGGCGCCGGACAACCTGCATGCTCGCGATCTTTTCAACGGACCGTGGGCGACGCAGTACGCACCTGATCCGCACGTCGAGTACACGTTCGTCCGGCCCAAAACCGGTGGCTTCAATCCGGGCGTCATCGTGCGCGATCCGCAGGGACGCGAATGGCACGTCAAGCAACCATCGGGACACCACGGCGACGAAGGGCCATCCGAGGTGGTCCTCTCGCGCGTCCTCTCCGCGCTGGGCTATCACCAGCCGCCGGTGTACTACCTCAGTTCGTTCAAGATGCGGGACAAATCGGGCGTGCACATGGAACGTGGTGGCCGCTTCCGCCTGGACATGCCGTCGCTCACGGATCACGGCGAATGGTCGTGGGAGCAAAATCCGTTCGTCGGGCAGCGGCCGTATCAGGGTCTGCTGGTCATCCTGCTGATTTTCAACAGCTCCGATCTCAAGAACTCCAACAACACGCTGTACGAGTACAAGCCGTCGTCTGGCGGCTCGCCGAAGCAATGGTATGTCGTGCGTGATTTAGGACTCTGCCTTGGAGAGACCGGTCACATCAGCCCGCAGCGCAACAATCTCGACGTCTTTTCGCGCACGCAGTTCATCATCGGCGAGAAGAAGGGATTCATCGAGTTTGACTACCACGGCCTCCACAAGGAACTGGTGCGCGGACGCATCACGCGCGACGACGTGCGATGGGCGGCCGCGCTCATCGGCGGACTGAGCGAACGCCAGTGGCAGGATGCGTTCCGAGCGGGCGGCTATTCGCCCGACCTGGCAGCACGCTTTATCGAGATCCTGCGCAGAAGGGTCAGCGACGCACAACGCGTCGACCTGATTGCCGCCAAATGACCGGGTGACAGCATGCGGCGCGTCGCAGTCGTTCTCCTCACCGCGTGGCTCGCGACGGTCCGGTTCACACCGGCCGCGCAGAATGCAGCGCGGGCGCTGGAGACGCTGCCCGTCCGATCCGACTCGCTGAAATTCGCGGTTATCGGCGACAACGGAACAGGGGACAAGCCGGAGTACGACGTCGGGCAGCAGATGGCCGCCGCGCGGAAAGCCTTTCCGTTCGACATGGTCCTGATGCTCGGCGACAACATGTACGGGCGCCAGGACCCGCAGGACTTTGTCACCAAGTTCGAGCGTCCGTATTCGGCGTTGCTTCAGGCGGGTGTGCTCTTCTACGCGACGCTCGGCAATCACGACAACCAGAACAACCGCTTCTACAAGCCGTTCAACATGGGCGGCGAGCGGTACTTCACGTTCGTGAAGAAGAATGTGCGGTTCTTCGTGCTCGATTCCAACCAGCTCGATCCGAGGCAGCGTGCGTGGTTCGACGAAGTGCTCCAGCGGTCAGACGATCAGTGGCGGATCTGCTACTTCCATCACCCGATCTACTCCGACGGCGGCCGCCATGGCTCGGATGTGTCGCTGCGTGTGGTCCTCGAACCACTCCTCATCCAATACGGCATCGATGTCGTGTTCTCCGGGCATGACCATGTCTACGAGCGGCTCAAGCCACAGAAAGGGATCACGTACTTCGTGTCGGGGGCGGGTGGAGAACTGCGCAAGGGAGACGTGCATCCGTCTGGACTGACCGCTGCGTACTACGACCAGGACCAGTCGTTCATGCTCGTCGAGGTGGCCGGCGACGAGATGTTCTTCGAGGCCGTTGCCCGGTCCGGCGCCAAAGTCGACTCCGGCGTCATCCATCGTCAGCCCGCCGAGGCGAGGGAGTCGAGATGAAACAGGACGCGCTCGCCGCGCCTCCCATCGTCGTCCATCGCCGTCGTCGCAGCGGCCCGGCGCGGCTGTTCGATCGCGTTGTTCACCGCTATCTCGCGTTGCCGATAGGGGCGGCGATCGGGCTGGTCTGGGCGAATACGGCGCCCGAGCGTTATTTCACCGTCGCGCATTCGCTGGCCTTTCCGGTCAACGAGATCGGCATGGCGCTGTTTGTCGGTCTCATCATGCAGGAGATCGTCGAAGCCGTGATGCCGGGCGGCGCGCTGCACTCCTGGCGCCGCTGGAGCCTGCCGCTGCTTGCGGCAGTAGGCGGCATCGTCGGAAGCGCGGGCTTCTACCTGGCGTACGTGCATGGGCAGTACGAGACCATTCTTGAAGCGGGGTGGCCCATTGCCTGCGCGATAGATGTCGCGGCCGCCTATTACGTACTCAAGACGATCCTGCCGCGCAGCGGTGCGCTCCCGTTCGTGCTGCTACTTGCGATTACAACGGATCTGTTCGGGATGCTCGTCATTGCGCCGCAGTACCCGACCGCTGTCGTGCACGGAGGAGGCCTCGGCGTGATGCTCGTCGCGCTCGGCATCGCCGGCGCGATGCGAGCCCTGAAGGTGCGTTCGTTCTGGCCATATCTGGTGATTTGCGGAACAGTGTCCTGGATCGCGTTGTATCGCGAGGGACTCCATCCGGCCTTCGCGCTCGTCCCAATCGTTCCGTTTCTCCCTCACGAGCCGCGGCGGCTCGATCTGCTCGCCGATCCTCCGGACGACGATGCGGTGCATCACTTCGAGCACGAATGGAACACCCTGGTGCAGGGCATCCTGTTCCTGTTCGGGCTCGTCAACGGTGGCGTGCTGCTTCAAGGCTACGACACCGGCACGTGGGCGTTGTTGTTGGCTGCGCTGGTTGGCCGGCCGCTCGGCATTCTGACGGCCGTCGGCGCGGCAGTCGCCGCTGGTTGGCATCTGCCGCGGGGGCTCGGGTGGCGCCAGCTGCTCGTGGCCGCGCTGGCATCGTCCAGCGGATTTACCTTCGCCCTGTTTTTTGCGACCGGCATTCTGTCGACGGGGCCCCTGCTTGCGCAGCTCACGATCGGCGCACTGGGCACCGCAGCCGGATCGCTACTGGCCATTGGCGCGGCGCGGCTGTTTCGCGTCGGGCGTTTCGCACGGTGAGACCGAGGAGGGTGCGTGGCGTTCCGGTTGAAGCAAGGCGCTTCCATCTCCAGCGAGATCCGGCGCATCGTGCTCAAGCAGCTCGAGGCCGCGATCTCCGAACTGCACACGGTTGGCGATCCGCAAAGTGACGATGCGGTTCACGATGCACGACGACGTGTCAAGAAGATCCGCGCCATCATCCGGCTGGTACGGCCGGTACTCGACAAACATTCCCGCGCCGTCGATCGCGATCTGAGCACGGTCAGTCGCCTTCTGGCGCCCGTCGCCGACGGCCGCGGCATTGTCGAAACGCTGAACGAGATCGAGCATCGGTATCCGGCATCACTGCCCAAACGAACACTCGCGGCTGCCCGCGCGGGAGTGCTCCGCAACGGGGAGCGCGCCGATCACGAGGCGCAAACGCGCGGGATCCTCAAAATGGCTGCCGGTACGCTGCGGAGCGAGCGCAGTCGCATCAAGCACTGGCACATCCGCGGCGACGGCTTCCGCGCCATCGCGCCCGGGCTCGAGCAGAGCTACCGACGCGCGCGACGCATGATGCTCGTGACCTGGTCGAAGCCCAAGCCATCACATTTCCACACCTGGCGGCGGTACGTGAAGGATCACTGGTTCCACATCCGCCTTCTCGAAGGGCACTGCGGCTTTCACCTGGTCGCCTACGAGCGCCGCATCGAGGCGCTCGACGGCATCCTGGGCGAATACCACAACGTCATGCTGCTGCGCGATCTTCTCGTCACCGATGCGTCGTTGCCGAGAGACGAAAGCGCGCGATGTCTGCGCGTGGTCGCCCGCTATCAGCGTGTCCTTCGCCGCCACGCCGAAATTCTCGGCGCGCGAATCTACACCGAAAGGCCGCGACGATTCGTGCGCAGAGTGCGCCACCTGTGGCGCGATGCACCACCGGAGGATCGCGACGCGCGGTGATCCCGATGACAAACCCCTGTCGTGGCGGACGCAATCATGTGGGGTTTACCACGATCCATGCGGGCGCACCGTTTGCAAGCTCGTGTGGTGCCGGGTCCGGCGACTGCGTGATCGGCATGGCGACCAAGGGTGGCATGCAGCCGTCGGCCCGGTTCGGCGACAGGAGCGACGACATGACCACCGTGTTTCAGCGCGTGAAATGGATGGTGCGACGCGCCATCTGCGGCCTCTTCGGCCACGACACGCTGCTGCAGTTCGAGCAGCACCGTATCTCGTTGCGATGCGCATCGTGCGGCCACGAGACGACGGGGTGGACGATCGGCGAGAATGCCTCGCGAGCGCCTGCGGCCGCACGTCCGCACCGACGAATCGAGACGCGCCATGCCGCTTGATCGCCCGCTCGTCTTACTCGTTGACAACCATGTGGATAACCGCGAGATGTATGCGGAGTATCTGCAAATTCGCGGCTTTCGCGTCATTCCCTGTTCCGACAGTCAAGCATCGATCGAGGTGGCGCGCCGGTCCGAGCCCGACATCATCCTCCTCGAATTGCGGATGACGGGGATGAACGGCATCCAGGTGCTTCGCGAGTTGAGAAAGGATTCGGGACTTGCGCATGTGCCCGTCGTCGCGCTGACGGCGTCGGTGATGACGCGCGAACGTGCGGCGGCCGAGGCGGCCGGCTTCACGGAGTTGCTGCCCAAGCCGTTTTTTCCAGAGGATCTCGCGACCGCCATCATCCGGATCATCGCGGCATCGCGTCGGGCCGAGTCTCCTCACGACCGACTGAGAGGCGCCCGAGGTGTTGTGAGGCAGCGCGGCACCCCCCCGCAGTCGCACGCGACCACGGCGTCCGCAGAATCTCCGCGCTGACAACAAGTTCCGGCAATTCCTCAGGTGCGCCGGCTTTACCGGCGCGCCACGTGCACGGTCGCCCGCGGAATCATGAGAAGGCGTCCTTCCCTCTCCGCGCTGGGCGCGCTGCTGATCGTTGGCACCTTCAGCGTCGCCGGCGCGTGGATGGTCGCGTCCGGCACCGGAGCTGACGCGTCAGACGTCTCCGCATCGGCGGAATTCGACGACTCGCACTTCCATCTGACGAACTACATCCAGCAAGGCATCACACCGCAGACGTTCCTGCAGATCATGGGCACACGCGTTGGCCGATCGACGCTGTTCGGTATTCCGCTGCAGCAGGAATGGTCGTACGCGAACTCGGGTGACTATGCGCCGACTTACTACCTGCAGAGCGATGCACCACTCTATTACTACTCGTTCACGGACGCCTCCATCGCACAGGCATTTCGTTTGTTGACCCTGAGCGATCAGGCGCGCTTCGACCCGATGATCACCGGGTTCAACCCGGCGGACATGTACGCCGTCGATCACATTCGGCGCGTCCTCGAAATGTATCCCGGTGTCTTCTCGGGCATAGGGGAGTTCACCATCCACAAAGAGTTCGTCTCGGCCAAGGTTGCGGGCGGCGCGGCCAGTCTCACCAACCCCGCTCTCGACCGCATCCTCGACTTCGCCGGCGACGTTGGTCTCGTGGTGCTGATCCACAACGACATC
>JACXTT010008324.1_pt1 | contig 14395 bp, 14 predicted proteins | sample 9270951 | NCBI WGS metagenome assembly JACXTT01 (sample SAMN15532306, study PRJNA645909) | rock metagenome | isolation source: weathered quartz diorite | place: Puerto Rico | collected 2017-06-21 | reverse complement strand
GCGGATTGTCGACGGCGGATTGTCTCGCCGTCGCCAAGAAGCACCGACCGGCACCGCAATTCACGCAGCTGGAAGTCGTGCTAGGCGCACTCGATGCCGTCGCGTTCGGCGGCGGCGCCGCCGTCGACGTCGCGACGCTCGCCCAGCGCGCCCGCCTGCTGGCTCAGGAGCTCAAGCCGCCGGAGCCGAAGCCCGTGGGAAAGAAGGCGTGAGCTTCGCACGGCCCTGGATCCTGCCGTTGCTGCTCGTGGTGCCGCTCTGGCTCTGGCTGCGGCAACGGCGGCTCAGACGACTCGCGGGGACGCCGGTCTCGGACTCCCGGCCCGCCGCGGGTGTCCCGCAGCGGCGCTGGCTCGTGCACCTCCCCGTCATCCTGCGCGGTACCTGCTTCGTCGCCTGGATCATCGCCGCCGCGGGCCCGCGGGTTGGGGCGTCGCGCGCCGAAGTGCGCAGCGAGGGGATCTCGATCGTCCTCGCCGTCGACCTCTCGAGCAGCATGCTGGCGGAGGACTTCACCCCCGCGAACCGGCTGGACGTGGCGAAGCAGACCGCGATCGACTTCGTGCGGAACCGCCCCTCCGACCGCATCGGCCTCGTCGCCTTCGCCGGCCAGGCGCTGACGCAGGTGCCGGTGACCAACGACCACGCCGTGCTGGAAGCGGCGCTGCAGGACCTGCACATCGGCGAGCTGGAGGACGGCACGGCGATCGGCACCGGGATCGCGACGGCGGCGAACCGGCTGCGGCGCGCGCCGGGAAAGAGTCGCGTCATCATTCTGCTCACCGATGGTGTGAACAACCGCGGCACCGTCGATCCGCGCACGGCCGCTCGCGCCGCGGGAGCGTTCGGGATTCGGATCTACACGATCGGCGTAGGGACGCAGGGCGAAGCGCCGGTGCCGACCGGGCAGAGCGGGCAGGGGCTGCGCTATCAGATGCTGCCCGTCGAGATCGATGAAGGATTGCTGACCGAAGTCGCCACGTCGACGGGGGGGCGCTACTTCCGCGCGACCGACAGCGAGTCGCTGCGCCACATCTTTGCCGAGATCAACCGACTCGAGAAGACGACGGTGCAACAGGTGATCTACCGCCGCTTCGACGAAGCGATCCGCGTCCCGTTGGGGCTCGGCCTCCTGGCGCTGGCGATCGAGCTGGTGTTGTCGGCGACGATCGTGGTGCGGGTGCCCTGATGGCCTTCGACGCGCCGCTCGTCCTCGCCCTCGCACCGGTGATCGCGTTCCTGGTGTGGATCGGCGCCACGTGGGCGCGGCGCGAGCGCCTGCGGCGGGCCGCCCGTTGGTCATCGGAAACGGCGCGCCAGGCGCGCACCGCGGGCCGTTTCGGTCCCACGGGCGTCACCCTCGCGGCCTTCCTCGGCGTTGTGGCGCTGGCAGGGCCGCGCTGGGGCAACGAGCAAGTCGAGACCGAGACCCGTGGACTCAATCTCGTCATCGCGATGGATATCTCGCGCTCGATGCTGGCAGAGGATGCCGGGGGATCGAGCCGCCTCGCGCACGGGCTGCGCGAAGCGCGGCGCCTCGCCCAGGATCTGGACGGCGATCGCCTCGGCCTCGTCGCCTTCGCGGGGGCGAGCTACATCCTGTCGCCCCTTTCCGTCGACGGCTCGGCGCTGATGCTTTACCTCGACGCTCTCGATCCCGATGTCGCTTCCGAGGGCGGGACCTCGCTCGCGCCGGGGCTCGCCATGGGCGCCGAGCTGCTCGCTGTCGAGCCGGGGGCCGCCGACCGGGTGCTCGTCGTCTTCACCGACGGCGAGGCACACGACTCGATGTCGACGGTGCTGCGGATCGCGCGGCAGCTGCGGGACCAGGGCATGCACCTGATCCTCGTGTCGGAGGGCGGGCACGATCCGGTGCGCATTCCGCTGCGCGACGATCAGGGCGCGCTCCAGGGCTACCAGTCCGACGACGACGGGCAGGTGATCGAGACACGGCGCATGGACGATGTCCTGGGCGCGACCGCCGACGCTGCGCAGGGCACGATTGTGGCCGCCGATCTCCCCGATCAGGCCGGCGCCGTGCGCGACCTCGTCGCGTCGTACAAGCGCAACCCGTCGACGGAGACGAACACCCAGCAGGGGATGCCGCGCGGGTGGATTCCGCTCCTCCTGGCGTTCGGGATTCTGCTGGTGCAGGCGTTGTCGCGGCGCACGGCGGCCCTCGTGGGCGTGCTGCTCGCGATCGGACTCGCTGCCGGCCGCGACGCCCGCGCGCAGGGGACGGCCACGCCCGCGCGCAAACGCAGTCTGGCGGAGCTCTACTGGGATCTCGGCGACTCGGTGCAGGCGAGCAACTTCTATCTGGCCGAGGTCAATGCCCGGAACGGCGACACGGCGTGGTTCAACGCCGGAACCGCGGCGATGGCCGCGCGCGACTTCTCGACGGCGCGCAGTGCGCTGGCGCGCGCGGCGACGTCGCTCGACCCCGACGTCCGATTCCGGGCGCTGTACAACGAAGGGCTCCTGGCGCTGCGCGCCGCGGACATGGACAGCCTCCATCGCGACGCCCATCTTGGCGAAGCGGAGCGCGCCTACCGCGAGGCGCTGTTGCTGCGGCCGCTCGACCCCGCCGCGAAGTGGAACCTCGAGCTGGCGCAGCGGCGACGCCATCAGGGTGGAGGCGGGCAGAACCAGAACCAGCCGCAGAACCAGAACCAAAACCAGCAGCAACAGAGCAAGCCGCCGCCGCCCACGCCGCAGGGCATGACGGAGGCGCAAGCCGACGAGATCCTGCGCTCGATCGGCCAGGAGGAGCTGAAGACGCGCCGCGAGCGAATGGGGCGCGCGCGGCGCGCCGCCGAGCCGGGAGTAAAAGATTGGTGACCGGCGTCTGCTGCGCGGTGCTCGCGCTGCTGCAAGGCCAGGCGCTCGACGTCACGGCGGCGGTCGATCGCGCCCGCGTCCCCGTGGGGGACGAGGTTACCCTCACGATCCAGGTGCGCGCCCAGGGGGTCGACGCGCCGCGCTTCGACCTGCCGCCGCTTTCGGGGTTCTCGGTCGTGGGGACGCGCGACGCGGCGGAAGTAGCGCTCGAAGGGGCGGCCGGGGTGTCGCGTACCGCGATGCGGGCCCTCACGCTGCGCGCCGAGCGGCCGGGGCGCCTGACGATCGGCTCGGTGCGCGTGCACGTCGGCGACGCCGTCGCCACGACCGCTCCGTTCACGATCATTGTCGACAGTGCGGCGTCTTTCCCGGCGAGCGCGCTCAGCGTGGTGGCGCGCGCGTTGCTCGCCGCCGCGCCGCCCCCCAGCCGGGGCGATCAGGTGGCGCTGTCGATCGTCGCCCCGGCGGCTCCGGCGATTGTCGGCCACCAGCTCGACGTTGTGCTCGCCGCTTGGTTCCCGCGGTCGCTGCGCGAGCGGCTGCGCCGTCCGCCGCTGCTCACGCTGCTTACCCCCGAGAACGTGTGGAGCTATCCGCCCGCGGCGCCGAGCGGCGTCGTGGTGTCGCGCCAGGTGCGTGGCCAGCCGATGGACCTGTACGCTGTGCACCAGATCCTCTTTCCGCTGTCGGCGGGCACGATCACCATTCCACCGGGATCGGTGGAGTACGCGATCCCGGTGAACTTCTCGTTCTTCAGCTCCGAGGAGCGCTACTCCCTTTCGACGGACTCCACGGTCGTTGCGGTTCAACCGCTTCCCGAGGGCGGCCGTCCCGCCGGCGACCAGGGTGTCGTCGCCGAGAGCCTGCAGCTCTCCGTTTCCATCGATCCACCCGAAGGGCGCGTGGGCGAACCGCTCGACGTCACCGCGACCGTGGCGGGCGGTGGGAACGTGGCGCTGTGGCCACCCCCGGCGTTGCACTGGCCCGGAGGATTTCGCTCGTATCCGGAAGAGACCGCTGTTCGACTCGAGTCTCCTGGGGGACACGTCGGCGGAACAAAGACGTTCCGCTATCTCGTCATGCCGGACTCGGCGGGCGTCTTCCTGTTCCCCGAGGTTCGGTACCCGTACTACGACCCGTCGGTAAAGCGCTATCAGGCCGCCACACTCGCCGCGCGCTCGTTCGTGACGGCGCAGAGCGGTGAGCCGCGCGCCGCGCGCGCCACGCCGGAGCTGATCGCCCCGGGCGATCACGACTGGAGCGACGCGCTCAAGGCGGGGCTGTGGCCGTTCGGCTGGATCGCCATCCTGCTGCTCCCGCCGCTGTGGCTGTACCTGCGGCTGCGCCGCCGCGCTCCGCGGCCTCTCGCGGCGGAGCCGGAGGTGCACGATCCGGGCGAGCTGGCAATGCTGGAGCGGGCGTTCGGCATCCTCGTCCAGGCGCATGTGGCCGATGCCTACAGCCGAGACGGCGCAAGTCTCGCGCGGGCGCTGCGCGCCGCGGGCGTCGAGCGCACCCTCGCCGACCACGTGGGCCGGCTACGGGAGCGGGTGCGGGGCATTCGCTACGGGCCGCGCACGTCCGGAGATCCGCGGGAGCTCGTGGCCGAGCTGCGCCAGGTATTGAAGTCGCTGGCGCACGACACGCGCGGCCGGCGCCGACGCCTGAGTATGGGGCTCGGAGTGGTGCTGCTGGCGCTGTGCAGCGGCGTTCGCGGCGCGCGAGCGCAGGGGACGAGCGCCGAAGCGCTTTACCAGGCGGGGGCACTGAGCGCGGCGGCGGATTCATTTTCCGAGCGAGCTGCTCGCGACACCCTCGATCCGGCGCACTGGTACGATCTCGGCGCGACGTTGTACCGCAGCGGTGAGGATGGAAAGGCTGTCGCGGCGTGGGTGATGGCCGAGCGCCTCGCGCCGCGGAATGGGGCGATCCGGCGCGCGCGCGCCCTGTTGCCCGCGCCCGACGCTGCGAGCGCGAGCCTCCTCGATGTGGGTTATCTCACTCCCGGGGAGTGGTGGATCGTGGCCGCTGTCTTGTGGATCGTCTGCTGGGGGGTGCTGATCGTGAGCCGGGGCGCGCTGCGCATCGCGGGGGCATCGTTCGGGTCGCTGGCGCTCACGGCGGCGGTGCTCGGGGCCTTCGAGCAGCGCCACGACGACCGGCCGCTCGTCGTGATCGCGAGCCCGCGCACTCCCGTGCGAGCCGCCCCCTACGGTCCATCGAGCGCGAGCCTGGTGCTCGAGCCGGGAGCGGCGGCGGAGGTGATCGACACCTTTGCGGGAGGTCGGTGGCTGCGGATTCGCCGCGGCGACGGCGTGAACGGATGGGTGCTGGCGAGCCAGGTCGTGCGGTTGTGACGGCTCCGAAGATCGCCGTCCTCCCCGACCGCGTGGCAGACCAGATCGCGGCCGGGGAAGTGGTGGAACGCCCGGCGTCGGTGGTGAAGGAGCTGGTCGAGAACGCGCTCGATGCCGACGCGCACACGATTCGCGTCGAGATCGAGGACGGCGGCCGGTCGCTGATTCGTGCCTCGGACGACGGGCACGGGATGTCCCCCGACGACGCTCGCCTGGCGCTGCAGCGCCATGCGACCAGCAAGATCCGCTCGGTCGCCGATCTCATCGGCGTCGGATCGTTTGGCTTCCGCGGCGAAGCGCTCCCCGCCATCGCCTCCGTGTCCCGCTTCGAGCTGGAAACCGCCGATGGTGCGGGGGGCGGCATCCGGTTGCGGGTGACGGGCGGGACGATCGAGGGAGCGGATCCGGCCGTCCGGCAGCAGGGGACGACGGTCACGGTGCGCGGATTATTCTTCAATACGCCGGCGCGACGCAAGTTCCTGCGGGCGCCCGCGACGGAGACGCGCGCCGTGTCCGAGGTCCTCACCGTCCTCGCGCTGGCGCGGCCCGACGTCGCCTTTTCGCTTACGAGCGACAACCGCTCGTTGCTCGATGCGCCGGCGGCGGAACGGCTGATCGAACGGATCCACGCCCTGTGGGGCCGCGACCTCGCCGACACGCTGCTGCCACTCGCGACCCGGGTGGGCGGCGCCGAGGTATCGGGGTTCGCGCAGCGCCCGTCCCAGGCGCGGCCAGCGGGCCGCAAAGCGTACGTCTTCGTGCGCGGCCGGCCGGTGAAGGATCCGTTTCTGCTGCGGGCAGCGGAGGCGGGCTATCGCTCCGCCATTGCTCCCCGCGACCGTCCATCGCTGCTGCTCTTTCTCGATCTCCCCGGTGATGCCGTGGACGTAAACGTGCATCCGGCGAAGGCCGAAGTGCGGTTTCGCGACCGCATTCAGATCGAGCAGCTCGTCGAAGCGGGCGTACGACGGGCGCTCGCGCCGCTCGACGCCGCGGCCCCCATCGGGACGGGTGGCGGCGCGGGGCCGGTGCTCGAAGCGGCGACGTGGGAGGGGACGGGCACGATCCCCGCGGGGCTCCCGACCGAGCTGTTCGCCGCGGAGACGCCGGGCGGCCGTCCTCGCGGTCCCGAGCTGCTGCAGGTGTTCGACACCTATCTGCTGTTTCAGACTGAAGACGGCGTCGCGATCGTGGACCAGCATTCGGCACACGAGCGGGTATTGTACGAACAGGTGATGCGGCAACTGACGGGAGACGGCGCCCCGGCCCAGCGTTTACTCCTCCCGCTGACGCTGGAGTTCACCGGACCCGAGCTCGAGGCGATCGATGCCCATCGCGAGCTGCTGGCGCGTGTGGGATTCGAGCTGGAGCCGTTTTCGGGGCGGACGGTCGTGGTGCACACGGCGCCGAATCCGCATCCGCGCTTCGAGGCGGCGCGGTGCCTGCAAGAGCTGGTGGGAGACCTCGCGGGCGGACGGTTCGGCGGATGGGCGAACCGGCTGGAGCGGTTCGGCGCGACATTCGCCTGCCGTGCGGCGATCAAGGCGGGGCACCACCTCGATCCCGAGGAGGCGCGCGAGCTGGTGCGGCGCCTCCTCGCCGCCACATTACCCGCACACGACGTTCACGGGCGACCGACGATCGTACAGCTTCCCAAAGGGGAGTTAGAGCGGAGATTTGGGAGATGATGACACCGGCGGACCGGCGCTCGGGCGGGAGGGCGGTCGCGAGCGTGCGATTCTTGAGCGCTGACGAAGGCATCCGCCCGACCGCCCGACCGCCCGACCGCCCGCTGACCCCGGTGCTGGTGGGTCCCACCGCGGTGGGCAAGACCGCGGTCGCTATCGCGCTGGGACAGCGCCTCCCGGTCACGATCGTCTCGGCGGACGCGCGGCAGGTCTATCGCCGGCTCGACGTCGGCACCGCCAAGCCCACAGCGGCGCAGCGCGCCCTGGTGCCACACGAAGGGATCGATCTCGTCGATCCGGGAGAGCGCTTCAGCGCGGGCCGCTTCGCGCGCGAGGCGGCAGGCTGGCTGACCGCGGCCCGAGCCGCCGAGCGTCTCCCCTTTGTCGTGGGTGGGACGGGATTCTACGTGCGCGCCCTCGCCGACGGACTGTTTCAGGAGCCGCCCCTCGATCCGTCGCGGCGCGATCAGGTGCGCGACTGGACCGCTGCGCTCGCCGGTGCGGATCTGTCGCGTTGGGCGCTGCGGCTCGATCCGCGCTTCTCGGGCGGTGGGCGCCAGCGCGCAGCGCGTGCCATCGAGGTCGCCCTGTTGACGGGACGTCCGTTGTCGCTGTGGCAGCGCATGGCGCGCGTCGCAGGTGTGATGCGTCCCTGGTACGTCGTGCTGACGATCCCGCGGGAGTTGTTGCGACGCCGGATCGCGGAACGCGTCGACGCCATGCTGGCGGCGGGGTTCGTGGACGAAGTCCGGGACGAGCTGACGCGCGGCACTGCGCCCACCGCCGCCGGCCTCGACGGGGTGGGATACCGCGAAGTCGTGGCGATGCTCACGGGCCAGCTCCACAAGGACGACTTGCGCGACGCGATCGTGCGCTCGTCGCGGCAGTACGCCAAGCGGCAGGAGACGTGGTTCAGGAATCAACTGCGCTATCAGCCGTCAGCTGTCAGCCATCAACAAGAGGCCTTGTGGACGCTCGACGCAACGCGAAATCCCGCCGAGCTTGCCGAAGTGATCGAGGCTCGGTGGCGAGCCGTCACGGCTGTTCGCTGACGGCTGACAGCTGATCGCTATGAGAATCGGCATCACCCTCTATCCGACCTACGGCGGCTCCGGGGCCGTCGCGACGGAGCTCGGCCTCGAGCTTGCGCGGCGCGGGCACGACGTGCACTTCATTTCCTACGCCAGTCCGTTCCGGCTGCGGGGCGTCACCGAGCACGTCACGTTCCACGAAGTCGTGCCGGCCGACTATCCGTTGTTCGAGCAGTCGCAGTACGCCTTCGCGCTGGCGGTGAAGCAGCACGAGGTCGCGCAGCGTGAAGAGCTGCAGGTGATGCACGTGCACTACGCGATCCCCCATGCCGCGACCGCGTGGCTGGCGAAACAGATGCTCGCCGACGAGCGGGACCTGAAAGTGGTGACGACGCTGCACGGCACGGACATCACCCTCGTTGGCAAAGATCCCTCCTACTTCTCCCTCACCAAGTTTTCGATCGAGCACTCCGACCGCGTCACCGCGGTGTCGGCGTTTCTGCGCGACGAGACGTACCGCACGTTCGGCTGCGACGGCTGTGAGGTGCTCGTCATCCCGAACTTCGTCAACAAGGCCGAGTACTTCCCGGCCCGGGACCCCGCGGAGCGGTGCAAGCTGGCGCCGGAAGACACGCGCGTCCTCATTCATATCTCCAACTTCCGGCCGGTGAAGCGGCTGGTCGACGTGGTGCGTGTGTTCGGCGGCGTGCGCAAGGCGATGAAGGCGCGGCTCGTGATGGTGGGTGACGGCCCCGATCGCGATCCGGCGCAGCGCGAAGCGACGAAGCTCGGCGTGCTCCGCGACGTGCGGTTCGCGGGCCGGGTGGACGACGTCGCCGACGTGCTGCGGGGCGGGGACCTCTTCCTGCTGCCCTCGGAGACGGAGTCGTTCGGACTCGCGGCGCTCGAGGCGATGGCGTGCGGCGTCCCCGTGATCGCGAGCCGCGTCGGCGGCATTCCCGAGGTCGTCACGGATGGGGAATCGGGATTTCTCGCCGGCGTCGGCGACGTCGAGACGATGACCGAGCGGGCCATCGAGGTCCTGCGCGACCCGGCGCGGCTCGAGGAGATGCGGGGCCGGGCGGTGGCGCGCGCCGGGGACTTCTCGGCGGACCGGGTAGTGCCGCAGTACGAGCGCCTCTACGAGGACGTGCTGCGTGACTGATCTTGTACGGCTCGTCCGCGCACACAATCTGCTCCTCGCCGCCGCCGGCGTGCTCGCCGGGGGGTGGATCGCGCTCGGCGCCATCACACTGCCCAAGCTGCTCGTGTTCGCGGCACTGTCCGGCGTCGGACTCGGGGCCGCGGGCAATGCCGCGAACGACGTGCAGGACATAGCCGCCGACCGGGTGAACGCGCCCGCCATCCATCCCCTTGCGGCCGGACGGTTGCGCAGCGAGACCGCGCATCTCGCGATCTGGCTCGGAATCGTGCTCGGCCTCGGTGCCGCCGCGCTGGTATCGGGACGTCAGGTGCTGGTCGCCGTGCTGGCGCTCGGCGTCATGCTCGGCTATTCGCCGCTCCTGAAGCGACACGGCGTACCGGGGAACGTGGCGGTGGCGGTGGTGGGAGGGTTGCCGTTGTTCTACGGGGCGCTCGCCGTCGGCCGGCCGGGGGCGGGCATCGTGCCTTGGGTACTCGCGGGGTGGCTGCACCTGGCGCGAGAGCTGGTCAAGGATCTCGAAGACGAGGCGGGGGACCGCTCCGCGGGACGCCGGACGCTTCCTGTGCGGCTGGGGTTGGCGTCCGCCACCCGGATCGCCATCTGGGCCTGCGTGGCCTTCTTTCCGCTGGCGCTCATCCTGCCGTTTGCGACCGGGTACGGCGGCGTCTACCTGGATGTCGCCAGCCTGTCACTCGTCTCGATCGCCATCGCAGCGCTGGCGCTGCGGCGGCAGCGCTTCGTGACGGCGAGCGGGCTCCTCAAGGTCGCCATGGTGTTCGGTCTCGGCGCACTCGTCCTCGGGAGGGTGGTGTGAACTACTGGCAGGCGCTCGTGTTGGGGTTGGTCCAGGGATTGACGGAGTTCCTGCCGGTGTCGAGCTCGGGGCATCTGGCGGTGGCCCGCGCCGTGATGGGATTGCGCGCCAACGACGCGACGTTCGTATTCGTCGCGGTGGCACTGCACTTCGCGACTTTGGGATCGGTGCTGGTTGTGTACGGCCGGCGCTTATGGGAGATCGTTCGCGGGGTATTCCGGTGGAACGGCGATGCCGTGCGATACGCCGTCCTCCTGGTCATCGGTTCGCTTCCAGGGGCCGTTCTTGGTGCCTTGTTCCACGAGCGCTTCGAGGAAGCATTCGGATCGCTGCGCTTCATCGGAGCGGCGTTCATCGTTACGGGATTCGTCTTATGGTCGACTCGCTGGGCGAAGCAGCGACCCGGCGGACTGACCCCTGGCGGTGCGCTGGGAATCGGCTTCGCTCAGGCGGTTGCGATTCTCCCGGGCATCTCCCGTTCGGGATCCACGGTCAGTGCATCGCTGTGGCGTGGCCTGGCGCCAGAAGCGGCGGCCGAATTCAGCTTTCTGCTCGCCGTGATCATCATCGCCGGCAGCGGCGTCTTCGAGGCCCGCCACGCGATGTCCGGAATCTCGGCCGCTGGTGCTGCGCCGCTGGCCGTGAGCTTCGTCGTGGCGTGTGCGAGTGGAATCTGGGCGATCCGCTTTCTCGTGGCGCTGTTGAAGCGCGGTAGCTTTTACCGTTTCGCCCCCTATTGCTGGGTCGTGGGCGCATTGACGATCGCGTACGCCCTGTGGCGGGGGTGACGCTCGACGGGATCCCGCAGGCGGCGCTGGCGCGCCGCTGGGCTGTCCCGCGCTGTGTGCTCGCGGCGTCACTCGGGTCCACGCTCGACCGGGCGCACGCGCTCGGCGGCGACGGAGCCCCCGCCGGCACCGTGGTGCTCGCGCTCGAGCAGACGGCTGGACGCGGGCGCGACGGACGGACCTGGCACTCGCCGCCCGGAGGGCTGTGGCTCGCGCTGCTGCTGCGACCCCGCGCCACGACCGTCGGCATCATGTCGATTCGCGCGGGGCTCGTCGTCGCGGACGTCGTCGACGAGCTGGCCGGCCGCCCGCTCGCGCGGCTCAAATGGCCCAACGACGTCCTCGTATACGATCGCAAGCTGGCCGGGGTGCTGTGCGAGGGGCGCTGGCAAGGCGAGACGCCGCAGTGGCTCGCCATCGGCCTCGGCGTCAACGTTGCCAACGAGATTCCCGCCGCGGTTCAGGACTCCGCGATCGCACTTGCGGCGCTGGTGCCGGGCGTGCGACGGATCGACGTGCTCGACCGCCTCGTGCCGCCGCTCGCGCGGCTCGGTGTCGCTGGCGAACAGCTCACGGAGCAGGAATGCGCTGCGTTCGCGGCGCGTGACTGGCTGCGCGACCGTGCGCTGCGCGGTCCGGTCCGGGGTCGCGCGCGCGGCGTCCGTCCCGACGGCGCGTTACTGGTCGAAGGGGAAGGGGACGTCGCCGTCGTGCGCGAAGGCCACGTGGAGACTGCCTAGTATATTTGCGCAGTGCTCTTAGCCCTCGATATCGGCAACACCGAGACGACCGTCGGGCTGTTCCAGCGGGAACAGCTGTTGGGGAATTGGCGGCTCACGACGACCACCGCCCGCACCCCCGATGAGTGGGGCGCGCTGCTCTCGACCTATCTGACGAACGCTGGGCACTCGCCGTCGGGAGTACGGGCGGTGGTCGTGGCCTCGGTCGCTCCGCTCGTCACCCAGAACGTCTGCAGCGGTGTCGCCGCGATCACCGGCGTGACTCCCGTGCAGGTGGACGGGCGATCGGAGCTGCCGATCACCCTCGACGTCGCGGAGCCCCTCACGGTCGGCGCCGACCGCATCGTGAACACCCTCGCCGCCTGCAGGCTGTTCGAGCGCGACACGATCGTGGTCGATTTCGGCACCGCCACCACCTTCGATTGCATCACGAAGGATGGCCGCTTCATCGGCGGTATCATCATGCCGGGGATTCGCACCGCTTCGGATGAGCTGGTCCGCCGCACCGCCAAGCTCCCGGCCACCGAGCTGACGCCGCCCGAGCGCGTGATCGGGCGCCGCACCGAGGACTGCATTCGCTCCGGTGTGATCTGGGGGACGGTGGACGCCGTCGACGGGCTGATTCGACGCATCCGCGCTGAGTGGCCCACGCGCGGCGAACTCCCCTATGTGGTTGCCACGGGGGGCCTGGCACCGCTCGTGGCGCCCCTGACCGAGGAGATCGAGACGGTGCAGCCCGACCTGACGCTCGTGGGGCTGCGCCTGGCAGCCCAGGCGCTGGGGCTTGGCTGGTAGGAGCGGAGAGCTAAATTAGTCCCGATGACCACCAGCGCCGTAACGGCCACTGACCGTTCCGATTTCCGCCATATCCTCATGAGCGGCACCAAGGTAGGGCTCATTACCGGTGTCTCGGTCGTGGCCTTCCTGGCGGTCTCCAGGCTGGTCTCCACCGGTCTCGCCCAGGCGGTGCTCGAATCGCTGGTCGTGCTCTTCGCCGCCGTGCTCGTAAGTCTCCTTCCGGGACAGTGGGTCGGGTCACGGGGTACGGAGGGTGTGGCGGGAGCCGCGGCAGTCGGTCTGTGGGGGACGGTCGTCTTCATGGCCTTCGACATCGTGCTGCTGCGCCCGTTCAAGGCGTAACCCTGGACCTGGGATGCGATCGGAGGCGGGAGCACGTGGTGGTATCTCCCGATTTGGTGGATGCTCGGCACGTTCGTCGCCTGGATGGGTGGCATGCTCACCGCGGGGCGGAACGTGCGGGGTCCGGCCTCGCTGGGGCAGATCGCCGCCCCGGTGGTCCTGGGTACGGTGGTGCTGGCCGTGATCGCGAAGCTGACGATCATTCCGGTGGCCTGGCCGGTGCTGATCGGCGGAGCGTACGCGGTGGTGCTCACCGCGCTGGCGCTCTGGTCCCTCAGGCGGAACAATAGCGCGTGAGCGTCGCGGGGATGCCCCGCTGGTTGGCGCACGCGCTGGTCGTCGTCGGTTGGCTCCTCACGCCGCTCTGGGCCTGGGGAGCTTCGTTTTTCGGGATGTGGCTCGGCGCGCACGTGGTGCTCGAGTCCCAGAAGCCGCTCGTGCTGATCGCACCGGGCCTGGCCGCAGCCGCGGTCTGCGGATTTGGAACCTTGTGGATCTGGGTGCGGTTCATGCGCCGCGTGCCGCACCTGCTCGCCCATCGCATGGCACCACGTGAGTCGCTGGAGCTGCCGCCCGTTGCGGGTCACTGAACGCGTCGTTTCGCTCGCTCTCGTTGCCGCCGGTGTCGCCACCGGGCGACTGGCCGCGCAGCAGCGTGACCTCAGCCTGCTGTATGGCAGCTGGGCGGGCTCGGACCTGACGACCTACGAGGCCCGGCTGGACCGGCCCCTCGGCTCGGTGCTGCGGCACGGCGTCGCTTTGCAGGCGTTGAGCGAGCGCCGGGGAGCGTCGCGCAGTTTCTTCGGCGTCGGGTACGAGCTGGAGACGCCGCGCGGCGGGACGACGATCTCCGTGTACGGGATGGCGAGTGGTGCGCTCGGACTCGATTCCGATACGGCGCACCAGGCGCTGGCGGCGCTGTGGACTGTGGGGATGGGGCTCGAGTGGCGACCGCTCAGGATCCTGGGTCTGGACCTCGAGGAGCGGTATCGTGTCATCGACCGCGGCCCGCACGGGTTCTGGCGGCCGGGAGCGCCGCAGAAGGGATTCGGCACGACGCTGGGCATTACCATCGGGCTGGGAGGGTCGTTGCATCGATCGAGCGCCACCTCCGCCGCGCCGCCGCCGATTCCCGCGGCCTCCGCCAATCCCGCCATGACCTACCATCCGCGGTCCGACTCGGTCCACCCCTCGTTGATGATCCTGAGTGGGCGGGGTATGGATGTCGTCGAGACGGCGCTCGACGTGCTCGGCAGTCCCTATCAGTGGGGGGGAACCGCGGAGAACGGCTTCGACTGCTCTGGGTTGATTCAATATGCGTATGCGCGGCACGGCATTCGTCTCCCGCGCACGAGCCGCGATCAGGCGGAGGCCGGGAATCCGGTTGCGATGGTCGTGGACTCGCTCTTGCCCGGCGACATCCTCGCTTTCGCGGGCCGTGCCGGCGGGTCGGTGACGCACGTCGGGCTGTATGTGGGCGAAGGGAAATTCATTCACAGCTCGTCGACTGGCGTGAAGTTGTCGCGTCTCGACGCGAGCGATCCCGAGGGGATCTACTGGATCCCGAGATGGATCGGCGCGCGCCGCTTGCTGCAATGAAGCGGGCGGGCCTTGTTCTCTCTCTGGCGGTCGGCTGCGCTCCGGCCACCCGCTACCACATGCCGTCTTCCCTGCACGGGTACGCCTTCTACGTTCCGGGCACCGATTCGCTGAGCACCCAACTCGGCGCCGCGATGCGGCGCCACGGATTCGTCGTGCTGTCGCGGGTGACGGGCGGCTCGGGCCCGACGGCCGCGGTAGTGCACTTCCTGTTTCGCGAGCCGGGCGATTC
>JACXTT010008323.1_pt1 | contig 14397 bp, 10 predicted proteins | sample 9270951 | NCBI WGS metagenome assembly JACXTT01 (sample SAMN15532306, study PRJNA645909) | rock metagenome | isolation source: weathered quartz diorite | place: Puerto Rico | collected 2017-06-21 | reverse complement strand
TTCTACGACCTCATGTTAAGGTCGACAAAGAGTTGAAAATTCAACCAACCAGATTTGAGGAGCGCACCATGACCAGCACCGCAACCGAGATCGTCGCCGGCACCTGGACGATCGACCCGGCCCACTCCGAGGTCGGCTTCACCGTCCGTCACCTGATGACCAAGGTGCGCGGCCAGTTCGAGAAGTTCGAGGGCAAGGTCGTCACCGGTGCCTCGCTGACCGACACCACCACCGAGGCCTCGATCGACCTGAACTCGGTCAACACCCGTGACGAGCAGCGCGACGGGCACCTGCGCTCGGCCGACTTCTTCGACACCGAGAACAGCGGCCCGATGACCTTCACGTCGACCTTTTTCGACGGCACCAGCGCCAAGGGCAACCTGACCATCAAGGGCGTCACCCGCGAGGTCGAGCTGGACGTCGAGTTCCTCGGCATCGACACGGACCCGTGGGGCGGCCAGCGCATCGGCTTCGAGGCGTCGACCGAGATCAATCGCAAGGACTTCGGCGTCGACTTCAACATCCCGCTCGACGGCGGCAAGCTGCTCGTCGGCGACAAGGTCAGCATCACCCTGAGCATCCAGGCCGTGCTCCAGGCCTGACAAACCCGCTGAGGCGCGTTGAAATGACAGAGGCACCCGGGCAATGCCCGGGTGCCTCTGTCATTTCAACGCGCCTCAGCGTCAGGAAAGGCGCTCCAGGATCATCGCCATGCCCTGGCCGCCACCCACGCACATGGTGATCAGGCCGGTCTGCTTGTCGTGCCACTGCAGCGAGTTGATCAGGGTGTTCTGCAGGCGGGCGCCGGTCATGCCGAACGGGTGACCCACGGCGATAGCGCCGCCGTTGACGTTGAGCCGGTCGAGGTCGATCCCGAGCTCCTGGTACGACGGCACCACCTGGGCGGAGAACGCCTCGTTGATCTCGACCAGGTCGATGTCGTCGATGGACATGTTCGCGTTCGCCAGGGCCTGCTTGGTCGCCTCGACCGGGCCGAGTCCCATGATCTCCGGCGACAGCCCGGTGACGCCGGTCGACACGATCCGTGCCAGCGGGGTCAGGCCCAGGTCCCTGGCCTTGGTGTCGCTCATGATGATCACCGCTGCGGCTCCGTCGTTCAGGGCGCAGCAGTTGCCGGCGGTGACCACACCGTCGGGGCGGAAAACGGGATCCAGACCGGCGATGGCCTCGTAGGTGACGCCGGCGCGCGGGCCGTCGTCGGCGGAGACCACGGTGCCGTCGGCCAGCGTGACGGGCGTGATCTCGCGCGCCCAGAACCCGTCGGCGATCGCCTTCTCGGCCAGGTTCTGGCTGCGCACGGCGAACTCGTCGAGCTCCTTGCGGTCCAGGCCGCGCAAGCGCGCCACGTTCTCGGCGGTCTGACCCATGGCGATGTAGATGTCGGGGAGCAGGCCGTGCTCGCGCGGGTCGTGCCAGTCCTGGCCACCCTCGGCGTACTTCTGGGTGCGCGCCTGGGCGTCGGCGAAGAGCGGGTTCTTGGTGTTCGGGAGGTGGTCCGAGGTGCCGAACTGGAACCGCGAGACGGTCTCGACGCCGGCGGAGATGAACGCGTCACCCTCGCCGGCCTTGATCGCGTGGAACGCCATCCGCGAGGTCTGCACCGAGGAGGAGCAGTACCGGGTGATCGTCGTGCCGGGGATCTCGTAGCCCAGAAGCGTCGAGACGATGCGGCCCATGTTGTTGCCCGCCTCGCCGCCGGGCAGGCCGCAGCCGAGGATCAGGTCGTTGATCGTGGCCGGGTCGAGCTCGGGGATCTTGTCGAGCGCGGCCTTGATGATCAGTGCGCTCAGGTCGTCCGGGCGGAAGTCCTTGAGGGACCCCTTGTTCGCGCGACCGATGGGGGTACGGGCCGCGGAAACGATCACTGCCTCGGGCATGGGTGCAACTCCGATCAACGTATGAATGTGAGTTCGGCAACGCTACGTGTCCACAGCCCTGCCGTCGTTCAGTCTAGAACGTGTTCTGGTGGTTGGATCAGCGGTGTGCGTCACACCTACTCAGGCCAGCTGCGCTGGGCGGACATGGACCTGCTGGGCCACGTGAACAACGTGACCTTCGTGGACCTGCTCCAGGAAGCGCGGATCGGGTTCTTCGGTCAGCACCGCGCCATCGCGGCAAGCCAGGAGGACTCCGAGGGGATCCTGGTGGTAGGCCACGAGGTCGACTTCCTGATGCCGTTGAACCTCCGCACCACCTCGATCAGCGTGGACACGTGGGTGAGCGCGATCCGGGCAGGCTCGTTCACCCTGGCCCACGAGATCTACCGCGAGGACGAGTCCGGCCGGACGACGTACGCCCGTGCCTCGACCCAGCTCGCACCGTTCGTCTTCGCGAGCGGCTCCCCGCGCAGGCTCGCGCCCGAGGAGAAGGACTTCCTGGCGCCGTACCTCGTCGACGGTCCCGCCCGTACGCCGATCAGCGATGCCGGGGCCTCCCGGCACGTCTACCCGCTCCAGGTGCGCTGGTCCGAGATCGACCCGTACCGGCACACCAACAACGTGCACTACTACGAGTACTTCCAGGAAGCGCGGGTCGCCTACATCCGGCACCTGCACACCCGGGGTGAGGTCTGGAGCCAGAACGTCATCGCCCGGATGGACGTGGACTACCTGCGGCCGTTGCACTACCGACACACGCCGTACCAGGTGCACTCGTGGATCAGCGGCGTCGGCACCAAGTCGTACACCGTGGTCCACGAGCTCCGTGACGGTGACGAGGTGCTGGCGCGTTCGAAGGTCGTGATGGTCACCTTCGACACCGGGACACAGCTGGCCACCGCGATGACCGACGACCAGCGCGCAGCGCTTCTCGCCGAGCTGACGACCTGAGGTTCAGACGGGCGTGTTCACCATGAACTGCGCCGCGTGCGTGACGTAGTCCCAGAACTGCGCGTCCTGCTCCGGGGTGAGATCGACGCTGTCGAGCCCGGCACGGAAGTGCCGCAGCCAGTGCTGCGCAGCGTCGGGGGTGACGGCGAACGGTGCGTGCCGCATCCGCAGTCGCGGGTGCCCACGCTCGTCGGAGTAGGTGGTCGGACCGCCCCAGTACTGCGCGAGGAACAGCCGGAACCGTTCCTCGGCCGGGCCGAGGTCGGCCTCGGGGTAGAGCGGCCGGAGCACCTCGTCCCCGGCGACACCTTCGTAGAACCGGTGCACGATCGCGGTGATCGTCTCCATCCCACCGATCTCGTCGTAGAAGGTGCTCATGGCACCCATTGTGCCGAGCCCGGTTCAGCGCAGCGCGGTCAGGTACCGCTCGGCCATCGCAGCGTCACGACGGCGAGCCTCCCAGGTGATGCCCACCAGCAGTAGCGCGAGGCCGACCCATCCCAGCGAGAACCAGCGGGGGAGTGCGGCGGCGAGTGGTCCGAGGTGCCGGACCGCGAGGACGGCGACCACCGCCGACCCGGCGACGAACGGGGCACCCCAGCGGCGGGCGATGCCGACCGACAGCACGACGACGCCCGCGGCGCCGATCAGCGCGCCCCTGGTCGAAACGGGGTTGTCCAGCGCCAGGAGCAGGCTCGGGACCAGGCCGAGGCTCAGGCTGCTGCCGAGGGCTCGCCAGCTGGTGGTCCCGCGGTCGTGGATCAACCGCCAGACTCCGGCGCCGCCGAGCAGGACGGCGGCCGGGACGGCGTACACCTCGGGGGCAACGGCATGCTCGGCGAGCCGGAGCAGGGTCGCGCCGCTCAGCAGGATGACGGCGAGCCAGGACAGCTGGTCGCGGTCGCGGTGGAGGATCGAGCTCAAGGCCACCGCTGAGCCGGCGATCGTCAGAGCGAGGGCACCGATCGTGCGGTCGGTGGCGAGGAAAGGCGCGACCAGTGCTCCGGCCAGAGCGGCCGACTCGATCGTGATCCGGCCGGCGGGAGTCCGGCCGACCTTTGCCGCGCCGAGGCCGATCGCGACCATCGTCAGGACGAGGGCGAGGGCGGCGGTGTCGCCGGTTGCGTGCGCGGCGTACGGCCAGTGCGTGGCAGCGAAGCCGGTCAGCAGCACGGCCGGGCCGACCAGCACCGGGATCAGGACTCCCTCGAGCCCGTCGTGCCGCGAGCGTGACGCGGCCGCAGCGAGCACCGCTGCGACGAGCGTCGCGAAGAGCGCGACCAGCAGGTGCGACGGCGTCGCGAACCGGAGTCCGAGCCCGACGACGTAGGCGCACGCGCCCAGACCACTCACCAGTGCGAGTGCGGTGGTTCGACCCAGGTAGGTGACCAGGCCGGCGAGTGCTGCCAGCGCGGCCCAGACCCCGACCACCAGCAGCAGGTGCGGTCGTTGCTCGAGCAGCACGGTGGCCAGTCCGGTGCCGGCGAGGACCGGAGCCACGACGCGCCAGACCCCGAGGCCAGTGGCACGGTTCGAGGCGGACAGGTGCCGGACCAGGCTGAGGGCGGTCAGCGCCACGACGACCGCGATCAGCGGGGCCGTCCACCAGGCCAAGGTCCAGGTCGAGGCCGGGAGCCGCTCGCCGAGGTTGGCGCTTCCTACCGCGCCGGTGGTCGTCAGCGTGTCGAGAACGCCGAACGGGCGGACCACCACCATCATCGAGCCGGCGATCGCGGCTGCACTGGTCATCACCGCGGCAGGCCGTGCCCAGACGAGCGGCGCCAGTGCCGTGACGATGCTCAGGCTGAGCGCGAGGCCGCTGGCAAGAAGCACCTCGTCGTTCTGGCCGAAGCGTGCCCCGAGGGCGAAGGTCACCAGGCTGACCAGGCTCGCGGTCGCGGCGGCGTACCGGATCGGTTCGGGTAGGCGGCGGACGACACTCGGTGCGGCGGCCCACAGCGCAGCCGCCAGCAGCGGCCAGCCGCGGAGGTGCTGCCACCACTCCGTGCTGGTGGCTCCGACCCGATCGAGGCCCTGGAAGAACAGCAGCCCCCAGGAGACGATCCCGACAGCACCAACGGCGTACCCGATCGCGACGAGCCGTCCACCGAGGACTCGACCGGTGACCAGTCCGGCGCTGATCAGCACCGGTACGGCGGCCGCCGTGGCCACCGTCGCCTGCGGTGCTGACCAGGCTTCGGCTGCGGTCAGCGCGAGGGTGCCCAGGCCCGCGACGCCCACCATCCCGGCCAGCCGAAGCTGCGGACGGCCGGAAGCCCAGGTGTACGCCGAGGTCGCGCCGGTCAGGAGGATCAGGCCGAGCAGACCGGCGCCGTGCCGCGGGTCCAGGTCGCCCGCCAGTCCGGCCACGCGCGCAGCGACGACGTCGATCCCGACCAGCGCTGCCGTGAGCAACCAGAGCGTCTCGGCTCCGCCGCGAAGCCCGCGCCGCGTCAGGATGGCGGCGACCACACCGATCGCAGCGGTGACCGCCGTCATCACCAGGGTCCGCCCGGCCAGGCCGAGCGAGCTCCAGGTGACCGCCACGAACACGGCCGCAGCGACGAGCACGCAGAGTCCGCCGACGCCGAGCAGCACGTTCTGGACCGAGAGCGACGAGACTCCGCGGTCAGCGGCCCTGGGTGGACTCGCCGGCACCGGGGCCACTGGCGCCTGGGGAAGGCGGGCGGTCAGCGACGGTGCCGGTGGGGTCGAAGAGGCGGGCGCAGGCGCGAGCCGAAGCCTCGCGACCAGGGCGTCCGCGCGGAGCAGGAGGGTCCACAGCTCGGAGGCGTCCGCGCCGCGCAGGACCAGCCCGCATCCGGTGCAGGCTCGGGCAGGATCGAGAGCGGAACGACAGTCGGGGCAGATCCGGGGATCAACGAGCAGACTCATACCCGCAAGGTTGTCGGGGGCGCGTGCTCAGGACATCGGTACGGATACTCAGAGCGGTCCCTGGGCCGGTCCCTGCGCCGGTCCCTGGGGCTGTCCGGGGTCTCCGAAGACGATGCGCTGGCTCATCGGGGTCATCACGCCCTCCTCGTCGAACCGTGCCTTGACCCGCTCGCGCATCTCGCGAGCCACCACCCACTGCTGCTGCGGCATCGTCTTGAGGGTCACCCGCACCACCACGGCGTCCGGGCCCAGGGACTGGACGCCCCACACCTCAGGCTCCTCGATGATCCGGTCGCGGTAGTGCTCGTCGTCGGCGAGCTCGTGGGCCACCTCCTTGAGGATGCGTCGCACCCGGGTGATGTCCTCCTTGTAGCCGACCGCGATGTCGAGCACCGAGCGCGACCAGTTCTGGCTCTGGTTGCCGACCCGGACGATCTCGCCGTTGCGGACGTACCAGACGGTGCCGTCAACGTCGCGGACCCGGGTGACGCGCAGGCTCACCGCCTCGACGGTCCCGGTGGCGTCGCCGAGGTTGACGGAATCACCGACCCCGTACTGGTCCTCGAAGATCATGAAGATTCCGGAGAGGAAGTCCTTGACCAGGCTCTGCGCGCCGAAGCCGAGGGCAAGGCCGATGATGCCGGCGCTCGCGATCAGGGGCGCGATGTTGTACCCGAGCTTGGCGACTGCCATGAAGCCGACGATCACGAACACCACGCTGGTGACGATGCTCTTGAGCAGGCTGCCCATCGTCAGGGCCCGCTGGACACGGCGGTGCATCGTCGTGTCTCCACCCGGCTCGGCAAACGGTCCGCGAGCCAGCTTCACGGGCAGCACGCCGTCGCGCGCGCGGTCGACGAGCTTGTCGATCGTCTTGTGCAGCAACCAGCGGGCCACCAGGCCGATCACCACCAGCCAGACGATGGCGAGCGGCTTGCCGATCAGCCAGCTGGCGGCGTGCGCCAGGTTCGCGTTGTGGGTCCAGTCGTAGACGGCTGCGCAGGTCCAGCTCTTGTCGCCGTCCTGGGTGCAGGTGGCGGGCATCGACAGGAGACTCATCGGGACAGCCATGGCACGGAGGTTACGCGAACGAGCGAAGCCGAATCGAGCTTGCTCGTCTTCGTGCGCAGCGAGGAGCGTTTGAGGAGCGCAGCGACGATTCACGCGAACGGGCGTAGCGAGGATCACGGGTGGTGGCGTGCTCCACCGGGCCGCCACTTGGTTATCCTTCAGGGGTGATCACTCGTGAGGTGCCCGCACCGAAGACCGCCCGTTCCCTCGCTCGCCGTGCTGCGCTCGCAGTCTCGGTCGGCGTCTTCGCGCTGCTCAGCGTTCCCGTGGCCGCCTTCGCGGACACGCCGTCGACCTGGACCAAGGAAGCGCACGTGTCCGGTCTTCAGTACCTCGTGGTCCTGGTGCTGATCCCGCTCGGCCTCTTCGTCGTGATCAGCCTGTTCGCAGCGCTGCCCTCGATGATCAGCGACAAGGGCTACGAGCCGGGTCAGGAGTGGCGCTCGGAGGCCGAGTGGTTCGGTGGCCCGCGCAAGGGTGTCGAAGCCGCCGAGGAGCTCTCGCCTGCCCAGATCGAGGCAGCCGAGACCGACCGGGGTGGCACCAGTGGCAAGTGGTGACGGTTTCTCGGCCGACCAGCGGTACGAGATCGACCGGGCCATCCGCGCCGCGGAGACGGTCTGCCGCTACGAGTTCTCGGTGTACGTCGGCCCGACCGAGGACGACGCTGCCGGCTTCGCGCAGCGCCTGCACGCCTCGCTCGTAGCCCCCTCGCGCAGCGTGCTGATCTTCGTCGACCCGGCAGCCCGGCTGCTCGAGATCGTCACCGGGTCCGTCGTACGGCGTGACCTGCCCGATGACTCGGTCCGCCTCGCGGCCGTCGCGATGGAGTCGGCGTTCGCCGAGGGCGACCTGGTGGGCGGCATCAAGCGCGGCGTGAACCAGCTCGCCGACGCCGCCCGCAAGCCGCAGACCTTGCACGCCGGTTAGCGGAGTCTGCTACTGACTGTCCCGCTCCTGGCCCGCCAGGTAGCGCGCTACGTCCGAGCGTCCCTCGCGGACGAGCCGGACGGCACCAGGGTTGGCCGAGGTCGTCTCCAGCCACGCGTCGACCTGCGCGAGCAGGTCGGGTGAGGCGAGCTGGCGGGGGAACATCGCGGCCAGCGCGGTAGCCGCCTTGTGGGTGCCGAGGTGCTCCCAGGCAGTCTGGGCCGCGTCGAGGTACTTCGGCACGTACGGCGCCAGCAGCTCGTCCTGGCCGCCGACCTGGAACGCGATCGCGATCGACCGGTGGGTCTCGTTCGCGGTGTCGGTGCGGACGAAGACTGCCTCCCACGCTGCTTCCTTGGCGGCTGCATCCGGCTGCGCAGCGCGGGCAGCTGCCGCGTGCTCCTGACCCGAGATCGTGTTGTCACCGGTCAGCTCGTCCTCGATCCGCGTTCCGGCGCGACCACGGCGAGCCAGGCCCCAGACCAGGGTCCACCGCAGGTCCTGGTCCATGGCGAGGCCGTCGATGGCCAGGGTGCCGTCGAGCAGTGCCTCGAGGTCTGCGAGTGCGGCATCGCTGCGCGCCGCCGCGGCGTAGGACCGGGCGAACACCAGCTGCTGGTCGCTCTTCGGAGCGGCTTCGGTGAGCAGGTCGCGCAGTCCGCGCTCCCACTGGGCCTGCAACGCCGGACGGTTCTCCGGCGCGGAGAACGAGTTCACCGCCTGCGAGGCGTAGTCCGGGATCCGGCTGATGCCCCAGGCGTCGGTCTCGCGCCCGATGTTGGCCAGGACCAGCGTGACGAAGTCCGACGCGCGCATCTCGGCGTCGCGAGTCATGTCCCACGCCGCACCCCAGCACAGCGCCCGGGGGAGCGAGTCGCCGAGCTTGCCGAGCCCGTCGACGACGGTGGCCAGGGAGCGCTCGTCGAGCCGGATCTTCGCGTAGGCGAGGTCCTGGTCGTTGAGCAGCAGCAGGTCGGGCTGGCGGTGGCCGACCAGCTCGGGGATCTCGGTGGAGGCACCCTCGACGTCGACCTCGATCGCGGTACGACGCATCAGGGCGCCGTCCACCTCGTCGTACAGGCCGACGCCGAGGCGGTGCCGACGCAGGGTCGGCCAGTCCGGATCAGCGGTCTGCAGCACCGAGAAGGAGGCGTAGTTTCCGCTGGCATCGAGCTCGAAGGACGGCGCCAGCGTGTTCACGCCGGCGGTCTGCAACCACTCGGCCGCCCAGCCGTCGAGCTCACGGCCCGATGCCTTCTCGAGAGCCACCAGCAGGTCGGAGAACTCCGAGTTGTCGTACGCGTGGTCCTTGAAGTACTGGCGCAGGCCCGCCAGGAACGGGTCCAGACCGACCCACGCGACCAGCTGCTTGAGCACGGAAGCACCCTTGGCGTAGGTGATCATGTCGAAGTTGACCTCGACCGCCTCGAGGTCGTAGTTGTCCGCAGCGATCGGGTGCGTGCTCGGCATCTGGTCCTGGCGGTAGCCGGTCTGCTTGCGCGCATTGGTGAAGCCGGTCCACGCGTCGGTGAACTCGGTGGCCTCGGCCTCGGCGTGGTAGCAGGCCCACTCGGCGAACGACTCGTTGAGCCAGAGGTCGTCCCACCACTTCATCGTGACCAGGTCGCCAAACCACATGTGCGCCATCTCGTGCAGGATCACGCTGCACCGGAACTCGTAGAACGAGCGCGGCTGGCGGCTGCGGGGGAGGTACTCGTCGCGCAGCGTGACGCAGCCCGCGTTCTCCATCGCGCCCATGTTGTACTCGGGGACGTAGAGCTGGTCGTACTTCTCGAACGGGTAGGGGAAGTCGAACGCTTCCTCGAAGAACTCGAAGCCCTGCTTGGTCAGCTTGACGATCTCGTCGCGGTCCAGGAACTCGACCAGCGACTGGCGGCAGTAGTGACCCAGCGGGATCGTGCCGAACTTGCCCTCGTAGACGTCCTGGACCTCGTGGTACTCACCGGCCACCAGCGCGGTGATGTACGTCGACATCTTCTTCGTGACCGGGAAGTTCCACACGGCCTTGCCATCGCCGATCGGTACGGCGGCCGGGGTCGGCGCGTTCGAGACGACCTTCCAGCTCTCGGGGGCGGTCACCGAGAACCTGAACACGCTCTTGAGGTCCGGCTGCTCGAACGTGGTGAACACCCGACGCGCGTCGGGGACCTCGAACTGGCTGTACAGGTAGACCCGGTCATCGGCAGGGTCGACGAACCGGTGCAGGCCCTCGCCGCTGTGGCTGTAGGTGCAGTCGGCGCTGACCACCAGCAGGTTGTCGGCGGCCAGTCCGTCGAGCTGGATCCGGCTGTCGGCGTACGACGTCGCGGGGTCGAGCGCGACGCCGTTCAGCGTGATCGCGCTGATCTCGGCGTCCACCAGATCGGCGAACGTGCTCGCCCCCGGTTCACTGCACCGGAAGGCGATCGTGGTGGTGGAGGCAAAGGTCTTGTCGCTGGTCGTGAGGTCGATCTCGATGGTGTAGGAGTCGACGTCGAGCAACCGGGCGCGGGTCTGCGCCTCTTCGCGAGTGAGGTTGGTTCCTGGCATGCGAGGCATCATGTCACCCGCGCGAAAGCCCCTGAAATCGGGCAGGAAGCCGATCAGAATTACAACGTTGTAACGGCGTGTCGCACGGTTGTAGTTTGGTGCTTGTGGTAGCCAGAGTGACGAAAGTTGCTCTAGCGTTCGGGTGTGCACTCCCGTCGTTGGACCCGTCATGCGCTCGTGATCGCCCTCGTCTGGGTCGTCGCGACGCTCCTGGTCCCGACCCCTCCGGCCGGCGCCACGTCGTCGTTGCTGTGCCAGGGATTCACCGGGTGCACGAGCGCGGGCTACAGCAACTTCGGCTACGCCCCGACCAACTACAAGAAGATGTGGTGGCGGATGTACGCCGGCCACAACTGCACCAACTACATGGCCTACCGGATGATCCAGGCGGGGATGCCGTCGACCCGGCCGTGGTCGAGCACCGGCGACGCCCGCAACTGGGGTGTGGTCTACAAGTCGAAGACGAATCAGACCCCGCTCGTCGGTTCGGTCGCGTGGTGGAGCAGCAACCACGTCGCCTACGTCCAGCAGATCATCGATGCCAACACGATCGTCATCAGTGAGGACCACTATGGCGGTGACTTCGACTGGCGCCGGATCGTGCGCATCGGCGGCGGCTGGCCGACCGGGTTCATCCACCTCGTGGACGAGACGGTCAAGCCCACGGCACCGCCCACGATGATCGGTACGCCGCAGGTCGACTCTGCCCTCTCGGTCCGGCCCGGCACCTGGAACCACCCGGGCGCGACGTACAAGTACCAGTGGCTCGCCAACGGTACGGCGATCCCGAAGGCGACCGCGACGACGTACACGCCGACTCCGGCCGAGGTGGGCGACACGATCTCGGTGAAGGTGACGGCCGCCAAGACCGGCTACCGGACCGGGTCGAGCGTGACCGCCGTGTCCGCACCGACGATCCCCGGTGTCCTGACCTCGCTGACCGCGCCGGTGCTGACCGGTTTCGTCAAGGTCGGTGGACTGCTGACGGCATCGACCCCGACGTGGAACCCGGCACCGACCAACGTCACCTACGCCTGGACAGCGGACGGGTCGCCGGTGGCCGGTGCCACCTCGTCGACGCTCGCGCTCGGGCCTGCGCTGCTCGGCAAGGTCGTGCGCGTCGTCGCGACGGCTACGCGCGACGGGTACACGACCGCTACCTCGACCTCGGCTGCTACGGTGCCGGTCGCGCCGGAGAAGCTCAAGCTGACCGGCGAGCCGCACCTGGTCGGCAACCCGCACGTCGGCGTGCCCTACTCGGTCGTGCCCGGGGTCGTCGGCCCCAGCGGTGTGACGACGAGCTACCAGTGGATGCTGGACGGGGTGCCGATCAAGGGCGCCACGACGGGCACCTACACACCGACCCTGACCGATCCCGGCCACATGCTCTCGCTGCAGGTCTCCTACACGAAGCCCGGCTACACCTCGATCATCCGCAACCTCGCGGCATCGCGCGCGGTCAAGTCCTTCGCGTCGATCCGGATCGTCTCCCGCTCGCACCGCAGCGTCACGGTGATCGTGATCGCCGACGGGGTCCGGGTGGTCAACGGCCAGGTCACGATCTCGGACCACGCGGGCAGCAGGACGGTCACGCTGACCAACGGGCAGGCCACGATCTCGCCGACCTGGTTGCACGCCGGGTCGCGGCAGATGACGGTCAGCTACCTCGGATCGCACCGGGTCGAGGCCAGGACGATCACCCGCACCGTCACCATCCGCTGATCAGCCCAGCTGGTTGGACGCCAGGTCGGCGTAGATGCCCTGGCGCGCCAGCAGGTCCTCGTGCGTCCCGCGCTCGACGATCCGGCCCGCCTCGAGCACCAGGATCTGGTCGGCGTCGCGCACGGTGGAGAGCCGGTGGGCCACGATGAACACCGTCCGGTCGGCGAGCACGCTGCGCAAGCTGTCCTGCAGCGCCTGCTCGGACTCGGCGTCCAGCGCGCTGGTGGCTTCGTCCAGCAGCAGCACGGCCGGATCGCGGTAGAGCGCCCGGGCGACGCAGATCCGCTGGCGCTCGCCCCCCGACAACCGCGTCCCGCGTTCCCCGACCCGCGTCTGGTAGCCGAGCGGCATCCGGCGTACGAAGTCATCGGCCGTGGCGGCGCGGGCGGCGCGCAGCATCCTGTCGGTCTCGATCTCGTCCTCGCCGAAGGCGATGTTCTCCGCGACGGTGCCGTCGATCAGGTGGCTGTCCTGGAGGACGACGCCGAGCTGCCGTCGGTAGGCGCGCAGATCGACGCCCGCCAGGTCGACTCCGTCGCAGCTGATCGATCCGGACTCGGGGTGCAGGAGTGCTGCAATCAGGAGCAGCAGAGTGGTCTTGCCGGCGCCGGAGCGGCCGACGATCGCGACTGTCTCGCCCGGGTTCGCCTGGATCGAGACGTCGTCGAGGACCAGCCGGTTGACGGCTCCGGGGTGCCGGAAGCGCACCTGGTCCAGTCGGATCCGGCCGGTGAGCTGTCCGGGATCCGAGCCACTGCCGTCGACCTGTTCGGGCGCGTGGTCGACGAACTCGCCGAGCCGGTCCAGGAGCACCCGGCCCTGCTGGAAGACGTCCCACATCGAGAGCAGCTGGGTCAGCGGCGAGCTGGTCACCATCATCAGTGACAGGAACGGGACGAACTCGCTGATCGGGATCGACCCGTGCACCACCTCGTACGCGCCGAACGAGATCGACAGCGCCAGCGGTACGAGACTGAGGACGGAGAGCGCACCCTCGTAGAGCATGATCGTGAAATCGGCGCTGAAGAGCCGGTCGGCAAGGTCGTCGAACTGGCTGGCCAGCTTGCGCTGCAGCTGGGGTTCGGCACCCGCAGCCTTGACCGTGTCGACCCCGCGGATGGTGTCGATCTGCCGCGACTTGTAGCGACCCCAGGACTCCTCGAGGCTCTGGAACGCAGGCCGCAGCCGTCGCTTCGAGACGTACATCAGGACCAGGTAGAACGGGATGACGACGAGGTAGACCGCAGGCAGGCGGACGTCCCAGTGCGCCATGATCACCCAGGCCCCGACCACCTGGAACAGCGAGACGAAGGCGCCCACTCCGCGGGTCAGGAAGAAGCTGCGGACCTCGCGCAGGCCGTTGAGCCGGCGTTCGATGTCACCGGTGCGGCGCGAGGCGAAGAAGGTCACCGGCAGCGCCAGCAGGGTCTCGGCCACCTGGTCGAGGCTGGCCCGGTCGATCCGCAGCGCGGCGCGCGTGATCACGTAGCGCTGGAAGATCGTCAGCGCTGCGGAGAGTCCGAGGACGCCGAGCACGATGAGCACGACCGGCACCAGCGATCCGGTGTCCTTCGGCTGGATCACCTTCTCGATGACCCACTGGCTCGACAGCGGTACGGCGAGGCTGGCGGCCGCGATGCCGATCCCGCAGATCGTGGCGATCGTGATGGCGGGCCACTCGGCCTTCAGGAACGGTCGGAAGAACCTGCCTCCCGACGACGCGACCGGGGCGTCGTTCAGCGAGTCGGTCGGTGCCACCAGGAGCGCGAAGCCGGTGAACCGCTCCTCGAACCGGGACCGCTCGAGCATGCCCGAGGTTCCGACCGGATCCATGATCCGCACCCGGTCCCGGCCCACCTTGTCGAGCACCACCCAGTGGTTGCCGTCGACGTGGCACAGGGCCGGCAACGGGAGGTCGTCGAGATTCGCCGCGGACACCGTGGTCATCGCCGAGACCAGGCCCAGTGCCTCGGCGCCGCGATGCAGACCGAGCAGGCTGGTGCCGTCGGAGGCCGTCGACACGGCGTCCCGGACGGCGACCATGCTGATCGGGTGCCCGAACGCGCGGCAGACCGCGGTCAGCGCGGCAGCCCCGCAGTCCATCTCGTCGAGCCCGAAGACCTGCGGCACCTTGACGCGTCGCCGCGCCCGGAACGGGGACCAGTCCTGCGCCGTACCGTCCGGGTCGGCGACGCCGACCGTGCTGGACCCGGCGTGCTCGTCGCGCTCGGCGACGTCGACCGGATCGGTGGTCCGCGCGTGACGTACGCCGCGGTGGCGCGGAGCCGGTGGCGTGATCACCGAGTCGCGGAACACGGCGGCGGTCGGCGACCACACCCCGACCAGGGCGCGCGCGACGGACCCGTGCAAGGTCAGGGTC
>JACXTT010008322.1_pt1 | contig 14398 bp, 12 predicted proteins | sample 9270951 | NCBI WGS metagenome assembly JACXTT01 (sample SAMN15532306, study PRJNA645909) | rock metagenome | isolation source: weathered quartz diorite | place: Puerto Rico | collected 2017-06-21 | reverse complement strand
CCCAGAGCAGCACTCGACACTGACCATTCTCGACCTCAAACTTAGTGTTTTTGCGTGCAACCTTGGCGGGTTTTTTGGCAAGTGCCCCTGGGCCTGTTAAGCCCCACCCCGCCACAAGCAAAAACGTTCGGCGCATGCGGACCTCCTTTTTGCCTTTTGTCTTCGGGAACCCTGGGGAATGGGGGCGAATCTACTCTGGTTGGCAAAGTAAGTCAACCAGGCAGTGCGTACGGACCACGACAATAGCCCTTCAGGAGCCGCTGGAGAATCACACCGGTACGGTAATTCTAAGGCTTAACGTTGAGGTGAACACGGACAATTCACGGACAATCGCTCCCAAAAACAAAAAGCGGGAGTCAGCCGCGCCAGCTAACTCCCGCCTTGTCAATCAAGAATTGGTTGCGGGGGTTGGATTTGAACCAACGACCTTCGGGTTATGAGCCCGACGAGCTACCAGGCTGCTCCACCCCGCGAAGTGACTATAGCGGAGAACCGATGTTGCGTCAAACCGACGCGATACAAGCAGCTGTTGACAGCGAGGCGAATTTGGGGAATCTTCGGGCCGCCGTGGCGAAGAAAAACAGCCGCAAGGCGCTTGAGACGCAAGCATCCTTCGCTGAACGCGTCGCCTGGCTGAGCGCAAAACGCCAGGAGATCGTGCGGCCGATCCTGGAACACCCACGGGACTACGTGCTGCTGAGCGTACGGGCGATCGCCAAGCGGCTGGAGACCGACCCGGCCACCATGGTGCGAATTGTGCGCGGCCTGGGCTTCCTGAGCTACCGCGAATTCCAGCGATATCTCCACGACCTGTCCATCGCGTACGCGACATCACTCGACACGATGCGCACGAGCGCGGTGCGCGATTCGAGCATTCCCGGCTACATCCGCGAGGCCCTTGACCGCGATTTGAAAAACCTGCAAGGACTGAAGAACAGCCTGGACTCGCGGCGCCTCATCGCCATCGCCCGGCGACTCTATTCGGCGAAACGCATCCTGGTGCTCGCCGGGGATCTTGCGGCGACCCTCGCGTCGTTCCTCGAATACGAGGCATCCATCCTTGGCCTTCCCATCGTCTGCGGGACGTCAGCGGGGCGTATCTCGCACTTGGTGCGAACAACCGGCAAAGGAGAATTGGTGCTGGCGATCAGTTTCCGGCGCGGCCTGCGGCAAACCGTCGAGGGCGTGCAGCAGGCGCGGGAGCAGGGCGCCTACTGCATCGGGATTACCGACACGTACGTTTCGCCCCTCGCGCGCTTTTGCAATGAAGTGTTCCTGGCGTCGGTGGAGACCACTTCGTTCGGGGCCTCCTATGTGGCGCCGATGGCCTTGATCAACGCGTTGCTGGTCGCCTGCGCCAATTACAAGCGCAGCCGAACGCTCACGCTTCTGAAGCTGGCGGACGAAGAACAGCGGAAGGGGTATCGCTGGTTTCCGGCTTGAGAATCGGCCACGCCAGCAGACAGAGCAATCAGGAGAGAGAAGAGTTGCCGAGCTCGGCGAACTTACGCTGGAAGGTAACCTCGCAGATCCCCCCGCGGTAGCGGTAGCGGAAGACAATCTTGTAACCGGGCACGAGCTTCGCCTTGGTATGCTTCACTTCGTCGGAAAGCAGGAGCCAGTGACCGTTCACCTGGTATTGCCCTTCTCGTCCGTGAATCTCGAAGCTACCGTCCGATTTCAGGATGAGCGGCGCGCTCTTGCACGGAGCCATCTTGCCGTTCAGGCGAACTTCAGTGCATTGATAGTGGCCCGCTACACGGCCCCCCTGGGCACGCGCGGTCGATGCGAGGCAGGGGATAACTATCGCGAGAGCTGCGAGAAGGAGCCTAGGACGGATCATGGCCGGCACACCTTCCTCCGCTTCCGAGATATACCCTCAGGGCCCGGAGCCAAGTGCGGAACAATCGGCAACTCGCCTGCCACACTGGCACGCCATTAACAGATTGATTCGAGGGGGGTTACGCTGCTGCCAAGAACTTCCTGGCATGTGCTGCGTGAGAGGAGTTCCACTTCTCTGATAGCGCAGGGAAAAACGCTGCAGGACTCTTCCCTTCGCAGAATGAGACAGCGCGGCTTTTAATCCTGGGGTAGTTCGGCGATGGCTTCACCGTCTTTGCGGGGATCGGAAGCGCCGTAGTTCACCCCGGTTGAAAAATCGCGCAGGACGGCCTGACCTCCACCCGCCACCGAGGAAAACGGGCCGCGCACTTCGAGCTTGTGCCCCTTGGCCTCGAGCTCTTTCCGGACGCCCGCAGGAACGCGGCTCTCGATGGCCACGTCGCAGCCGCCGAAGCTGTGCTTGCTGAAGCGCGGCGCTTCGAGCGCGGCCTGGATGTTCATCTTGAAATCAACGACATCGGCGACGAACTGGGCATGGGCCTGCGACTGGTTCCAGCCGCCCATGATGCCGAAGGCGATGCGCAGATCGCCCTTCTGCATGAAGGCCGGGATGATGGTGTGCAGCGGGCGCTTGCGGCCGGCCAGGGCGTTGGGGGAAGCGCGGTCCAAGGTGAAGAGCGCTCCGCGATTCTGCAGCGCGAAACCTGTGCCCGCGGCGACGATGCCCGATCCGAAAGACTGGTAGTTGCTCTGAATCAGAGAGACCATGTTGCCATCGCGGTCCACGGCGCTCAGATAGATAGTGTCGCCGGCAGGACGCGGAACATCGCCGGCGGGGACTTCGCAGGCGGCCTTTTCGGGATCGATGCGGCTGGCGCGCTGCTTCACGTAGTCTTTCGAAAGCATCGCCGCCACCGGCAGCTTCTGCCCGCGCGGGTCGCCGATGTAGCGGACGAGGTCGGCGTACGCGAGCTTCTTCGCTTCGATCATCACGTGGAGAGCGCGCGCCGAGCCCGCGCCGTACTGTGCGAGGGGAAAGTTCTCCATCAGGTTGAGCATATCAAGGGCGGCGATGCCCTGCCCGTTCGGCGGCATTTCATAAACGGTCCAGCCGCGGTACGTCGTCGAGATCGGCTCGACCCATTCGCTCGAGTATTCCGCCAGATCCTGTTCCGTCATGGCGCCGTTGTGACGCTTCATGGCGGCAAGGATTTTCTTCGCGATCTCGCCCTTGTAATAGGCATCGCGGCCGTGCTCGGCGATCTGCCGCAGCGACCACGCAAGATCCGGGTTGCGGAAGACTTCGCCCATGCGAGGAGCGCGATCGCCGGGAAGATAGGTCTGCGACGCGGCTTCATCCTGTCTCAAAGCGTTTGCGTCAGCCGTCCACAAAGCAGCCACCAACTCCGGAACCGGAAAGCCGCCTTCGGCGGCCCGGATGGCCGGGGCAAGAATCTCAGCGAGTTTCTTACGGCCAAAACGGTCCGTGAGCTTCTGCCAACCGTCCACGGAACCGGGCACGGTAATCGTGTGGACTCCGCTCTGGGGCATCGAGCGCAGGCCTTGCTTTTCGAGCAGGTCGATCGTGAGCGCCTTCGGGGCCCAGCCGCTAGCGTTCAGTCCGTAGAGCTTTCCCGTCTTGGCCTCGTAGACGATGGCGAACAGGTCGCCGCCGACTCCGTTGGACATTGGGGCGACGACGCCCATCATGGCGTTGGCCGCGACCGCCGCATCCACGGCGTTTCCTCCGCGCTCCAGCATGCGCACTCCCGCCTGCGCGGCGAGCGGCGACTCTGCGGCTACGATGCCGTAGCGCGAAACGACCATGGAGCGCGCCTGGGCGCGGTCCTGCCCTTCCGCTTCGCATGGAAGCATTGCCGCGCTCACGAGTACACCTGCCAAGCAGGTCCAAGAAAGCAGCCAGTGTCCATCGCGCGCTTGCATCGCTTCGCCACCTCTCCTCCGGATCCCTCGCCCATCCCTGGGCCCAGGACCGGCAGCTTATCCAGACTGATTTGCGCGCGCAACAGAGCGTTTGCGTCAAGCGCCTGATTCGCTAGAATCGTTGGGACGCAACATCCAAGCCGAATGGGACAACGCGAGTCCAAAACGGGAGTTCATAAGCCACGAGCGGCACAGGCCTCTGCGACAGGGGCGGCCTTAGCCGCTCGTGCGGAGCGGCGCGACCTCGATCCGCACATCGAAGCAATCGTTCGCGGGCAGCATAGTGATCCCTTCGCCGTTTTGGGCCCACACCGCATATCCCTCGTCGGGCAGCCCTACTGGGCAGTGCGCTTCTTTCTCCCGTGGGCCAGTGAAGCCGAGACCATCACCGTGGCGGGACGAGCCTTCCCTGCTGAGAGACTGCATGCCGCGGGGTTCTTCGAATCCGTGCTGCCCCTGACGGACGAGGCGCTGGCTCCCGGATCGTATCGCATCCGGTATCGTTCGGCCGAAGGGACGACGTTCGAGATCCATGACCCGTACGGGTTTCCGTACCTTCTCAGCGACTTCGATCTGCACTTGCTCGGTGAGGGCAAGCACTTTGACAGTTTTGAACGGATGGGTGCGCACCTCCGCATGGTCAACGGCGTCGCGGGCGTCCATTTCGCGGTGTGGGCGCCCAACGCGCACCGGGTCAGCGTGGTCAGTGACGCAAGCCGCTGGGACGGCCGCGTCCATCCGATGCGCTCACGCGGTTCCTCGGGCATCTGGGAGCTTTTCCTGCCTGATCTCACCGAAGGAACGGTGTACAAGTACGAGATTCTTTCCGCGCAGGGCGAACTCCTGCCGCTCAAGGCCGACCCCTACGGTTTTGGCGCTGAATTGCGGCCGAAGAGCGGCTCCGTCGTGAGGAGCCACGAGGGGTATGAATGGGGCGACGCTGAATGGATGCGCGAGCGCTCGCGGCGTAACTGGTTTGAAGCGCCCATCTCCATCTACGAAGTCCATCTCGGCTCCTGGCAACGAGTGCCGGAGGAAGGCAATCGCTGGCTTACCTACCGCGAGCTGGCGGACCAGTTGATTCCTTACGTCACGCGGATGGGGTTCACGCACATCGAGCTGCTACCCATCATGGAGCACCCCTACGACGGTTCGTGGGGCTACCAGACAATCGGGTATTACGCGGCGACGAGCCGCTACGGAACGCCGCGCGAGTTTATGGAATTCGTGGACCGCTGCCACGGGGCCGGCCTGGGCGTGATCCTGGACTGGACGCCGGCGCATTTCCCGCGCGACGCCCACGGCCTCGCCAGTTTCGACGGCACCCACCTTTACGAACACGCCGACCCGCGCCTGGCCGCTCATCCCGACTGGGGCACGCTCGTTTACAACTACGGTCGCAATGAGGTCCGGAACTATCTCATTTCCAACGCCGTGTTCTGGCTCGAGCGCTTTCACATTGACGGCCTTCGCGTCGACGCGGTCGCTTCGATGCTCTATCTCGATTATTCACGCAAAGAAGGCGAGTGGATTCCCAACCAGTACGGCGGGCGGGAAAACCTTGCCGCGATTTCGTTCCTGAAAGAGATGAACGAGGTTGTCCATGCGCGGCATCCCGGCGTAGCGACCGTCGCGGAAGAGTCGACCTCCTGGCCGGGGGTGTCGCGTCCCACCTACCTCGGCGGCTTGGGCTTCAGCTTCAAATGGAACATGGGCTGGATGAACGACACGCTCAAGTACCTGCAGCACGATCCGGTGTACCGAAAGTACGAGCACAACCGCATGACGTTCTCGCTGCTCTATGCGTTTACGGAGAACTTCGTGCTTCCCTTCTCGCATGACGAGGTCGTCCACGGAAAAAGCTCGCTGCTGAACAAGATGCCCGGTGACTTCTGGCAGCAGTTCGCGAATCTGCGGCTGCTGTACGCCTACCAGTTCGGGCATCCGGGCAAAAAGCTGCTGTTCATGGGAGGCGAATTGGCGCAGCGCAGCGAGTGGAACCATGAAATGTCGCTCGAGTGGCACCTGCTGGCATACGAGCCGCACCGGGGCGTGCAGCGCTTACTGGAAGATCTGAACCGGCTTTACGCGTCTGAGCCAGCGCTCCACGAGGTGGATTTCGATTGGCACGGGTTCGAGTGGATCGACTGCAACGATGCCGATTCGAGCGTTTTGTCGTTCATCCGGCGGGGTAAGAATCCCGACGAAGTGATGGTCGTGGTCGCGAACTTCACGCCCGTGGTGCGCGAGGGCTACCGCATCGGCGTACCGAATGCAGGGGAATACCGGGAGGCGCTGAACACCGATGCGGACATCTACGGCGGGAGCAACGTCGGCAACTGGGGAGCGGTGCGCGCCACGGCGGAGCCTCGACTCGGCAAACCTTTTTCGCTGGTACTTACGCTCCCGCCGCTGGCTGCCGTGTTCTTCAAGTGGGTGCCAAGCTCTCCGACGACGTCCCCTTCTGAATCCCAGGTTGAGGTCCTTCGCCCGCCACCCGGATTGGTAGGTTCAGAATGACGCGAACACGACCGGGAGCTATTTCGCAGCGTCTTTAGGCGGGTTGAAATACACTTCGATGTGTACGGCGTCCTTCGGCCAGCGGCGACGCGCCAGGATGCCCTCACCGTGCTCGATCATCTGGGGATGGCCACAGAGATATGCGGTTGTGTCGGTCGCGGAGAGCCCCCAGTGGTCGCTGTATTTGCGGATTAGATCCTCGACGCGCCCCGTCTCTCCCGTCCATTTGGCATCTTCCCAAGGGCGGCTGATCGTCGGGACATACTCGAGCCAGGGAACCTCCGCAGCCACCTTTTCCATCTCGGCGCGGTAACCAAACTCCCAGGAACGGCTGGCGCCCTGCACGACGAAAAGTTTCACGTCGGCAGGCATGGCATTCTTCTTCCAGTCCTGGTAAAGCGTCCGCACATAGCTGACGAACGGCGCGACGCCGGTGACGGTACAGAGCAGAAGATGATTCTTTCGTCCGCTCTTCAAGTCCAGGGTGAAGCGTCCCTTGGCTAGCTTGCGAAAGGCGAGAACATCGCCCGATTGCAGCTTGTATAGAAGGGGCGTCAATTGGCCATGGGGAACAAGCTCGACAAAAAACTCGACTTCCCGCTCATAGGGCGACGAAACAATCGAGTACGGCCGCTCGACCAGCTTTCCTGCGGCTTCCACTCCCAGCGTTGCGTACTGACCCGCGACAAAACGAAACTCGTTTCCCGTGTCCACCTTGATTCGCCAAAGATCCTCGGAGAAGTCCTCGCGGTGCGTAATCCGTGCCATGTAAAACTTCTCAGGGGAAACGGGCATCCATAACCTCCGCAAAACCGAGTCGTGGGGATTCTACCAATCCGGGCCTTGCGGCCCGACCATCTTCTGCAGATCGAAGCTGGCCCAGATCGTCGCCTTCTGAGCTTCGCAAGCGAACTCGGTGCTCTTCTCCTGCGTCCCGATGGTTTCCTCACCTGACGGACTCTTTCTCGCGAAGCAGAAAACGACGGCGCTGATGGATTGTGGATCGGTGGACTTTTCATCGGCACCCTGCCGGCGCTGGATCATGACGCGGCTTGGGGCCAGCTTCGTTTTTTCTTTCTTTGGCATCAGGTACGTCCTGGCCGAGAGCGCCCTTTCGTCCATTTGCAGGAAGGGCGTCATGTCTTGACCAACAAGGGTAATGGCGTATTCGGTGACGGGTTCGCTCAGCGCTTTCTCCGCATCCTCCGGCGTCATGGCGTTGCGCAGGATCTGCGACCGGGCAACGGCCTGGCGAATCATCCGCGCTGACGCCCAACGCAAAAGGAAACTGGCTTCGAGAGGATCGTTGCCACCCAGCTGGCCGACCGTCTGAGCGGTCTGCGCCGTGTTACCGGCGGTCCCGCCTCCACCAGCCATGCCGTAGCCTCCCCCACCAGAGCCAGTTGCGGCCGGATCGTTCGCTGTCGGGATCCGCCGCGCCGTCTCGGCAGCGCCTCCGCGCCAGGCCGCACTTACACGGACGTTTTTCACCCATGGCGACTCGGTCATGATTCTTCGTATGTCTTTCTCCTCCCACTGGGCCTAAGGCTTCGACTTCCAGACATCATCGGCATATGCCGCACCAGCGAAGCAGACCCCCGCAAACAAGAAAAGAGCGCGTTTTCTCATGATGATCTCCTTCAAACGCGATTCCACTCCGTTCAGGCTGAAGCGCCATTCTTAGCAGTTTCTTTCGGCTGACGCAATGAACGCAGGCCGCGGAGCCGTGTTCTTATTCGTACGCCAGAGCGTCCACGGGATCGAACCTCGCCGCACGGAACGCCGGGAATACTGCGCCGGCGGCGGCGCCCAAGAGCGCCAGCCAGATGGCGTGCAAAATCCATTCCGGAGAAATGAGAACCGTCAACGTGGGGGCGGCTTCCTTCAGAATGAAGCGGGCAACAAAGGTGATGAGAATGCCCGCGACGCTGCCGACCGCGGCCATGGCCATCGCCTCACCCAAGATCAGCCGCAGAATGTCTAGTTTGGAAGATCCGAGTGCCTTGAGGATGCCAATCTCCCGCGTGCGCTCCATGACCATCGTATGCATAGTAAGAAGCACCACCAGAAAGCTGATGACCACGCCCAGCCCCACCATGGTCCGAATAAAGGGTTTCAACTCGGGAAGATTTGAGGAATTCATGAGCGTCAAATACTCCGCCATCGAGCGCACACGATGCGTCGGCAGGAGCTTTACGATCTCTCCGCGGGTTCCCTCCGTGTCGCCTTTGCTCCGCACATAGAACATCGAGACGCGTTTGTCCGCGCCCGCGATCTCCTGAGCGGTCTTGATGGGAATGAAGTAGCGCGCGCCCTTGCCGTGAGCCACGATGCCCGTAAGCGCGAACTCATGATTGAGGAGGGTAATCCTGCCTCCCACCTTCAAGTGTCCTGTGCGAGCCGCGATGTCGTCGGCCAAGGCTTCGTCGGGACCCAAGAACGGCCGCCCGGCGAGGAACAGAAACCCTTTGCTCAGTCCGTTAAAGCGCGGATAATCAATCCCATACACCATGGCGAAGTGTCGCTGATCCATGATCACAAGCGTGGGCGCAACTTCGTCGACTCCCGGAACGGCGGCGATCTGGTCGCCGACGGATTCCTGCATGACGGCGCTCGAAAATGCGATGAAGATCGAAGAATTCGGAGGCTGAACGAGAATGTCCGCGCCGACGCCTTCGACGCGCTTGCCCCATTCGGAAACGACTCCGGACGTCAAGCCGACGATCATCAGGATCAGAACGACCTGAATGCAGACGGCCAGGATGCTTAACGTGGAGCGGAGCGGCCGGGCGCGCATGTTCCCCCACAAGAGCTGAAGAACGGTGAATCCGTCGCTGCGCGCTTGCGGCATCGCCAAAGTTCGCACCCAAGAGACTGTAGCATTCCTGTTCGAAAGCGGTCAAAGCCGAGCGATCCGTGTGAAGCCAAACTACGAGCACGGTTTCTGCCGGAACGACTCAGCCAGCGTGCGCGAATCGGGATTTTCAACACAAGTGTTGAAAACTTTGTGGAAAAAACGTTTCGCGCGGTCCTAACCGAGTCTCTATCAACACCATAAAGCGGTTTGCACAAAAACTGTGCATCGCGAACGCAGTGCAAGAAGAATTCCAATGCAGAAGAACTGCGAAGAAATTCGAGCTTCCCTGCTAGCGTATTGACGCAAAGAGAGAAAGGCGGAATCTAATACCAGCGTACCGGTCTTTCGAGATGAATCTTGATTGTGAACTGGGGCTCGTCGAGGTCGTACCAGCGGCCGAACGTTTTCCAACCCTCGGCGATCACCTGAATGAGGACTCTGCCCTGCGGTGCGTCGGGAACCTGGGCAATTCCGTCACGGTTTGTCTTGACGTTCATCTCATACTTCTTGTCTTTGCGTAACTTGCGCTCTTGGATGAACTTGACGTACACACTGGCATTCTCGACCGGCTGATTTTTTTCGCCGCCGGTCACTTCGATGCGCAGGCGGTTGCCGATCTCGGGCCGATTGGTCTTTGGCTTGCTCGGCGCCGGAGATTTTTCTTGCGTGTTTTGCGCGAAAGCAGAGGCGCCCCAAATTGCAACTGCCAGCAGGGCGCAGAAGCTCGTCGCTCGTCGGCGGTTCATTGTGGCGCGAAGTATTCTATCTCAACTCAAGCGCTTGCGTGGGGTTAGCCCCCGTGTTCCTTAGATGCGGCAACCATCGGCGCTGCTGCCGCTCATTTGACTCCGCAGGGTTCCTGAAGTACTTTCGACGGCGCCGCGCCGAGCCTCGCGGACTTTGCGTGCCCGCCTTCCGGTTCAAAGGAGACCCGAATGGGCTTTGCCACGGATGCGATTCACGTCGGCCAAGAGCCGGACCCGGCCACGGGAGCAATTGTCGCGCCGATCTATCAGACGTCTACGTACGTGCAGGAGGCCCTTGGCAAAGACAAGGGTTACGACTATGCGCGAACGAGCCATCCCAACCGGAAAGCGCTCGAGCGCTGCGCGGCGAAGCTTGAAGGCGGCTCGAACGCATATGTGTTCACGTCCGGGATGGCGGCAATCGACGCAGTTTTCCGTCTTCTTCGCCCCAGCGACCACGTGGTGGTTTCCGAAGCCGTGTACGGCGGGGTGTATCGCCTTTCCACTCAACTCCTTGTCGAGTTCGGGATGGAATTCAGCTTTGTGGACACCTCTTCGCAAGCAACGTTAGCCGCCGCGCTGCAGCCGAAGACGCGCATGATTTACCTCGAAACTCCAACTAACCCCACCATGCGCATCACCGACATTGCAGCGGCGGCGCGGCTGGCTAACGAGCGCGACATCACGCTGGTGGTGGACAACACCTTTCTGAGCCCGTACTTGCAGCAACCGATCGCGCTCGGCGCGCACATTGTCGTACACTCGATGACGAAATACTTGAACGGCCACAGCGATGCAACGGGCGGCGTCGTCATCCTGACCCGTCCCCGGGACGCCGAGAGGGTCTACTTCATCCAGCGTTCGGCCGGGACCGGTCTTGCTCCAATGGATTGCTTTCTCGTGTCGCGGGGGATCAAGACCCTGGCCGTCCGCATGATGCAGCACAATGCCAACGGAATGACTGTCGCCAAGTTCCTGGAAGCGCATCCCAAGGTGAAGAAAGTGCACTACCCAGGCCTCGCGAGCCATCCGCAGCACGAGCTGGCCCGCCGGCAGCAGCGCGGGCCCGGAGGGATGCTCTCTTTCGATCTCGGTTCGCTCGCGGCGGCACGGCGTCTCCTCGACCATGTACGGCTGTGCTCATTGGCCGAGAGCCTTGGCGGAGTCGAGACGCTCATCTCGCACCCTGCGATCATGACGCACGCCTCGATACCGCCGGATGTGCGGGAGAGGATCGGAATCACGGAAGGCCTGGTGCGGATTTCCGTGGGGATCGAGGACGTCGAAGACCTGATCGCGGACCTCGAGCAGGCGCTAGCGAAGGTTTAGTCTTGTCTCGATTGTCGCGCAGGGTTTTTGTCATTGGCTGAGGGGCAGCGCGCAGGCTGGCGCCGAGCCAGTCGAGGTAGGGCTTTGAACCCGCCACGATGGGCAGCGCGATGAACTCCGGCACTTCGTAGCTGTGTAGGCGGGAGATCTCCTTCTGCAGGTCACGCAGCAGACGTCCCTCGGTTTTGATCAACAGCAGGAACTCCGAGGACGCCTCGATGCTTCCCTTCCACCAGTATGTGGACTGAACCGGGGCCTCGAGCAGGTTTACGCAGGCGGCCAGGCGAGCGCCCACGACGGCCGAGGCGATACGCTGCGCTTCTTCCTGTGAGCCGCAGGTCACCAGCACGAGGCGCTTATCTTTGGCCGTTTTCCTCCCCACGTTTCCTCCGCCCGTAATCCGCTGCGCACACTCCGCAGGGTTTCTTCTCGCCGCCCGCGCGTCAGGCTACAATACCGCGCCATGGCGACTCCCGCGATTCGATTCGGCACTTCGGGCTGGCGCGCGCTGATCGCCGATGAATTCACCTTTGCGAATGTGCGCCTCGCTGTCACCGCCGTCGCCCAGCACGTCCTGAGCAAGGTCCCACAAGCTACAGTGCTCGTCGCCTACGATACCCGATTCTACTCCGAAGATTTCTCCCAACTGGCTGCCGAAATCCTCAGCCAGCACGGCATCCGCGTCCTGCTCTGCGACGCGTTCGCGCCGACCCCCGCCGTCTCCTACGAGGTTCTCCGCGGCAAGCTCGCCGGCGCCGTCAACTTCACCGCAAGCCATAATCCTGCACCGTATCACGGGCTGAAATTCTCCTCCGCCGACGGTGCCCCCGCCCTTCCGGAAGTTACCAAGGACATCGAGGCGCGGATCGCGCGCCTAGCGGCGAGAAAGAAACGATCCTCAACGCGCCCTGCGCGCCGGAGCTCAGCCGCTTCCATCGAAACCGTTTCGATCCAGAAGCCGTATCTCGAGCGACTGGGGAAGCTGGTGGATTTCGCGAGCATTCGCGCGACGAAGCAGAGGATCATTTGCGATGGGCTGCACGGGTGCGGCGCGGGTTATCTCGACGAATCGCTGCGCGCCCATGGCGTCCAAGTCACCGGCCTGCGCATGAGTCGCGACGTCCTCTTCGACGGCACCGGGCCCGACGTTTCGGAAGAGAATCTCGCGCCGCTCTCGCGCGCCGTGCGCGAAAACAGCGCTGTCCTCGGGCTTGCCTCCGACGGCGATGCCGACCGCTTCGGGATTATCGATGCCGATGGAACGTGGATCCAACCGAATCATGTTCTCGCGCTTCTCTACGACTACCTCGTGGAAACGCGGGGATGGAGACTGCCGGGGGCGCGCAGCGTGGCGACGACTCACATGCTCGACGCGGTGGCGCGGTTCCACGGGCAAACGGTTTATCAAACTCCGGTGGGCTTCAAGTACATCGGCAAGCTGATCGAGCAGGACAAGATTGCGCTCGGCGGAGAAGAAAGCGCCGGGCTTTCGATCCGCGGGCACGTCCCGGAGAAGGACGGCATCCTGGCCTGCCTGCTGGTGGCTGAGATGATCTCGCATCGCCGCGCTACGATCGCGGAGCAGATTCGGGCGCTCTTCGCCCTCCTCGGCCGGGAGTTCTGGCCGCGGCGGCAGAACCTGCATCTGAGTGAAGAAGTGAAAGCTCGCACGGTGGAGCGGCTGAAGGAAGATTACAAGATGCTGCTTGGGCGGCGGGTGCAGCAGACGGACCGCACGGACGGCGCAAAGTTTATCTTCGAAGACGGCTCGTGGGTTCTGATGCGCCTATCCGGGACGGAACCGCTGCTGCGGCTCTATACCGAGGCGTCTTCGCGTGAAGCTTCACTCGCGCTCGCCCGCGAGGCGACAAACTGGATTCAGCAAGGCTGAGGGCGATGCCCGCAAAAAAAGCACCGGGGCCCAGCTTCTGGCAGCGCCACGGGCGCACACTGCTTGTCCTGGCGATCCTATTTCTCTTCGTGCACGACATTTTTGGCACACACGGCTTTCTTGCCATGCGCCGCACACAGAAGGAAATCCACCGCCTCCGGGAAGACATCGCCAGGTTGAGTGAAGACAACCGCCAGCTCACGGATCAGGTGAAGGCGCTGCGCAGCGATCCAAAGCTGATTGAAAAAATTGCTCGCGATGAGCTGGGCCTTGCGCGGCGAGGGGAGATCATCATCAAGGTTCCGGCACCCGCAACACACGGCAAGCCCTAGCGCATGGACGGCCTTGGTCGTGGGGAGCGGCGGCTCTTCCAGCGCGTCCGCAGCATCGAAAGCGTCACCATCGCGGCGAAGATGGTCAGCAGGCCAAGAGTCGCAGCAGGAATGTCCATCTGCCTCTTGGGCAGGAGGGAGAAACGCCCATACACAAATTCGATGTGCACCCAGTAGACGAGGAGCGAGTTGCGGCCCAGTAGAAGGATCGGGCTGAAGCCCCGCGTTCCCAGGCCCCAGCGGCACCAGGCGTAGCTGAGAAACAGAATCACGAGGAGAATGCCCACGCGCACCAGAAAAAAATTGGGGCTAGTGTGCCAGAAGTCGTGCACGGCGTAGAGTTGCACGGGTCGTGCATCGAGCCAATTCCCGAGCGCGCCGAGAGACACGCCGAGGGCCCCGAGCGCGGCAATGAACAATGCTTCGAATTTGCACGCGCGATCACTCATCAGCGAGAATCCCGCGGCCAAGCCGGCGAAGGCGAAGGCGGCCCACGGAAACAACGGGAAGAGCCAAGGCTGCGGCTCTTTGAACACGTGCACGCCGTTGATGTAGGACTCGAAGAACCACGGCAGCCAGCGCGGGCGGTGCGTGGTCCAGAGCGGCGGCGTGGCGACCGCGATTACAGCGGCGGCGAAGACTGCGGCGAGGATGTCGCGGCGGCGCGCTGAGACGGGGTCCATCGGTGCGAGCGCGGAGGTCGCAGCGCAGAGTAGACCCATGAGGATCATCGAGAGCCCAAGAATGTTGAGCACGTCCACGCGGAGAAGGTCCGTCCAGGGAGCTCCGGGCTGGCCGAGGATGAATTCCTGGATGCGAAAGAGTAGGCCGAGGCCAAAAATTTCCGCCCCTCGACGAATGGTTGCCCGCGCAATCTGATTTGCGGAGAGGCCTTTCGCGCGCAGGCGGTCGGTCATGAGCGCAAAGGAGACGCCTG
>JACXTT010008321.1_pt1 | contig 14398 bp, 12 predicted proteins | sample 9270951 | NCBI WGS metagenome assembly JACXTT01 (sample SAMN15532306, study PRJNA645909) | rock metagenome | isolation source: weathered quartz diorite | place: Puerto Rico | collected 2017-06-21 | reverse complement strand
ACTGGTCTACGCCCGAGGCTCGAACATCACTGCCGACAAGAAGGTCGTGGACTACCTGAACTTCCTCAACTTCGACGCCCCGGAAGTGGTGGATGATCCGCGCCCGGCGCAGCAGATGATCGACGAAGCGGTCAAGGCCGCGCAGCAGGCGGACGTGGTGATCGCCGCAGTGGGCGAGTCGCGGGGCATGTCCCACGAGTCGTCGAGCCGTACCGACCTGAACATCCCGGCCAGCCAGCGTGAACTGATCAAGGCCCTCAAGGCCACCGGCAAGCCCCTGGTGCTGGTGCTGATGAACGGTCGTCCGCTGACCATCGGCGACGAACAGGACCAAGCCGATGCCGTGCTGGAAACCTGGTTCAGCGGCACTGAAGGCGGCAATGCCATCGCCGACGTGCTGTTCGGCGACTACAACCCGTCGGGCAAGCTGCCGATTACCTTCCCGCGCTCGGTCGGCCAGGTGCCGATGTACTACAACCACCTGACCATCGGCCGTCCGTACACCCCGGGCAAGCCGGGCAACTACACCTCGCAGTACTTCGACGAGGAAAACACCCCGCTGTACCCCTTCGGTTACGGCCTGAGCTACACCGATTTCAGCCTGAGCGACATAACGCTGTCCTCGACCACGCTGAACAAGAGCGGCAAGCTCGATGCCAGCATCACGGTCAAGAACACCGGCAAGCGTGATGGCGAGACCGTGGTGCAGTTGTATATCCAGGATGTCGCCGGTTCCGTGATCCGTCCGGTCAAGGAACTGAAGAACTTCCAGAAGGTGATGCTCAAGGCGGGCGAGCAGAAGGTCATTCACTTCGACATCGATGAGAACGACCTGAAGTTCTACAACGCCCAGTTGAAGTACGCGGCTGAGCCGGGTGAGTTCAATGTGCAGATCGGCCTGGATTCGGTGGACGTGAAGCAACAGAGTTTCAACCTGCTTTAAGGCGGGTGCATGCCCCCCGTTGTGGCTAGGGGGGCTTTGCCCCAATGCCATTTGTAGGAGCGAGCTTGCTCGCGATGGTCGTTAACGATGACGCGTGTTTAGCAGGTAAACGCGGCGCTCTTGAGTCCATCGCGAGCAAGCTCGCTCCTACAAATGGCTGCGGTTGTCATCAAAGGCAGCGCGGCAGCCGACATGCTATCTTTCCCGACCTTCCCCAGCCTGTCGTTACCCGCATGCCGCCGATTCCTCGTTTCCTGCGTCTGGCGCTCTACACCCTGCTGATTGTCGCCGGCACCGCGCTAGCCGCCGGTTGGGCCGTGTATCGCGCCGAACAACAGGCCCTGGTCGACGACGCCGAACGCGGCAAGGCGCAGTTGACGCTCTACGCCAACGCCCTGCACACCTTGATCGAACGCTACCGCGCCCTGCCCGCCGTACTCGCCCTCGACCCGCAATTGCGCGCGGCCCTGGCCGGCCCCATCGACGCGACGCTACAGGACGCCCTGAACCGCAAACTGGAACGGATCAACGGCGCCGCACGCTCCTCCACCCTGCAACTGCTGGACCGCAACGGCCGGTCGGTGGCCGCCAGCAACTGGAGCCTGCCGAGCAGCTACGTCGGCCACAACTACGGGTTTCGCCCCTACTTCAACCAGACCCGCGCCGAAGGCAGCGGACAGTTCTATGCCGTGGGCGTGACCAGCGGCATTCCCGGCTATTTTCTCGCCAGCGCGGTGACCGGCGACAACGGCGAATTCCTCGGCGCGATGGTGGTGAAACTGGAGTTTCCGGAACTGGAGCGCGAGTGGAGCAAGGGCAGCGACACCCTGCTGGTCAGCGATGCCCGCGACATCGTGTTCATCGCCAACCAGCCCGGCTGGCGCTATCGCCTGCTGCGACCTTTGCGCGACAACGACCGTAGCGAAATCGGCAGCACCCGGCAATATGACAAGCAGTCCTTGAGCCCCCTCGAATACCGCTCCTTGCGGGTGTTCGACGACAACAGCTACCTGACCCGGGTCGACGGTCCGGACGGTCGCGCCGACTACCTCTGGGAATCGCTGCCACTGCCCCCGGAAGACTGGACCCTGCACCTGCTGCGCAAACCGCAGATGGCCGCCGAGGAACGGCGCAATGCCGGACTCGCGGGTGCCGGCCTGTGGCTGGCGCTGGTGTTCCTGCTGCTGTTCCTCAGCCAACGCTGGCGCCTGGCGCGCCTGCGCCAACGCAGTCGCGAAGAACTGGAGCGCCTGGTGGAGGAACGCACCCGCGACCTGCGCACCGCCCAGGACGGCCTGGTGCAATCGGCCAAACTGGCGGCGCTGGGGCAGATGTCCGCCGCCCTCGCCCACGAGATCAACCAGCCGTTGACCGCCCAGCGCATGCAATTGGCCACCTTGCGCCTGCTGCTCGACCATGGTCGGATCGAGGCGGCCTATCAGGCCCTCGCCCCCCTGGACCAGATGTTGACCCGCATGGCAGCGCTCACCGGGCACTTGAAGACCTACGCGCGACAAAGCCCCAGCGGCCTGCGCGAGCCCCTCGACCTGGCCGGCGTGGTGGATCAGGCGTTGCAGTTGCTGGAGCCGCGCCTGCGTGAAGACGCGGTCAGCAGCGTGCTGCACCTGACCCGTCCGGCCTGGGTCCGCGGCGATGCCATTCGCCTGGAGCAGGTGCTGATCAACCTGTTGCGCAATGCCCTGGATGCCATGCATGACAAGCCGCTCAAACGCCTGGAAATCCGCATCGAGGCGCGCCCGCCGGTGTGGCTGTTGACCGTCGGTGACAGCGGCGGCGGCATTGCCGAGGAGCATCTGGCGAAGGTCTTCGACCCGTTCTTCACCACCAAGCCGGTGGGCGAAGGACTGGGCCTGGGCCTGGCGGTTTCCTATGCCATCGTCCATGAACTGGACGGTCGCCTGAGCGTCGACAATCGCCAGGGCGGTGCACACTTCAGCCTGACCCTGCCGATTGCCCCGGAGATGAACACTCTATGAATGCAGTGATCGTGGTCGATGACGAGGCCAGCATCCGCACGGCCGTCGAGCAATGGTTGAGCTTGTCGGGATTCCAGGTGCAGACCTTCAGCCAAGCCGAGGAGTGCCTGGCGCAATTGCCACGGGATTTCCCCGGGGTGATCCTCAGCGACGTGCGCATGCCCGGCATGGGCGGGCTGGAATTGTTGGCGCGCTTGCGGGAACACGACCGTGACTTGCCGGTGATCCTGCTGACCGGCCACGGCGACGTGCCCATGGCGGTGGAAGCCATGCGCGACGGGGCCTACGACTTCCTGGAGAAACCCTTCAGCCCGCAGACCCTGCTCGCCAGCCTCGCCCGGGCCATGGAGAAACGCCGCCTGGTGCTGGAGAACCGCCAGTTGCATGAACAGGCGGACCATCGATCCCGACTTGAGCGCAGCCTGCTGGGGGTTTCCCGTAGCCTGCAAACCCTGCGTCGGCAGGTGCTGGAGCTGGCGGCGTTGCCGGTCAATGTACTGATCCGCGGCGAAACCGGCAGCGGCAAGGAGCTGGTCGCACGTTGCCTGCATGATTTCGGGCCAAGGGCCGACAAGCCGTTTGTCGCCCTCAACTGTGCGGCGATTCCCGAGGCCTTGTTCGAAGCCGAGTTGTTCGGTCATGAAAGCGGGGCCTTCACCGGCGCCCAGGGCAAGCGTATCGGCAAGCTGGAATACGCCGATGGCGGCACGCTGTTCCTCGACGAGATCGAAAGCATGCCGCTGGCCCAGCAGGTGAAACTGCTGCGGGTACTGCAGGAGCAGAAGCTGGAGCGGTTGGGTTCGAACCAGAGCATCGCGGTGGACCTGCGTATTGTCGCGGCGACCAAACCGGACTTGCTCGACGAAGCACGGGCCGGACGTTTTCGCGAGGACCTGGCCTATCGGCTGACGGTGGCGCAACTGCGCCTGCCGCCGTTGCGCGAGCGGCGTGAAGATATCCCATTGCTGTTCGAGCACTTCGCCCACGGCGCGGCCGAGCGACTGGGGCGGGCCTCGACGCCGTTGAGCGGGCCGCAGTTGAGCCGCCTGTTGAGCCATGACTGGCCGGGCAATGTGCGAGAGCTGGCCAATGCCGCCGAACGCTCGGTACTCGGCCTGGGTGAGCCGGAGCCGGAAGGTGTCGGCCCGGGCCAATCCCTGGCGGCGCAGCAGGAGGCCTTTGAAGCGCAATGCCTGCGTTCGGCCCTGACCCGGCACAAGGGCGATGTGAAAGCGGTACTCGAAGAACTGCAACTGCCGCGCCGTACCTTCAATGAGAAAATGCAGCGACATGGCCTGCTACGCGAGATGTTCCTCAAGGACGAGTGAATCCTCGGTTCATGTTTCGCCTGGCAGGCCGTCATCGCGAGCAAGCTTGCTCCTACAGGGTGTACAGCAGCCTTGTGATCGACGCGGGCCCTGTAGGAGCAGCCGGTCGACGCTCGATTGCTCGCGATAGCCATCTCCCAAACACCCGAGATATCGGCAATTTTCCGCTTACCAGCTGATCGCCCATGAGCGGATTTCCGCTCACAAAATCCCGCCAACCCGCCTAAACCGGGCCTTCGCCCCTTGGCACAGCTCCTGCTATAGCCCTGGCAGGCTGCGCTACCGCGCGCTCCACAAAAACAATGACTTGAAGGTTCACTGATGGATAACTCCACTACCCTGCCCCAGGGGTCGGCGGTTGCGCCGGCTAAAGAAAGAACCACCTCCAGCCGTCTGAAATCGATCTTCAGCGGCTCGGTCGGCAACATGGTCGAATGGTACGACTGGTACGTCTACGCCGCGTTCTCGCTGTACTTCGCCAAGGTCTTCTTCCCCAAGGGCGACACCACCGCCCAACTCCTCAACACCGCCGCGATCTTCGCCGTGGGCTTCCTGATGCGTCCGATCGGCGGCTGGCTCATGGGCCTCTACGCCGACCGCAAAGGGCGTAAGGCCGCCTTGATGGCCTCAGTCCTGCTGATGTGCTTCGGCTCCTTGATCATCGCCCTCACCCCGGGCTATGAAACCATCGGCGTCGGCGCGCCGATCCTGCTGGTGGTCGCCCGCCTGATGCAGGGCCTGTCGGTCGGCGGCGAATACGGCACCTCGGCCACCTACCTCAGCGAGATGGCGACCAAGGAACGTCGCGGCTTCTTCTCCAGCTTCCAGTACGTGACCCTGATCTCCGGCCAACTCATCGCCCTGGCGGTGCTGATCGTCCTGCAACAGACCCTCACCACCGAACAGCTGCAGGACTGGGGCTGGCGGATTCCGTTCGGCATCGGCGCCCTGTGTGCCGTGGTGGCGCTCTACCTGCGCCGTGGCATGGAAGAAACCGAGTCCTTCACCCAGAAGAAGGAAAAGCCGAAAGAGAGCCTGATGCGCACCCTGTTGCGTCATCCCAAGGAACTGATGACCGTGGTCGGCCTGACCATGGGCGGCACCCTGGCGTTCTACACCTACACCACCTACATGCAGAAATACCTGGTGAACACGGTCGGCATGAGCATTTCCGACTCCACCACCATTTCGGCGGCAACGCTGTTCCTGTTCATGTGCCTGCAACCGGTGGTCGGGGCGCTGTCGGACAAGGTCGGGCGGCGGCCGATCCTGATTGCCTTCGGCATCCTCGGGACGCTGTTCACCGTGCCGATCCTGAGTACCCTGCACACCATCCAGACCTGGTGGGGCGCGTTCTTCCTGATCATGGCGGCGCTGATCATCGTCAGCGGCTACACCTCGATCAACGCGGTGGTGAAGGCCGAACTGTTCCCGACGGAAATCCGCGCGCTGGGCGTGGGCCTGCCGTATGCCCTGACCGTCTCGATCTTCGGGGGCACGGCGGAATACATTGCGCTGTGGTTCAAGAGCGTCGGTATGGAAACCGGTTACTACTGGTACGTGACGGCTTGCATAGCGTGTTCGCTGCTGGTGTACGTGACCATGAAGGACACCCGCAAGCATTCGCGGATCGAGACCGACTGAGTCCCGACGCTGCTGTGCCCTTGTAGGAGCCGGCTTGCCAGCGATGAGGCCCTTGAGCCTTGCGACGTCCATGCGGACGCCATCGTCGGAACGCCGCCCGCAGCAAGCCGGCTCCTACAAGGTTCGGCGGTGTTTGGAATATTGCATTCCTCCCTTCACCCACGCCTCTACAGGCGATCTCGGCGCAATCCTGCGCAATCGCAAAAGAATTATCTGCATTAATGGTCAGTTAATTTCCGCGCGACATCCTGATCCTACGTTAAATCGAGCTGGCCCCTACCTCTGGCATCACGTTGAATGCCGACCTTTCCTGGTGCCGAATACATCGATTTATACGATTGATTTAAGCGTTTATTTGCGCTTTTTAATCAAATTAACCAGCGTAATATAACTTCCACACCCACTGAACAAAACGAACATCTTCAGGAGCAACCACCATGAAAACCAAACTGATCCTCGCTCTGACCCTTTCGGTACTGGCTGCAAACACCTTCGCTGCCGATGGCTATGACAAAACCCCAGCCGGCGCCTACACCGTGGCTGCAGATGGTTACGACAAAACCCCAGGTGCCAATGCTGTTGCCGCTGACGGCTACGACAAGACTCCAGGTGCCAACGCTGTCGCTGCCGACGGCTACGACAAAACCCCAGGTGCCAACGCTGTCGCTGCCGACGGCTACGACAAGACCCCAGGTGCCAACGCTGTTGCTGCTGACGGCTACGACAAGACCCCAGGTGCCAACGCTGTTGCTGCCGACGGTTACGACAAGACCCCAGGCGCCAACGCTGTCGCTGCTGACGGCTACGACAAAACTCCAGGTGCCAACGCTGTTGCTGCTGACGGCTACGACAAAACTCCAGGCGCTGCTGCCATCAGCTAACCCGCGGGTTAGCCTTGCAGCCCGGCTTCGGCCGGGCTTAATTGTTTTTGGGGATACTGAAAATGCCACGAAACCTGTGGGAGCCGGCTTGCTGGCGATAGCGGTCGAGCAGACGATGCAAGACTCACTGCCCTCATCGTCGGAACACCGCCCACAGCCAGCCGGCGCCTACAAACCCAGGTCTATCGCATTTCCCCGCCCCGCGTCGCACACTATCGCCTTCTCTTGTTCATCCAGTCCCTGGAAACCCTCGAACCATGTCCGACGCTATCCACTACTACGAACCCGCCAACGGCCACGGCCTGCCCCACGACCCGTTCAACGCCATCGTCGGACCGCGCCCCATCGGCTGGATTTCCTCACAGGATGCCCAGGGCCAGCTGAACCTGGCGCCCTACAGTTTTTTCAACGCGTTCAACTACACACCGCCGATCGTCGGATTCGCCAGCATCGGTCGCAAGGACAGCCTCAACAACATCGAACAGACCGGCGAATTCGCCTGGAACCTCGCCACCCGGCCCTTGGCCGAAGCCATGAACCAGAGTTGCGCAGCCGTGCCTGCCGGGGTCAATGAATTCGAACTGGCCGGCCTCACGCCCGCCGCTTCGCGGATCATCCAGGTGCCACGGGTGGAGGAAAGCCCGGTCTCCTTCGAATGCAAGGTCACCCAGATCATTCAACTGCAACGGGCGGATCAGGAGTTGGTGCCCACCTGGCTGGTGCTCGGCGAAGTGGTGGCCGTGCATATCGCCAAGTGGTTGCTCAAGGAGGGGATCTACGACACCGCCGCCGCCGAACCGATTCTGCGCGGCGGTGGCCCGGCGGATTACTTCCAGTTGGGCCCGGAAGCCCTGTTCAAGATGTTCCGCCCACGATAGGCCTGGTCGTTAAACTGCTGACCAGGACAACTCACCCTCTGCGTCGACATCGACCAGTCGCGCAAGCTCGCGCGCGGCAGCCTCGTCGGCCTCGAAGGCGGTCTTGAACTTCTGTTCATCGAGGATTTTGTGAAACCGTGGTGCACCGGAACCTTCCAGGGCTTTCACGGCAATCGCCGCGCTATAACCGCCCTCACCGGGAACCACCGCCGAAACGGCTTCGAAGTGTGCGAACTCTTTGCGTGCCATGCCTGTTATCCCGGCCAATTGATCGGCCGGCATTCTAACCCTTCAGCTGGCCAGCTGCTGCAAGGCACCTGCACGGGACAGATGAAAATCGCACTGGGCACGGGCGGCGCTGACATCGCTGAAGGTATGGAAGTCCAGGCTGTTGACCACCAGGTCCTGGACCAGATCGGCAAAGATCTGCATGGCCGGGGTATTGAAGTAGGCCGTCATGGCCGGTTGGTTGACCCAGAACCCGGACACCAGCCACAGGTCGGCATCGGCCAGCGAATGTTGCAGGGAAAACTGCAGGCAACCGGGTGCCTGGCGGGAGGGTTCGATCAGGCTGCTCAGCCGTGCGCCCAGTTCGGCGGAACGCCCGGGGCGTGCACGAACAAAGGCCATGTGACTGACGGGGATAGGCTTGGACATGCGCGGCGCTCCCGAAGAGAGGGTTGTACTCGTTCAATCAGCCCGGGGACTGACTGCGACAGGAACAGAGATTAGAACTTTTGCCGAGGGGTCGTTAGTCGATTCCTGTCGGCTTATTGCACAATCCTGCCGCGACGCCGATGCCCATGAGCGTCGCGACCGCCGCCACGCCACGCCCTTGCCGGAAGAGCTTTAAGCAATTTCATGGCGCCGGGCTGCCTGTAATATGACCGTCATATGAAAAGACTGCAGAATCAGGCAAGAATTGCGCAGTATTGGCCTGGCACCACGGATTGCCCAAACTTAAGCTTGCCCCCATTCACCATCACTTCCAGGGCCCGCCATGTCCTCGCTCGATCAACCCCAAGTCCCACTGCCGGTCGAAATGGAAACGTTGCGCGCGGAACTGGCCGGGATCATCTGCCGCAACACCGGCGAAGACGGCAGCTATGCCACCGCGGTGGGGGCACTGCACCTGTCTCGCCATAGCCACCCCCAGGAGTTCTCCCCGGTGCTGGCCCAGCCGGCCCTGTGCGTCATGGCCCAGGGCCGCAAGGAAGTGCGCCTGGGGGATGAGAGCTTTGTCTACGATCCGCTGAACTACATGGTGGTCTCGGTTTCCATGCCGGTCTGCGGGCGCATCGCCAGTGTTTCGCCGGAACACCCGATCCTGGCCTTGCGCGTGGATATCGATCCGGCCGAAATCAGTGCCTTGATTGCCGAGGCCGGGCCCATGGGCGTGCCCAGCCGACCGACCGGACGCGGCTTGTATGTGGAGCGCCTGGACACGCAGATGTTCGATGCCCTGCTGCGCCTGACCCGCCTGCTCGACAGCCCGAAAGACATCAACATGCTCGCGCCACTGATCCGTCGGGAAATTTTCTATCGACTGCTGCGCAGCCCACAGGGCTACCGGCTGTATGAAATTGCCATCGCCAACAGCCAGAGCCATCGGGTCAGCCAGGCCATCAAGTGGTTGAACGGCAATTTCGAGCAACCGCTACGTATCGACAACCTGGCGCGCGAGGCCAACCTGAGCGTGTCCACCCTGCACCACCGGTTCAAGGCGATGACCTCCATGAGCCCGTTGCAGTACCAGAAGCAGCTGCGCCTGCAGGAGGCGCGGCGGCTGATGCTGATCGAAGGCCTGGATGCCTCGGCGGCGGGCTACCGCGTGGGCTATGAAAGCCCGTCGCAGTTCAGCCGCGAATACAGCCGGCTGTTCGGTGCACCGCCGCTGCGGGACCTGGCGCGGTTGCGCTTGAGTGTCTGAAAGACTGCGCCTATAGAAGCCGGCACGCCTCGGCCGGAATAGTCACCGACACCGCATGCCCCACGCCCAGGCCGATCCCCTGGCACGGCGTGCTCAAGGCGGTGAACGACACCCCGGAACATTCGACAATGGTTTCAATGGTCGAACCGATGTCGCGCACGAAGGTCACCGTGCCCAGCAGGCGATTACCCGCCGTCGCCTCGGGCGCGGACAGTTGCAGGTCTTCCGGGCGCACCAGCATCCGCACCTGTTTGCCGGCCTCGACACGGGTACAGCCAGGGACCTCGATACTCTCGCCCCCCGGTAGCCCGACCCTTCCCCCGCCCAGCACCGTGCCCGGAAAGATATTCCCCGACCCGATGAAGTCGGCGACGAACTCGTTGGCCGGGTGCCGATAGATCTCGATAGGCGTGCCCACCTGCTGCACCCGATGCTCGCCCAGCACCACCACGATATCCGCCATGGTCATGGCTTCACGCTGGTCGTGGGTGACCATGATGGTGGTGATGTTCAGACGCTGTTGCAGTTGGCGAATCTCCACCTGCATCGACTCACGCAACTTGGCGTCCAGCGCCGACAGAGGTTCGTCCAGCAGCAGGATCTTCGGCCGCGCGGCAATCGCCCGGGCAATCGCCACGCGCTGGCGCTGTCCACCGGAGAGCTTGGACACCGGCCGGTCGATCATCGCGCTCAGTTGAATCAGTTGCAGCAGCTCGACCACCCGCGCCTGCTGCTCGGCCTTGCCGACCCCGCGCAGTTTCAGCGGATAGGCGATGTTCTCGCCCACGGTCATATGGGGAAACAGCGCCAGGGACTGGAACACCATGCCGAAATTGCGCAGGTGTGCCGGGGTCTGCCCGATGTCCTCGCCGTCCAGGCGGATCTCGCCGCCGCTCAGGGTTTCGAGGCCGGCGATCATCCGCAGCAAGGTGGTCTTGCCGCAGCCCGAAGGGCCGAGGAAACACACCAGCTTGCCCTCGGGCAGGTGCAGATTGACGTCCTTCACCGCACAGGCCGTGCCGTAGTGCTTTTCGACGTTTTCCAGAATCAGTCCAGTCATGTTGCTCACCTCAAGAAATCAGAAGGAAACGCCGCCTTCGCCGACCAGCTTCTCCAACGCCCAGATCAGGACGAAGTCGATCAGCACGATCAGCACGGCAAAGGAGAAAACAGTGGGGTCCAGGGACGAGACGGTGCGGCTGTACATCCAGATCGGCACGGTCATCACGTCGATGGTGTAGAGGAAGTAGGTCACGGTGAACTCGTTGAACGAGACGATGAACGCCAGCAGCATCCCGGCGAGAATCCCCGATTTCATCAAGGGCACCACCACATCGAGGATCGCCCGTTGCGGCGATGCACCGAGCATCTGCGCAGCCTCCTCGACCTCGCTGCCGATGGAGAGCATGGCCGCCGTGCAGTTCTTCACCACGAAGGGCAAGGCCAGGATCACGTGGGCGATCACCAGCCGCGTGAAGCTCATCTGGAACGGCAGGCTGTCGAACACCAGCAGCAACGCCAGCCCCAGCACCACCATCGGAAACACCAGCGGCAGCGACATCAGTTGCAGGGCCAGGGCCTTGCCACGAAATTCGCAGCGCACCAGGGCATAGGCGGCGGGCACCGCGACCAGGGTCGCCAGCAGCATGGTCAGGCACGCCACCAGGAGGCTGGTGGTCATCGCCTTGCCCAGGCTCAGCACGTCACTGGCATCCGGCGAAACGAAGGTGTGCCAAGCCGCGCGATACCATTGCAGGCTGTAGCTGCTGGGTGGGAAGTCGAGGTTCGAGGCGCCACTGAAGGACATGACGATCATGGTCAGGATCGGCAGGACCGCCAGCAGCAGGATGACGCCCGAGAGAATAGCGGCGAAGCGTCCGGTCTCCCCCGGCAGGATCGACAGGCGTTTGTTCGACGACAGGCTCATTGGCAGGCCTCCAGCATCCGGCGCCGACGGCCGGTGATGTATTCGGACAGGGTCATGATCGCCAGGGTGGTCAGGATCAATACCACGCCGGCCGCCGAAGCCGCCGGCCAGTTCATCAGCGGGGCGATCTGGTCATGGACCATCACCGCGAGCATCGGCACGCGCCGACCGCCCAGCAGCAAGGGCACGACAAAACTGCTGGCGTTGTAGGCGAACACCAGCGTCGCGCCGGTGATGATGCCCGGCAGGCTCATGGGCAACACCACCTGGCGAAACACCTGGAAGCGACTGGCGCCGAGGGTCGCGGCGGCCTCTTCGTAGGTACGGGCGACACCACGCATGGCACTGGCAATCGGCAATACCGCCAGGGGGAAGGCGGTCTGCACCAGCCCCATCAGCACACCGTTCTGGTTGTACAGCAGCAGGATCGGGCGCTTGATCAGGCCCAGGCCCATCAAGGCCTGGTTGAGCATGCCGCCAGGGCCGAGGATCACCAGCCAGCCGTAGCTTTGCAGCAGCAGGTTGACCAGCAGGGGCAGGAGCACCGCCGCGAGGAAAATCCGCCGCACAAACGGCGAGGTCAGGCGTGACATGGTGTAGGCCACGGGGATCGCCAGCAGCACCGCGATCAGTGCACTGAACAGCGCCAGGCGCAGGGTCAGCAGCAATGACTTGAGGTAGTAAGGCTCCAGCAATTGCGCGTAGCTGGCGAGGCTGAAACCGCTCCACTCGGCGCCCTTGGTGCCGACGCTCATGCGCAGCACCAGCAGGCTGGCGATGATCAGCACGGCGAGAAACAGCATCGACGGCGAGAGGAAAAGCCAGGCCCGGGCAGTGGGTGAAATCCCCGTGTCGGGGCGTGGCAAAGCCACGCCGACCGAGCGGGTCAGAGGTTGGTGTTCCATAGAAAGGGTCTCGACACAGAGAAATCATCAACACGCCAGACGCCTGGCGGACAAGCCTGATCGTCAGGAAGAAAAGATTTCCGTATACCGACGAATCCACTGGTCATGCACCGTCGCCAGGAAGGCGTTGTCGTGCATGATGGCCTTCTCGGCGATCTGTTCCGGCGTCAGGATGTACGGGCTCTTGCGCGCCTCGGCGGAGATGATCGCCTTGGCATTGACCGGGCCGTTGAAGATGTCTTCGGCCATCTTGCCCTGCACCAGCGGGTCGAGCGAATGGTCGATAAAGGCGTAGGCCAGGTCGGTATCGCCGGGGCGATTCTTCGGCATTACCGAGAGCATCAGGTCGGTGTAGAACCCTTCCTTCATGCCGAACGTGGCGCCCAGGCCGTAGGCCGGATCACGGATCTGTTTCGGAAAGAACGCCGGGGCATACAGGCCTCCGAGGTCCAGCGAGCCGGTGCGGAACAGCTCGGCGATCTGGTTGGGGTTTTCCCCGAGGGTGACCACGCGGTCCTTGAGCTCGGCGAGCTTCTTGAAGCCCGGCTCGATGTTGTGCTCGTCACCACCGGCCAGCTTGGCCGCGATGATGATCAGGTCCATGGCCTCGGTCCAGTTGGGCGGCGGCAGGAACAGGTTGCTGGCGAAGTCCTTGTCCCACAGCGCCGCATAGCTGTCCGGCGCCTCTTTCACGGTGCGGGTGCTGTAGACCAGGCTGTTGCACCAGAGCAGGTAGCCGATGCCATGGCCATTGGCGCCAGTGCGGTATTTTTCCGGCACGTCGACCAGGTTGGGAATACGGTTCAGATCGGGCTTTTCCAGGAGTCCGGCGCTGGCCAGGCCTTCGGCGCCGACACCGGCCAGGGTGATGATGTCGTACTGCGGGCGATCCCCGCCGGCCTTGAGCTTGGCAACCATTTCCGAGGTGCTGCCGGTACGGTCGGCGATGACCTTGGCGCCGGTCTTGGCCTCGAAGGTCGCGGCGATATTGCGCAGGGCGGCGAGGCCCGTGTCATCGGACCAGGTCAGCAGCTTCAGGGTCTTGCCCTGGAAGCGGGTGTCGCTGGCATTGGCCCGGATAAACGGCATGCTCATGGCGGCCGCGGCCACCGACGCCACGCCCACGGTCTTGATGAACTGCCTTCTGTTCAGGTCGTACTGGCCCATTTCGGACTCCCTTTATTCTTTTAGGTATGAGGTCGGTCGCAACGTTTGCAGCCGGTCTTCGATCTCGCTGGAGCCCACGTGGACCGTGGGGCGTAGCGGAGTCGGCAGGTTCATCCTGAGGTCACCCGGAACCGGCAACAATCGAAAGTTTGTCATTGAAGCCATGCACCCGACGCATGCCTCATTTCGAGGCATGCGCTGCCCTGTCGGGGGGCCAGCGCGACCCCACAAAACAGACAGGCACGACAAAACCCTGTAGGAGCCAGCTTGCCGGCTCCTACAGGGTGTGCGGTGTCGTTGAGACTCCGGAAAGGCTGTCTACACGGCGCGAATCACGTGCTTGATTTCCTGGAACGCCTGCAAGCCCCAAGGCCCCAGCTCACGGCCCAGGCTGCTCTGCTTGTAGCCGCCCCAGGCGGTTTGCGGGAAGATCACCTGCGGCGCATTGATCCACACCAGCCCGGCCTGCAAGGCATTGGCGACACGCTGCGCCGTCTCGTCACTGCGACTGACCACGCTGGCCACCAGGCCGAACTCGCTGTCGTTGGCCAACGCCAGCGCCTCGGCCTCGCCGGTAAAACTGCGCACACAGAGCACCGGACCGAAAATCTCTTCGCGCCACAATGCACTGTCCAGGGGCACTTCGGTGAAGATCGTCGGCCGCAAGAAATAGCCGCGCGCCAGCTCCGGCGGACGTCCACCGCCACACACCAAGCGTGCGCCGACACTCAGGCCGCGGTCGATATGGCCCAGCACGCGCTGGTATTGCGCCTGGTTGACCAGCGCGCCCATTTCCAC
>JACXTT010008320.1_pt1 | contig 14400 bp, 14 predicted proteins | sample 9270951 | NCBI WGS metagenome assembly JACXTT01 (sample SAMN15532306, study PRJNA645909) | rock metagenome | isolation source: weathered quartz diorite | place: Puerto Rico | collected 2017-06-21 | reverse complement strand
CGACTGTTGCGAGCAGCCGAAGATTGGGAAAACAAGAAGTTTCAAATGGTTCAAGGCGAAACCGAGTGGATCCCCGCGCCGCCAAGAAAGGATTAGTTGCGCCTAAGTAAGGAAGCGTCCCCTTCGTACAACAATGTAAAAAATAGGCAACGATAGGAGAAGACAAAACAGTTGAGCAGGATCACACTGAATTCAGGATCAAGAGCTACTACAACCTGGAGGAAGATGATGAAGACATCACGTAATTCAGTATTGTTTCTTGTTTCGGTGGCAGGTTTGGTGGGGGCGGCGCGAGGGGCGGACATGCCGCCAGTCACCATCAGCGGTTTCGGTACGGCGGCGCTCACCGCCACCAACACAGACGACGCCGAATTCATCCGGCCCAACCAGGCCTCGGGTGCCACCACATCGGCGCGCACCGGGGTCGATTCCAATTTTGGCATCCAGGCCACGGCCAAATTCAGCGACACCATTTCGGGCACACTGCAAGGCATGGTGCGCAAAAACGGCGCCAATGACAGCTATGGCGCCGAGATGGCATGGGCCTTCCTCAAATTTAAAATGTCCGACGACGTCAATGTGCGCGTTGGCCGCTTTGCCCTGCCGATCTACATGATCTCGGACTTCCGCAATGTCGGCTATGCCAATACGATGATCCGTCCGCCCTCCGAAGTGTACCGCCAGGTCAATTCAAACTATGTGCAAGGCGCGGACATCCTCTACCAGCACAGCTTTGATGAAACGACGCTGACTGCGCAATTCGGCGTTGGCACTGGCCGCACCTATAGCCCAGGCAATACCTATGTCGCCTTCCATCCGGCCACGACCCTGCACATCGTGGTTGAACATGGCCCACATACCTTCCGCTTCGGCCGGGCCGACGCCAAGTTTGACTTGGGGAATAATCCCAACCTCGCTGGCCTGATCACTACCTTGAACAGTGTGGGCTTTGCCTCGGTGGCCAACCAGCTCCATTTGAACGACAACACGGGCTCGTTCACGTCGGCCGGCTATTCGCTGGATTACCAGAATTTCCTGGTGCAGACTGAGTACGCCATCCGCAAAACCAACAACCGTGCGGTGATGGACACCACGTCCTACTACACGATGCTTGGCTACCGGATGGGCACCGTCACGCCATACTACTACCATGGCACGATTACGCAGCAAAGTCCGCGTACCTTCTCGGAATTGCCGACCACGGGGCCGCTGGCGGCTCTGGCGGCCGGTGCCAATTCGGTGGCCAAGTCGGCACTCCAAACCACCAATGCCATTGGCGTGCGCTGGGACTTTGCGCGTTCGCTCGCCCTGAAAGTCCAGGTGGACCGCATCTCGCCGACCGATGGCGCGGGCGCTTTCATCCACGCCAAGCCCGGCTTTACCGGCCCCGTCAACGTCTATGCCGCTGGCATTGACTTTGTGTTCTAAGGAGGCCGACATGAAAACGCACATCACCACGCTGCTGCTAGCAGCAGGCATCGCCTCTGTGAGCGCACAAGCCTTGGCGGCTGAAATTGTCGTTATCGTCAACCAGAAAAATCCGGCAACGCGCATGTTCAGCGAGCAGGCAGCCCAGTTCTTCATTGGGAAGTCGAGCCTGTTCACACCCGTTGAACACAATGACGGCTCGCCCATCCGCAACGAGTTCTACACCAAGGTGTTGGGCAAGGACTCCGCCCAGGTCAAGGCGATCTGGTCCAAATTAGTATTTACCGGCAAGGGCACTGCGCCCAAGGAGTACGCCTCCAGCGCAGAAGTGAAGAAAGCGGTGGCGGCCGATCCGACCGCGATTGGCTATATTGAAAAGTCCGCCGTGGACGACACTGTCAAAGTGATCATGACGGTGCAGTAAATGCTCAGGGGGCTGCGGCGAACGCTGCGGCCCTGGCTGCACGTGGCCGCTCCAGCAGCGAATGCTGGTAGTGGTCAATACCGCCAGCGCGCACCACCTGTGCTTCCGGGTAGGGATCTGCCGAAAAGCGGACATGGCGTGGCATGTGGCTCAGTTTATCCAAAGGGACCGAGGGTTCCATCGGGGTCTCGCGCCCGGTGGCGGGATCGAAATGCCAGAAGCCGCCCTGGTGGTGGTAAAACAGCGGCAGCACCGCAGCGCGCGGCGTAGCAGGGAAGGACTGCACCGGATAGCCGGGGTGGCATTCCGGTTCAAGGAAGTAGAAGCACTCGGCCTGCGCACCCTGGTCCTGGCGGTGCAGGATCACGCCATTGGGTAGCAGCGCCGTCACCACCAGCACCACAATGCCTTTAATGCTGGCAGTAAGCTCGATCACCATGCCCAGCCTGAGCGTGACCGGCTTGTTCTTGCCCGGCCAAACGCCGTCCACCAGCACGCCATAGCGCGACACGTCTTCGATTTCAAAGCCCATGCTGCCGCGGCGGATCAGGGCATGGCGGCCCGACAGTCGGCGCGTCAGGCCCGCGTATTCAGGGCCGGCGTCGCCAAAATGGGTCAGCAGCACGTCGGCCTGAGGATCGTGCAATTCCAGCCGGCCCAGCACACATTCGTCCATGGCGAACAGGCGCAGCTGGCGTTGCGCGCCAGCTTCCGGCGCGGCATTGACCAGGCAGGCGGCACGGCTGGGATGGCCATGGCGCAGGCTCGATGCAGGCACGTCGATCTCGATCAGTTCTTCGTCCCAGGCGATGGTGGGGAAGCCGAGGTCCACTTTGCCACTGCCTTGCTGTTCGAGGTCCAGTTTGGCAATAGCGCCGTTATGCGCGTTGATGTCGATATCAAGGCGGCCGCCACCCGTATTGGCCTTGACTTTGGCGATCGAGGCATCGTCGGCTGTCACCCGCACGTTCTTGTGCGTCGACAGGAAGGTCTGGTGGATTTCGGACAGGCTCGCGTCCTGGCGCGGTACCAGGATCACCAGCGTGCATACCCATTTTTGCGCCGTACGGCCATCCACCTGGCGGTGCAGTTCCACGTCGACCTGGTACTGGCCGTGTTCTTTGTCGCGCGAGGAGAATTCGATGAACAGGGGGCGCCAGTCGCCGCGCAGGCTGCGCACAAAACCGTGGCGCGAGGCGCCATTCGGAATCAGGGCCGACTGCAGGTGCATGGTCAGTTGGGAAGCCTCGTGCGAGGCCATGCCACGCAATTCGACCTTGATGGTCTGGCGGCCACCGGCGGCGCGTGGATCGAAGCCGCTGATATGCAAGTAGGGCGAATCGTGCTGGTGCAAGCCGTCGCGGCGCTTGGGTGCAGCCAGGCTAGTGCGCGCGGCGCCGCTACCATCTGCGCTTGGCACGGCTTGGGCGTTGGCGTAGGCATGACGGACAGCGCCGAGCAAGTCGAAACTGGTCGGCTCGGTATCGGCCTGGGCGTGGCCGCTGGCGCAAGTTGTCTCCCCTGGCATGACCCACAAGGTGCAGTGCGGGTGCTCAGGATGCCGGCATTTTTTCATGACGAGGTGGGCCGTTCAGATTCACAAGAGCTTACGCGATTATAGGAGTTCGTGGTGAAAAATAAAGGATTAATTGCAACACTTATTTCATTTTGATAAGCCCTATTTTCGTGGCCTGAGGGCAATCGCGGTTAAGTTGTCTGTGTGCAACCCGCGCGGTGGCGCGATCATGATTTCGTCGAACAAGGCATCGAGGGCGGCACGGGCGCTCTGGCCCGAATTGGCCAGCAGCTCGGGCCAGCGGCCCACCCAGTCATAGGGGTCGGCGCAGGCCCAGAACCCATCGGTGGCCATCAAGTAGGTGTGACCCGGGCGCAGTTCCAGCGCGCGGCGGTCGCCCAAGGCAAACAGGAAGGAAGGCAGGTTGACGGCATTGAGTTCAAACAGGGGATCGCATAGCACATGGCCGTCGCCGAAGGCGTTCCCCAGGATAAAGGCCTGGGCAATTTGGGCGCGGTGTTCGCCATGGACCTGCTGCCACCATTCGCGCTCGTCCAGCATGCCGGACATGGCAAAGGTGGTGGCCGGTACATGGTCAACCGTCAGGGGGCGCAGGGCCGTGGGCGCAATTTCATACAGGCGCGAATCGCCCACGTGGTACAGCAGCGGCGCTTGGCCGGGGCGCAGTTCCAGCATGGTGAGCGTGGTACCGGGGCGCTTGCCTGACCTGCCCCCTGCGGCGGCGAAGTGGTGCTGCAATTCCTGGTGCAGCGCGTCCAGCTGGCCGGACAATTCACCCAGGGTCGAGCAGGCGGGAATCGATAGAAGGCCGGCCACCACGGCCTCCGCAGCTTGGCGGCCAAAGCCGTGGCCACCCATGCCGTCCAGGACGGCCAGGCGCATATGCCCCTGTGGCCAGCCGTGCAGCTGGCGCCATTGTTCTTGCTGGTCCTCGCGGTAAACAGCGCGGCCCTGACCGTCAATCAGCAGGTAGTTATCCTGGTTTTCAAGGCGTAGTTTGGGGTCAAAGCTGGCGCAGGTGCGCGCAGCAACGTCAAAGTGGGGGCCGAACTGGAGGCTGTCTAGCACTGACGTCATTTGGAAAAAAAGGTCGCAATGGTCGCAATTCTCAAAGCTTAATGCGACGGGCCAAGGGCCAAATCGAAGAAAAGGCGGGTTTTCCCCCGCCTTTGCCACGCGTTGTTTCAGCCCGATGTGTGCTGTGCAGGCAGTGCCGTGTTGGCCGCCTCGACCTCGCGGCGCAACCACAGGCTGTTGGTCCACCCCGTCATGGCGGCCTTGCCAATGGTGGCGCTCACTTGCCACCAGTCGCCACTGCGCTGGCCGGTGGTGGTGACGATTGTCCCGGCCGGAACAACAGCCAAGCGTGTGGCCGCGGTGGATGCACCGTTGCGCAGGTTCAGGTCGTGGTGGGTGACAAAGCGTTGCGACTCTCCTGTCGCGGCAGACAAGGACGGAACTGGCGCTGCCGTCGCAGCAATCGCAATCGTTGGCATTGCCTTTGCCGATGCGACCAAGGGATTTTTCCCAGTCGCGATCCATTGCAAGGCCAGGCCACCAAGGCCCCAGGTGCCGCCAGCCAGGACGCAGGCGGCCAGCAGGTTGGGGCGCTTCCACCAGCTTGCCGGCGTCAACAGCGCCGCCAGCAGCAGCGTCGCCGCCAGGGCGCCCAGGTAGGCCAGGTATGTCAATGTCTGCAGGTTTGGCATGGGAGCTCCTCAGGCGTCAAAGCGCAGCACATAGTGGCCCGCGACGATATGGTGGCCAGGCGGCAGCAAATAGCTTTGGCCGGCCTTGCCCTCGTCGATGCAGGCGACGAACTTGAGCTTATCGTCCAGGTGGTACAAAGCCTGGGTGGGCGACAGTCGGCCAATTTTCAGTCCTTCGTCGACCGCTTCAAAATTGAAGGCGTTGCGCGACAGGCCGATGCGGTCGGCGCTGGCAGGGCGCCCGTCGCTGCACTTCAGGTGGCGCGGCCCGTCGAGCACGCGCAAGGCAGCCAGCGCCGGCGCGCCACGTCCGAACACAAAACGCACATCGCCGGCAATGGGCATGCTCACCGCTTGTGGCAGCTGCAAAGTCGCGCAATAGCGGTCTGCCATTTGTGCGCCCACTTCCAGCAGCTTGATGGGGCGACCGTCCACCGGAGTAAACACGGACGGCGTGGTAATGCGCTGGCGGCCAGCTTTGGTGGCCGCATACAGCTGGTCATTGCCGTCAACGGCAAAATTGATGACATGGTCTTCGACGTTGGCAGTGAGGCCGAGATGTCGGTCCAGGCCAAATTGCAGGGACTTGGCCCCGGTGTCTCGGTAGCGTGACAAGCGCGGCAATGCGAGGGCTACCAGTGACATGCGGCGTTGTGCGACAGGTGCATAAGTGGCGTCGTTTTCTACCGGCGTTTCCATGGATGGCGAGGAAGTGAGTTCCTGCTTGGATGTGGCAGGGGATCCATGCGAAGGCTCGGACAGTGCTTGTGTCTTCAGCATGGCGACGGTCTGTTCTGGTTCTGCCGACACCGCGCGCGACTTCCATAAGGCGCTTGGCTTGGCCGCAGTGTTGGACACGCGGGTCACTTTGAGCAGCAGCCTGCTGCCTGATTCGCGCGCAGAGCGGATGGTGAAGTAACCTGCCAGCGGATCAAAGCTGCAGTGGAAGTTTTCTTTCGGGCGCATTTGCACTTCCAGCGGCGCATCCGGTCCATCGTTGATGACCAGGATGGCTGCATCTGGGCCAAATGGCCAATCGGGCGTCGCATGCGAGTTTGTATCGACACTACCGCCAATCAGGGCAAGGCGCTGGTCCGGATAGATCGGGCAAACGGGATTCCAGATGGCGCCGTCGTGTGAGGTGGAGAGGTGGTAGAGGATCTTTTCGTTTGCTGCGGGCAGGTAGACGGCATGACCAAACTTCACCTCCACCTGGCCCGGTTCGATGGAAGGCGCACCGACGACGTCGTAACGCACCTGGTCATTGCCCAGCAAGTCGCCAAAGTCCTTCTGGTGCAGGGCCGCCAGGGACTGCGCCAGGTCGCGGGCACGGGCGCCGCGCGACAGGTGGCGGTCGTCATCGACTTCTTCCTGCGGCAACAACAGCGTCACATGGGAAAAGCAGCGGACGGCAGAGCGACCGCGGTGTTCGCGCGGGCTGCGTTCCAGCAGGTCGCGCAGCAGGGGTTTGCGCGAGAACAGGGCAAGCCCGGGCGCCTGCCACAAGGCGTCGGCGTTGAATACATCGCCGACCTTGGCCAATACTTCGTGCTGTACATAGACGGGCATGATGCTTACTCCTCCAATGAGTGTGGTCTGATCGCACACAGTCCTAGCAGGGGGCAGATGAAAAACAGCAGGTGGCTGCCGCCAGCGGACAAAAAGCTCATGGGCTGTCCCATGATGGGGAAGATGGCCAGGTTGGTCCCCCAGGACAGCATCAGGTGGCCGAGCAGGAAGGCACCGAGCCCGCACAGGGCAAAGCAGCGGAAGCGCCCCAGCCAGGCGTGGCGGAAATCGCGCGCCTGCCCGCTGGCTGCCCAGGACTGGGCCGCTTGCATCATCACGCCTGTCAGGAACAAGCTTTGCAGCAGCCAAAGCGCGAGGGCTGCGCTGAGTCCATGGCGGTTCAGGAAAAACGATGGCGCAAAATCGTCCTGCACCGCCGGCACGTGGAGCACGCTGCCTGCTGCCTGGCCCATGCTGGCCAGTCCAAGGCGGCCATCGAGACCCAGCCAACCGCCTTCCGCAATGGCGCGCGCGCCCAGTAGCAGTTGTTGGCCGGTGTGCGGGTGGCTGCCGGGATCGAGCCACACCAGGAAGCGGTCGCCGTAAAATCCCAGGTTGGCAAATGCCGCGCTGCCTGCCACATGGGCGATAGCGATGGCGCCGGTGGCGCTGAGGGCAACGGCGATCAATGCCGCGCCCAGCAGCAGCTTGCGCGCAGCCAATGCATACGCCAGCCCCATGACCATCCCCCACACCATGAGCAGGACCAGCGGGGAATAGTCGTCCACCTGGACCAGCGCAAGGCCCAGCAATGCCAGGAACAGCAAGACCGGTGCGACCACGCGCAGCCAGCGCCATGCCCGGCCGGGCTGGTCGCTGGTTCCGCCGCGCCAGCCAAGGCCAACGGCGATGCAATGCGCCGTCAGGCAGGCCAGCGCCAGTTTGGCAAATTCAACGGGCTGGATGTCGAAGACGCCCGTTTCGTCGCCGAACAGCACTTCCATCAGCAGGCCGAACAAAGCCACAGCCGCCAAGGCAGCGAGCATCCATTCCAGCCGGGTCTGGGGCACGACGAGCTTGCGGCCAGCCAGCCAGAGGCGCAAGGCGCAGCTGGCACCGCCGCCGATGGCCAGCAGGGCCGAGGTTTTTTGAACATGGCGCAGCATCGATGTATCGCCGCCACCCAGGCCCAGTTCGAGTTGCGACAATACGCCGACTGCCAGCAACAGCAAGGCAGCGGCGGTGGCCAGGCCGAAGCTGCCGGGTTGCAGCAGGCAGCACCATAGCGCAGCGATCGCCAGCACAATAAAGCAGCCGACCCCCGGCGCTTGGCCGGAACGCTGCAACAGTAGGAAGCAGGCGCCGGCCAGCACCAGCAGCAGGTTGCCTGCGAGGGCGGCACGCCTTGGCCATGCCACCTCGCGCACGAATGGCCAGCGTCCATGCTGCCATGCCAGTGCTGCTGCACAGGCACACAGGCCCGCCAGGACAAGGCATGCCAGCACAGGGGCACCAGCAGGCAGCGTCCAATTTTCCCTGAGGCGCCAGGTCCAACTGACCTGCTGCGGCAATTGATGGGCCGCCTCGGCGAACAGGGCCACCGCCCTTGTGGGGGCCAGGATGACGCGGTCCGCCTCGAATTGAAGTCGATAGCGCGTCCTTCCGATGCCAAGCAGGGTTGCGTTTTCCAAGGGCTGGCGCGTGGTGGCAAGGTCGGCACCATCGACCAGCACAGGAATGCCGCCGTCATTGCCTGCACTGGCACTGAAGGTCAACTGTCCGTCCTGCCGGGATGCCGATGCCGCACCCAGTTCCAGGCCGGCCAGGCCGAGGCGGTTGTCACATTGCAGATTGCCGCCGATGCGCATCGGCCGCGGGATCGTCAAGGGCAGGGGAGCGACGCGGTTCCATGCAGCGCTTAACCGGCCAGGCAGGCGCGTGTCCGGACAGGATGGTTGGACACGGCCATCGCGCCACAAGGTCGCCCCATCGTAGCGCCAAGTGTGGGCTGGCGTCTCAATCGTGAACGCGGATGGGCCGGCATGGCTGACCTTGAACAGGGTTGCCCCAATGCGTAACTGCTGCCCTTCGGCCAAATGCGTGCTGCCGATGCGTTGCTCGGTTTGACCAAGCTGCAGCATGACTTGCCGCGCGGGGTTGGCATTGGTAGCCCACCAGCTTCCATCGGTTTCGCGGCCAAGCACCAGGTGGCGGCGGTCCGCGTGGGGCGCGGCCAGTTCCTGCTGGCCGAGGACGATGGACTGGCCCGGCGCCAGTGTCACAGCAATGCGCGCAGGTGACCATGCGTCGGGCGTATGCAGGACACAATACAGCAGGAGCGCGCTCAACGCACACAGGGCCGCTGCAGTCATCGCCCGCATCATGCGGCGCTCCGCTGGCTGCCCATAAAGCGTTGCCCTGTCACCGTATGCATGGTGGCGACGGCGGCAGGCGACATGGCGGTACGGATATCGGTGATCATCCGGCTGATCTGCAATGCATGGCGTGGCCGCATGGCGCGTTCTGGACTGAGCAAGGCGCACAGCAAAGACAGCGCTTCGCTACTGCCGGTGCCGGCGACTGTGCCGCCTGGGCCCCAGGTGCCATCGCTGCCCAGGCTCGCCTGTTGGTCGATGCGATGGACAAACAGTGCCGCTTCGTCCGCACGCAGGGTCGGCGGCAGGGCGCCCATCCAGCGGCGGCGCAGGGCTTCGGCGCTACCGCCCTGCAATTCGCGCCAGGCCTTGCCGCAGTCGCTGCAAAAACGCAGGGGCAGGCCGCCCGTCACCAGGTAGTAGAACATCGCACCCAGCCCAAAATAGTCGGTACGGGCATCGGTGTCGTAGCGCTGGCCCTCGCTGGGGAAGAACTGCTCAGGCGCCTGCCAGTTAGGCGTCCCCGCAAAGGTATGGGCCTTGAGGTCGGCCAGCAGGCGGTTGGTGCCAAAGTCCGCCAGCTTGACATTGCGCTGCTGCTGGTCGAGCAGCACATTGGCCGGCTTTAGGTCCAGGTAGCGCCAGCCATACTGGTGCACCTTGGCCAGGGCCTGGTTGATCTGGCCAATCCAGTCCAGCACAAGGGGGAATTCGACCTGCTCGCCAATATTGCGGCAAGAGGCCATATAGGCGGCCAGGTCGCCATGCATCAGTTCCAGCGCCATCACAGGCTGGCCTTGGTGGTGGCCGCTGTCGAGCAAGCGCACGATATGGCGCTCATCCCAGGCTTCCAGCGACTCGAGGAAGGTGATTTCGTTGCGGGCGCTGGCGATCCAACGGTCTTGCAGCGCGGGCGCGGCGCGCTGCATGGAGGCCTGGTTGACCAGTTTGAGCGCCACATTGCCGACGCCGGCGGGGCCCTGGGCGCGCCAGACCACGCCATAGGCCGATTGCGCCAGCGGTGAAATCAGGCGGTAGTCGCCGTGGCCAAGTGCGATGGTGCTGCCAGGTTCAAGCATGGTGTCCCCCGTGGTCGATGGCCGGCGGGCGCCGGTACTGGCATCAAGCTGGGGGAGCATAAAAAAAGGCATTCATGAGGAGAGCCATGAATGCCTTTGACGGTGGGCCGCGGGGGGAGCGCGGCCATGCGCACCGTGGGGAAACTGGGACGGGCTTCGCCTAGCGCTTAGTGGTGATGGTGGTAGTGGCGGTGACCGCGGTAATCCACGTAGACCACGCCTGGCGCATAGTAGACCGGAGCCGGTGCATAGTAGACCGGGGCCGGCGCGACATAGACCGGCGCTGGTTCAACATAGGTCACCGGGGCAGCGTAGCGCGTTTCAACATAGGCGACGGGGCGTGGCGCAGCGACGTAAGCGGTGGTGTAGCCACGGTCGCGCGTGCTGACGCTGTTGCCGATGGCTGCACCGATGACGCCGCCGATGATGGCGCCATCGCGCCCGCCATTGTGGTTGCCAATGGCCGCGCCCAGTGCGGCGCCGGCAATGGTGTTGACTGCACGTTCATCGGCCAGGGCAGGAGCGGCAATGGCGCTAGCCGTTACGAGTACGAGTCCTAAGCGTGTGATATTCAACATGGCATTTCCTTTGTGTCGCGGCAGGTACCGCATGACTCCACTGTATAAGGCGTCGCGCCTGAAATCCACGCCTTATACAGTCACTTACAAAGTGCCGTGTCCGCTTACAAATAGAAACTATTTCTGATACTGCGCTTCCCATTCGGAACGCAGCAGGCTGTAGACCTTGGTGTCGCGGATGCCGCCATTGATGAAAAAGCCACCGCGCTGGGTGCCTTCATAGACAAAACCATTCTTTTGCGCGACCCGTTCCGAACCGATATTGCCGGGGTCCATCAGCAATTCAAGGCGGTTGTAGGTGTAATTGCGGAACAGGTAATGGCACAGCAGCCGGGTCGCTTCCGTCATATAGCCGCGCCCGGAATAGGCAGAGCCAAACATGCGGTAGCCAATTTCACGCGAGATCGGCGTGCGGCTCTTGAAGTGGCTGATGATGCCGACCAGGTTGCCGTCGTTCGACTCGATCACATACAGCTCGCGGTCCTCGGTCGCAAATTGGTTCAGGGCGAACTCCTTGCGCAAGGCTTCGGGCGACTGGAACAGGTTGGAGAAGAATTCTGTCCGGGTCGACAAATCATTAAACAGGGGCAGGAAGATATTCAAGTCCGTTGCAAGGATGTGCCGGACGGTGCAATGGGTACCCTTAAGCATTGTTCACTTTCTCAACAGTTGAGTTCGCATCATAGAGGAATCTTGCGAAACTGATTGTAAGTACATCGGCGATTTGTGTTGGGATTGATCCTAAAAATTTGCTAACTTTTACAAGATTTCAGCAAAAAAGGTGCAAATGCGCTATTGTTTGGGGCCCTAGAAGTCAGCACCCCGAACATCTTGAGGATTTGCATGAAATTGCCTGTACGTTTAGTTCTCGCCGCCTGCCTGATCGGTAGTGGCGTAGCCAAAGCCGCCGGAAACGATCCAGCCACCCTGGCCAGCATCCGCGACACTGCCATGAAAAGCGACTGGGCCTATGAGCGCCTGGCCGATATGACCGACCTGATCGGCCCGCGCCTGTCCGGTTCGCCGGGCGCCGCTGCCGCCGTCAACCAAGTGGCCGACGCCATGCGCAAACTGGGCGCGACCGTGACACTGCAGCCGACCAAAGTACCGCACTGGGTGCGTGGCGAAGAAAAGGCCGAACTGGTTGACTACGACGGTCGTCCAAACGGCGTGACCCAAAAGATCGTGCTGACCGCACTGGGCGGTTCTGGCGCCACGCCGGACGCCGGCCTGAAGGCCCCAGTCATGGTCGTCAATAGCATGGACGAACTGAACGCCCGTGCAGCCGAAGTCAAAGGCCGCATCGTGCTGATCGATGTGCCGTTTGACCAGGCCATGGCCGACAATGGCTTGGCAGGCAACGCCTACGGCCGCGGTTCGGCGGTACGTTTTGCTGGTCCTCCCAAAGCCGCCAGCCTGGGTGCAGCGGCCGTACTGGTGCGCTCCATTGGCGGCGCCAACTTCCGCCTCCCGCATACGGGCGTGACCGGCCTGGTCGATGGCGCGCGCATTCCTGCCGCCGCAGTGACGGTGGAAGACGCCTTGCTGATCAAGCGCCTGATGGCGCGCGGCCCAGTGACCATGCACCTGACCCTGACACCCAAAATGCTGCCCGATGCCGACAGCTTCAACGTCATCGCCGACTTCCCGGGTACCGATATGGCGGACGAGTTTGTGCTGGTGACTGGCCACCTCGATTCCTGGGACTTGGCTACGGGCGCGCATGACGACGGCGGCGGCATTATTTCGGCGATGTCGGTGATCGACACCCTGAAAAAGCTAAACCTCAAGCCTCGCCGCACCATTCGTGTGATCGCATGGATGAATGAAGAAAACGGCGGCAAGGGCAGCGAGGCCTACGAGGCCGCCAATAAAGGCAAGATGGACAAGCAGTTTGCCGCAATCGAAAGCGACAACGGTGTCGGCCGCCCATTGGGTATCACGACCAGCGTGCCAGCAGCGAACTACAAGCTGCTCCAGCCCCTGCAGGCAGCATTGGGCCAGTTCGATGCTGGTGTGATGCGGCGCCAGGACTCCCTGCCAACTGGCGACCTGAGCGGACTGGAAGAGCATGGTGTGCCGATCTTTACGCCGATTGTGGATACGACAACCTACTTCCACTACCATCACACGCCGGCGGACACGCTGGATAAGGTGAACCCTGACACCTTGCACCGCCTGACGGCGCTGATGGGCACCCTGACCTGGTATCTGGCGAACATGGACAAACCCATTGGCCGCGTTGCGCCGCCGGTGAAATAAGCGGCAGTGCATCAGGGCCTTGCCCTACAGAGCATTGAGCGGAATCTTCAGGTACCTGACCCCATTATCTTCGGGCTCGGGAAAGTGGCCGGCATTGATATTGAGCTGGATGGCCGGCAGGATCAGGGCTGGCATGTCCAGGGTCGCGTCGCGCTTCTGGCGCATGGCGACAAAGGCTTCTTCCGACACGCCTTCGTGCAGGTGGATGTTCTGGCTGCGCTGTTCCGCCACGGTCGTCTCCCAGCGCACCTCGCGGCCATTGGGCGGATAGTCGTGGCACATGAACAGGCGGGTTTCTGGGGGCAGGCTTAACAGGCGCTGCACCGATTTGTACAATTCTGATGCGCAGCCGCCAGGGAAGTCGCAACGCGCCGAGCCGACATCTGGCATGAACATGGTGTCGCCAACAAAGACAGCGTCGCCCACCTTATAGGCCAGGTCCGCGGGTGTATGGCCGGGCACGTGCATGGCCACGGCATCGAGCTTGCCGATCTTGAAATGCTCTTCGGCCTGGAACAGGTGGCCGAACTGGGAGCCGTCCTGGGCTTCGCCCTTTTGGTTGAAGATATGGCGGAAGGCGTGTTGCACGGTGCTGATCGCCGCACCGATGGCGATTTTCCCGCCCAGTTTATCCATCAGGTAGGGCGCTGCGGACAAGTGGTCGGCATGCGCATGCGTTTCAAGCAGCCACTCGACTTTCAGGTCATTGGCACGAACAAATTCAATCACCTGGTCGGCACAGTTGGTCGACGTGCGCCCGGATTTGGCGTCGTAATCCAGCACCGAATCGATGATGGCGCAGGCCGTGCCGGGCGCCTCGTACACGATGTAGGTAAAGGTGCTGGTGGTCTTGTCGAACAGGGCGTGGATAAGTGGGTTCATGGCGGCGATTATAGCCCATGCAATCGGCCCTAAAAGCGGAAAACCCGCCGGGCCGTAGGGCGGGGCGGGTTGGGTGTCGCAAAAATGAAGGCGATATTGTAGACACCCACGCGGGCCGCAGCGATGAAGCGGTGCTGGGCGTCGGTCGGATACTCGCTGATATTGACCATCACGCGGGCGTTGGCATTAACGCGGGCGTTGGTGAAGCGCACGTTGCGGAATACGCCATTGGTCCGCCAGGGCTTGATTCTAGAAGGCGATCAAGCCTGCACAATTGGGTGTGCAACGTTTTGTTTACACCACAGGAGTTGATTGCGTGATAGTTGCATTTGCTTGGAACAACTATCTGATGCGTGGAAAGTACTTGTCCGGGAGAATCCCAGCGGCCGACAAAATAACGGCGACCAGCAAGATGATGAAGAGGATATTGACGATCTGGGCGACCGGTGATGGCAGGGGTAGCATGCCCACCAGCCACCAGACAAGGCCGAAAACAACCAGGTAGACGATCAGGTTGATGATGACATTCATGGCATTCTCCTTTTGCGTACTGGGAGAAGAATGCGCCTGAAAATCAAGGCCATCCGTTCGATAGCGAACAGAGCTGCTTTGGTGCC
>JACXTT010008319.1_pt1 | contig 14400 bp, 1 predicted proteins | sample 9270951 | NCBI WGS metagenome assembly JACXTT01 (sample SAMN15532306, study PRJNA645909) | rock metagenome | isolation source: weathered quartz diorite | place: Puerto Rico | collected 2017-06-21 | reverse complement strand
ACAACTTGGGGCATCCCGGCGTCAACCATCCCGACAACACCAACACGGTCTTTCTGACCCGCAGTTTGTTGGCGCCCTATCTTGCCGCCTCTCTTGGTGTCTGGCGCTGCCCGGCCGACAAAAGTCTGAGCACGATTGGCAGCAAGCGCTTTCCCCACGTCCGTACGATGTCCATGAACTACTGGCTAACGGGCTGGCTCACGACTGTCGTTGACGATCCCGATTTGGGGAGAGGAAAAGAAATAGGAAAGATTTCCGACATGATCGATCCCGCGCCGGTCAAAACGTTTGTGTTGCTGGACGAGCGCGATGATAGCATCAATGACGGCTACTTTGTATTGTCGATGCTCGGGTTTGATCCGAGCCGACCCGACCTCCGGACCATCGTCGACTATCCGTCGAGCTATCACAATGGCGCTGGCGGTTTTAATTTCGCTGATGGCCACTCGGAAATTCACAAATGGCTGGACGCTCGCACCAAACGAAAGTACACACCGGATAGTCATCTCCCTCTCTCTTTTTCGTACCGTTCGCCCAATAACTCGGACATCCTCTGGTTGCAAGAGCACGCGACGTCGACAAAGTAGCCGGACGCTGCTGACGCAATGAATGATTCGAGCCAACGACGTGCGGAACAAACCTTCTCGGCGGCGCGCTGCCGATGGAGATGATTTTCGCAAGCAGCCATTTCGCGTTGACCAATCCTTTGAAGCTTCACCGCAACCGAGCAGCGCCGCGGCTTTGCCTCATGGAGCCGGGCCGACCAGGTAAAAGCGTCGTGGCGTATTGGTCGAGTCCGGATCGGTGAAAGTCCAATTGCCATCCGCCGCAGTTAGGTTGGTTTTGATTGCAGTCCAGCTAGCAAGGTTCGTCGAGGCCGTTAGGGTGTAGCGGTGACCGGGCACGCCACGGATGCGAGCCTGGAATGGCCAAATACCCGGTGCCACGGCGATGGTGGGGTGATCGAGCAATTTTCTTAGGTTCAACCTGCCGCTGCTGCATTTGTCCGCAAAGGCTGGCGAAAGATCCACGGCGGCGCTCAATCGGGCGACCTGTTCGGCGACGGTTGCCCCGGGCGCCTGATGACGGAGCAGCGCGAGAGCGCCGGCAACGCATGCCGCGGCCATGGACGTGCCCTGGCGCGTAGCATACGCGGTATCGCCGCCCGAACTCGTCGAGTACATCTCGGTCCCTGGTGCGAACAGGCGCACGGTGCCGCGTCCGTAGTTGGACAAACTCCAGACCGTGTCGGTGCGAGTCGAGGCACCCACGGCGATGATCGTGTTCAGCGCCAGGCTTGCCGGATAATAGGGCACCACGTCGGTGTCCGCGGCGTTGTTCCCGGCAGCCGCGGCGACCAGGATCCCGTCCGCCCCAACAGAGGAGAGAGCGTTCGAAATTGCTTCGGAAAAATCGGGACCGCCCCAGCTCAGGTTGATCACATTCGCGTGATTGCTGCGGGCAAACTCGATACAGGCGATGGCGTCCGAATTAAAGCCGTTGCCGGCGCTGTCTAGAAATTTGCAGGCCATGATCTGCACCCGCCAGGCCACGCCGGTGCCGCCCTTGCCGTTGTCGCCGATTGCGCCGAGGATCCCGGCGAGATGCGTCCCGTGGCCATTGTCGTCTTCAGGATCGTGCTCTCCCGTCAACGCGTTGTATCCGTGAGTCTGATCGAGTGGGTTGGTCCAAAGGTTGGCGGCGAGGTCTTCGTGGCTTTGACGCACGCCACTGTCTACAACGGCCACTATGACATCGGCGGCGTCGTGACCGACGTCCCATCCCTGCGGTCCGTCGAGGTCCGCGCCCGCCAAACCGCCGTCCTGCCCGTAGTTGTTCAACCACCACTGTGTGCCGTCTTGAAAGCGCGGATCTAACGGCAGTGTTGAGGCCGCCGATACGGCGAAATCCGGTTCGGCAAACCTGACCAGTCCGCTGGCGCGGTAGCTTGCCATCGCTTCGCGGACCTCCTCCCCGGACCTCAACCCCACAACCTGAAGATGACCCAGCTTCGCGAACGATCGTAATACCCGCCGCTGATGACTCCGGTGAAATTGCTCGAGCGCCGGCAACTGCACTGGATCGCGTGGCATCACCAGGATGCGACTGGGATGAACTCCCCCCGCGCGGATGGCACTTTGGGCGGGCGACGAGAGCACCAGCGAGAGCGCGACCAGGATGAAAACGCACCCACTCCCCCGCCAACCGTCGCCAACCCATGAACGATGAATTTGCGAATCGATTCCCGAATTAAATGTCATGGCGGGCGTCCGTCAACCTACGCTCAACTCCGTTTGGAACGCAAAGCTTTGTTGCCCCAACGTTCGCGCAGGGTGCGTCTGGATACTCCCGCTATCTGGCGGCTGGAAAGCCGCCAGAACCCGCAAGCTGCGAAGCGTGCGCTACGTAGCGCAGCCTTTCCAGGCTGCGGGTTTGCGGAGCTTTCCAGCTCCGCGTCGGTGGCCGGTTTGCCGCAGAAGGATTGCTCAGAAGCGGCCCCCACGTGGAATGCACGGCAGTTTGGCTTGACTGGACGCGCCCGCATCGCTAGAAGAGCGCTGGCAACGACGCTTCCCCACGATCAGGTAGAATTGTGTTGTCGGCGCTCGGTTCCCGGACTTCCTCATGGACCTCACGCAAAAGGTGACTGCGTCGAGCGCACTGCCAACCTGGAACACATTTCCTCGCGCGCAGTCCACGTCACCCTCCACTGGCTCGCGGTTAACCCCAGGTCTTGCTGGGCTGGCATTGTTCCTCTTTGTCCTCGGACCCGTCCGTGGATTGGCCGCGACACTTGTCTGGACCAACACCGCCGGTGGTGACTGGACCAATGCCGTCAATTGGAGCCCGAACCAGGTGCCGACCGCTGCCGACTTGGCGATCATCACCAATGCCGGCACCTACACCGTGGCGGTCAACGTCAACGCGGCGACAACACTCATCCTTGGGGGCAGCGGCGGCGCATCGACCTTGAATCAGACGGCTGGACTTTTCACACTCGGCAGCACCAGCCGCATCAATGCAGGGGGCATGTTGAGCTGGACGGGCGGCACGCTTGCCGGCGGAGTCACCGTCAACAGCGGCGCCCTCTTCAGCATTAGCGGCGCGGCCGCCAAAACCTGGTACTTGGCCGTTACCAACCAGGGCACTCTCCAAGTCAGCGGCACCGGCGACAATTACCTCTACAGCAACAACGGCGCCCGGATTGAAAACCAGGGCCTGCTTGACTTCATTGGTGACCAGAACGTCTACGGCTACAATGGGCCGTCAGTCCACAACACCGGCACCGTGCGCAAGAGCGGGGGAACCGGCACCGCCCGGTTCGGCGTCGCGGGTTCCTACCCGGTCACGCTGGACAACAGCGGCGTGATCGAGTCCCAGAGCGGCGTCCTCCAGATCTTCGGCAGTGGAACCCTCGCCGGTCAATTCGTTACCGCCCTCGGCGCCCAGATCGAACTTGTTGGAGGCACGTTCACACAGACGGCGGTCGGAGTCCCAACGGTCAGCGGCGCGGGCGCCACTCGCCTCACGGGCGGCACGTTGCAACTGCACGACCGGATCGCCGGACTCCAACTCGTGGGCGGCACGGTCGTGCTGTTCCCCGATTTCCAGGCCAGTGGCGCGATCACCAACCTTACCCTCGAGGGCGCCACGTTGGGCGGCACCAATGTTGTGACCGGCCAATTACATTGGAGCTCAGGCACCCTCAACGGCGCGCTCACCTTGGCCGGTACCGGCTCGCTCATTCTTGAAGGGAGTACCTTCAAGACCTGGAACGCCGCCGTCACCAACATCGGAACCATCCAGTTCGGCGGCACGGGTGACATCTACCTCTACGGCGCCAACGGGGCTCGAATTGAGAATCAAGGGCTGTTCCAGTTCGCAGGTGACGAGAACCTTTACGGCTACAATAGCCCCGCGTTCCACAACACCGGCACCGTGCGCAAGAGCGCGGGCGTTGGCACCGCTCGGCTCGGCGTCGCCGGTTCCTACCCGCTCACGCTGGACAACAGCGGCGTTATCGAATCCCAGAGCGGCGTGCTCGAGATCTTCGGCGGCGGAACCCTCGCTGGCCAATTCACCGCTGCGGCTGGCGCGCGGATCGAATTGGTCGGCGGCACATACTCCCAGATTGCAGCAGGAAGCCCGTCGGTCAGTGGCTCGGGCGCCACGCGGCTCACGGGCGGCAGCTTGCAATTGCACGACCAGATCGCCGGACTCCAACTCGCCGGTGGCACGGTCCTGTTGTTCCCCGATTTCCAGGCGGGCGGCGCGATCACCAATCTCACGATCGATGGCGCCGCGCTGGGAGGCACCAATGTTGTGATCGGCCAATTGCACTGGAGCTCAGGCACGCTCAATGGAGTGCTCACGGTAGCAGGCTCCGGATCGGTTATCATCGAGGGTGGCGCCCTAAAGACTTGGAATGCGGCGGTCACCAACCAGGGAACGATCCAGTTGAGCGGCAACGGCGATATTTACATGTATGGCAGCAGCGGAGCGCGCATTGAGAATCAGGGTATGTTCGCGGTCACCGGTGACCAAACCGTTTATGGGATCAACGGCTCGCCTCCATTCCACAACACCGGCACGGTGCGCAAGAGTGGCGGCTCGGGAACAGCCCACCTCGGGGTTTCTGGTTCCTATCCGCTCACACTGGACAACAGTGGGCTGATCGAGTCCCAAAGCGGTGTGCTCCAGATCTTCGGCGGCGGAACCCTAGCGGGTCAATTCACCACGGCCGCGGGGGCGCGCATCGAACTAGTGGGCGGCGCCTTCACCCAGGCGGCGGCTGGCCTGCCGACCGTCAGTGGAGCAGGCGTCACCGCGCTCACGGGTGGCACGCTGCAATTGCATGACCAGATTGCCAGCCTCCAACTGCTCGGCGGCACGGTCGTGTTGTTTCCCGATTTCCAGGCCGCTGGCGCCATCACGAACCTTACACTCACTGGCGCCACGCTTGCAGGAACCAACGTTGTCCTCGGCACGCTGACCTGCTCCTCCATCTCCGGCCCCATCACGGTCGCGGCGGGCGGCCGGGTAAACTGGGTCGATGGCTCCGTGGCCGGCCCGGTGGTTGTGTCCAGCAATGGCGTTTGGATCCTCAGTGGCGCCCCTGCCAAATCTTTGAACGGTGCCTTCACCAACTTCGGAACCGTCCAGCACCAGAGTTCGGGAGCGCTCTACGTTTACGGCACTTCCGGAGGCCGCGTGGAAAACGCGGGCCTGTGGGATATCCAGGGCGACGTCGAAACCTATGGGATCAGCGGCGCGCCGGTGTTTCATAACACGGGCGAACTGCGCAAATCCGCCGGGGCAGGCATTGCACAACTGGGTGTCGCTGGCTCCTACCCCATCACTTTTAACAACACCGGGTTGGTGAGCGCGCTCAGTGGCCGACTCCAATTGTTCGGTGGCGGACCATTGGCGGGACAGTTCTCCGCTGCGGCGGCAGCCCAGATCGAGTTGGTCGGCGGGGCATGGACGCACACCGGGGGCGTATTGCCGCTCGTTTCCGGCGCGGGCCAGACTCGACTCACCGGCGGGACACTCGAACTCCACCAAACGATTCCTAATCTCCACTTGGCGGGCGGCACGGTCCTGCTCTTGTCCGATTTCCAGGCCGCCGGCGCCATTACCAACCTCACGATCGAGGGCGCAACGCTCGCCGGAACCAATCTCGTGCTCGGCACGCTCACCTGCCAATCCCTCTCCGGCCCGCTTACGGTGGCCGGCGGTAGTGTGGTCAATTGGCTCGACGGCACCTTTGCCGGTCCGGTGCTCGTCGCCAGCAACGGCCTCCTGACGCTCCGCGGCGCACCGACCAAATCGTTGTATGGAGCGATTACCAATCGGGGCACCGTTCAACACCAGAGCTCCGGAGCGCTCTACCTTTACGCCAACAACGGCGCGCGTGTGGAAAACCTGGGCCTGTGGGACATCCAGGGCGATTTCGAGACTTACGGTATCAACGGTTCTCCAGTGTTTAACAACTCGGGTGAATTGCGCAAATCCGCAGGGACTGCCGCGGCCCACGTGGGTGTGGGCGGCTCGTATCCCGTGACCTTCAACAACACCGGATTGGTCAGTGCGCTCAGCGGCCAACTCCAATTGTTTGGCGGCGGGTCATTAGCGGGGACGTTCTCCGCCGCGGCTGGAGCTCAGATCGAGTTGGCGTTTGGAGCCTGGACCCACCCGGGCGGTGGATTCCCGCTCGTCTCCGGTGTCGGCCAGACTCGGTTGACGGGGGGCATGTTTGAACTCCATGAAACGATTCCCAACCTCCACCTGATCGGAGGCACGGTCCAGCTCTTGTCCGATTTCCAGGCTGCCGGCGCCATCACCAACCTCACGCTCGAAGGTGCGACCCTCGGCGGAACCAATCTCGTGCTGGGCTCGCTCACCTGCCAATCTCTGTCCGGTTCGCTCACCGTGGCGGGCGGGGGCGTGGTCAACTGGCTCGATGGCACCTTTACCGGTCCGGTACTCATCTCGAGCAACGGCCTCCTGACCCTCGCCAACCCGGCGACCAAATCGTTGAACGGAGCACTCACCAATCGGGGCACCGTTCAACACCAGAGTGTCGGGGCCCTCTACCTTTACGGCAACAACGGGGCGCGCGTGGAAAACCTGGGGCTGTGGGATATCCAGGGCGACGTCGATACCTTCGGCATTAATGGCTCGCCGCAGTTCCGAAACGTCGGCCGGATCCGGAAATCAGGCGGCACGGGAACCGCCCACCTGGGAGTGGCCGGTTCCTACCCTGTGTCTCTCGAAAATCCCGGCATCATCGAAGGCGGAACCGGCACGCTCGGCTTTTTCGGATCCTACAATCTTTCCGGCGGGACCATCCGCTCGGCGATCCGTGGCTTGACCGATTATGGGCGGATCAATTTTGCCGGGAACGTTCCGTTGTCCGGCAGCCTGGGCGCATTCCTCGTCAGTGGCTACATTCCCGCCGTCGGAAACAAATTCACCGTCGTCACTTTCACCGCCGCGACCGGAACCTTCTCAGCCCTGGACTTGCCCGCCGGGCTCGTCTGGCAGACCAGCTATGCCGCTGACAATGTCAGTGTCACGGTGCTCAACGCGTGCTCGCCGGTGCCCGTCGGACTCGCGGCTTGGTGGCCCGGCGAAGGTGCCGCATCCGACATTGCCGGCGGAGCTTCCGGTGTTCTGCAAAACGGCGCTACATTCAGTTCCGGTCTCGCGGGTCAGGCCTTCAGCCTCGACGGCATCAACGACTTTGTCGAGGTGCAGGCTGTTGCCGGGATCAATTACTCGGGCAACGCCCCCATGTCTGTTGCCCTTTGGGTTTACCGTACCGGAAATGCCGCTACCGGCCATCTCCTGGGCAAACGCACTGGTTGCACCTCAGACCCGAACTCAATCCAATACCAACTCGCGTACGATCCGCAGCTGGGCCTCTATTTCGGCAGCGCGCCGCCGAACGCCATCAGCACCGGCCTCCAACTGCCGCTCAATGCCTGGAAACATCTCGCGGCCACCATCGACAGCGGCGTCGCGCGCTTCTACATCGACGGCCAACTGGTGATCTCAGCCAACGGCGTCATTCTCGGCCCGGCCAACAGCTCCCCGCTGAAACTGGGCGGCTCGGGTGACTGCGCCACGTTCGGGGGATTGCTCGACGAGGTGATGTTGTTCAATCGCGCACTCGGATCCAACGAAGTCGCCGCCATCTACGCCGCCGGCGCCGCCGGTTTGTGTCGGCCCACCGATCCGCCCATTATCGTGACCCAACCGCTGAGCCGGACCAACGCCCCGGGCCAAACCGCGACCTTCATGGTCAGCGCCAGCGGTTCGCCGCCGTTGGCCTATCAATGGCTGTTGGGCAACACCCCGCTCGTCAACGACGCGCGCGTGACCGGCGCGCAATCGAACGTGTTGACCATCGCGAGCGTGCTCCTCGCTGACGCCGGCCTTTACTCGGTGACCGTCACCAACAGTGCCGGCGTCACCAACAGCGCGCCCGCCCGGCTCGTCGTCGACGGCACGCCGCCGGCCATCAGCCAACTGAGTGTCGCACCGGGTTTGACCCAAGCCACCGTTTCCTGGCTCACTGACGAACCGGCCGGTGCCGTTGTCGAATACGGTCTCACCGCGTCACTCGGTTCAACCAATCGGTTCAGTGGCCCGCTCAGCACAAGTCATAGCATCCTCCTAACCGGTCTCACGCCCGGAGCCACTTATCAGTATCGGGTCCGGTCTTCGGACGCGGTGGGAAACGAGGCCGTCTCCACGGTCGCAACCTTCTCGCAGCAGGCCGCGCCGGATCTGGCCGCGGGCGTGCTGAGCGTGCCCACTCTCGTGCAAGTCGGCCAGACCGTCTCCGTGATCTTCACCGTCACAAACCTGGGCGCCGCTGTCGCGTCCGGTCCGTGGCAGAACACACTCCTGGCCGCCACTGACACTTCGGGCAACAACGCAACGGCGCTCGCCAGCATCAGTTTCAACCCGGGACCAGGCGGATTGGCGCCAAGCGCGTCTGTCACCGTAACGCAGGTGGTGATCGTGCCGGCGGGCGTAGTCGGGACGCGCTATTTCGGGGTCCAGGTGGATACGGCGAATCAATTGACCGAGGTGAACGAGGCCAACAACACCGCCTATTCGCCATCTGCCACCACGGTAACCGCACCCGACCTACGCGTCGTCGCCGTCACTGCTCCGGCGACGGCGCAGTTTGGCCAGACGTTCCCGGTCCAGTGGATCCTTACGAACGCCGGCACCGCCGCAGCTTCGTTCCCTTGGAACGACCGACTCTACCTTTCGACTCTCAGCAATTCGATCTCGAGCGCCGCTCTCTTGGCCGCCAACGCCCCGGCCCTCAGTCCGCTCGCCGCCGGCCGGGCTTATACCAACACCCTGCAGATCGCCTTGCCGCTTACTTCCACTTCCGCCGCGGGCGGTTATTTCCTGGTGGTTGCTGCGGACCAGGACAATGCCATCACCGAATCGAACGAAGGAAACAATCTCGGCTCGGTTCCGCTGACCCTCACTTTGCCGCCACTACCTGACCTGGCGGTACTGGATCTGCGCGCGCCGACCAACGCGTTGCCAGGACAAACGATCGCGCTGATCTGGACCATCACCAACCAGGGCAGCCTTTCGCTCACGAGCACGTGGTCCGAGTCGGTATTGCTCGCCACCAACAGCGTGGGCGGCGGCGCTCAGGAACTCGCCACTTTCGTCTTTACCAACGCGCTTGCTGCGGGCGGCGCCATCACCCGCACTCAATCCGTTGTCATTCCTCCTGCCAGCGTCCTGGGCAACCTCTGGTTTGCCCTGCGCGCAGACAGTCGCGACGATGTCATCGAGTCCGCCGAAACGAACAATCTCGGCGTCGCAGCGAACTCGACACTTGTGCCCGCCGTCCTCACCTTGCAACTGGCTTACCAACAGATCAACGAAGGCTCCTCACAACCGCTCGCTGCCACGGTCACACGCAACGGCAGCCGTGCCGCGGCTTTGACGGTCACGCTCACCAACGGTGCTCCGGCCGAACTCGCGTTCACAGACCAGATCCTCATCCCGGCTGGCCAAGCCTCCGCTTCGTTCAACATCACCGCATTGTTGGATGGCGTTGTGGATGGTCCCCAAACGGTCACGGTGGGCGCCGTGGCGCCTGGATTCCAAACGGGCAAGGCCATTGTGACAGTGCTGGACGTCGATCTCCCCAAGCTGATCCTGACTCTTGCCACGAATCAGGTTTTGGAAGGGAATTCCGTGATCGCCACTGTCTCGCGCGACGCAGGAACCAATAACACCGTCCTGGTCACGCTCGGCAGCTCAAGCCCGACGCAATTGATGCCTGCAGGCCCGGTCACCATCCCCGCCGGTCAGGTCGCCGCAACCGTGTCAATGATTGCCCTCGACGATTCCCTTGTCGAAGCACCGCTGAACGTGACGCTGACCGCCGCCGCATCCGGTCATCACAGCGGTTCCGCCACCGTGACTGTCCTGGACGACGACTGGCCAGCTCTGACGCTCAAGGTCGCCCCGGACAGCATCAGCGAAAACGCCGGACCCCAGGCGGCTCTCCTGACCATCACACGCAACCCCGTCTCCCCTCGCGCTCTCGAAGTTGAGTTGGAGAGCAGCAACAGTGGCGATGTTCGCGTCCCGCCCTTGGCCATCATCCCGGCGGGTGAAACGGTCGTCTCACTCCCGTTGGCGGCCGTTGATAATGCACTGGTCGACGGCGCCCGGACCGTCCCGCTGCGAGCCTGGTTCAGAGCAACAGGCACCGGGACGCGGCTTGGGACGCCGGCAACTGCTTCGATTACTGTCACGGACGATGACGGTCCCAGCTTGCGAGTGACCCTTGACCGGTATCTGGTGGCGGAAGGACTCAACCCGGCGGCGACTGGCACGGTGATTCGCAACACCGGCACGAACACCGCCCTGGTCGTGTCGCTCAGATCCAGTGCCACAAATGAAGCGACGGTACCGACTCAGGTCACCATTCCGGCCGGTGCGTCTGCAGCCCAGTTCAACGTGGTTTCAATCGACGACGCTGTCACGGACGGTAACCAGTCGGTTACGATCACGGCCAGCGCACCGGGTTATGCACCAGGGTCGGCCCAGATTACCGTCACCGACATCCATCTGCCCGACCTCATCGCCACCGGCATCAGCGGGCCGACCGCGGCGGACACCGAAGCGTTCGTCGATATTGCCTACAAGATACGTAACCAGGGCATTTCCGGAGCGGCTTCCAACGCGATCACCCAACGCATTTATCTTTCGACCGATCCGCTCGTTGGCAACGACGTCTTGATTGGTCAATTCACTTTCAATGGCGCGTTGCCAGCGGGCAGCGAGTTTGGCCAGAATTTTTCCGCGCGCATGCCGCAGGCTGCCGGCGATTATTGGGTGGTCGTCGAAACGGACGTTCAGAACACGGTGGTCGAAATTCTCGAAGACAATAACATCGGGGTGTCCGCCCTCCCCATCCACGTCAATGCCGCCTACGCCGCCGAGGTCGCCACCACACTCGACACCGCTCCCGCTGGAACCCCTGTCCCCCTCACCGGACGCGCCTTCCGGCCCGGTGGTCAACCGGCGCCATTCGTGCCGGTCACCATTCACATCCGCGTTCGCAGCACGGACCGCGTGATCGCCGCCATCTCCGATGCTGCGGGCAATTTTTCGACCACGTGGCAGCCCTTGCCCAATGAGGCAGGCCTTTACCAGATCGCCGCCGCTCATCCGGGTTCCCTCGATCCCGCGACGCAGGACTCTTTTCGATTGTTGGGGATGAAGGCGCAGCCGGCCGCACCTTCAGTCCGGCTCAGCGAACGCAGCAGCGTGGGCGGCAACCTGCAGATTGAAAATCTCAGCGATCTGCCCCTCAGCGGCCTGGCGGCCCAGGTGATCAGCAAGCCGCCCAATCTCAACCTCACGCTCACTCTGCAAACGAACCTGCTCGCAGGTTCCGGAGTGACCCAGCTCGCCTACGGGATTTCGGCGGCGGACGCTTCGCTTCCACAGGGCATGGTCCAGGTGCGATTGACCAGCGCCGAGGGAGCCGTCCTGGATGTTCCCATCTCGGTGCGCGTGGACGCCCTCGTGCCGCGCCTGGCGGCCGTTCCTTCCCAGATCGAGACGGGCATGAAACTCGGCATCCAGCGCCTCGTCGACTTCAAGGTGGTCAACGTGGGCGGCACAAATACCGGTCCGATCATCGTGTCCCTTCCGCCCATCCCCTGGATGAGTTTGGTCTCTCCCAATCCGCTGCCTTCGCTGGCGCCCGGCGAAACCAATACCGTCACCCTCCAGCTCATGCCCGGGGATGATGTTCCCCTGACGATTCACTCCGGCAACCTCGCCCTCAACGCCAGTGGCACAGCGCTGAGCGTGCCTTTCTCCTTCCGCGCGTTGTCCGAGGCGACCGGCAGTCTGCGCATCCAGGCGGTCGACGAGTTCACCTTCTTCGCCGAGGGCGCCCCGCCCGTAACGAATGCCGCTGTCAGCATTCGCGACGCGCTCACCGATATCGTGGTGACCAATGGCGCAACCGGCGCCGAAGGCCTGTTCCTGGTGCCGCAACTTCCTGAAGGCTATTACAACCTCGAAGTCACGGCAGACCAGCACACGCCCCATCGGAGCACCGTCTTCGTCGATCCGGGTGTCACGAACGAGATCACTGCGTTCCTTTCCTTCCAGACAGTGCGTTACACCTGGACGGTCGAGCGGATCGAAATCGAAGACCGTTACAAAATCACCATCGAGACCGAGTTCGAAGCCAATGTGCCGGCCCCGGTCGTCACCGTGGAACCGGCGGTGCTGGACGTACGCGATCTCATGGTTGTAGGCCAGGTCAAGCAGGTCAATCTGACCATCAGCAATCACGGCCTCATTGCCGTTGACCACACCCGGCTGCGATTCGGCACGCATCCGTTCTATTCCATCGAACCGCTCATCGGCGACCTCGGCCGACTCGCCGCGAAATCATCACTGATCGTTCCCGTGACCATGCGACGCATCGGTACGTTCGCGTCGCCCGCACTTGGCGTCTCCGCCGCGGGCGAGTCGGTCCCCTGCGGCATGGGCGGCGACGTTTCATTCGACTTTCAGTGCGGCAAATTCAACGTGGGCGGCGGTTTCACCATCGGTGTCAGCGGCGTGCAGGGCGATTGCGGTCCCGGACCGTTCATCGGCGGCGGAGGAGGAAGTGTCGGCGGTGATGAAGGAGGCGGGAGCGGCGGGAGCGGCGGCGGTGGCGGTGGCGCCAGCCCTGGCTACAGCAGCCTTTCGATCGGCGCCAAGATTGGTTGCGATCCAACCTGTCTTGTCCTCTCAGCGCTGGGTTGTATTCCCGGGCCGATCGGCTGTCGCGCCAGCCTAGTCAGCTGCGTCAGGGGCCTCGAGAAGGATGGTGTCCAAGCCATTGACGTCGTCGATTGCGCCGTGGGCGCGGCGGGTTGCCTGGTCCCTGAAGCCGCTGCGCCCGCCTGCATCTACGCTCTCATGCGCTGTTTCATCACGCCCACCTTCGGCGGTGCGGTCAGCATGGCCGGGGCAGGTGATGACCTCATCGACTTTTACAAACCCGGCGTGCGCGCCCAGTTCGATGCCTTCAATGAAATGACTGGCGCGCCTGACGGGCTCTGGCTCAATCCCGCAGCGGACTCCACCACCGGCGATTGGTACGCCCGGTTCCAATCCGCCGCCGCGGTCGCCTCTGACGGCGGCCGGCGCGTCACAGCGGCCGAGCGCGGCGCCTTGCTCGCGGGCACCCAGCCGCCCGCAGTCGCTGCCACCGAAATCAATCGGTTCCTGGACCGCTGGAACCGCACGCTCGATAATCTCGCCCTGGGAATCCTCCGCCCCGCCGACGCTCCGCCCGGAGCCAATCTGGATTTCATCGATACCGTTGTCCTGAAGCAAAAACTGATTCTCGCTGGCGCCTACCAGGCACAGGCCGAGGCCGCCGGTTTCACCGATCCCATCAACGCCATCGTCGAAACCGTCCGCTTCCGCGAGGCCGCCGGCGAGAGTGGCGGCACTTGCGCCCGCGTGAAGATCCGCCTCGACCAGGAAGCAGTCGTCAGCCGGGAAGCCTTCCGCGCCACGCTCGACCTGGACAATGGAACCGCCAATGCCCTTCAGGACATCCGCGTCCGCCTGCGCGTCACCGACGCCGCCGGCAATGAAGCCACGGATCGCTTCGGCATTCACAATCCCGAACTGACCGGCCTCATCGACGTGAATGGCGCCGGCGCAGTCGCGGCGGGCGGCAAAGGCACTGCAAGTTGGACGATCGTTCCCACGGTCGACGCCGCGCCTCTGGAGCCGACTCGCTACTTCGTCTCCGGCGAATTCCGCTATTCACTCAACGGTATTTTGGTCACGGTGCCGCTGGTCCCGGTCCCCATCACCGTTCATCCAACCGCTCGCCTGACTCTCGATTATTTCCATCAGCGCGACGTTTATTCGGACGATCCTCACACGGACGTCATCGAGCCGAGCATCCCGTTCAATCTGGCGGTGATGGTCCGTAACAACGGCGCCGGTGATGCCCGCAATTTTCGCATCACCTCCGCCCAGCCGCTGATTGTCGAAAACGAAAAAGGCCTGCTCATCGATTTCAAGATCATCGCCACCGAAGTGGCCGGCCAGAACCTGACTCCGGCGCTGACCGCGAATTTCGGCACCATCCCCGCAGGTGGCATCGGCATCGGACGCTGGCTGCTGACCTCGACGCTTCAGGGATTGTTCATCAACTACAGCGCCACCTTCGAACACATCGATGGCCTTGGCAATCCCAAGCTGTCCCTGATCGACCAGGTGCGCATCCATGAGATGATCCATCTCGTTCAGGCGGGAGGCCCCTTCCAGGACGGCAAACCGGACTTCCTGGTCAATGACGTGCCCGAT
>JACXTT010008318.1_pt1 | contig 14400 bp, 13 predicted proteins | sample 9270951 | NCBI WGS metagenome assembly JACXTT01 (sample SAMN15532306, study PRJNA645909) | rock metagenome | isolation source: weathered quartz diorite | place: Puerto Rico | collected 2017-06-21 | reverse complement strand
GAAATAAACGCCGATTGCACAATGTGATGCACCGCGGCGTCCACATTGCCCACCTCGCCGACAACGAGTGCGTTGTTACCGCCCATCTCCAGCGCCAGAATTTTATGTGGCTGGCCGGCGAATTGCTGATGCAGGGCATGGCCGGTCTGCGAACTGCCGGTAAAAAACAGGCCGTCGATTTCAGGATGACTGCCCAGCGCCACGCCGGTATCACGGGCACCTTGCAGCAGATTCAGCGCCCCGGCCGGCAGCCCGGCCTGCTCCCACAATTCCACCGTGGCCTGCGCGCTGGCCGGCACCAATTCGCTGGGCTTGAAGATCACCGAATTGCCCGCCAGCAGCGCCGGCACGATGTGCCCATTCGGTAAATGCCCGGGAAAATTGTAGGGGCCGAATACCGCCACGACGCCATGCGGACGATGGCGCAAGACCGCTGCACCGTCCGGCTGCACGGTCGTTTTGCTACCGGTGCGCTCCTGGTAACTCTTCACCGAAATATCAATCTTTGCCGCCATGGTCGCGACTTCGGTTTGTGCTTCCCACAGCGGCTTGCCGGTCTCGAAGCCGATGGTATGCGCCAATGCTGCCTTGTGCTCATTCAGCAGACGCGCAAATTCGCGGACGATGGCTTCGCGTTTTCCAAAACCCAGATCAGCCCAGGCGGGAAAGGCGGCACGAGCCGCCAACGCTGCGGCATTAACATCCGCAGACGACGCAGCACGGCCTTGCCAGACCGGCGCATTGGTTGCCGGATTGCGTGTGGAAAATTCAGCGCCGCCGCCGGGCAACCAGCGGCCGTTGATAAAGTGGGTTTTCATCTGCGGGGCATTCATGGTTTTACATACCGGCAATTCATTGCGTGCTGCTGCGATCTTTCGGCGACAGCGGCACGGCGCGGATGGCATCGCCCGGCTTCACACCAAGCGCTGCGCAATTTTGCGCATTCAAAGGAAACAACTCGTCTTTCGGTGTGGCGCGCACCAGCAGCACGCGAAAGCCTTCAAGACTGGTATTCGACACAAGCCAGTTCATTTCCGGCGCCGGGTTTGCCGAATCAGCGCTGGCGGCGACCTTGTAAATGCGACTGGCGGCGACGGCGCCAATATCATCGATATCGCATTCCACCGCCGGGCCGGCGTCGAAGATATCGACATGGCCTTCGTAGCGGAAGCCTTCGCTTTCCAGCATCGCCAGCGCGGGTCGTGTCAATTCATGCGTCTTGCCAATCACCGCCTGCGCTTCCGGCGTCAGGAAGGAGCTGTACAGCGGATGCTTGGGCATCAGCTCGGCGACAAAGGATTTTTTGCCGATGCCGGTCAGGTAATCGGCCTCGCCGAATTCCATCGAGAAAAAATGGCGGCCGAGACTGTCCCAGAACGGCGAGCGTCCTTCAGCGTCAGACACGCCGCGCATTTCAGCGATGATTTTTTTTGAGAAGCGTTCGCGGAACTGGGCCAGGAACAGGAAGCGGCATTTGGACAGCATGCTGCCGTTCTTGCCGACGCGATAGTCACGATCGAGGAACAGGGAACAGAGCTCGCTCTGGCCGGTATGGTCATTGGACAGGAACAGGGTCGGCGTCTGCGTGAAAATGCCCAGCTCCTGCGAAGCATGCACCACCTGGCCGACCCGATAGGAATACCAGGGCTGGCGCAATCCGACCGCGGTGGCGATGGCGCAAATGCCGACGATGCGCGCAGGCGTTTTGCTCTCCGTAAAATCTTCCAGCACGAACACAAACATTTCATCGGCGCGCGCAGCAATGCCTGCGAACGAAGCCAGCGAGGCATCAATGCGTTTTTTCAGCAGCTCTTCATTGGCAGGCAGCGTGGTCAGCCCGACCCCGGCATTCCTGGCGAGCTGCAGCAAGGAGGCCAAATCGGCCGCGGCGATCGGGCGTACGACCATCATGCCGCGGCCTCCCAGCTACCCGACAGGGGGACGACGCGCAACATATCACCCGTCGTCACCTTGAGCCGCGCGGCAGTGTCGGCGGTAATCGAAATTTCTTCATCTGTCGCCCCGGCAATCGCGGACTGCTGCAGACCAGCGTTGGCAATAGTCGCGCGGAATCCTTCCACCGAGGTATTGGCGATGATGCACGGCAGCGCATTCCAGGCATCGGCGTCCGCAATCCTTACGGTCACGCGCTTGCTGGCCTGCACGCTGCGCAGCGCGCGCAGCCGCGCTTCGACGGTCGGGCCGGCATCGAAAATATCCACATAGGTATCGGCCTCGAAGCCCTCATCCAGCAGAATCGAATACGGCAATTCAGCCCCGGGATTCAGTTGTCCGATGGCCTGCTGCGCCTCGACCGGAAGCAGCGGAACGTAGATCGGATATTGCGGCATCAGCTCAGCGATGAAGGTCTTGCTTTGCCCGCCAGAGAGGCGCTCGGCCTGCGGATATTCCATATTGAAAAAGCGCTTGCCAACCGCTTCCCAGAACGGCGAGCGGCCCTGTTCATCGCAAAGTCCGGGATGCTCGGCGACCAGCTTGTCGGCGAAGCGCTGCGGGAATTCGCTGATGAACAGCAGCCGCGCGCGCGACAGCAGCTGCGGCCACTCGGTCTGCCGAAGTTCGGCGTCGATATAAAAACCATTCAACAGGGTATGGCCAGTGAGGTCATGGCAAAGATGCAGGGCATGGATCTTGTTGCTGACCTTCAGTTCCTGCGAAGCATGGACGATGACCTCGTTGCGATAGCTGTAGAAACGGTCATGGAATCCGGCTGAGGCGACAATGCCGCTGGTGCCGACGAGTTCGCCGTTAGCGGTATTTTCCAGCACGAAAAAATAGCTCTCCTCGCCGGCGCATTGCGCATTGACGGCGAAGGAAGCCACCGATGCCTGCAATTTGGCACGCAACTTTTCACGATCCGGGGGCAGCGAGGTAATGCCGACGGCACTGCGCGCGGCGATGGCCTCAATCGCCGGCAAGTCGGCGATGCAGCCCGGCCGCAGGATCAGCATGGCAATTGCCTGGTATTAGGCATCAGGCGGCAGCCGAGGTTTCCGCCGCCAGCAATTCCGCAATGGTCGCATCGAAACGCTTCATGCCCTGCTCCACATCATCCGCCGTAATCAGCAGCGAAGGCGCTAAGCGCATCACATCCGGGCCCGCGATCAGGATCATGAGGCCGTGCTTCTCGGCCATTTTCACGACGTCCTTGCCGCGGCCTTTCCATTTCTCGGACAGCTCGGCGCCGATCAGCAGGCCGTCGCCGCGCACGTCCTTGAACACCTGGTATTTGCGCTTGAGCTCATTGAGTCCCGCGAACAGCTGTTGGTTGCGTGCCACCACATTCTTCAAGGTCTCGGGCGCGCTGATGATATTCAGTACCGCGAGGCCGACCGCGCAGGCCAGAGGATTGCCGCCATAAGTGCTGCCGTGGGCACCGACCGCGAAGCTGGCGGCAATTTCCGTGCTGGTCAGCATCAGGCCCAGCGGAAAGCCCCCACCGATGCCCTTGGCAGTGGTGAGAATATCCGGCGTCACGCCGTATTTCATATAGGCGAACAAATGTCCGGTACGGCCCGAGCCGCATTGCACTTCATCGAAAATCAGCAGGGCCTTGTGTTGATCGCAAAGCTCACGCGCAGCCTGCAGATACTCGCGCGTCGCCGGCGTCACCCCGCCCTCGCCCTGGATGGGCTCGACGATGACGCAGCAGGTCTTGTCGCTCACCGCAGCGCGCAGCGCGTCAACATCGTTATAAGCGACGTGCTTGATGCCGGCCGGAAGCGGTGCGAAGCCCTGGGTGTATTTGGCCTGCCCGCCGACACTGACCGTGAACAGGGTGCGGCCGTGGAAGGAATTGAGGCAGGCGACAATCTCGAATTTGTCGGTCTCGCCATGTTCGGCGCCGGCCGCCGGGAAATGATCCGAGGCCCATTTGCGCGCCAGCTTCAGGGCGGCCTCATTGGCCTCGGCGCCGGAGTTGGCGAAGAACACGCGTTCGGCGAAGGTTTTTTCAATCAGGGCGCGGGCGAAGGCGATGGCCGGTTCATTGGTCAGCACATTGGCAACATGCATCAGCTTGCTTGCCTGTTCATTGAGTGCCGCCAGCACCTGCGGGTTGGCGTGACCGACCGAGTTGACGGCGATGCCACCGGCGAAATCGACATACTCGCGCCCGGCCTGGTCCCAGACGCGCGAGCCTTGGCCGTGCACCGGAATGAAATCCGCCGGCGCGTAATTGGGCACCATCACCTCGTCGAAGGTGGCACGGGTGATGGCATTGGATGTTTTGTCAGCGTTACTCATCGATTTCTCCACGGTTTCAGCACGGCGCGAGATGATGCACGCTCGTGTCTAGCCTTCTAGCCTATATGCCAGGCCGGTATTTTACGGCCTGGCCGGGGGTGCCGGACGAAATCGTTCGGCGGCCTCCGGACCGGTCATTTTTTTCGCGCCGCGGCGGCGGAATCGGGCACAATCGCGGGGCCGGTTTTTTCATCACGATGCCAATCACGAAATGGATTCCCGATGACCTCGCCCCTGCTTGCGAAGCTGATCCGCACCAAGCCGCTGAGCCTGCAAGAAGACGAATCCGGACCCGCCTCCGGCGACGGCCTGCGCCGCTCCCTGGGCCTGTTCTCGCTGACCATGCTGGGCGTCGGCGCCACTATCGGAACCGGCATATTTTTTGTCCTGACCGAGGCGGTGCCCAAGGCAGGTCCCTCGGTGATCCTGGCCTTCCTGGTGGCGGCACTGACCGCCGGCCTGACCGCGCTCTGCTATGCCGAACTGTCCTCGCGCATTCCGGCGGCGGGCTCGGCTTATTCCTACACCTATGCCACGGTCGGCGAATTCCTGGCCTATATCGTCGCCGCCTGCCTGCTGCTGGAATACGGCCTGGCCGCCAGCGCCACCTCGATCGGCTGGTCGGACTATCTGAATAACTTTCTGAGCAACGCCTTCGGCTGGCATATTCCTCCGCATCTGCGTTCGCCGATGATCGTCTCCGGCGCCAATGGCGCGGAGTTCCATGCGGGGCAGTTCAATCTGCCGCCGATCGTGCTGGTCATCATCTGCGGCCTGCTGCTGATGCGCGGCGTCAAGGAATCCGCCGGCGCCAATGCCGCCATGGTGGTGGTGAAACTGGCGGTGCTGGTGTTCTTTGTGGTGGTGGCTTTCTCCGGCTTCAATGCCGAGCACTTCAAACCTTTTTTCAATACCGACAACAGCAAGGGATTTGCCGGCATGGCGGGCGTGACCGCGGCGGCCGGCACGGTGTTCTTTTCCTTTATCGGTCTCGATACCGTGGCCACGGCCGGCCTCGAAGTCAAGAATCCCAAGCGCAATGTGCCGCTGGGCATCCTCATCGCCCTGCTGATCGTGACGGTGGGTTATCTGCTGGTGGCGGTCAGCGCCGTCGGCGCACAGCCGGCGGCGATGTTCGAGGGTCAGGAAGCGGGCCTCTCGGTGATCCTGCAAAACGTCACCGGCAAGACCTGGCCGGCCCTGGTGCTGTCCGCGGGCGCGGTGATCTCGGTGTTCAGCATCACCCTGGTCACCATCTACGGCCAGACGCGCATTCTCTACGCCATCAGCTGCGATGGCCTGGTGCCGAAAACTTTCCAGCAACTGAACACGCGCACCGCGGCGCCGCGCAACAATACCGTCATCGTCTGCATCGGCGTCGGCATCGTCGCGGCCCTGGTGGATTCGGGCTTTCTCTGGGACATGGTGAGCATGGGCACCCTGGTGGCCTTCATGGTGGTATCGCTTTCCATCCCCGTCATGCGCCACAAGGGCATCGGCGCCGACAGCCCGGGCTTTCGCGTGCCCTTCGGTCCTTATTTGATTCCGGCGCTGAGCATTGGCGCCTGCCTGTACATCATCAAGGACTTGTCGAGCGCCACCTTCACGGTATTCGGCGTGTGGATGGTGTTGACCCTGGCGACGTTTTTCATTTACGCGCAGCGGCATTCGCGGCTGAATTGATCGCCTGACGCCGATTGAAGCGGGGATCGCAGGCGTTTTCAGCCGATACCCCGCAGCACGACTGTACGATCGACAACGCAGTCATTCAATCGCGCCTTTTCCCCCTCGGGTTCGCGATGTTCGCAACGCGGCATGTTCATGCGTGTTTCCGGCAGCAGCCCAGCCGTGGCGCCGGGCCCCCGGAAGGATGCGGCCATCCAGTTCAGCATAGTTTGGCACTGTGGCATTTGGCGTTCCTTTCAATATCGGCGGATACGCGTTCGGCGAGCTGCCGCGTTTCGGCGGCAGGCGCCTTGGCCGGACTCGCTCGCACTGTCGGCGCCGCCGCCGGGCCGCCGGCCTGCACCGCCGCCGTCGCCGAGGCAAACAGCAGGATGAACAGACTGGCCGCCAGCACCAGGGCGCTGGCGATGCCGTCCTTGTTGAATTCGGCATTCCGGATATTTCGCGTCGCCCGGTTCGGGGCGGCAGTATTGATCAGTTTCATGATGGCTCTCCTTTGCTGATTGCTTGTTTGCTCGTCCTGCGCCCGCAATTCAATTTCGCTGGGCATCAGCGCCTCGATCACCAGGCGGCCGCCCACATTGAGCGTCAACCGGCCGCCGGCATTGAGCACATGGTCGTGGCCGCCGTTGTCGATGGTGATCCACACGCTGCCGCGCCGGCACTGCACCACCTGGCCCGGCCGCACGCGAAACGAGGCCAGCTCGCCCAGCTTCAGGGGCATCGGCGCCTTGATTTCGTGCTCATCGCCGCTTTGGAATCGCTTCGTTTGCATGGTTCACCCCGCTTGCGTTCATGTGAATAAATTTGCTACATTGTTTTTACGGCCCGCTGCCGGCAACCGCGCTTTAATGAAAGACAATTTACCGCCGGCCGGTGGCGCGCACAAACGATCAATTCTGGCCTTTTATATTAATTTTTTTCACATATCCGCATGAAGCGCCTGCCCCCTTTGTCAACCCTGCCGGTGCTCGAATCGGCCGCGCGCCTGCAAAGTTTTTCCGCCGCCGCCGAGGAGTTGAACGTGACGCATGGCGCGGTCAGCCACCAGATCAAATCGCTGGAAGAGAACCTCGGCCTCACCCTGTTCGCGCGCGAAGGGCGGCGTGTGGTGCTGACGGCTGAAGGCGCGATGCTGGCCGAAGCGGTGCGGGGCGCGCTCGCCAAGGTCAGCGAGGCCATCGAACAGCTGAGCCCCAAGGAGCGCGAACGCAAGCTCAAGATCAGCGTGCTGCCCTCCTTCGCCAGCCGCTGGCTGATGCCGCGCCTGGGCCGCTTCCTGGAAGCCAATCCGCATTACGAAATTTCCGTCGATGCCACGCCGCTGAAGGCAAATTTCATCACCGACGGTGTCGATATCGCCATCCGCTACGGCAATGGACCCTGGCCGGGCCTGCACAGCGAGCGCATCGCCGGCGACAGTTACTTCCCGGTATGCAGTCCCAAATTCCGCCGCGGCAAATTGCCGAGCAAGCCCGCGCAACTGGCGACACTGCCGCTGTTCCGACTCGAGCCGGGCTGCTGGGAGCAGTGGTTCGCGGCCGCGGGCCTCAAGGATTTTTCGCCGCCGATGACCGGCATCGATTACAACGATGCCGCCCTATTCCTGCAGCAGGCCATCAATGGCGACGGCGTGGCGCTGACGCGGCGCTCCCTGATCGGCGACGATTTGCGCAACGGCAAATTGGTCAAACTGTTCGACGTCGAAATTCCGGCCGAGAACAGCTATCACCTGGTATGCCTGCCGCAATACGCTAACAGCCGCAAGGTAAAAACATTCCGCGACTGGATGCTGAAGGAAATTGACTGGCCGCAGAAATAAGGACCGCTAGCTCGCCGCAGCGATTTCGAGCACCCGTTCCTCCGCCACCACGAACACCCGATCGCCGCTCGATGGCTGCACGGTGTAAGTCCCGGTGAATTCGCCGAAGGCCGGCAGCACGCAGACATACCGGCCAAACCAGAAACAGGGCAAGCGCAGGCTGTCATTGGCCGGGCCATTCAAACGCACCGCCGGATGGATATGCCCGGCCAGCACATAGCCGCGCAGATCGGGCTCAGGATGATGGGCCAGGCAAAACGGGCCGATGGTTTCGCCCTCGTCGATCACGCGGATCTTCCAGTCGGGCGGCGGATCGCCGGCATGCGCATCGTGGTTGCCGCGCACCAACACGATTTCCAGATCGCCATTGCGCGTCCGCCATTCGCCGAAGCGCGCAAAGGTTTCGCGCGCACGCGCATCGCGGCTGTGCAGGAAATCGCCGAGGAAGACGATGCGCGCGGCATTCGTTTGGCGCAGACAATCGTCGAGGCGAATCAGGGCATTGCTGGTGCTGCCCGGCGGCAGGGGAATGGACGCGGCACGAAACGCGGCGGCCTTGCCGAAATGGATGTCGGCGATGAAAAGGGTTCGCTCGCGCGGCCAGTACAGGGCCTTTTGCGCGAGCAATTGCAGGGTTTCGCCGGCGATATCGAGGGTGGTCATGGGTTTCGAAACTCTAATACTGGCGCGCGTTTCCAGGCATTTTTGCCTCAAACACCGCGCCAATGCTGGGGTTTGGCTTTCGATTTTTACGAGGATAAAGATTAAGGCAATCGTGAGCGAAGAGGAATAGCGTCATCCCGGATTTAGTCCGGGATCCAATTTTTCGTCCACGCGAGTGCACGCAAAATTGGGCCCCGGACTAAATCCGGGGCGACACATATATACAAGTTTTATCGCAGTGCCCACGAAGGTAAAGAAACTCACCCCACCTTATCAAACACCAACTGCATCCTTGCAATACGCTCCGCCAGGCTCTCGCTACTCAACTTCTCGCTGAAGCGTTCAATCATCAGCGGAAAACAAAACGGCGTCGGCCGACTGGCGCGGATGATGGTGATGTGTTGGGTCTTCATTCTTTCCAGGGCCTCATGCAAACGCGCAAATTCCAGCTCGCGCTCCAGCACCTCACGCTGCGCCTGCTGCAGCAAGGGATTGGCCGCATCCCATTGCGCGAACACATCCCAGATCAGGCCGCTGGTCGCCTGCACCTGTTTATTGGTTTTGTTGGCGCCGGGGAAACCCTGGAACACCAGTCCGGCAACGCGGGCGATTTCGCGGAAATGGCGCCTGGATAATTCCGCCGCGTTCAAGCTGCGCATCACTTCATCCAGCAGATTGTCCGTCGACAGCATACCGTCGATCAACTTGCGATTCAGCGCAAATGGCGTGGCCGACAGCAGCTCGAAGCCGTAATCGTTGACTGAAAACGAAAACGTTGCGGGCTTGCCCTGCCCCAGGCGATAGCCGAACAGCGCGGCCAGCCCCATATGCACCTGACGCCCGGCGAAGGGATAGCAAAAAATATGATGGCCTTCACGCGATTCAATCTGCTCGAACAGGAGCTCGGCCACATCCGGCACCCGCGACACCGCCTGCTGCACCTTGAGCAGACGCGACACCGCGTTCAGCTCCGGCTCATCGGCGCGGCCTTCGCGAAACGCCTGCAGCAATTCGCGCACCGCCAGCGCCAGCTCGCTCGACAAGGGCATCTTGCCACCGGCCCAGCGCGGCACCAGCTTGCGGTTTGACTTGGCCGGCTTCACGAAGGCCGTCATGTCCTTCACGCGGATCAATTCCAGCACGCGGCCGGCGAAGGTGAAGGCATCGCCCGGCGAGAGCCGCGCGATGAAACTTTCCTCGACATGGCCGAGCCGTGAACTGTTCAGGTAGCGCACCTCCATCGAGGCGTCCGAGACGATGGTGCCGATCGACATGCGATGGCGGCGCGCGATCGTTGCATCGATGACGCGATAAATTCCCGCGACCACTTCCACCTTGCGATATTCCGGATAGGCACGCAGCGCCTCGCCACCCTTGCTGATGAAATCCAGCACCCAGTACCATTCCTCCTCTTGCAGGTTGCGATAGGCGTGGCTGCTGCGCACCTCGGCCAGCAATTGCTGCTCGTCGAAGCCTTCGCCGGCGGCGATGGTGACCAAGTGCTGCACCAGCACATCCAGCGGCTTTTCAATCAGACGCCGCGATTCGATTTTCTTTGCCTGCGCGGCGCGCCGCGCCGCCGCCGCTTCGACAAACTCAAAGGCGTGGCTGGGCACACAAGTCACGCGCGATACCTGCCCCGGCGCATGGCCGGAGCGTCCGGCGCGCTGCAGCAATCGTGCCACGCCCTTTGCGCTGCCGAGTTGCAAGACGCGCGCCACCGGCGAAAAATCCACGCCCAGATCAAGGCTTGAGGTCGCCACCACCGCGCGCAGGCTGCCCTCTTTCAGGCCGCGCTCCACATATTCGCGCACCTCGCGATCGAGCGAGCCGTGATGCAAGGCAATTTCACCGGCCCATTCCGGCTTGGCCTCCAGCAAGGCCTGGTACCAGAGCTCGGCCTGCGAACGTGTGTTGGTGAACACCAGCGCGCTCTTGCCATTGCCGGTGCTCATGTCCAATTCACGGATGACCTCATCGATCATCGCAAATCCGAGATGTCCGGCCCAGGGAAATTTTTCGGTGTTGGCGGGAATGAGGGTATCGATCACGATCTGCTTGTCGCGCACTCCCTCGATCAGGCGGCCCGTGCGTGAATCGTCCGCACCCAGCAATACGCGCAGCGCCTCATCCAGATTGCCAAGCGTGGCCGACAATCCCCAGACGCGTAGCGCCGGATTCCACAGGCGCAAGCGCGCCAGCGCCAGCTCGACCTGGATGCCGCGCTTGCTGCCGAGCAACTCATGCCATTCATCGACAATCAGGCATTGCACCGTGGCCAGCGATTCGCGCGCGGCCGGCTGCGAGAGCATCAGTGAAAGGCTTTCCGGCGTGGTTACCAGCGCGCTTGGCAGGCGCTTGCTTTGCCGGCCGCGCTCGGCGCTGCCGGTGTCGCCGGTGCGCGAGCCTACCGTCCACGACAGCCCCAGTTCGTCGATGGGACGACGCAGCGAGGCCTCGGTATCGGCGGACAGCGCGCGCATCGGCGTGATCCACAGCACTGTCAGCGGCGGCGCTGTCGAGACACTCGCATCAATGCCGGCAATCAAGGGTCCCAACCAGGCGGCCAGCGTCTTGCCGCTGCCGGTGGCGCTATGGATCAGGCCACTCTCGCCATTTGCAAATGCCGTCCACACTTCGCGCTGAAATGCGAAAGGCTGCCAGCCATTGGCGGCGAACCAGCACTCGATGAGTTCGCGCCCGCTTTCATTCGGTGCTCTCGACAACAGCGCCTGGTTCGGGGGTTTTTTCTCGGAAGTGGCGACTGGCGAAGCAAGCCCTTCTGCCGCGGCCAGCCGCTTGCGCTCCTGTCGCCGCGCTATCGCCGGCGTCTGCCGCTTAGCCAAAATATTTTCTCGCGGCGAGAATGGTGCTGGCGTGGATCTCGACCGTATCGGCAATGTCGCTCGCATAGCCGCCGGCCATGGCGATAGCCACCGGCAGGCCGCGCTCTCGGCAGGCGGTGAGCACCATTTCATCGCGCTTCAGCAGGCCCGCCTTCGACAGCTTCAATCGCCCCAGCCGATCGCCCTCGAAGGGATCGGCGCCGGCCAGATATATCACCAGCTGCGGCGAAATCGCCGCGAACGATTGCGCCAAACCCCTCGCCAGAGCCCGTTCATAGGCCGCATCGCCGGTGCCATCCGCGAGTTCGATATCCAGATCGCTCCGTTCCTTGCTGAACGGGAAATTGTTCGCGCCGTGAATCGAGAAGGTAAATACCGAATCGTCGCCGGACAGGATCGCCGCCGTGCCATTGCCCTGATGGACATCGGCATCGATAATCAGCACGCGCTCGGCACGGCCCTCGGCCTGCATGGCGCGCGCGGCGATAGCCGCGTCGTTGAACACACAGAAACCCTCGCCGCGATCATAAAAAGCATGATGCGTGCCGCCGGCCAGATTGGCCGCCGCACCCGCCGAATTTTCCATCATAGCCGCGCGACAGGCTGCAATGGTCGCACCCGATGAGCGCTTCGAACGCTCCACCATTTGCGCCGACCAGGGAAAACCGATTGCGCGAATATCCGCCGCGCTCAACTCGCCACGCTCGACGCGCAGCACATAATCCGGCGCATGGGCGCGCGTCAGCTCAGTGAACGACGCGCTTGGAGGAACGCGGAAATCGTCCGCCGCGAATTCGCCGCTATCCGCCAAGCGCTCACGCAGCAGGCGGTATTTCTCCATGGGGAAGCGATGGCCGGGGGGAAGCGGCAGGACGAACTCGTCGCAGTAGAAAAGTTTCATGGAATATGGCGTGAGCTGCCGAGGATTCAGGCAGCAGAATCCCCATGCACCTTGCGGAAATCCATTTCGATATATGTGCGAATTCTCGCCTTCACCGCATCTGACACAGGCATCAGCAACAATAGCTCCAGCAGTCTTTCCTTGGAAACCAATCCCGACCTGACCACTTCCGCATTGAAGCTTATGTCTTTTTCGCGTCGCGCATTGTATTTGGACAGCAGAAGGTCATGCGGATCCAGGCAAAACCCGGCGACGCCCTCCGTGTTCTCGACCTTGAGGTTTACCAGACGCCCTTTCCAGCCTTTTGGCAGCGTGGCCGTGTGTTCATCGACGGGGTCCGCGTAGTAGCCATAGGTTTCGTGAAACGGGGAATCAACGCCGATCGCGTTGAGCAACTCGGTCCGCGCGGGCTTGTTCTTGGCAATGATATCCAGTTCAGCGGAAATCTCGACACCGGCAAGCAAATCGGGATATTTGGCATGCATCGATTGGCTGCCGATAATGATGAACTGATCGTCGCCGACGATACGCCCGGCCGCACGCAGGATATGTTCAACCTGGGATTTTTTCACGCAACCCCTCCACGACCTCCCTGGGTAAAAGACCGGTATACGGCATGGATTGCCGCAGGCGGTTGCTCTTGTCGTCGCGCCCGATCATGGTCTTGATGAGCAACTCCGAATCCTTGCTGGCCAGAATGCTTTTCCACTCTTCGTACGCCGGCCCCCACACGCCGCCACGCTTCCAGCGTCGCAGATTCTCCAGGGATTTTTGGCGAATCTTGTCCACCGGGAATCGGGAAACCACCTCCATGGAAATCATCAGCTTCAGGTCATCCAGCACCAGTTGCCGGTTCTTTTTGCTCGGCGGCTGGATACCCTCGTCGTTCACCTCAAGCGAATCGCCAAGGCCGACTCCCCACAGCCCGATAAGGTCTTTAGGGAGCAGTACGCCAAGGGAATTGCCGACGCGACGAATGACGATTTTGCTTGGAATTGGCATGGATGGACTCGGGCACAGTAGTTATAACTTGTTATAACATTGCTCGAATCCATTTGCAACTTTGCACGGCTTACTCTCGGCGCAATGCCCGTTGGTTATTGCGCCCTACGCGCTGCTGCGGTTTCAGGTAGGGCTCATCCGCCTCAATTGCCGTTTGGCGACGCTTGCACGCAACGCGGGTAAACAACCGGCCCGAGCGCTTTGACAAACCGCTTCAAATAATCGCAAATCGGTTCCAAGTCCATGCCGGCACGAAGCGCGTCGAGATTGGCCTCGTCTTCAAGGGGGAGCAGGCCAGCGCCGCCCTTGGAGTCCACTTGGGAGCCATATCGCTGCGGCTTGCCTTGTCTGATCAATATCCGGTCTTCCAGCAACGCCAGATATGCTTTGCCCAACTCGCCCGAGGCTGCAGCCGCTCGCATACGCTCCAGGTACTTCAACTGATATTGGAGGTCTGCATGCTGGACCACCAGAAACACAGCTTGGGAGGCAGTCAAACCGACATCCGATTGTCTGGGCCAGCCATATTTATCGATAATTTCCGCAACACGTTTTTGGTTAACACTATCGAGTCGACCGATTTCCTTCCATGCTTCAGCGACTGCTTCCTTGTCGAGCTCCGCCACCTTGGCACGCGCCTCTTCCTGCATTCGGTTGAAATCACGTCGCTTCGACTGATCCACACGGTGCATGGCCTCCAGTTCAATTCTGACTTGTGCCCAGTCGGCTGCACCCGCATCCTTGGTCGCTGGCGGCTCTGCTGCAAATGAAGGGGCGCAGACGAGCCACAGAAAAAATAAAACACTCTTCATTATTTTATTGGATGGCGCACCAGTGAATTTGGATTTTGTCTACGCCGCCGGCGGCGCCACCTTCATCACCTCTTCCAGCGTCGTCACGCCCTGCGCGACTTTCATCGCGCCGGAAAGCCGCAGCGGTCGCATGCCGGCACGATAGGCTTCGGCGGTGATGGCGGCGAGGTCGGCGTTCTCGACGATCAGCTTTTTGATGTTCTGGTCGAGGAGCAGGATTTCGTAGATGCCGACGCGGCCCTTGTAGCCGGTGTTGCGGCATTCCAGGCAGCCGACGGGCTTGTAGATTTCTTTAGGCGCCTCGCCTTTCCAGGGCGAGACCATGTCATGCCAGAGTTTGGTCTTGAGCGGATCGTCGAAGGGGATTTTTTCCTTGCAGTGCGGGCACAGGGTGCGCACCAG
>JACXTT010008317.1_pt1 | contig 14402 bp, 11 predicted proteins | sample 9270951 | NCBI WGS metagenome assembly JACXTT01 (sample SAMN15532306, study PRJNA645909) | rock metagenome | isolation source: weathered quartz diorite | place: Puerto Rico | collected 2017-06-21 | reverse complement strand
GTCGCGGGCGGCACGTCGCTGGCGGCCTTGGCCGGAGCGGTGGCGGCCGGGACGTCACCCTGGCTTGCCGGCTTCGTGGCCTGCGGGATTTCCGCGTTGGCCGGAGCGGCGGGCTGCGCATTCTGCGTTGCAGCCGGCTTGTTGGCAAGACCGGACATCACGCCGAGATCGCTGCCGGTGGAGCCCTGCGGCGCGCCGTGGTGGCCGAGGTACATACCCATGCCAAGGCTGAGCACGAAGAACAGCGCGGCGAGCACTGCCGTGGAGCGGGTAAGGAAGCTCGCCGAGCCACGCGCACCGAACACGGTGGCGGAAGCACCGCCGCCGAAACCGGAGCCCGCGTCCGCGCCGGCGCCGCGCTGCATGAGGATCAGCACGATCATCGCCGCGGCGATCAAGATGTAGAAGACGCTGAAGATGACGAACATGGTTCTCTAAAGAGTCCGTAGCGCTTAGTGCGCCGCAGCGCAGATTCCCAGAAAATCGGCAGCCGCCAGCGAGGCGCCCCCGATCAATCCTCCATCCACGTCCGACTGCGCGAACAAGTCCGCAGCATTCGCCGCTTTGACGCTGCCGCCGTAAAGCAGCCGGGTCAGACGGGCAATCATAGCATCTTCTTTTTCGAGTTGGCTACGGATGAATGCATGCACATGCTGTGCCTGCTCCGGCGTGGCGGTATGGCCGGTGCCGATGGCCCAGATCGGCTCATAGGCAATTACGGCGGTATCGAAGCTGCCGATGCCGTTGTGCTCGATCACGGCCTTGAGCTGGCGGGCCACCACCGCCTCGGTGAGATTCGCCTGGCGCTCGGCCAGCGTCTCACCCACGCACAGGATCGGGGTCAGCCCGCCGGCACGCGCCGCGGCAAACTTGTGGGCGACCATGCGGTCGGTTTCATGGTGGTGCTGGCGGCGCTCCGAGTGACCCACGATGACCCACTGCGCGCCCACGTCGGCCAGCATCGCCGCCGACACTTCGCCGGTATACGCGCCCTGCCCGTCGTGCTCGCTCACGTCCTGCGCACCGAAGCCCAGGCCCGAACCGGCGTGCTGGACAGCCAGCTCGCCCAGGTACGGGAACGGCGGGAATACGGCCACGTCGATGGCCGAGGGCAACGCGGCGACGATGTCACCGACCAGGGCGGTGGCCATGCTGCGGCTACCATGCATCTTCCAGTTGCCCGCGACGAGCTTCTTGCGCATATCGCTATTCCGTTGCGTGTAAACCCGAAAGCATACCGAGCGGCCTCGCCGCCAGCAATGCCAGCACCGACAACCCATTGCCTGCAGGGCAAAAACACACCAAACCACAAGGAGACCACTTGATGTCGACCGCCCGTCCACTCACGCTCGTCACGGGTGCCTCCGCCGGCATCGGCGCCGCCTTTGCCCGCGACCTTGCGGCCCGTGGGCACGATCTCATACTGACCGCCCGGCGCGTCGAGCGCCTGGAATCGCTGGCCGATGAACTACGTACGCGGCACGGCGGCACGGTGACCGTGCTTCCCGCCGACCTGGCGGCCCCGGGGGCGGTCCAGGCGCTGTGCGATGCGATCGCCGAACGTGGTCTGGCGGTGGACTGGCTGGTGAACAATGCCGGTTACGGCGTGCCGGGAACCTTCGAGGCGAACCCATGGGCCACCCACGAGGCCTTCATCCGGGTGCTGATGACCGCGCCGGCCGAACTGGCCTGGCGCCTGCTGCCCGGCATGCGCCAGCGTGGCTATGGCCGCATCGTCAATGTCGCCTCGCTGGCGGGTCACGTGCCGGGGTCGGCGGGCCACACGCTGTACGCGGCCAGCAAGGCCTACCTGATCAAGTTCTCGCAATCGCTCGCGCTGGAGAACCGCCATCTGGGCGTGCATGTCTGCGCGTTGTGCCCGGGCTTCACCTGGTCGGAGTTCCACGATGTCACCGGCACCCGCGAGCTGATGAACAAGCTGCCGAAGTTCATGTGGCAGACCGCCGAGGCGGTGGTCAGCGAAGGGCATGACGCTGTCGAGCGCGGCGAGGTCGTGCACGTGACCGGTGGCGTCAACCGCTTCATCAAGGCACTGACCAAGCTGCTGCCCGACCGACTGGGGCTGTGGCTGTCGGCGCGCGAGTCGCGGCGGTATCGCGCGCTGGAGGCCAGCTACTGAGGGACGCCCGCACGTGAGCAGTGCAGCGTGTCGCCGATCACGAAGGCCGCTTCCCGCTGCACTTCCCAATCGATGCGAAGGCCCTGCTGGCCTTCGCGCACGTAGATGAAGTGTTGGGCGGGCCTCACCTCCGGCGCCGAACTCCACACCAGCCGGCCGTTCTTCCAGCCTTCCGATGAGAACAGGCGCGCGCCACCGAAGCTGTCGAGGATGGTGGCGTTGTAGCGCTGGCTCCTGGCGTCGTAGCCCCAGGCTTCCAGTGCGTGGTAGAGCGCGGGCGGCGAGGTGTCGTCGTGATGTTTGACCAGCGCCTTGCCGTCGAGATCGAGGGCGAAGCGAATGGTGGAGTCGATGGTCTTGCCGCTGGCGGGGAATACGCCGTGGCAGGTCCATGTGCCTTGCAGGTCCGGGAAGTCGCCGAAGGGAGCGTCGGTCGACGCCAGGGCGCTGCCGGACAGCAGGGTGACGAGACAGAGGAAGGGCTTCATGCGCATGGCGGGGCTCTCCTTGCTGGGGAGGCCAGCGTAGTGGGGCCCGCGATCCTGGGGATCGACCACAAGTCATGTGTGGCTGGGGGCGTGAGGGGGCGCGCCTGGCCCGCGCCCTCCTGTAGGAGCGCACCCAGTGCGCGACCGCAGGGTTACGGCGTCACCGCTCTGTAGGCTGTTCGCGCACAGGGTGCGCTCCTACAGGGGTAGTCGGTAGGGTCGCAGCGAGCACCCGCCCCTCTCCACCGTGAAGGTGGCCATGCCCCAACCCTCTCCCCGCTGGGGAGAGGGCTTCAAGACCATCAGATCAGCTTGATCTCGCGCAGACGCTGCAGCAGGTATTCGTGCGACGTAATGCTGGTGTCGTAGCGGCTGGGGTTCTCGGCCGTGACCGTCTGCGGCAACGGGTCCAGCACGACGTCCGGGTTCGGATGCAGGAAATACGGCACCGAGTAACGCGGCTTGCGGGCGTTGTCGTTCTGCGGGTTCACCACGCGATGCGAAGTGGACGGATACACGTGGTTGGTCAGGCGCTGCAGCATGTCGCCGATGTTCACCACGATGGCATCGCCCTCGGTCGTGATGGGCAGCCATTCGCCCTCGCGCGTCAGCACTTCCAGGCCTTCCGCGCTGGCGCCGACCAGCAGCGTGATGAAGTTGATGTCTTCATGCGCACCCGCGCGCACGTTCGGGATGTTGTCTTCGGTGATCGGCGGGTAGTGGATCGGACGCAGGATGGAATTGCCCTGGTCGATCTTGTCGTCGAAGAAATGCTCCGGCAGCTCGATGTGCAGCGCCAGCGCGCGCAGCACGCGCGAACCAAGCTGGTCCAGCGCCTCGAACAGGCCGTAGCCGTTCTGCTTGAAGTCGGAGATTTCTTCCGGCCAGATGTTCGGCGGCATCACGTCGGCGAACTTCGAATCACGCGGGATCTCGCGGCCGACGTGCCAGAACTCCTTGAGGTCGGCGTACTTGCTGTCCTTCGCCGTCTCCACCTTGTAGGGCGTGTAGCCGCGCGCGCCGCCACTGCCGGCCACGTGGTACTTCATCTTGGTGTCGGTCGGCAGCGCGAAGAAGCGCTGGAACGTGTCGTAGGCGCCGTCGATCAGCTCGCGCGGAATGCCGTGCCCGCTGATGCAGCAGAAGCCGAACTCGCGATAGGCATGGCCCAGCTCGGCAACGAATGCGGCACGGTCGGTGTCATAACGACGGATGTCGAGGGTCGGAACTTTCTTCATGGCTTGTCCACAGGTGTGCGTGCGGTCCACTTGGAGGCTGCTCGACATCTCCATGTAGCCCGACAGGCCTTCGGACCGATCATGCCGGCGCGGGCTGCATGGAGATGTCGAACAGACTCTTTAATCCGCCACCGCAGGGGCGGGGCACGTCGGGCCAATCCTTGGCGACCTGGGTGTAGAGCTGCTCAGGCTCTTACAGGCTCACGAGCGTTCTGCCGAAGATTTTACGACATCGGCCAGCCTTTCGGCCAACTGTCGGACCTCGGCCTCGTCGGCAGCCTCCACGGTGACCCTCACCACCGGTTCGGTGCCCGAGGCACGCAGCACCACGCGGCCGCGGCCGGCCAGGGCCTGCTCGATTTCGGCCAGGGCTTCGCGCACGGCGTCGCCGTCCAGGGCCTCGCGTGCGCCGTCGGCGCGCACGTTGATCATGGTCTGGGGCATCTTCTGCATGCCCCGGCGCGCCTCGATGAGGTCCTGGCCGGACTGCTTGAGCGCTTCCAGCACGGCCAGCGCGGCCACGATGCCGTCGCCCGTGGTGGCGCGATCCAGGCACAGGATGTGGCCGGAGGTCTCGCCGCCGAGGTTGCCCTGGTGCTGCTTCATCTGCTGCAGCACGTAGCGGTCGCCCACGTTCGCGCGGATCAGCGCGACGTCCAGCTGGCCCAGGGCCAGTTGCAGCCCGTAGTTGCTCATCAGCGTGCCGACCACCGGCCCCTCGAGCTGCCCGCTGGCGTGCCAGGCATTCGCCAGCACGTAAAGGATGTCGTCGCCGTCTGCGACCTCGCCGTTGCGATCCACCAGCTGCACGCGGTCGCCGTCGCCGTCGAACGCGATGCCGATGTCCGCGCCCTGCTCCAGCACCGCGAGCTGCAACGCCTGCGGGTGGGTGGAGCCGACGTCGCGGTTGATGTTGAAGCCGTCCGGCCGGTCGCCGATGGTGGCGACCTGCGCGCCCAGTTCGGAGAACACCTTGGGCGCCACCTGGTAGGTCGCACCGTTGGCGCAGTCGAGCGCGATCTTCATGCCGCGCAGGCTGAAATCCTCGGCGACGGTGGACTTGCAGAACTCGGCATAGCGCGTCACCGCGTCGGCGACGCGGATCGCCTTGCCCAGCCGTTCCGACGGCACCGTGGTGAACTCCAGCTCCAGTTCCTGCTCGATGGCCAGCTCGGTCTCGTCGGAGAGCTTCTCGCCATCGGCGGAGAAGAACTTGATGCCGTTGTCGTGGTGCGGGTTGTGCGAGGCGCTGATGACGATGCCGGCGTCGGCACGCAGCGAGCGGGTAAGGAAGGCCACCGCCGGCGTGGGCATGGGGCCGAGCAGGCCCACGTCCGAGCCTGCCGCGACGAGGCCGGCTTCCAGCGCGGCTTCGAACATGTAGCCCGAGACGCGCGTGTCCTTGCCGATCAGCACCTTCGGGCGAGCGTGGCCCTGGCGCGCCAGCACGACGCCGACGGCGCGTCCCAGTTTCAGCATGAAGTCCGCGCTGATCGGCCACTCGCCCACCAGGCCGCGAATGCCGTCCGTTCCGAAATACTTGCGTTGCGTCATGGCTGCACTCCGAGGGCCCGCGCCGTCGCTGCGCGCGTCCTGCCCTTGTTCCATTGTTTCATTCGTCGTCCGGCCAACGCGGCGCGGACGGCTTGCTATCGCGGCGCGCCGGGGTATCGCCCTCGTGTACCGCTTGCCACACGGCCAGTGCGTCGACCGTGGCAGCCACATCGTGAACGCGAACCATGCGCGCCCCTCGCTGAACGGCGACAAGCGCCGCGGCGGCCGATCCGGCCGCCCGTTCAGCCGGCGCTTGGCGACCGGTGATCGCGCCGATCATCGACTTGCGGGACAGGCCCACGTACACGCCGCTGCCAAGGTTGGCGAACCGCTCCAGCGCACGCAGCAGGGCCAGATTGTGCTCCAGAGTCTTGCCGAAGCCGAAGCCCGGGTCGACCATGACCTTGCGGCGATCGATGCCCGACATCTCGCAGGCGAACAGCCGGTCCGTCAGGAAACGATGGACCTCGCCCACCACGTCGTCGTACTGCGGATCGTCCTGCATGCCGCGAGGCTCGCCCAGCATGTGCATCAGGCATACCGGTACGCCCAGCTCGGCGGCGGCGTCCATCGCACCCTCGCGACGCAACGCATACACGTCATTGATCATGCCTGCACCCGCCGCCACGGCGGCGCGCATCACCTCGGGCTTGGAAGTGTCGATGGCCAGCGGCACGCTGGTCCTGGCGGCCAGTTCCCGCAACACCGGCACCACCCGGGACAGTTCGTCCTCCACCGACACGTCGGCCGCGCCCGGACGGGTGGATTCGCCACCGATGTCCAGCATGTCCGCGCCCTCTTCCACCATGCGCAGGCCATGCGCCACGGCCTCGTCGACGCTGGCATGGCTGCCACCGTCGGAGAACGAGTCGGGCGTGACGTTGAGGATGCCGACCACGCGCGGGCGGTCGAGCTTCAGCGGCCGTCCGGCGCAGTCGAGCACGGGAGCGAACAGGTCAAGGGACATGGTGACTCCCGTTGCTGTAATGGATCAGGACTCGCCGCCCAGCGGACCCATGAACTGGCGGTAATAGCGCAGCTCGTCGATCGAGTCGCGGATGTCCGACAGCGCCGTGTGCGCGGACTCCTTGGAGAAGCCCTTGCCGATGGCGGGCGCCCAGCGGCGCGCCAGCTCCTTGAGCGTGGACACGTCGAGGTTGCGGTAGTGGAAGAAGCGCTCCAGCCGGGGCATCTCCCGGTGCAGGAAGCGTCGGTCCTGGCAGATGGAGTTGCCGCACATCGGCGACTTGCCCGGCGGCACCCATGCCTTGAGGAATTCCAGCGTGGCCTGCTCGGCGGCGGCGTGGTCGTCCGCCGAGGCGACGACCTGGTCCCACAGGCCGGACCGGCGGTGCTGGTTGCGGTTCCACGCATCCATGCCTTCGAGGCGGTCCAGCGGATGGTGGATCGCAAACACCGGGCCCTCGGCGAGTATGCGAAGGTCCTTGTCGGTGACAATGGTGGCGATCTCCAGGATGGAGTCGTTGTCCGTATCGAGTCCGGTCATTTCCAGATCGATCCAGATCAGATTGTCGTCGTTCGCTTGGCTCATGCGCCCTCCTGGCAGCGAAGTCTAGCAGCAGGCCCGGGGGGCCGGCCTCGTTTTTCGGCAACCCCGGGGGAGCCCTGTGCGATCATCCCGGCATGCAGACCTTCTTCTGGCATGACTACGAGACCTTCGGCGCCGATCCCTGGCGCGACCGTCCGGTGCAGTTCGCCGGCATCCGCACCAACCTCGAGCTGGAGATCGTGGACGAGCCGGTGATGTTCTTCGGCAAGCCGCCGCGCGAGATGCCCCCGCACCCCGAGGCCTGCCTGATCACCGGCATCACGCCCCAGCAGGCCGAGCGGGAGGGCGTGATCGAAGCGGAATTCGCGGCCCGCGTGCACGAGCAGCTGGCCCAGCCCGGCACCTGCGGGGTGGGCTACAACTCGCTGCGCTTCGACGACGAGGTCACGCGCCAGCTGCTCTACCGCAACATGTACGAGCCTTATGGGCGCGAGTGGGAGAACGGCAATTCGCGCTGGGACCTGATCGACCTGGTCCGCATGTGCCAGGCCCTGCGCCCCGAAGGCATCGTGTGGCCCACGCGCGAGGACGGCACGCCCAGCTTCAAGCTGGAGCATCTCGCCACCGCCAACCACCTGCAGCAGGAGCGCGCGCACGATGCCTTGTCGGACGTGCATGCCCTGATCGACCTGGCCCGGCTGATCCGCGTCCGCCAGCCGCGCCTGTGGGACTGGTACTTCGGCCTGCGCCGCAAGCAGCGTGTATTCGAGATGCTCGACGTGGCCGCGATGACGCCGGTCGTGCACGTGTCCTCGCGCTACCCGTCGAGCCGCCATTGCGTGGCGGTGGTGGCGCCGCTGGCGGCGCATCCGAGCCGGCCCGGCGAGGTCATCGTGTACGACCTTGCCAGCGACCCTTCCGAGTTGCTGGCGCTGGACGAAGAAGAGATCGCCGACCGCGTGTTCACCTCGCGCGCGGATCTGCCCGAGGGCGTGACGCGCATCCCGCTGCGCACCGTGCGGGCCAACCGTGCCCCGGCGCTGGCGCCGCTGTCCGTGCTCAAGGGCGTGGACCTCGGGCGGCTGCAGATCGACCTGGACCAGGCCCAGGCCCATCGCGACATGCTGGCGAGCGCCGACGGACTGGCGGCCAAGCTGCGCCGGGTGTTCCAGCGGGCGGCCGACCTGCCGCCGCCTGCCGATCCCGAGCTCGCGATCTACGGCGGCTTCCTGCCCGACGCAGACAAGCGCCTGCTGGCCGACGTGAGGGGCACGCCGCCGGCCGAACTGGGAACGCGTGCGTTTCCCTTCCGCGACCCGCGTTACCCCGAGCTGCTGTTCCGCTATCGCGCGCGCAACTGGCCCGACACCTTGAATGCCGACGAGCAGGCGCGCTGGCAGGCGTTCCGCCGCGACCGGCTGACGAGACCCTCGCCACTGACCAACCTCACCCTGGACGACTACTTCGCGCGCATCGCCGCCTTGCGCGCCGATCCGTTGCACCAGGGCAAGATTCCCCTGCTCGACCAGCTCCAGCTGTGGGGCGAGCAGCTCGCCGACGACCTTGCCACCCTTCCCGCCTGACGACCATGCCGACCGCCTACTTCACGCCCGCCACGTTCCGTTTCCTGCGCTCGCTCGCGAACAACAACAACCGGGAATGGTTCCAGGACCACAAGGACGCCTATGAGCGCGACGTGCGCGACCCGTTCCTCGCGCTGATCACCGACCTGCAGGCGCCGCTGAAGAAGATCAGCGCGCACTATCGCGCGGACCCGCGCAAGAGCGGTGGCTCGTTGTTCCGCATCTACCGTGACACGCGCTTCTCCAACGACAAGCAGCCTTACAAGCCTTGGCAGGGTGCACGCTTCTTCCACGAGCGGCGCAACGAGGTGCATGCGCCGTCGTTCTACATGCACATCCAGCCCGGCGACTGCTTTGCCGGTGGCGGCATGTGGCATCCGGAGAAGGACTCGCTGAAGCGCATCCGCGACTTTCTCGCCGACAATCCGGAAGCGTGGAAGCGCGCTACGCGCAGCAAGGTGTTCCGCGAGCACTTTGCGTTCTGGGGCGAGGCGCTGAGTCGCCCGCCGCGTGGTTTTGATCCGAACCACGAGCTGATCGACGACATCAAGCGCAAGGATTTTGCCTGTGGCGAGGCGTTTGACGAGAAGCTGGCGTGCTCGTCGGAGCTGCTGCCGTGGCTGATGGAGACGTACAAGCGCGTGGCGCCGATGATTGATTACCTATGTGCGTCGCAGGAGTTGGATTTTTAGGGACAGGCCGGAAGGCACACGCGTGAATCCTTCTCCCTTCGGGTCGCCGGAGGGAGAGGGGCTCATCGCAGGAACTGGATTTCTGAGGGCGTGCCGATAGCCCAAAGTGTTAGTCCTTCTCCCTCTGGGAGAAGGTGGCGGCAGCCGAATGAGGGTTCGGGCGGAGCCAATGGTGGAAGGCTGCGCAAGCCCGCACCCTCACCCCAACCCCTCTCTCCCACAGGGACTACCTTCGGGTCGCCGGAGGGAGAGGGGCTAAAGAGCCGGGCTAGACCGCTTCGTCGGCCAGCTTGAGGCCCGGCCGCTGCTTCGCCAGTTTGCGCAGCAGCACCGCGAAGTTCTGCAAATCCGCATGCCACGGTGAAGCTTCCCGCCAATACAGCGCGATCTCGCGCCCCGGCTGCTGCCCCTTGAGCTTGGCCAGCACCACGTTGGGCATCGAGGCCAGGCGATCGTGCGCCAGCGCAGGCACCAGGGCGTAACCGCCACGCAACTCGACCAGCGCCGCCAGGCTTTCCAGGCTCACGTCCTGCACGTGGCCGCCACCGAGGATGTCCTCGCAATGGCTCTCGGTCATCAGGGTGGCGTCGGCCGCTTCCAGTTGTTCCAGCCCGACGCTGCGCTTGCCGGCAAGCGCGTGGTCGGCACGGAACATCACTTCCCACGGCTCGAAGAACAACGGGCGCATCGCCACGCCGCTCACCGGCGTCACGCGTGGCGCCAGCACGGCATCGAGCTCGCCTTCGTTCAAGCGGCGCAGCAGGCCACGCGGCTTGCCTTCGGAAAGACTCAGGCGCGTGCCCGTGAAGTGCTGGGGAAACGGCGCAATGAGGTGCGGCAGCAGATATGGGCCCAGCGAGGCCGGCACGCCCAGGCGCAGCTCACCACCGAAGGCGACCTCGCCCGCACGAGCCACCTGCTGCAGGTGCTCGCCCGCGGCAAGCACGGCGTCGATCTGCTCAAGCAGCCGCTGGCCGCCGGCCGTGGGCACCACCCGGCGGCCGCCACGTTCGAACAAGGGGGCGCCCAATGCCTGCTCCACCTTCTGCACCTGGTGCGAAAGACCCGAAGGGCTGATGTGCATGGCCCGCGCGGCGCTGTTGAAGCTGCCATGGCGATGCACGGCCTGCACCAGCATCAGGTCGCGCAACGAGACTACCGAGAGATGGCTGGAGATCATGCGCTGCCTGCGGGCACTGGGACGGCGAAAGCATAAACGACCCGCCCCGTCCTGGCTTCCCTGTAGGAGCGCACCCAGTGCGCGAAAAGCCAACGAAGCGGTGACGCCGTAACGCCACGGTCGCCCACTGGGTGGGCTCCTACAAAAAACGCAGACCACAAAAGAAGAAGGGCGGCTTGCGCCGCCCTTCCCTGTCTTCCTCAACCACCGGCCAGCTTACGCCGTAACCGTGTCGGCCACGTCCTGGTAGTCGGCGATCTGGTTGAAGTTCATGTACTTGTAGATCTTCTCGCCATTGGCGTTGATCACGCCGATGTCCGCCATGTACTCCTCCTTGCTCGGGATCTTGCCCAGACGCGAGCAGATCGCGGCCAGCTCGGCCGAGCCCAGGTACACGTTGGAGTTCTTGCCCAGGCGGTTCGGGAAGTTGCGGGTGGAGGTGGAGAACACCGTGGCGCCCTCGCGCACCTGCGCCTGGTTGCCCATGCACAGCGAGCAACCCGGCATTTCCATGCGGGCGCCGGCGGTGCCGAGCACGCCGTAGTGGCCTTCCTCGGTCAGCTGTTCCTGGTCCATCTTGGTCGGCGGGGCCACCCACAGGCGGGTCGGGATGTCGCGCTTGCCTTCCAGCAGCTTCGAGGCCGCACGGAAGTGACCGATGTTGGTCATGCACGAACCGATGAACACTTCATCGATCTTGGCACCGGCCACGTCGCTGAGCGTCTTCACGTCGTCCGGATCGTTCGGGCAGGCCACGATGGGCTCGTGCACGTCGGCCAGGTCGATCTCGATGACGGCGGCGTATTCGGCGTCGGCATCGCCTTGCAGCAGCTGCGGGTTGGCGAGCCATGCTTCCATCGCCTTGATGCGGCGCTGCAGGCTGCGCGGATCCTTGTAGCCCTGGGCGATCATCACCTTGAGCAGCGTGATGTTGCTGTTGATGTATTCGATGATCGGGGCCTTGTCGAGGTGCACCGTGCAACCGGCGGCCGAGCGTTCGGCCGAGGCGTCGGACAGCTCGAACGCCTGCTCCACCTTGAGGTTCGGCAGACCTTCGATCTCGAGGATGCGGCCCGAGAAGATGTTCTTCTTGCCCTGCTTGGCGACCGTCAGCAGGCCCTGCTTGATGGCGTACAGCGGGATCGCGTTGACCAGGTCACGCAGGGTGACGCCCGGCTGCAGCTCGCCCTTGAAGCGCACCAGCACCGATTCGGGCATGTCCAGCGGCATCACGCCGGTGGCGGCCGCGAAGGCCACCAGGCCGGAGCCGGCCGGGAACGAGATGCCGATCGGGAAACGGGTGTGGCTGTCGCCGCCGGTGCCGACGGTGTCGGGCAGCAGCATGCGGTTGAGCCAGGAATGGATCACGCCATCGCCAGGACGCAGCGAGATGCCGCCACGGGTGCTGATGAATTCCGGCAGCGTGTGGTGGGTCTTCACGTCCACCGGCTTCGGGTAAGCGGCGGTGTGGCAGAACGACTGCATCACCAGGTCGGCCGAGAAGCCCAGGCAGGCCAGGTCCTTCAGCTCGTCGCGGGTCATCGGGCCGGTGGTGTCCTGCGAACCCACCGAGGTCATCTTCGGCTCGCAGTAGGTACCCGGGCGCACGCCCTGGCCTTCCGGCAGGCCGACGGCGCGGCCGACCATCTTCTGCGCCAGCGTGTAGCCCTTGCCGGTATCGGCCGGCTGCTGCGGCAGGCGGAACAGGGTGGACACCGGCAGGCCGAGCGCTTCGCGCGCCTTGGCGGTGAGGCCGCGGCCGATGATCAGCGGGATGCGGCCACCGGCGCGCACTTCGTCGAACAGCACCTCGGACTTCACCTGGAACTCGGCGATCACTTCGCCGTTCTTCAGTGCCTTGCCGTCATACGGACGCAGCTCGACGACGTCGCCCATCTCCATCTTGGAGACATCGAGTTCGATCGGCAGCGCGCCGGCATCTTCCATGGTGTTGTAGAAGATCGGGGCGATCTTGCTGCCCAGGCACACGCCGCCGAAGCGCTTGTTCGGAATGAAGGGGATGTCCTCGCCGGTGAACCACAGCACCGAGTTGGTGGCGGACTTGCGGCTGGAGCCGGTGCCGACCACGTCACCCACGTAGGCGACCAGGTGGCCCTGCTTGGTGAGGTCCTGGATCAGCTGGATCGGGCCGCGCTTGCCGTCTTCTTCCGGCTGGAATGGCGCGCCGTCGCGCTTGTTCTTCAGCATCGCCAGGGCGTGCAGCGGGATGTCCGGACGCGTGGTGGCATCGGGTGCCGGCGACAGGTCGTCGGTGTTGGTCTCGCCCGGCACCTTGAACACGGTGATGGTCAGGCTCTGCGGCACTTCCGGCTTGCTGGTGAACCATTCGGCGTCGGCCCAGCTCTGCAGCACGGCCTTGGCGTTCGCGTTGCCCTTGTCCGCCTTCTCCTTCACGTCATGGAAGGCGTCGAACATCAGCAGCGTGTGCTTCAGCGCATTGGCGGCGACGGTGCCGATCTGGGCGTCGTCGAGCAGCTCGATCAGCGGATGGATGTTGTAGCCGCCCAGCATGGTGCCCAGCAGTTCGGTGGCCTTCTCGCGCGAGATCAGCGCGCTCTTCTCGGAGCCGAACGCCACGGCCGCCAGGTACGAGGCCTTGACCTTGGCCGCATCGTCCACGCCAGCCGGCACGCGGTTGGTGATCAGGTCGACCAGGTACGCTTCCTCGCCCGCGGGCGGGTTCTTCAGCAGCTCGATCAGGTCGGCGGTCTGCTGGGCCGACAGCGGCAGCGGCGGGATACCCAGCGCGGCGCGCTCGGCAACGTGTTGGCGGTAGGCGTTAAGCATGTGATCTCGTCCGGTGAACAACATAAGGGGCAGCGAGCGGTGGCTTGCACCACCGCGGCGGAGGTCGCCCGAGGGAGGTTCCGCGTGGCCGCTACCGGCGCTCGGCAAGGTGTAAAACCCTGTCGCCACGCCGCTTTGGGGCGGCATGACAGCCCCTTATTTTGCCAGCCACGGCCCGGGCGCCGCAACGCAAGACAATGCTTCCGGCAGCGTTCGAAATCTTGCAATGGGAACATGGCGCAATCCCCGATCGGGTCTCTTGCACCACCCGGCATTTGGCCCAAACTGAATGACGGTACAGACCAGAAAGGATGCCCTCCCCAGTCCTTCGCGTCGTCGCCCGGCACAGGCCGGGATAACGAGCCAACGGCTTTGCAATTCCCCTCACGTTCCGTGCCTTAGGATTCCCAGGCTACGCCACGTGCGTTCGCCAGACTCAAGCAACAGGAGTTAGCCCATGCTGGATTCATTCGCCACCCGCGACACCCTCACCGTCAACGGCAGCCCGTACCAGATCGCCAGCCTCGCCAAGCTCGGCCAGCGCTTCGACCTCAAGACCCTCCCCTACTCGCTGAAGATCCTCCTGGAAAACCTGTTGCGCCACGAGGACGGCGTCAATGTCACCGCCAAGGAAATCGAGGCGGTCGCCAACTGGGACGCCAAGGCCGAGCCCGACACCGAGATCGCCTTCATGCCCGCCCGCGTGGTGCTGCAGGACTTCACCGGCGTGCCTTGCGTGGTCGACCTCGCCGCCATGCGCGACGCGGTGGTGAAGCTGGGCGGCGACGCCAAGCAGATCAATCCGCTGGCGCCGGCCGAACTGGTGATCGACCACTCCGTGCAGGTCGACGTCTACGGTTCGGAGGCCGCGCTGGAGAAGAACGTCGAGATCGAGTTCCATCGCAACCAGGAGCGCTACTCGTTCCTGCGCTGGGGCCAGAAGGCGTTCGACAACTTCAAGGTGGTGCCGCCGCGTACCGGCATCGTGCACCAGGTGAACCTGGAGCATCTCGCCCGCGTGGTGTTCACCGCGAACAAGGACGGCACGCCGTGGGCCTATCCGGACACCGTGTTCGGCACCGACTCGCACACCACCATGATCAACGGCATCGGCGTGCTGGGCTGGGGCGTGGGCGGCATCGAGGCCGAGGCCGCCATGCTGGGCCAGCCGTCCTCCATGCTGATTCCGCAGGTGGTGGGCTTCAAGCT
>JACXTT010008316.1_pt1 | contig 14403 bp, 12 predicted proteins | sample 9270951 | NCBI WGS metagenome assembly JACXTT01 (sample SAMN15532306, study PRJNA645909) | rock metagenome | isolation source: weathered quartz diorite | place: Puerto Rico | collected 2017-06-21 | reverse complement strand
TCCGCACGCGGGACAGCCCGGAAATCGCCATGGTGTGCACTAAACACCGAGCATATTGATTGGGCATCCCGCTCCCCTGCAAGGGGGAGTCTGAACTAGTAATCATGATCGCAGCTAGGGACCGAAGAGATGCATGGGTCGGACCGAGTTTCCCGACCTGAAAGGATTACGAGGCGAGCCTTAGTTGGATGGCCACTTCTTCAACTAGAGCGAAATGGCGCAAGCCGGTCAATGGCATGGGCCAGGAAGAATTGCTGTTGGAGGGCGACGGAACGAACCGGACACCGCTTGACTGGTCCCCGGACGGCAAGTCCTTGTTGTTTGGCGTCGGTGATATGTCTTCCACAGGCCAGATCTGGGTTCTTCCTTTAGTGGGAGATCGCACGCCCATGCCCGTGACGCAAAACGCGGTTGTGGCAGTCAGCGCCAGGTTTTCGCCGGACGGCCACTGGCTGGCCTATAGCTCGAACGAATCGGGCCGGCAGGAAGTGTACGTGATGCCATTTGGCGGCGGAATCGGGAAGTGGCAGATTTCCAGCACGGGAGGGGTCCAACCACTGTGGCGGCATGACGGAAAGGAACTATTCTTCTGGTCTACAGAAAACACCCTGATGTCGGTTCCCATCATGCTCAAGCCGGGAGGAGTGGAAGTGGGGGCAGCCCAGCAACTCTTTCGTGTTAACAGCCCTGTTGGAATTGTCGGAGTTGTCAGCCCTTACGACGTCACGGCCGACGGCCAACGCTTCACTTTGATCACCACACCGCAGCAGACGCCGAGACCAATCACTCTGGTGACCAACTGGACGGCGGAGTTAAAACACCAGTGACTTTGGCGTTCGGCACCAAACTCGGACCATATGAGAGAAGCTTCGAGGATTCGGTCCCCATCTGCGTCGCAGGCTGGCGAGGTCTAGGCGGAATCACGACGGACGACCCTATACCCACCGGGTGGTCCGCGGCCGCCCACCGGAGACCTCGACGTGAACCCCCACTACCTCAGAACCGCAGCCGCAGGGACAGCTGAGTCTGCCGTGGAGTCCCCGGGGGATTTGCACGTCCAAAGGTGGCATTTGCGTCCAGGGGTGGCTCAAAGAAACCGAGATCGCCGTCCACATTGACGAAGTTGGGATGGTTAAAGATGTTGAAGAAATCTGCTCGCAACTGCAACTTCATCCGTTCGGTAATGCTGAAATTGCGTCGAACATCAAAATCCAATTGCCAGAACGAGAACCCCCGGAGAGCGTTACGCGGAAGGTTGCCCTGTCGCGCTTGAAGCGGTACAGAAAACGCCGCGGGATTGATTCGCCTGCCTCCGGGCAGTGTGGGAGTCCTGGAGATACAAAGCTACGCCCGGGACCGAATCTGGCCTGGCTTGCAGGGCAGCTTCGGTGAACCCGCTGTCTCCACGAGACAACAATATGTTGACAGGCAGAGCGGTCTTGGCAGTGAAAATGGCATCTACGGACCAGTTATTCAGGATTGCACCAGTCACCGGCTTCCACTTCCAGGCTGGGATCTCGTAGGTGAGTGCCGCATTGAAAGCGTGACGCACGTCGAAATCCGAGGATCCATGGTCGACGCGTGGGTCGGGAAGATAGTCACCAGCTTGCTCGGTCGAGACGTCATCCGTCGAATGCGACCAGGTGTAGGATAGCAGCGCTGACAGGCCGCGCGACATCCGCCGCTGGACCCGAATCTGAAGAGCGTGGTAGTCCGACTTTGAGGCGTTGGTAGTCAGATTGATTTGGCTGTTATTGACGAACAGGGGATTGGGATCGAACAGGATGTTCTGCCGCAGAAGCCTGCGCCCCGCTTCGCCGACATAGGACGCGGAGATCACCTGGTTCGTACCAAGGCTTTGGTCCACAGTGAGGTTCCAGTGATAGCTGCGGGGCAGGGTGTGGTCGGGCCCGAAGACGTTGAGCCGTACGCTATGGTATGGTGGATCGAGGCTTGCGGGGGGAGGCGGCGCAGCGTCCTGCGGGCTCAAGGGATAGGGCACACTGCCAGGTATCGACTTGTTCCGGGTGTGGGGGAACGAGCTGGCAGCACCGGGGATGTTGCCAATACCGAGGTCATAGTAGATGCCGAAACCTCCTCGCACGACAGTTTCTCTGCCCGGACGCCGCCAGAGTTGATAGGCCAGGCCGAGGCGCGGCGCAAAGTTGGTGTAGGTGGTTTGGTAGAGCGGCGTGCCGGGTGGAGCGATTTGCAAACTGGCAAGGTCAGGAAACCCGGTTACGGTCAGAAGCTCCTTGCTGGCCTGCGCGTGGGGCGGCGGTTCGAACTCCCACCTCAGGCCATAGGTGATGGTTAACCTCCGGCTAATCTTCCAGTTATCTTGCCCGTATAGCGACAGGTTGTGAAATCCCAGAGTGACGGAATCAAAAGACTGGATGCTGGCGCCGTTGCGCGCGGACATGCCGCTCAATACACCCGCCACGCCATTGAAAAAGATAGCCTGCCGATAGTCGGCGGGACCGCGCAGAGGAGCCAAATAGCGGTAATCAGCGCCGAACCTTACCTCATGAGGCCCGTGAAGAATCGAGGTATTGCTCACTACATTCCCTTGCCGCTGCCGGTTGTCCACCACTCTCCCCACATTGAGAGGTGGCACTGGCAGACCACCATGCACAAAGATGAAAAGCAGGGATGTGCGGGGAGAAGCGAAAGGCGCCGGAAACAGAAGTGAATCGGGAGGCGGCACTGCGCCGCCGGAGCTATCGAGTCCGAAGGAACCGCCCGGTTGCGTCCGCGTGTAGTTCACACGAAAATCGCTAGCACCAGTGGACGAGCGCACAATCGTGGTGCCCAGGGTGAGCGAGCGGAAGTTCACCTCGTTTAAGTCGAATGCTCCTAGGCGCTGTAATCGGTCATTCGAAAATGCTTCGGAATAGCGGCCAAACACGGTCAACTTCCGGCTCACCGTATGGTCCACGCGGATGCTGATATTGTCAGAAGAATCCAGAAACGAGAAGGTTCCTGCGAGGGGCGCCAGCATGGTCGCTGGATCCTCAGGGCCGTTGGGCAGCGGGAATGCATTCAGGATCTGCTGGCTGACGCCCGTGGCCGCCTGACGCGCGCTTAGGGAGGGAACGTGTAATCGGACTGAAATCGGCCGCCGAACGCGCAGACCCTCGTAGGAGAAGAAGAAGAAGGTCCGGTTCTTCACGATCGGGCCGCCAAATACGCCGCCAAAGTCATTCTGCCGCCGGGCGGCGCGCGGCAGGCCGGCAGCATTGGTAAACCAATCGTTCGCGTCCAGCGCCTCGTTGCGGAAATAATCGAATAGAGATCCGTGATATTGGTTTGACCCTGACTGAGTCACGATCTCGAGCTGGCCGCCGGCCGCCCGGCCATAGGCCGCCGAGTAAGTCGATGTCTGCAGTTTGAACTCCTGCATATCGTCCATCGAGACCAGATTGTGGGTTTGGCCAAGAACGTTGAAGCCGGGAATGTCTCCGCCCTCGCTGCCGACATTGGCGCTAGTCCCATCTACGGTAAAGTAGTTGGCCGTGTCTCGTTGGCCATTCACACTGAATTGACCTCCACTACATCCCAGGTTGCATGACGTCGCTACCACTCCCGGCGCCAGAAAAATCAGCGTCTGAAAGGTTCTCCCGTTAAGGGGCAAATCTCGCACTAGTTGTGGATCAATCTCGGTGCTCACGGCCGGCGATTCGGTTTGCAGAGAAGAGGCGCCGCCGCTTACAGTAACTGTTTCCTTGACTACCGCAGGCACGAGCGAAAAATCCAATCGGGCTTCGTGGGCGGGATCCAGCTTCACGCCGGCGCGGCTCACGGCTTCGAATCCCTGCGCCTCGACGGTGATCGTATAGGTGCTCGGCAACAGGAAAGCGAAGCGGTAAATCCCCTGTTCACTGGAAGAGGTTTTTTGCCTCACTCCCGTGGACTCTTTCGAGATGCTGATAGTCGCCCCGGCGACCGCAGCCTGGGAAGAGTCTCTGACGGTGCCCGACAGGTTGGCCGTTTGGCTTGCCGCATTCAGACCAAGGGCAAGCAGCAGGTTGAAGGAAGTGAAACGAAGTACAGCCGTACCTCTCGAACTCATGAGCGCACCCGATTCCCTCGAAGCATTATTGCCACGCGTTCATCGAGGGTGGGTAGGGCCGGCTTGCAGTTCCTGGCTCGACGGAAGCGCGCTACACGCCCACTGGCGAAGCCCCTAAAGTCATCCCGTGCGCGCGATAGTGCTGCACATATCCCGGAGAAGTCAAGGGATAAATCACCAACGCGGAAAAAAGCGCGGCAGCTCGTTGCCAGCGAACTAACTTGTGCACGAAATGAAACAGAGTCAGGTATCACTACACTAAGGAGGGTTGTGTGGGTTGTGCGGCTAGCGGACACCGTCCAGCTTGAAAGCTCTTGCGGATTGACTTAACCTCGGAGTTTGTGCGGGGTGTTTCGTGCACCTTGGTCGATGTCGTGACACGCTAGTCCATTTAGGCCTACGGTGGGTTGGCACCGTTGTCGAAATCAGCGCCACGAGCACCTTCGTGTGTCTTGTGTTGCTTTCCACAGCGAGTGCAGAACTCGAGAATGTTCCGGCGCGTGCAGAACCGCAGGCGGGAGCCCGGACACTAGAGGTCGGCCGCGCCGTCGCCGGCCAACTGACCACTGGCCAGGAGCATATTTACCGCTTTTTGCTCTCCAGCGGACAGTTCCTTCGCTTCCGGGTTGCGGCGGAAAATCCAGGGTCGAGGCTTCGGGTTACTCTGTTCGACCCTGACAATCGCGAGATCGAGGAACTTTCCGGTCCGATGTGTCCGTTTTCGTTGTACTTGATGCCGGTCGATTCGGGCGCTTATCGGCTGCGAGTGCAGCTCTTGCGTAGCGATCCCTCGCAGGAAACTACCAAGTACATCTGGACGAACTGCATGAGGCGGGCGAGCGCGACAGGTTGCGGGTTTCGGCCGGTCGCGCACTGGTTGATGCCTATCGATTGAACGACTCGCCCGATTCCCGGCAGCAAGCCATCCAGAAGGCTAACGAAGCGATTTCTCTTTTTCGTGCCGCGGACGACCGCCGGGGAGAAGCAGAGGTGTTTCAGGTCTTATCTCGCCGATCGTTTATCGCGCGGGACTACCAGCCGGCAGTTGACTATCTGGAACAAGCGCGGAGTGTGTGGCATGAATTGGCAGAGGGTGACATGGAGGCCACAGCGCTCTACAGCATGGCAAACTATCTGGGCCGACTGGGTGAGTCGGAGAAGCGACTCGCGGCATTAAATGAAGCACTCCGTTTGCGCCAAACACTGGGCGACCGCTGGGGGGAAGGCTTGGTACTGGATAGCTTGGGCGATCTTTACGACACCATGGGTGAGCTCCAGGAAGCCCTGAATGCGAAGCAGCGAGTGCTCTTAATCTTTCGAGGAAACAAGGATCGCATAGATTATGAATATACCGCCCTGGGGGATATCGGACTCATCTATCAAGAACTCGGCGAGCCCCAGAAGGCCCTTGATTATTACCATCAAGCGCTGAATCTAGCACGGGCGCACCACAATCGCGGTCTGGAGATTCCTATGCTCTCGTTGCTTGCCGGTGCCTACGCAAGCAATGGAGACAGAAACAAAGCGCTCGACTACTACAACCAGGCGTTCGCATTGTCGCGCAACGACCGGGATGCCGAAATGTGGACACTGTCAAAATTGGGAGGCTTCTACCTCGAGCAGGGGGAGTACGACAAGGCATTGAAGTTATCCCAGCAGCTCCTGCCCTATTTTCACACGCACCATGCGCCGGTTTTCGAGGTGGCAGCGCTCCATGGGATGGGAGTTATCTACCACAGGCAAGGCAAGTTGTCGCAGGCTCTGGAAGCATTGAACCGGGCGCTGGCCGTCGTGCCCTTCAAGAATCACCTGCGGCAGATTCTTCGTGAAATCGGATCCGTCTACCAGGATTTGGGCGATAGTCAGAAGGCCCTGGAATACTACGACAAAGCTCTTGCAGAAAGCCGCACCGTGAAGGACTTGCAGGATGAAGCGTTGACCCTCTGCGATATGGCTCGTTCCGAGCGCGCGATGCGGCGCACTGCGGGCGCGCGTCGCCACGTCGAGGCGGGGCTGCAAATTCTCGAATCCTTGCGCGCGCGAGTCGCCGGACCGGAGGCACGTGCCAGCTATTTCGCCTCTGCGCAACGGAACTTCGAGTTCTATATCGATCTGCTGATGCAGATGCACGCTGAACACCCGGAAGAGAGGTTGGACGCTACGGCCCTCCAGGTGAGTGAGCGCGCCCGGGCCCGCAGCCTTCTGGACATGCTGGTAGAAGCCCATGCCGACATCCGCCAGGGAGTCGATCCCGATCTTCTAGAGCGCGAGAGATTGTTGCGGCAAAGGCTCCGTGCGCGCTCGGAATATCAGGTTCGTTTGCTAAGCGAGTCCCACACTCCCGAGGCAGAAGCCGCGATAGCCAGAGAATTGCAGGCCTTGACCGTCCAATACGAAGAAACTGAAGCCCAAATTCGCGCGACCAGCCCGCACTACGCGGCCTTGACCCAGCCCGAGCCTCTCGACTTGCGGCAAATTCAAAACTGGGTTCTGGATCCGGATACCCTGCTCTTGGAATATGCGTTGGGTGAAGAACGAAGCCATCTGTGGGCGGTCACAGATACTACCTTGGCCAGTTTCATTCTGCCCAGACGCGCTGAGATTGAGCGTGCGGCTCGGCGGTTTCATGAACTGCTAACGGCGCGAAATATCCATCCCAAGGGCGAGGATGGACTGAAGGCTGAAGCACGGATCGCGCATGCCAGGGCCCAGTACCCAGCGGCAGCCAGTCGCTTGAGCGAAATGATCCTTGGTCCAGCGGCGTCACTACTCGAGCACAAACGACTACTGATCGTAAGTGATGGGGCGCTTCAATACATTCCCTTTGCAGCACTGCCCATTCCCGGACGGCACGACGTCCCTAGGCGTCCACTCGTGGTCGAGTCTAAGATCTTGACGGTCCCGTCCGCATCCACGATAGCCGTGCTGCGCAACGCTTTGGCTGTCAGGAAGCCTGCTCCCAAGGCAGTGGCGGTCCTTGCTGATCCTGTCTTCGACCGTCGGGATCCACGAGTCTCAACGCGCCATCAGCAGATCGTCCCCACTGCTCGCGCGGCTGATCTTGCTTCACACAGTCGCCATCTTCCAACGGATCTAGAAAGGTCATGGGCCGAGGTCCGATCGGTCGAAGGTAGCGGCACGATCCCACGCTTGCCTTTTTCCCGGCGCGAGGCCGACGCGATCATGAGGCACGCGCCCTTTGGCAGCAGTTTTAAGGCAGTCGACTTTCGCGCCAGCCGGGCCACGGCCACGAGCCTCGAACTGGCTCAATATCGGATTGTCCACTTCGCGACTCATGGAGTTCTCGATAGCCGCACCCCGGCTTTGTCTGGCATTGTCTTCTCTCTGGTCGACCGACAAGGAAAGCCAGTGGATGGGTTCCTGCGGTTATGGGACATTTACAATCTGCATCTGCCGGTTGATCTGGCAGTGTTGAGCGCGTGCCAAACCGCGCTGGGCAAGGAAATCAGGGGCGAGGGGCTGGTCGGATTGACACGTGGATTTATGTACGCCGGCGCCACACGAGTAGTAGCCAGTCTGTGGCAGGTCGACGATGTTGCAACTGCCGAATTGATGTCACACTTCTATGAAGGGGTCCTGAAGAAGAACCTACCGCCAGCGGCGGCATTGCGGGCCGCCCAGGTTCAAATGTGGAAGCAGAAGAGATGGCAACAAGACCCCTACTTCTGGGGTGCATTTCAGATACAAGGGGAATGGAGGTAACCAAGCAAGTGCAATTGCCATTCTCATATGTTAGAGTCGGCCGAACGGTTGGTCTTGAATTCCTCAAACTCGGTGAAGCGGTGGAACCCCCGCCATTACCTCAGAACAGATGGACTCTGACACAGCATGCATTCGACCTGTTGCTGGCACATCTCGACTCCGACCGTCAACAAGCCGGATCAAAGTACGAAACCCTGCGGCGTAAGTTGGTGCAGTTCTTCCGGTGGCGAGGGTGCAATTTTGCCGAGGATCTGGCCGACGACACCATCAACCGAGTCGCCAGGAATCTTGAGGCGGGCGAGAACATTCGCCACTTTGCAGCTTATTGTGTCGGCATCGCGCGTCATGTCTTTCTTGAGAGTCTGCGCACGCACCGGCGGAAGGAGGCTGCGAATGCCGGGATGTACCTTACCCCAAGTCCATTGGAAGAAGATCCGAGACAGGAGTGTCTTGAGCGTTGTTTGCGGGGATTGTCCCCGGACAACCTTCAACTTATTGTGCAGTATTACCAGGACGGGGAAGGAGAGCGAATTGCGGCACGTCGGAACCTGTCTGCTCGGCTCGGCATTCCGCTGAATGCGCTAAGAATCCGCGCGCATCGAATTCGCGTCAGGCTGCAAGGTTGCGTCGAGGATTGCATGAGGCGGCAGAAGAAAGCGTGAAAGGAATCGCCCGTTCACTCACTCTGAATTGAGGAACCGAATACAGTCGTGAGCGCCGACCAGGAAAAACGGATGCAGCAATACTTGCTTGGCCAACTGCCAGAGGAGGAGGAGACCGAACTGGAACGCAGATACCTGGCTGACGACGCCCTATTTGAGGAGCTTCTTGCAATCGAAGACGACTTACGGGACGCCTACGTACGGGGAGAACTTTCGAGTCCCGATCGTGAAGCATTTCAGCGCCGACTCCTCGCTGCTCCCCAACAAAGCCAAGAGCAGGAATTTGCGCGCCTGCTCTGTCGCAAGGTCGAACCCAAAAATGCAGAGGTTGATCGAAAGGATCAACTCATGGCCAAGTGGAAATCGCCGTTCCGGACTGTCCAGGCATGGCCCCGAGCGGTTCTGGTTCCGGCCTTAACCTTCACGATTTTCATTCTGATGGCAGGAAGCTGGTGGTTGGGGCGCAGAAGCGTTCAACCGCAAGAGCCTGAGACCGCGTCCCGAACGTCGGGAGGAGTCTCGTCCACAGTGGGAGAGCCCCGAGGGGAAGCGGCCGTGATTACTTTGGTGCTCAACCGCGGCCTAATGCGGAGTCGTGAGAAAGAATCGAAGCCCGTGGTAATTCCTCCCGAGGCGAGCCGGGTGCGTTTGGAAGCCCCAATCGAGATCGACTACCCGCGTTACGAAGCCATGCTGCAGACAGTTGAGGGCACGCGTATCTGGAGCCAGGGTGATCTGACAGCTCAACTATCTTCCGGCGGGAAAAGGGTGGTCCTAGAACTGTCGAGCAGCTTGTTGCCGCCAGGCGACTACATTCTGACCTTGCGCGGGTTGCCAACCAAGGGATGGCCTGAAACCGTGGCCGAATACGCCTTCCGTATCGCAAGGAGCTAATCGAATCGGCAGCCCCTCCACTTCTGCGGTGGGAGCTCTTCCCGTCAGACCTAACCAAGACTGACTCTTGCTTCAGCAGAAATGTTTTGCCCATCGGTGTCACTCAACAGCGAGGGCAAACAAGCTACAGAAGGACTTGCGCGCCACCCGCGTCTAGGAAATGCGGGACGGCGTTGGGCATGAGTCAGAGCGTCGCAGACTGTTTCGTCTAACGTCGAGCGTGGTCGCCGTCCGTGGGAAGTAGCACCGAGCATGAGCCCCCAAGGAGGTCATATGGCAAGGCAAGTCCAGATCTGGTTCTCAGTCCTGTGTCTGTCTGTTTTGATGGCGGTGAGCAACGGGCATGCGCAGTCGGCAAGCGGCACCCTCACCGCTCGCATTCCATTCGAGTTTTCCGCCGGAGATCAACGTTTTCCAGCAGGTGAATATAAGGTAAAGGCGCTTCTGCAGCACACGCTGTGGGTCAGCAACCAGAACCGCCGAGCCGCAACGAATATTTCGACTAATTCGCTCGAATCAGCAGAAGTACCAGCGAGCGCAAAGCTCGTCTTCCATGGCTACAATGGCCGGTACTACCTTGCGCAGGTATGGATGCCCGGCGACAACGTCGGACACGAAGTGATCAAATCTTCCGGCGAAAAGGAACTGGCAAAGCAAACGCCAGATCAGCAAGTTGCGTTGGTCGTTCTGCACTGAGCCTCGAGCGTCGGAGAAAATCCTTCTCTCGTGCTCTCTCCTCACTCCTTGGCGATCACCTGATCAGGACTCGAGTAGCACTCTAATCCTGATCAGGTGCGTCACAGGGTGAGCCCCCATCCGTTTTCCAAGCCCTTTGAATCGCGGAAATATTTTAGCCCTTGGGGTCACTCATCAGTGATGTTGGGAATAGCTGACCATGGAGACCAAAAAGGAGGGCTAAGACTCATGAACTCGCTGACTTCGGCGGCTGTGCTGATCATTTTTGCCAACTCTCTGACTTTCGCACAACTGACCATCGACAACCCCAAACATTTGGATGTGCCCGAGGAAAAAGGTCGGGTCCTCCTGAGGTTGGCCTGGCAAGCGGTAGCCAAGGAGTTTCATTCAAGTGAACAGTCGATGAGAGAGTTCGATTTCCGACTAGTTTTAGGCGAAAAGGATGAACGTTACGGGCTTGATGAGCCAACGGGCGTTCCCACGCTATACCTCCAACAGTGGAACGAAACAAAGTTCACAGCCGCTGCCATCAGACTCGCTGTGCAAAAGAGCATCGATCGAAAACGTGAGCAGCAAATGATCTCCGACATTCTGCAGCGTTCTGAACAGATTGTGTCGATACCAGCCAGCAAACTTCGCGTTGTGGATGTGTTTCCCAATTCCCCGGCCGGTCATGCAGTGCAAGGCTGCCTGAGCGAAATCCGGGATGCGGCCCGAAGGGAAATCCGGTGCGGCCCGCCAGCGCTAGTACGCTGATGCCGTCCGCAATGGGTTCAATACCCATGTAGGCTCTTGGACTCATTACAACAAGAACTTTGAGGAGGCTAAAAAAAATCATGAATACCAATAACCTGAGCATCACCTCTGTTGTGACACTCTTGTTTTGTCTCACTCCCCGCGCCTTCGCGGGCAAACCCGTAAATGTCTCCGAAGTACCTGTGATCACCACGGTTCGTGGAAGCGGCGTTCTCCCAGATCCGGCGATTCCCAACGATCGGCTGCAAAGCGACCAACTTGGGGACTATTTCCACGGTGTTGACCAGGTTACCTCTCATCTTCAGGGTGGCCAGTTCGGTACCGGAGCTGGCGACTGGGAGATGTACACAGGCGATTCCGCAGTCCGCAAGTTGACTGTCGACCTACGCGAGCCCTATGACTCTAGCGCTACTCCGCCGTTCGCCTACTCGACTCTCCCGGTGCGAATCATCGTCAAGTGCCACGTCGTGAGCCCGGCCAGCATCGGTGGCATGCGAGGTCTAAACAGCACCCTCCTTTGCCTCATGAACGTCAGGTTCTACATCGGTCGAGATAGCTACGTACTGAGCATGAACCGCGCAGAATTTCCAGATACGAACGACGCGCTCGTCACGTGCACTGAGGTCAGCGGCGATCCTGCGGATCCGAATGCTCCTTGCACCGGCTGGACCGTGGATCCCAGTGTGACCGACTCTACAGGCCCTCGCAATGTGGGGCGCCTGCTGTTCCCTGGAAAAGGCGGAAGAATCGAGGATCGGGGTCGCTTTTACATGAGGTTCCACATCTCCTTCCGCAAGTGAGACGAGTTCTGGGGTTCTTATTAAGTCAGGTGTGGCGGGGCTGGGAGAGGAATTCCAAGTAATCCTTGCGGTATGCGTCTTTGCCTTTGAACTGAAGTGGCGCCACGATATCGTGTGTTTTTTTCCGCTTTCATGAGATAATTCCCGCCTCCTCCTTATCCTCTCCCCCAGGTAATTTCGGCCTAGTGACTGTGACGGGGTGTCTAATGAAGTTGACACTGATTACGGGATTGACTGCTCTCCTGCTCACTTGCCCGGTACAGGCGGGGCGAAGAAACGTACCAAAATTAGCGGAAACAGTCGATCTGCCTGCGACCTTCAATCTTGATTTTTCCCTAGCCTCAACGATGCGCTCTCAGATGGGAGCTAGCCGCGACACAGCAGCAAACGATAGCGCAAGTCAGGTTGGCCTAGAGGTGTTCAGCACTTTGGTCAAGTCGGAAATGGTTTCGGCGCTTGGACTTCCATATCGTTGGACCTTTTCGATAGTTCGGTCGGAGGCCGTGAATGCAACATCACTGTCCGATGGCGAGGTGGGAGCCTACAGGGGCCTCGCAAATCTAGTCGGCACCGACCGAGGTCTCTGGGCGGCAGTGCTGTCCCATGAGGTTGCGCACGTGGAGAGGCGCCACGCCGTGAGAAAGGCCCTTTACCATCTGTACGTTCAGCAGCAGATTGAATACTACAGAATACGGCAGGCGTACGGGGACAACACTGCGGTGTGGGCCATCTTGGCCTTAAGAACGGCGGGTACTATTGCTGAGAAGAAGTTGAGCCGGGATCTGGAACACGACGCAGACGCCCAAGGTATGTTACTGATGGCTCGTGCGGGCTATCATCCCGACTATGTTTTTGCAATGCATCACCTGATGCGCTTGGCGACTGGCGAGCAGTCGAAGTTCGGCGCTTTCTTCTCGGATCATCCTCGCTGGGAGACACGGGATCAGAGAAGCGATCGCGCCTATATGGATGCGCTGACGGAATACAATCGCCTTTGGCCAGATCCAGCGTCGTCTCCCGGTGGCCCAGCGCCCACAGTAGCTTTTTTGGGGAAGTTCAAGACGGCCGAGAGTGAACAGCGGTCTAGTGGCGATATACTGGTGCCCGTTTCCTGCCGAAATGCAATCGAGCCCATCACTGTGGTTGTGCGCTTGACCGATAAAGAAGGGAGGTCACTTGTTGGACCTGAGACCTCAGAGATCCGACGGCGGATTGTGTGCATGGACAAAGACGATGCCGCGCCGACTGCCATTCACATATCATCCGCGATTGCCGGGACCCGAGAACGACTGGTGAAGGCCCGTGTCGATTTCCTCGCAGCGAATGGGTCGTTGCTGGAAAGATCTCCTGAGATCAACGTCCACCTTCCAAAGACCGGCAAGGCAGGAGTGATGTCGGCGAAGGTCGAGATTGAGCCTGCACCGACCGGGGAAGTGGTCTCACAGGATTGGACACCAAGGAGTTCTACCGTCACACCAGTAGGGTCTGCCCCATCTAACGCTATGCCTGCTCGAAGCACAACGCCAGATCATTCTCCGTCATTGCCAACTACCACCCTGGCTCCTGTGTCCAATCAGGGGTCCGCTGGGACGATTGCAGCATTGGATATGACTGTTGAAACAGACCTGCGCGGTGGGGCAAAGATCGTCAGTATGCTGCCCGGCGGTGCTGCTGAACTGATTTACCTAAAAGTTGGAGACGTAATCACAGCGGTCAATGGCCACTCAGTTAGAACTGCCGCGGACCTTTCTGTTGCGATGGCAAACAGAACACCGGGGTCTTCCATCAAGCTGAGGTATCTGTATCGATCGGCTCTGGGCGATTTTCAGAAAGAAACAACCGTACTCCTACCGAATGAGCATAGGTGAGGGAGATGAGAATGATGACGCAATGGCACCAAGTCCGTTCCTTCAAACAGGTAGTGATCACCGCTCCATTTCTCTTTCCGTCACACCAGGTTGAACCGCCATTGAACCTAACCCCACTTCATTGCTGCATCTGCGACGCCTCAAAGTAAGCTAAGCGTCTTAGAGGTGACGCCCCACTCATGGCGGTTTCAGAATGAACCCATGCAGCAAGCTGTCTGGCGTCACCGCCGAGCCCACCACCTGTCCAGCATCGTTGATCCCCGTGGCCGCATTCACTTGCCATCCCGGTGCATCTGCCCGGTCAATCAGTTTCACAATGCCCGAGCCAGGGGCCCGCGCGACCGCCTCACCGTGCCCGAGCGCGCGAGGCAAGGGCACCGACAGGAGACTGTGGAGGGAAACGCCAGCCAACCCAACAGAGTAACTCGGGCTGCCCCCCTGCGAGACATTGGTGCCGACCACCAACCCATCTTTGGTGATCCCCGTCGCCGCGCTCGTATCGCTGCTGCCGAGCGTACCGAGGTCGGTCATCTTGCCTCCGGAATAGAGAAAGGCGTGCGCCGGTCCTCCGGGAGCGAGGGGCAAGTACCCCACCACCTGCGATGCTGGAACGCTGGAAACATAAGGGACCAAAACGATCTAATCCCTCACATGCCAAGACCTTCGGAGGTGGGCGATCAGCGAGCCTGCTTTGACCGAACCAGAACAATCGGTGATCGTTGCGGCTGAACTCCAGGATCTTTAGCCGGCAGATTCCATTCCGGGCCTTCTCTGTCGAGACTGCTTCCAGACTAACCACATGCTCGCGATTGCGATGCCACCAAAGGTCAGAGGTCCTCCGGGCCAGGCGTGCGTCTTGAAGATGGTTATTCCAAAGCTCGAAATACCGAGCAACGCGACCGGCGCCCACGAGTGGCCAGCACGCTTCAGGA
>JACXTT010008315.1_pt1 | contig 14404 bp, 11 predicted proteins | sample 9270951 | NCBI WGS metagenome assembly JACXTT01 (sample SAMN15532306, study PRJNA645909) | rock metagenome | isolation source: weathered quartz diorite | place: Puerto Rico | collected 2017-06-21 | reverse complement strand
TGGCCACAAAGCCTCCCATTCTTTTTTTAGAATCCGCAGCCCGAATTCCGCTGCAATATATGCGGCGTATTCTTGCCATGAGTCCGACTTCTCCGCCGCAAAGTCGCAGACTGCCTTGAATGACACAAATCGCGGTTTTGGATCTGGCGCTTCGTGGCAAGCCCGATAAACGCCATACGTCTCCATTTCGACTCCTATCAATTTTCGCCAGTTACGTTGAATCTCTAAGACCCGCTGGGCGTCGTCGATAACTTGGTCCGCAGCTCCAAGCGGCCCGACGTGGAGACGATTAGCAGTAGAAGGCAAGCGTCCAGTCCAACCCTTTCGAATTTCCTCGAAAAGGGTATTTGTCCCTAGGTACTTGCGAAGCACACTGCGTAGCCGCGCATTCAGTCCTATTGGATAGGGATCAGGCAAAAAGTCGCGAATTCCATTCGCTCTTACCACTTTGCCAGAGTTGTAATCAACGCTGGGATCGGCAACGAGAACGTCGCCAAACTGTTTGCCGCCGTCTTTAGTTCCGGCCGCGATGCCGATCATTAAAACGATCTTTGGCCGAAATTGAACGATCAACTGTGTCGTCACGATTGCAGCCGCTGTCAGACCCATGGAACTGGAGGTTGTTCCCACAACTTTCAGTGTTTTACCGGAATCTGTCACCATTTCGGTTTCACGGTACACATGCGTGTAACGTGCGCTACCGATCTCTCTCCAATTTGAAGCTCCACCAAGAACCTTAGTAACTGCGGTAAACTCGGGTTGTTCAAGTGCGCAAATAATGCCGATATCGATACCAAATCCTTCAGACTCTCCTGCTACAACTAACGGCAACCCGCTGAGTTCACGAAGCCGCGCGACACCAGCGTCCGTCATCGACCACCACAGTCGACGGTCCTTAGCGGCCACACGCACGTAAGCAGAATATTGGCGCAGTCTGGCGGGCAGGTTTGTAGGCACTTTATTCCCGAAGTGCAGCTTAAGGAGTTCGCCGACTTGCGACACCGTGACGGGCTTGACTGTGGCTCCAAGTGCGAAGAGAGCAGCGAGTACCTTGTACTGGCTGGTTCGGTGCTTAGGTTTCACCGCATTGATGATCGACGAAAAATCAGTCATACCGGTGATCGAATCTATCGCAGCGGCCAACTTATCGAGCCACGATCGACTTTTGATTGCGTCGAAAAGGATTCGCGATGCCCCAATATATGAACGGCAATGGACAAGTCTGGACCCTTACTGAAGTCTCGCCAGTCTGACCCATTTATCACAGGGCGCTCGGCTGTGGCATTATTCGGCCACATGAACCTATCGCGCATCCACATTCAAAATTTTCGAAACTTCAAAGAGTTGGATATCGAATTGGGTCAACACGCCGTGATAGTTGGAGAGAACAAGATCGGCAAATCAAATCTTCTGCAATCTCTACGGCTCGTTCTTGACCCGTCTCTCCCCGATTCAGCGAGATACTTGCGGGAGGAGGATTTTTGGGATGGTCTTGACAGACCGCTATCCAAAGACGACCGGATCATAGTAAGCGTAGAATTCAGCGGATTTCAGGGCGAGGAGATGCAAGTTGCGGATTTGGCTGATTACCTCGTCGAGCCTGAACCCATGGTTGCACGACTGACGTACGTATTTCAGCCTCGCCCAACATTAACCGACCCGCCGAGTAAACAATCAGATTACGAATTTTTTGTCTTCGGGGGAGATGATCCTGAGAATCGTGTCTACCATGACACCCGCCGGAGATTGCCTCTCGATTTGCTGCCTGCCCTTAGAGACGCCGAAGGCGATTTGGCAAACTGGCGACACTCTCCATTGCGGCCACTTATGGAGAAGGTGGCTTCCGTGATTGATCGTGCGGAATTGGAAAATATCGTGGCAGATATATCCAATGCTACTGACGCTGTTATCGCGATCGAAGAGGTAAAGGCACTCGTCCAAAAAATCGAAACGCGAATGACGGAGATCGCAGGACCCCTTCACGCCCTTGAGACATCCTTGGGTTTTTCGCCCACTGATCCAGATCGTCTTCTCAGAACACTTCGTCTGTTCATTGACAGCGGTCGCCGCAGTATCACTGACGCGAGTCTTGGATCGGCCAATCTTCTCTATCTAACTCTCAAATCTCTAGAACTGGATCAGCTCGTGAATGAGGGAATGCGAGCACACACGTTCCTCGGAATCGAGGAGCCCGAAGCGCACCTACATCCGCACCTACAGCGACTTGTTTATCGGGATTTTCTAAAGCCACGGGAGCATCAACAAACCGAAAAGGAAAACAAGCAAGAGATTGCTTCTACAGTGACCGTCCTGCTGACAACGCATTCGCCGCATATTGTCAGCGTTTCGCCGTTGAGATCACTCGTCCTTCTCAAAAAAACACCTGATGGCAAGAGCACGATCGCCGCAACAACGGCTCACCTCGATCTGGCAGCACCTGACGTTGCCGATCTGGAGCGATACTTGGATGTGACCCGTGGGGAAATGCTCTTTGCGAAGGCTATCCTGTTCGTTGAGGGTGAAGCAGAACTGTTTCTCGTTCCGAGTTTGGCTAGCAGGATGGGCATCGATTTGGACAAACTTGGCATAACCGTTTGTTCAGTTGGAGGCACAAACTTCCTGCCCTTCGTCAAACTAAGCGGGCCGCAAGCCCTCAACATTCCTTTTGCTGTTATAACGGATGGCGATCCGAAACCTGACGGCATACCACCTAGCCTTGGAGAAGAAAGACTGATCGCGCTTCTGCGAAAGTTGGTAGGGCCTACAAAGCTGGAGGGACTGAACACCACATCACTTTTGAAATTGGCAAACGATAACGGTCTATTCGTGGGGGACCATACACTTGAGGTGGACTTGTTTCGTTCCGGTAGGCCCGTGGGAACATGCACTGCGATTGAACAATTGACAAACAACGGAGCTGCTAAGGCTCGTGCCGTCGGATGGAGAGGGAAAACGACAACCCTCGATCCGAAGAGATTCTTAGCCGACATCGAAGAAATCGGCAAGGGAAGATACGCTCAGCGACTCTCGACGATCATTACTGCGAATACGAAGAGCAACGTATGCCCCAAATATATTTCATCCGCGATCAAATATGTTGCTGACCGATGCAAATAGGCTCATTCCTGGATATCTGAAGGCGGCTGAAGAATTACGTGACAATCCGGATCAGTGGCAGGCTTACAACTCGAAAGAGAACTGCGTTGTACTAGCAGGCCCCGGCAGCGGCAAAACGAAGACACTTACGATCAAGATGGCACGCATCATTGCGGTAGACATAACAATGCCACAGGGCGTTGCTTGTATTACCTACAGTACAGAGTGTGCTCGAGAGCTGCAACGTCGCCTTGAACGTCTGGGCGTGCGTCGGTCTAGAAACATTTTTGTGGGGACGCTACACGGTTTCTGTTTGCAACACATCGTTCGGCCATATGGAAAGCTTGCAGGTATTCCTCTACCTTCGACATTGACAGTCGCGTCGGCTTCGGATCGCCGCAGGGCTTTGGAGTTTGCGGTTGCCAAAGTGATCAGCGCGAATGAAGACCCAAGCTGGTGGGAAACCAGACTCCAAAAATACCGCCGTACTCATTTGGATCGTGACGCCGTGGATTGGACCGAAGATACGGACTTAGCGAGTCTCATTGAGCACTACGAGAAGTTTCTGCTACAGAAAGACCGCATCGATTTCGACGACATGGTGCTCATCGGCCTGCGGCTTGTTGAACAGTTCACCTGGGTACGCAAGGCTATTAAGGCTCGGTTTCCTGTTGTTATTGTCGACGAGTATCAAGACCTCGGTTTGCCACTGCATAGAATCGTAACGACCTTGTGTCTCAAGGCAGGGGTTCGCCTTATCGCTGTCGGCGATCCTGACCAATCTATCTATGGATTCACGGGCGCGCAGCCCGAACTTATAAAGGAACTGCTTGACCTGCCCCATGTCGAACCCGTGCGTCTTCAATTTAATTATCGAAGCGGCAAAACCATCGTCGATGCATCAGAGATTGCTTTGGGAGAGGAACGTGGCTATAGGCCGAAAGGAAAAACCAAAGGGACAATAGATTTCTATGAATTTGGTGAGGGGCCCGAAGCAGAGGCGCGGGGAATCTGCGACGACATCATTCCCGAGGCGCTAAAACGAAAACGAGGCCGGAAACTAGGGGATATTGCTGTTCTGTATCTTACCAAGCACGACGGCGACATAATTGGCGCGGCAGCCGAGAGAGCAGGATATCAATATGTGCGAATCGACCAGGGCGCCGCTTATCCCAGAACTCCGTTGATACGATGGCTAGAGGAGTGCGCTGAATGGTGCGCGAACGGATGGAAAGTGGCAGATCCAAAACTCGCTGACCTAACAAAAGCGTGGCAATCGTTCAATCCTTCTGTAAGGTCAGACAGTACTGTTCAAGATCTTCGGCTCGATCTTGTCCGATTTCTTCTTTCTAACAGGACGCCAGATCGCCCACTCTCAGCCTGGTTAACGGGTTTCAAAAATTCCATTCTCGACAATAGAATCGATCTCGAACCGACGCTTAACGACGAAAAGGAACCACTGCAAAGACTAACAACAGCAGCTGATGCCGGCGGTAAATTGGCCCAGTTCACTGTAAACGCCTTTGCGGGCCAGGGTGGAACACCGGACCACCTTAATTTGATTACATTGCATAGCGCCAAAGGTCTTGAGTTCGAAGTTGTCATCATGATGGGAATGGATCAAGGACGAATTCCGCCGTTTTGGGCAAAGTCGGCTGAAGCGAAAACAGAGTCACGGCGACTGTTTTACGTAGGCTTGACCCGAGCGAAAGACGAAGTCCACATGACTTATGTCGGTTGGAGCCAAAACAAATATGGGACCAGATTCTTGAACGGCCCGTCGGAGTTTCTCCTCGAAGTTCAACAAAAACTAGAATCATAGCCGATCGCTCACATGCACGATTTCTTCAACACGGCATGCCCGGCGACAAATGCGACCAAACTCCAACGGCTATGGATCTCATCATTTGACGGGATTGGTTGAAGCGAATTCCTTGCGACAACGAGTCACAAACTTTTCAAATCCATAATCACCGCCGAACAATAAACCGTCGGGATCGATCAGTTGCTGTAGCTCATACGCTGGAATCTTTAGATCGAACGCAAATATAACGTACAGTGAAAATCGAACGAGTTTCTTTCCTTTTAAATCGAACTTGAACTTTGCAGCGTCGGCCAATTTATTAAAGAAGGAATCGTCATTCTTTACGGCTGCCTCTCGAATTACCGACTTTAAGCACGAATCCGAGAGGAATAACGGATCTACCTTTACTAGTTTTATTGCGCTTTCGGCATCGCCTGATTTTGCCCGCTGAATTAAATCTTGAATATTTGCTTTGTGAAGAATTGCGCATTTCGCGATGGCCTGCGTCGCCTTTATCTTTGTTGGCGCTGGAATAATGTCGAAACCGCACGAAATACCAAACCGATTTGCGAACATCTCCACGATGAGATTGAGCGGACTTAAATCACCGTTCTGCACTTTCGAAATCATTTCGGCCGAGATCGCTTCCTTAATTTCCGGAAGCATTTCCGCGAATTTGTCTTCGTAGTCACGGAAACATTCGAGAATATCCAACGCGGTTTCGAATTGTTCACCTGCCGTTGAGATCGGATTCGAGGTTGTGGACGATGCCGATGTACCATCGGGCGTGAAATTGCCTGACGATTCTCGACTACGACTCTCGAAAAATTCAGTGATCCAGTCTGATAAATCGCCGTCTGGGAGTAGCGTCACGGGATGTAGGAGGAGTGTGAGAATCCCATCCATCAATCCGCGACACCCAGATTCTTTTTGACGCCTGGAAAATTCCTTCCAACCCGATCCACTCGTAATAAATCGTCCAAAATCGATTGTTGAATGTAGGAAAAATAAGAGGGGCCTCTCGTCACGATGGCCATAAGCGGCTACTCTCTGTCGTGGAGAACACTTGCGCTGCCGTAGAAAACCTAACGTGGTCCTGGTTGCCGGCGGTCTCCTTCGCGGATGGTGACGTACTGTCCCGTTTTCATGCCCTCCAGCGTTTCAGTCTTGCCGTTGGGCCATCGAATGCGGATCCGGTCTACGCGTTGGGCTGAGCCGACCCCGAAGTGAACGCGCATATCATTGTGTGAAAGGTAGCTGCCTCCACTGCGCACCTCGCCAATCTGCGTCCGTCCCCCGGCTTCGATCTCGACGCGGGCGCCGATCGCATCGCGATTGCTGGAGGTGCCGATCAGCCGAAAGCCGATCCACGCTTTGCGATTGCCGCCGTCATTCCGGTAGAGACTCGGCCTGGAATTAGAATTGACCACAAGGACATCGATATCCCCGTCGTTGTCGTAATCCCCAAATGCCGCACCGCGTGCGGGTCGAGGCGTGAAGAGATCTCCGGCGACGCGGCCGGAGATCTCGGCAAAGCGCCCATTGCCAAGGTTGCGGTAGAGTTCCTTGCGCTGCAGGTATCGGCTGATCCCTTTCAGTTGATCCGCATCCGGATACACATGCCCATTCGCCACAAACAGATCGAGCCAGCCGTCATTGTCGAAGTCCGCGAAGCCTGTTCCCCAACCAACGTGAGGGCGGGAGGCGCTCGCGGCGCCCGACTCTGCAGTCACATCTGAAAAGGTCATTTTCCCCAGGTTTTGATAGAGCGTGTTGGTGTCTTCGGCGAAGTTGGTCACATAGATGTCAAAAAGACCGTTGCCGTCATAGTCGCCCACGGCCACGCCCATGCCGGCCTGCGGCTGGCCGAACAAGTTGAGCGATGTCCCTGAAATCAATCCCACCTCTTCAAAAGTGCCGTCGTGCCTGTTCTTGAAGAGCAGATTGGGGACCGAGTCATTGGCCACATAGATATCCGGCCAGCCATCATTATCGAGATCGCTGAACACGACGCCGAATCCGTAATAGTTCGGCTCCTTGACGCCCGCCTTAAGCGTGACGTCTGTGAATGTGCCATCGCCATTGTTGTGGTACAGGACATCGGCTTCCCCAGCCAGCCCTTTGGGTCCGCAGAAAACCTTGAGCGTCCCCCTATAGACACAGTCGCGCGCACGGGTGTTCCCGTCAAAGGCCACGTAGTTCGCGACGTACAGATCCACATAGCCGTCGCGGTCGTAGTCTCCGAATGCGCAGCCAGTGCCCCAGTGGGGGTCCGCCACGCCGGCTGCGGCCGCACGTTCTTCGAACGTGCCGTCGCCTTTGTTGTGAAACAGGAGATTGGGACCATACGCCGTGACGTAAAAATCTTCATGGCCGTCGTTGTCGTAGTCTGCGACGCAAACGCCAAATGCCCAGCCGTTCTTGCGAAGGCCGGCCTCCGCCGTGCGGTCGTGGAAGGAGCCGCCAACGTTCTCGTAGAGCGCGACGACGGGATCTCCGCCGTCTTTGTAATGCTTGAGCGTGGATCCGTTCGTCACAAGCACGTCCATGTCGCCGTCGTTGTCGTAGTCGAAGAATGCGGCGCCGTTGCCATTGGCTTCAATGATGTAATCGTTTGCACCCTCGCCGCTGACATTCATGAGAGTCAGGCCGGCTTCCCGCGCCACATCCTTAAAACCGGGGAAGCCTTCGAAAGGGGCCTGCGACGCCGCCACGATGGCGCCGAGCATCATCAACAGGAGAAATCGTAGAACGTGTGGTGTCACTTGCGTACAAACACGATGAATTCCGCTTCCCTCGTGTCCAGATAAATCTGGCGATGGCGGCGGCTTGCCTCCGCGTCACCCAGGATTTCGTACTCGTCAGCGAGGTGCTTGTGAATCAAGAAACGTCCGGCGTTCGTGCGCTTAAGCATGGATTCAAGAGTTTCAACGGCCACCCGGTGTTGGCCCACGCGGCTCAGGACCATCGCCAGGTTCATGTACAGCCGGCTCGAATCCGGATAGGACGCGATGCCTTGGATCAGTTTTTGGATCGCTCCATCCCCATCGCCTTCGCGAAGCGCGCGTATCGCCGCGAGGCTGATTGCGTCGATTGCGACGTAGCGCCGCTCAACTTCCTGGATACCCGACTCGATTCTCATGAACTCTCGTAGACGCGCTTGTCCTTCTTCGCGTCGACCCATCCGAATCAGGGCCGTTCCCAGCAGATAAAGGGCCCGCGAATTGGAAGGGTCCAGCTTGACGGCGCGCTCGGCGGCGGCAGCCGCCTGTTTCCACTGACCGCGAGCGAGATAGGTTCCCGACAGGCTGAGATGAGCCTCTTTGTTGTCCGGCATCTCCTGGACGACGCGCTCGAATTCGGCCTGTGCTTGTTCCAGACGGTTGCCGGCAAAGTAGGCCTTGCCGAGCTGGATCCGCCCCTCGGACCCCTCTGGGGCGATTTCCACAGCCTGCCGGTAGGCGTGGAGCGACTGATCGAAATGGGCCAACTCCGACTGGATGCTCCCGATCCGCTGAAGAATGAGTGCTCGCTGCTGTCCGTCCGTTGCAGAATCCATCCCCGAAGGCCGTGGAAGCCGGTTGGCCTCTTCAAGGATGCCCAATGCCTCCAGGGACCGCCCTGTTCCCGACAGCACTTCGGCCAGATAGACTCGAAGAAGGCGCGACTCGGGAAACCTAACCAGGCCGGTTCGCAGGACGATCTCGCTTTCCGCCCTCAACCCCACTCCGAGCAGAACTTCCTTTATCTGCTCATAGGACTGTTCGCTTAGCGGCGCCAGCGGCAGCAGTTCGCGGATCTCGGCCACAGTCTGATCGAACTCCCGGTCCCGGAACTCTGAAAGGCTAGTGATCGTCACAAACCGGTCGAGCAATTCGGGCATCAGCGATTGCCGAGCAGCCTGAGCTTCTTGAGGCGATCCCAGGACCATATGTGGGGAAGCCAGAGCAATGGCGCATAGCATCAGGGCTTCGCATGCGAAATGCCGGTACATGACAGGATCACAGGTGCTGGGATTTTAACAGAGTTCTGAGTTCTGACTGAGCAACCAGTTTAAACGGGATGTGTGTAGGGAATGAAAGAGTCCAACCGTCAAAGGCGGATCACGACGAAACCCTCCACCTCGGCGGCCCTGGCAAGAACGCCGTCCGCGGCGATGAAGTGCCGTCCGCGGGGCCGATGGCTGCACCACAGTAGGGCGGCAGACAATTGCAGCCCATCCGCCGCCCGGAGTTTGTGTACATTTAGAAGCCGTTCGGCGGCGTCGCGGACTTCATCTGAGGACTGGACCTCGCTCCACGTGCGTCTCAGATGGGCAAGGCGCCGCATCGCTTGCTGTTTGCCTTCTGCGGTGAGATCCCCTTCGCGCTGAAGTCGGTTGAACGAACTGACAATCTCAACCGGCGTAGCCCACCAGACCACTTTTCTTGCGTACAAACGGTAGTCTTCATCCCGTTCTCGGTCGATCGCCTTCCGAAGCTTTTCCACCGGCACTCGCGGCGCGGGTAATTTCCAGAAGGACTTATCGAACTCAGCTTCCGCGAGTCGTATCTTTCCCTGCGCGGCCAATGAATGAAGCTCATCCAGTTCCGAGCCTCGATTGATCGGCACGATTCTAGCGATGGGAGTACTGCGGTCGCATACCACCTCGCGTGAGACGGTCGGCGAGCGTTTCGCCTTCAACCAACTCCAGTATCAGAAACCGCGTGCCCGCCGACTCTTCAATTCCGTAGATCGCTGCGATATTGGGATGATTCAGCGAAGCCAGCAGCTTGGCTTCGCGCTCGAAACGGCCGAGACGTTCCGCACTCCGTTCGAACTCTTCCGGCAAAGCTTTGATCGCAACGTCGCGGCCCAGTTTCTTGTCGCGCGCGCGGTAGACTTCACCCATTCCGCCCTTGCCGATTAGTTCCAGAATGTCGTACGCGCCGACGGTCGTACCGGTCGAGAGAGCCATATACCTCACTGCGTCAGGAAATGTCGGTACACGATAAGAGATATCCTTCGCTACGGTCAAACCGAACTGCCGCCTAAATTCGGGGACACGACGTCACGAAACCAAGTCTCTTTTTCAGAGGCGGGAGGGGTTAAGGTCCCCGTTGTGGACGCTTAGCCCGGTGACGCATTTTACCAGCAGTGTAAAATTGATGGACTCTGCGCATATCTACCTGGAGACAGATCTTGTCCGAAGCTGATGACCTCAAACTGAACACGCTCGAACGATTTTCAAAAAAATCGGATCATCTCACGCTCGAGGAACATGGTCATTGCGAAGTCCCCGCGGGATGCGGCGGCGTTATTCTTCGTTGGTACAACCCGTCGTCCGCGTTGCCGGTCTTGTTTCACGTTTTCAACACGTCCCCCGCCAAAGGCTTCATCAATGGCGTTCCAATGGAATCGTCTCGGCCGCTTGTTCCGCCGGGCCCAGTAGTTCTCGCGTTCGAGTTCAAGACCGCTCCGCTGTTGCAGGGTCTGTTCATGTTTGGAGGGGTCCGAAGTCCGGATTTGAATATGAGGAATCGGTCACAGGTTCTTGTGAGGTCTGGCGGCGATGGGGCATGGAGATTTACGCTCTCTCGGCCGCAAGAAGGATGGACGCTTCCCGATTTCGACGCCTCGAGCTGGGGTGAGTTGGTGGAGCGGTCGCTCGCTCCGCCGTCAAAAGACGAATATCACCGCCGCGCCGCGTATGACCATCTGCGTGAAATTGGCGCACAACCGATCGGCATTCCAACGGGTCAACACGTTGCCGCGTTTTTAGGTGGACTGGGGAAGGTTCCCGTCTGGGTCCGAACGGTTTTTTTGAACAAGGCGCATAATGAACCGTAAGCCACTGGTCTTGATCCCGCAATTCTTTGGTTCCTTGGTTTTCGACCGCCGCACCTCACGGTACATGCCCTTCGATCGCCCGGCGACGGCAACGCTCTTGAACTTGTGTGAGAAACCCATCGACAGCGAGGATCTTATTCCTTTTTATGAACACTTCTACAGGCTCGGTTTCTTTTCGCTGGACGGGCTTCTCGCAGCAGACATCCTTGATATCGAACCGCCGAGCGACCACCTCGCAGGTCCATTAGCTGTCCATCTCGAAACTGTCGCGGCGTGCAATCTCACGTGTTCACATTGCTTCGCGGGGGAACTGCCGCGTAACGATCGTCCGCTTTCGTTAATGGAAATGGACGCGCTCTTTGCGAGCTTCGCGCGAATGGGATCGTTCCGGCTCGGCTTGACTGGCGGAGAGCCTCTCCTGCGTCGTGATATTTTCGAGATCATCGATGCCGCAACGGATCGTGGACTGCATCCCTGCATGACCACGAACGGTCTGCTCATAACAGAAGAAATTGCTCGCGAGTTTGGAAGGAGAAAACTCGTTTGGTTGAATGTCAGCCTCGATGGCGCGACGGCACAAACAAACGATCATGTGCGTGGCGCCGGTACATTTGAGAAAGTTGTCGATAAGCTTCGGCTCCTCGGACAACACGCTCGGTTTACTGTTGCGTTCACGATCATGAGCACGAATGCACACGAGGTCGAAGAATGTGCCGCACTTGCTCGCGACGTGGGGGCGCATACTGCAGTGTTTCGCCCGCTATACCCGGCGGGCGTAGCTCTTCAGCATCTGGATTTGATGCCGACCTACACTCAATATGCAGATGCTCTTGAACGGCTAACGGGTGACATTCGTGCGATCGATCCTTTCAGTCCGCAAAGCCGGGCGAACACGCAATCCAGGATCGTTCTCAATAACGGCTGTGGCGCAGGAAACTTCGTTTGTTCGGTCTCCGTGAATGGCGACGTGAACCCGTGTAGTTTCCTCGGGTCGGCGCACAATTCCGGCAATGTCCGGCACCAGGCATTCGAGGAAATATGGCATGCCAGTCACGGCTTCGTTTCCATTCGGAACTGCGGCGATGAAGCATTCTGTGGTGGTTGCCGCGCCCGGGCTCTTGCCGCGTCTGGCTCTATTCACGCGAAGGATCCGTGGGTCGACGAGTATCGGGAGCATCAGCGGTACCATCCGATGGCGAATGTGCAGGTCGAGTTATGAACGCTTCTGAACTGGACCGAGCTTATGGCCTCGCACCGCACAACAAAGATCTGGCGGCCGAACGCGCACGCGTGCTGGATAGCCTTGCTCGCGAGGAGTACGGATTGCGATTCCGATACATCCCGGCTGGAGAATTCCTGATGGGTTCGGAACAAGGAGACGCGGATGAGCGTCCTGTGCATCCTGTGCACGTCGAGGGATTTTGGATGTCGGAAACTACCGTGTCCTGGTTTGATTTCGCTCGATTGATCGATTGGCAGCTGCCTCCCGTGGGCGCACCCAAGAACAAGGAAGCCGACGGCTCGCTGTTTTTTCTCGCGCAGGCAAACAAAATCCGGTTGCAGTACTGCGAGGATAAAACTCTCCATGCGGTTGATTGGCACGCGCATGCCGGCGCCAAAATCTTTGCTGCGCCGAAGCGTGAGGACGATAGCCCATTGACGTATTCCGAAAAGCCGATGGTCGCCGTGTCATGGCAAGATGCGGAAGAACTTTGCGAAAAACTCTCTGGTCCCAATGTTCGATTCCGCCTACCGACGGAAGCCGAATGGGAAAAGGCCGCGCGTGGAGGCCTCGTCGAGCAACGCTTCTCATGGGGAAACGAATTGCCCACGGCCGCTCGATGCGATTTCAACCGGTTCGACGAGTTCTGGATCAAACCGTCGCGTTCGCATCCACCGAATGGATACGGACTTTACGCCCTGTGCGGATCTGTGTGGGAATGGACGAGCGACTATTACGACGCACTCGCTTATTCCGGCGCCTCCATTCCGCTGACCGACACAGCCGACCGGGCGCGCGTGCTTCGCGGAGGTTCCTGGTGCGACACCGCGGAAGCCGTCACGGTCTCTTTTCGGATGGCGCGCAAAAGCGCAAGTTGGCGATCCGAAGGCTGGGGACAACACTTCGCACCGAACATCGGCTTCCGGTTGTGCATGAACGCGAACCCGAGGTGACGGTCAGCGCTTTCTGTTCCAAAAAACCCGACTCCAAATCCGTTGTTCGCGACGTAGATGATTTGCAAACCATCAGGTGAGATTGCAGTAAGGGCAGCATGTAGTCGCGCGCTTTTGGCCTGCGACACGCTTCGCTCATGGACACTCCTCAGTAAATCGCCATTTGGACCCTAGAGTTAATAACGTTAGACCTGCAAATCTTGGGATCGCGACTGTAATTGCCAACCCAGGCGCCTACTATTAGCTACCAGCAGACGAGTTTGAAATTCGAGAAGTGGCGAACGATAGTGAAGTCATCGGCATTGCATGTAATGACCGTTGCACCGATGCGCCGGGCGGTCAACGCGATCAGCACGTCGAAATGTATCTCTCTGGTCTTGTGAACGTCATATCCCTTCGACGCAGCAATCCGATTGACGATTCGACCGGACTCTATCCACTCCCTTTCGTTCGGCGCAATCACGTGAAGATTCTTAGCGAGAGCTTCCACAAACTTTTTCATTTCGCGCGATCGTGCGCCTCTAGACAATTCAGCCAAGACGACAGCGCTGCAGCGAACCACGAATTGAAGATTGATAATCTCTTCTTTGAAGCGTCCCGACCTAAGGTTATCGATGTAAACCGATGTATCCAGAATTGCCGGATGTAGGAAATTCAAGCGCGCGGCGGAGTGGATGAATGAGCCGGCAGTGAAGGGTGGCGTCACAGTTTGACCGATTATGTAAACCTCCAGAGGCCAGGCGCACGGTGGATTCAAGACGCTTCCGGGCGGACGGCGGATTCAGGGCTACGGGCGGTGGATTCTACGAAAACATCGGCCGGAGCGAGCACACGTTGCCCGTATCATTCTCAGGCCGACTTTTTAAAATCGTTCGATACGAACCATGGATTCGGGCGCAACCGGTGAAATTGGGGGAGGACGGGAGGGCAGGCCGAGGCAGCCGAGGATTTTTTCTATCGCATCGGGTGAATGAATCGCGGCGAGGATTCGCATTCGGGCGTGGCAACGCGGACCCTCCAGAACATCCAAGGCCCACACCCGTTTCATGAGTTCAGCCCAGGTATAGTTCCGGCCATGCGGGACAACGGACGGTTCGATGTTCGAAGGTTCGACTTCGGCTCCAGTGGCCGAGCATTCCGCGGCCCAGGCCGCCGTCTCGGCAGCGTCATCCGGGTCCGTTGCGGACACGATTTCCGCCGAATCGTTCCTTGGAACAATCAGCGGACGCCAAGCTGCCGCCGGACCCAAAATGCCGGCGTAGCGAATTGCATGGGCACGGGGAGCGGGGATTAACGCTGACAATTTCTCGAGCATCTCCAGAGGCGTCAGGATAATGTGCGTCGTTCCATCCCGCCAGGCGCGCTTGAAGCGATAGAGTAGCCGCCCATCGGCGGCCACCTCCAAACGTTCCATTGCAACCGGCGGCCGGGCACAATATTGCGCCAAGCGTTCCAATCGCGCGCGATCTCCGGCGGCGATCGCCACATTGGCGTGCAAGC
>JACXTT010008314.1_pt1 | contig 14405 bp, 14 predicted proteins | sample 9270951 | NCBI WGS metagenome assembly JACXTT01 (sample SAMN15532306, study PRJNA645909) | rock metagenome | isolation source: weathered quartz diorite | place: Puerto Rico | collected 2017-06-21 | reverse complement strand
CGCCGGATGCGGTCCCAGATGTCGTTGGACGGGCCGCGCAGCCAGTCCAGGCCACCCTGGTCGACATTGATCGTGGAAGCGGAAGAAAGCGCCGATTTGTCGCTGAGCGAATTGAGCGGGTCCGGGCGCTTGGCGGTCTGGGCGGTCGCGGCGCCGTTGGCGCCATCAGGCGGCGTGGGGGTGCTGGCGCACGCTGCAAGCAGCGCGGCGCACGCGACCACCGCCAGTAATCGACCAATTTTCATTAAGTTCTCGAATCGTGACGCCAAAAGGATGCGTGATGCTAAAAAAAACCGCGTATCGCGTCAATCAGATTTTCCATATAGCCAATCTCCGGCGGGCTGCCGGAAAGCCTTGCGGCGCAAGGCCCGGCAGGCCGGGCAGCGCTCAGCGGAAATTGTCCTTCCAGCCGCGCAGCGCACCGAACGCCTGCGCATCGCCCGTGGCGGCCCCGCCTTGCGCCGCCACTGCCGCCCGTACCGCGGGCTCGCGCGAGCGCAGGAAGGGGTTGACCTCGCGCTCATGGGCGATGGTGGTCGGCAGCGTCGGCCGGTCCGCCGCGCGCAGCGCGTCAACCCGCTGCTCCCACGCCGCCAGCGCGGCATTGGCCGGCTCCACCGCCCGCGCGAAGCGCACATTGCTGCGCGTATATTCGTGCGCGCAATAGACGCGGGTATCGCCCGGCAGCGCCGCCAGCTTGTCGAGCGAGTCCAGCATCTGCGCCGGCGTGCCTTCGAACAGACGCCCGCAGCCACTGGCGAACAGGGTATCGCCGCAGAAGACCGCCGGACCCGCTTCGCCCAGGTGGCCCACATAGGCGATATGGCCGGCGGTGTGCCCGGGCACGTCCAGCACGCGCAGCGTCAGCGCCGGCGTCTCCAGCGTCACGACATCGCCTTCGCGCAGGGCCTGTGTGCGTCCGCCAATGCGTTCACCTGCCGGCCCCAGCACCGGCATCGGCGCGCCCGACGGCGTGCGCGGGTGCGCCGCCAGCAGCTCGGCCACCCCGCCCTGGTGATCGCCGTGGTGATGGGTGATTACAATAGCGCCCAGAGCCAGACCGTTTTGCGCCAGGAAGCGCTCCACCGGCGCGGCCTCGCCGGGATCGACCACGGCGGCGCTACGCCCGTCGTGGATGGCCCAGATATAGTTATCCTGGAACGCCGGGATCGGCTCAACCTTCAACATGCGCATGCTCCTATGTCCAATCGTCCCAATCATTCGATTGTAAGCTGGGAAGACTGGCTGGCCTCGCCGCCCGGTGAGTACATGCTGCGCTGGGAGGCGCAGCAGTACGACCGGACCGTGACCGACATCTTCGGCTACCACGCGGTTCAGATGGGCCTGCCCTATATCGACACCCTGCGCGAGAACCGGATGCCATTCTCGGCGCTGGCGCTGGACCCTTCCAGCGGACCACACGGGCCGCGTGCCGCACATCCCGACGCGCGCCAGCTGCTGTGCCGCTTCGACGAGCTGCCGTTCGACACCCAGAGCATCGACCTGGTCACCCTGCCCCACATCCTGGAATTCGCCGAAGACCCGCACGAAGTGCTGCGCGAGGTCTCGCGGGTGCTGATGCCCGAGGGGCGCGTGGTGGTCACCTGCTTCAACCCGATGAGCTTGTGGGGCGCGCGCCAGGGCATGAACCGGCTCGGCGCCACACCCTTCCTGCCGACGGACGCGCAGCAGATCGGCTTTGTGCGCATCAAGGACTGGCTCAAGCTGCTGGGCTTCGATATCATCCGCGGCCGCTTTGGCTGCTACTGCCCGCCCTACAGTACCGACCGCTGGCTGCAGCGCGCCGCCTTCATGGAAAAGGCCGGCGACCGCTGGTGGCCGATCTTCGGCGCGGTCTATATGATCTCGGCGATCAAGCGCGTGCGCAATATCCGCCTGGTCGGCCCGGCCTGGAAGAGCAAGCCGGCGCTGGCCCCGGTATCGTCGCCCGTGGCCACACCCACCGGCACGCACGGCAAGACCCCCGGCGAAGAGCGCTGACGCGGTCCAGCGCCCTTCTCCTGCCCCCTTCAATGCGCCACCCGCCCGGCGGGTGGCCACCATGGAATCACATGCAAGAAGTCACGATCTACTCCGACGGCGCCTGCAAGGGCAATCCCGGCCGCGGCGGCTGGGGCGCGGTGCTCATCGCCGGCACCAGCGAGAAAGAGCTGTTCGGCGGCGAGCCCAACACCACCAACAACCGCATGGAAATGACCGCCGTGATCGAAGCCCTGCGCGCGCTCAAGCGGCCCTGCGTCGTGCGTGTCTATACCGACTCGCAGTATGTCCAGAAGGGCATCAGCGAATGGCTGCCCGGCTGGAAGGCCCGCGGCTGGAAGACCGCCGACAAGAAGCCGGTCAAGAACGCCGACCTGTGGCAGGAGCTGGACACCCTGGCGCAGCCGCACCAGATCTCCTGGCACTGGGTGCGCGGCCACAACGGCCACCCCGGCAACGAACGTGCCGACGCGCTGGCCAACCGCGGCGTCGAATCGATCGGCCGCTGATCCCTTTCGCCAACAAGAAACCGCGGAGCGCCCGCGCCGCTCCGCTAGAATGCCCGCCATGCGACAAATCGTTCTCGACACCGAAACCACCGGCCTGAGTGCCGCCACCGGCGACCGCCTGATCGAAATCGGCTGCGTCGAGCTGATGAACCGCCGCCTGACGGGGCGCCACCTGCACTTCTACGTCAACCCGGAACGCGATATCGACGAAGGCGCGATCGCCGTGCACGGCATCACGGTCGAGTTTCTGGCCGACAAGCCCCGCTTTGCCGAAGTCGTCAACGACATCCGCGAGTTCGTCCAGGATGCCGAGCTGATCATCCACAACGCGCCGTTCGACCTGGGCTTCCTCGACATGGAATTCCAGCTGCTGGGCCTGCCGCCGTTCCGCCAGCATGCCGGCAATGTGATCGATACCCTGCGCGAAGCCCGCCAGATGTTCCCCGGCAAGCGCAACTCGCTCGACGCCCTGTGCGACCGCCTGGGCATCAGCAACGCCCACCGCACGCTGCACGGCGCCCTGCTGGATGCCGAGCTGCTGGCCGAGGTCTACCTGGCCATGACACGCGGCCAGAATTCGCTGGTGATCGACATGCACGACGGCACGGCAGGCGCAGGCGGCGCCGTCGCCAGCGCCGACCTGTCGCGCCTGGCCCTGCCGGTGCTGCGCGCCACCGATGAAGAACAACAGGCCCACCTCGCCCTGCTCAAGGGGTTGGACAAGGCCAGCGGCGGCAAGACCGTGTGGCAGGAGGCCCCGGAGGAAGCACCCGGAAGCCTGGCCGCCTGACAAAAAATTCAAAAAGGGCTTTACAAGATACAGCGACCTCTGCATAATCTCATTTCTCTGCTGCACGACGGTAACGACGACGCAGACAGGGGTGGTTAGCTCAGCGGTAGAGCACTGCCTTCACACGGCAGGGGTCACAGGTTCAATCCCTGTACCACCCACCAGACAAATGGCGAGCAACTGCCCAAGTTGCCAGGAAACCCAGACAGCGCAAGCTCTCTGGGTTTTTTGTTGCCCGGCGTTTGCCCAGGTTTTCTACCCTCCCCGAAAAACCGGGGTTCACGACGCCAATCAAGGCAAGCTGGACTGGCATATTTGCGCCTGGCGCGCATACTTGCCCACAGGACGACGGGCCTGGCAGGCACAGTCGCCCTCGCCCCCCCCCATCCCTATCGCCCATCCGATCATCGACGCAGCTTTCGGGAGTCCGCCATGCCCGATTCACCCAGGACGACGATCCATGCCGGCGCGACCGTGCCACCGGAGGATGCGCAGACACGGGAGCCGGTGCTGGACGTGGTCGACCGCGTCTCCGAGATGTGCTTCGGCTTGTTCATGGCGCTTACTTTTGTCGGCGCGGTATCGAGCGGCACGGGCGGCCCGGGTGCCAGCCGCACCATGATGCATGCCGCGCTGGGCTGCAACCTGGCCTGGGGCATGGTGGACGCGGTCATGTTCCTGATCCGTACGCTGGCGAGCCGCGGCCGGCGAATCTCCCTGGCGCGTGCCGTCAGGAATGCAGGCGACCAGGCCACTGCGATCGGCCTGATTCGCGATGCGCTGCCTCGCGCAACGAAGTCGCTGGTCACCGACAAGGAACTGGAAGCCATGCGGGCACGGCTCGCCGCCGCCCCGGCGCTGCCGCCCCGCCCCCGCCTGAACATGGCCGACCTGCTGGGTGCCGTGCGCATCTTCTTTATCGTTGTGCTGACCACGTTTCCGGTCGCACTGCCGTTCGTACTGCTGGACGACGTCAGACTGGCGCTACTGATCTCGCGCGGGCTAACCCTGGCCATGCTGTTCATCGCCGGGTGGGCGCTGGGCCACTATGCCGGCTTTGGCGGCTGGGTCACTGGCGCAGCCATGACGGCGCTGGGCGTCGTCATGACCATCGCCATCATCGCACTGGGCGGCTGAGATGCGAGGCGCGATCCTGCTGCTTGCCGCCGCCCTTGGCGCGGGCGCGGTCCAGGCACAGGAGCCGCCCCAGCCCGCGCCGGATGCCGCCGGGCAGGCGGCCGGCTCCCCCTGGACCTTCTCGGCAACAGGCTACTGGAACATGCCGCGCCAGAGCGGCGACTACCTCTCCGGCATCTTCATCGCGGAAAGGAAGCAGCTTCACCTCGAGGCAAGAAGCAACTACGAGGCAGTCCATTCGCAGTCAGCCTTCATCGGTTGGACCTTCTCGGGCGGCGAAACCATCCAGTTCAAGGCGACACCCATCGTTGGCTTCGTGGGAGGCTCCACCCACGGCCTGATCGGCGGGGTCGAGGCCAGCGTGGCAGTGAGCAAGTTCGACTACTACATTGAAGCCGAATACCTGGACGCGCGCGGCGAGGATCCGGGCTATCTCTACGCCTGGAGCGAACTTGGCTTCCGCCCGGCCGAATGGCTGAGACTGGGCCTGGTCGCGCAACGTACCCGGATCTACGGGGGAGACCGCGAACTCCAGCGAGGCGGCTTTTTCCAGGTCACGGTGCGCAGGTTCACGGCGGGCTTCTACTGGTTCAACCCGGGCTCGACGGACCAGGTCGCGATCCTTTCGCTGGGCGTGAGCTTCTAGGCCGTAGCCACGTCGCGACGCAACCTTTCCGTTGCCAGCGACAAGGCTTATCTCATTTCCGCCCACTCACTCGCCGGCTACCTTGACTGCTCCGACCCGCACCGGAGCACGACTTGCCAACCGCCTGCCTCCCCACCCCGACCGAGACAGAACCCACCCTGCCCTGGACCGGCCGCAACCCGGTCTGTGCCGGCTGGTTCGAGATGCGCCCGGCGCGCGTGCCGCGCGATGCGCGGCCGGTCTATGACGAAGACATGGATTGCATCATCGGCTACCACCGCAGCTTTGCCTCGGTGGCTTCCACCTATGACCTGACGGGCGAGGTCGTGGCGCTCGATGCATGCGTGGATGCAGATGGCGCGGGGCGCGCACCGCTGCTGGTTGCCGGCACGCTGTGGCAGCCGCGTGTGCGCGGCATGACGCGCAGCGGCGCCGAGGGCGAAGGATTGGCAGCGCCTGCGACAACGCTGGCGCGGCTGCGCGGGCGCTTCATCGCACTGGCCCGGCAGCCGCTGCATTTCACGCTGGCGGCGCTGGCGGACATGCACGAGCCGGACCGGTTCGTGCCGCTGCATATCCTGCGGCTGGCGATGCGCTGCGGCACGCGGCTCGCTGCGGCAGCGGACATGACACGCTTTGTCGCACCGATCACCCGGCGAGGCGTGCCGACCGCGCTGGAATTGACGCTGCGCCCGCGCGACCACACGGTGCTGCGCGTGCGCACCTGGCCCGTCGCTGCTTAGCCGTGCCAGGCCCCTGCGTCTGCGACGACCGTGGCGAAGCGGTCATTCAGCGCGGCAAGCGTGCTGCGGTGAAGATCGGCCGCAGGTACGGCGGGGCCGCCCAGCGGGTCAGGCAGGTCGCGCGTGGCGCAGGCCGCGGCCACCACGGTGCTGCGATAACCGTGGTCGAGCGCCGAGCGCACCGTGGCGCTGACGCACATATGCGTCTGGAAGCCGGCCACGATCAGCTCCTTGCGGCCGAGCCTGGCCAGTTCGTCGGCCAGGGTGGTGCCGGCGAAGCTGTTGGGCAAGCCCTTGGTGACGGTAATCTCACCGGCCTGCGGCCCCACCCCTTCGATGAAGGCGGCATACGGCCCGGTCGGATCGAACGCCATGCTGCCCGGCCGGCCGTGATGCGCGACATGGATTACCGGCGTACCGTGGCTGCGCGCCAGCGCCAGCAGCTGCGCGCAGGCAGCCACGGCCGCGGGCATGCCGACCAGCGGCAGGCGGCCGTCCACGTATTCGCGTTGATGGTCGATCAGGATCAGGACGGCGGCATCCCAGGCGGAAGGGGTGCGGCTGGCGCCGGCCAGGTCGAGCAGCGTAGTCGGTGTAATCATTGGCGTTTGGGCTGGAAAGAATCAAGAACGGCAATCAGGAACCGCGAGACGGGCCCGCCACATCAGGGGCCATCCCGCATGCTAATGCCAAGCCGGAATCCGCGCACAAGTGTGCGTGGCGATCTCGCCACCGGCCCCGCCCTTCCCTGTAGCGCGGCAGACACGTTGCGCATGCACCCGGTCACACGGTTGCAAACAGTTGCGAATTTCATCTTGACATCTGCTAATCTTGATTTCACGTCCCGGACAGGATCTCGGGTCGGCAACACGATGCGCCGGGACGGGAATACGGGTCAGTGCGCACAAGAAACAAGTCAATCATGCAGCACTCTTTGAAGTACAGGATGGCGTTCGCCACGGCGGGTGTGGTGACGCTGATCATCGTGCTGCGCGCGCTCTACGCGCAATACTACGCCTACGACGGCCTGAAGACCCTGCAGCAGACGCAGCAGGACACGCTGGTCAAGATGGTGGCCGAGCAACTCGATGAAAAACTGCAGGGCCGGGCCGCCGTCCTGCGGCGCGTGGCACGCCAGCTCTCCCCCATGCTTTCGGCAAAGCCGGCCGAGCTGCGCCGGGCCGTGGAGGGCCTGGTGGAAATGCCCGAGGCCTTCAACGCCGTCTTCCTGGCCGCGCCCGACGGGCACCTGGTGTTCAGCACCGCCGTGCCGGATGGCGTGCGCCTGCGCGTGGACGACCGCGACTATTTCCGCGATATCCAGCAGGGCCAGGCGTTTGCGGTATCGGACCTGATCCAGGGCAAGCAGACCAATGCCCCCGGCGTGGTGCTGGCAGTGCCGCTGCACGGGCCGGCTGGCGAGCTGCGCGGCGTGGTCGGGGGCGTCCTGAACCTCGCGAACAGCAACTTCCTGCGCGAACTTGCGCACAGCCGCGTGGGCACTACCGGCAGCTTCTGCCTGGTTTCCGCCGGCGCCAATCCCCGCTATGCGATGCATCCGGACGTTGCCCGCGTGCTGAGCCCCGCACGCGCGATCGGCGAAGCCTGCGGCGCCGACCACGCCCCCGCCTTCCTGGAAGTCCTGACACCGACGCAGCCGATCGTGGCGCGCTACCTGCTGGCATCCAACGGCTGGGAGGTGGTGGCGGTCCTGCCGGCTGCCGAAGCCTACGCGCCACTGGTTGCGGTGCGCCAACGGACCCTGGTGATCGGCGCCATCACCATGCTGCTTGCCGCCGCGATGATGTGGCTGGTCATGCGCCGGCTGCTTGAACCGCTGCAGCGGCTGCACCGCGCCGTGCGCCAGATCGGCACCAATCCGGCCGCGGTGGCGGACCTGCCCGCCGGCCGCGCCGACGAGATCGGCGAACTGGCCGTGACCTTCGCCGAGGTGGTGGCGCAGCTGTCGGAGCGCGAAGCCGCGCTGAAAGCGGCCAAGGACCGCGCCGCCGAAAGCGAGAAGCGCATCGAGGCGATCGCCAACCATGTGCCGGACTTTGTCTCGTTCATCGACATGCAGCAGCGCTACGTCTTCGTCAACCAGGCGTATGCGCAGCGGTACGGCGTGCCGGCGCAGCAGATCGTGGGGCTGTCGCTGCGCGAACTGTGGGGCACGCAGGAATACCTGGCCTGCCAGCCGTACCTGGAACAAGCCCGGGCCGGGTGGTCAGTGACCTTTGCGCGGGAAAGCGCTGACGGCACCGAATGCATGGAGATCACCTACCAGCCGGCCTGGAACGATGCCCAGGACACCGTCATTGGCCTGCACATGTTCGGGCGCAACGTCACCCATGAGCGCGAAAAACTGCGCAGCCTGGAAGCGCAGACCATCTCCGACTACCTCACCGGCCTGCTCAACCGCAAGGGTTTCGACCGGCGCCTGGCCGAATGCATGGCCCGCGCCAGCGCCGACGGGCGCTCGCTGGCGCTGCTGCTGGTGGACCTGGACGACTTCAAGGGCGTCAACGACAGTTTTGGCCATCCGGTGGGCGACCAGTTGCTGGTCGCCTTTGCGCAGCGGCTGCGCGCCTGCGTGCGCAAGGGCGACGCGGTCGCGCGCATCGGCGGCGATGAGTTTGCGGTGATCCTGGACGGCGTTGCCGACCGCCAGGCCATGGCGTCCATCGCCAACACCATCGTGCAGGCCGCGCGCATGCCCCTCGTGATCGACGGTCACACGCTGGCGGCCTTGGCCAGCGTCGGCTCGGCCATCCATGACGCGCGCCACACCATGACCGCGAGCGAGTTGTTCATGCACGCCGACATGGCGCTGTACGAGGCCAAGCGGCACGGCAAGGCGCGTTATGCGGTGCAGGCGGCGGCAGAGGCCCAATCGGAAACATCGGACTTGACCACGTAAGGCATTCAACCGTCGCCGGCAGCATCAACGCCTCGGCGCCTCAGCGCACCTTCCCCTCCTTCCACGCCTGCAGCAGCTTGTCGTAGGGAATGGTCTCGCCCTTCGGCTTTTCGTCGGCCAGCTTTTTCCACGGCGCATGTTCGTTCGACAGCCACTTGCCCGGATCCCCCTTCGGGTTGAGCTTGGGCGCGCAGTTGCTCATGCCGGCGCGTTGCAGCCGCGCCATGACCTGGTCCATCTCTTCGGCCAGCGTGTCCATGGCGGCTTGCGGCGTCTTCTCGCCAGTCACCGCGGTGGCCACGTTCTTCCACCACAGCTGGGCCAGCTTCGGATAGTCGGGCACGTTGGTGCCGGTCGGCGTCCAGGCCACGCGCGCGGGGCTGCGGTAGAACTCGACCAGCCCACCGTACTTGGCCGCATTCTTGGTCAGGTACTCGTGGTGGATGTCGCTGTCGCGGATAAAGGTCAGCCCGGTCAGCGACTTCTTCAGCGAGACCGTCTTGGACGTGACGAACTGCGCGTACAACCAGGCGGCCGCCAGCTTGTTGGGGTCGGTGTTCTTGAAGAAGGTCCACGAGCCCACATCCTGGTAGCCGTTCTGCATGCCCTGCTTCCAGTACGGGCCGTACGGCGACGGCGCCATGCGCCACTTGGGCGAGCCGTCGGCGCTGACCACCGGCAGCCCCTTCTTGGTCATGTCCGCGGTGAAAGCGGTGTACCAGAAGATCTGCTGCGCCACCTGGCCTTGCGCGGGGACCGGGCCGGCCTCGGAGAAGGTCATGCCCATCGCCTGCGGCGGCGCGTACTTCTTCATCCAGTCGATGTACTTGGTCAGCGCATAGACCGCCGCCGGGCTGTTGGTGGCACCGCCGCGCGACACCGAGGCGCCGACCGGCGTGCACTTGTCCTCGGCGACGCGGATGCCCCACTCGTCCACCGGCATGCCGTTGGGCAGGCCCTTGTCGGCGGTGCCGGCCATCGACAGCCAGGCGTCGGTGAAGCGCCAGCCAAGCGACGGGTCCTTCTTGCCGTAGTCCATGTGCCCATAGACCTTCTTGCCGTCGAGCTCCTTCACGTCGTTGGTGAAGAAGTTGGCGATGTCCTCATAGGCCGACCAGTTGGTCGGCACGCCCAGGTCATAGCCGTACTTGGCCTTGAACTTGTCCTGCAGGTCCTTGCGCGCGAACCAGTCGGCGCGGAACCAGTACAGGTTGGCAAACTGCTGGTCGGGCAACTGGTACAGCTTGCCGTCCGGCGCGGTGGTGAACTTGGTGCCGATAAAGTCCTTCACGTCCAGGCCGGGGTTGGTCCATTCCTTGCCGGCGCCGTTCATATAGTCGGTCAGCGGCAGGATCGAGCCATAGCGGTAGTGCGTGCCGATCAGGTCCGAGTCGGAGATCCAGCCATCGTAGATCGACTTGCCGGACTGCATCGAGGTCTGCAGCTTCTCAACCACGTCGCCTTCCTGGATCAGGTCGTGCTTGACCTGGATGCCGGTGATCTCCTCGAACGCCTTGGCCAGCGTCTTGGATTCGTACTCGTGCGTGGTGATGGTTTCAGACACCACGCTGATCTGCGTGACACCCTTGGCCTTGAGCTTGGCGGCGGCGTCGATGAACCACTTCATTTCGGCCTGCTGCTTGTCCTTGGCCAGCGACGAGGGCTGGAACTCATTGTCGATCCACTTCTTCGCTTCCGCCTCGCCTGCCCAGGCGGACCCGCAAGCCAGAGCAGCCGCGCAGGCAAGGGCTGACATCCCCAACTTCACGTGCACTTTCATTGGTGTCTCCTCAAGAATTCCCCTCCCCGGCTATGGTCCTGGTGGCGGCCCCGGGGCAGGGATAAGCCGCAAACCCTCCATCCAACCCTGATGCTTCCGATCACCGGCTAGCCCTTGCGCATGATCAGCGCCAGCACCAGCATCGATACACCGAAGCTGATCCAGACCGATGGCTCTTCGGACAGCGACAGCCAAGCGATGACCTTCTCGCCCAGTCCTACCCACGCCAGGTTGACCCAGGCGGCGCACATCAGCCCGATAAACAGCCGGTCGCCACGCGTGGTCGCGATCGGCAGGAAGCCCTTGCGCAGCACCGAAGGCGCGCGTATTTCCCAGATGGTCATGCTGATCAGCATGACCACGATGCAGCCGAAGAACACCGCTACCGGTGTGGTCCAGACCATCCAGCTCAGCATTGCGCCGTCTCCTTGTGTTGTAATCAGGGTTGCGCCTTGCGCTTACACGCGGCCCATCGCGAAGCCCTTCGCGATGTAGTGCCGCACGAACCAGATCACGATGCCGCCGGGCACGATGGTCAGCACGCCGGCCGCGGCCAGCACCCCCCAGTCCATGCCCGAGGCCGACACCGTGCGCGTCATGGTGGCCACGATGGGCTTGGCGTTGACCGAGGTCAGCGTGCGCGCCAGCAGCAGCTCGACCCAGCTGAACATAAAGCAGAAGAACGCCGCCACGCCCACGCCGGCCTTGATCAGCGGCAGGAAGATGGTCAGGAAGAAGCGCGGGAACGAGTAGCCATCGACATACGCGGTCTCGTCGATCTCGCGCGGCACGCCCGACATGAAGCCCTCCAGGATCCACACCGCCAGCGGCACATTGAAGACCAGGTGCGCCAGCGCCACGCCCAGGTGGGTATCCATCAGCCCGATGGTGCTGTAGAGCTGGAAGAACGGCAGCAGGAACACCGCAGGCGGCGTCATGCGGTTGGTCAGCAGCCAGAAGAACACATGCTTGTCGCCGATGAACCGGTAGCGAGAAAAGGCATAGGCAGCCGGCAGCGCCACGCTGATCGAGATCACCGTGTTCATCGCCACGTAGATCATCGAATTGACGTAGCCCGAATACCACGACGGATCGGTGAAGATGGTCTTGTAATGCTGCAGCGTGAATTCCGCGGGCCACAGCGACAGCGTGGAGACGATCTCCTCGTTGGTCTTGAACGACATGTTCACCATCCAGTAGATCGGCACGATGGCGAACAGCAGGTAGACCAGCAGGAAGCCCGCGCGCCACCAGGTGGCGCGGTTGGCGGGGGTGCGCAATTCAGCCATGGGGCATGTCCTCGCTGCCGGCAGTGCCCGCGCGCTGCATCCAGTTATAGAGGATGAAGCACATGAGCAGTATGATCAGGAAATAGACGATGGAGAACGCCGCCGCCGGGCCCAGGTCGAACTGGCCCACGGCCTTCTGCGTCAGGTACTGCGACAGGAAGGTGGTAGCGTTGCCGGGGCCGCCGCCGGTCAGCACGAACGGCTCGGTATAGATCATGAAGCTGTCCATGAAGCGCAGCAGCACCGCGATCATCAGCACGCCGCGCAGCTTGGGCAGCTGGATATAGCGGAACACCGCCAGGCGCGAGGCGCCGTCGATCTGCGCGGCCTGGTAGTAGGCGTCGGGAATGGCGCGCAGGCCCGCGTAGCACAGCAGCGCCACCAGCGGCGTCCAGTGCCAGACGTCCATCACCAGCACCGTGACCCAGGCATCGAAGGCGCTGCCGGTGTAGTTGTAGTCGAAGCCCATTGTTGCCAGCGCGGCGCCCAGCAGGCCGATATCGGTGCGCCCGAAGATCTGCCAGATGGTGCCGACCACGTTCCACGGGATCAGCAGCGACAACGCGATGATCACCAGCACCGCCGATGCCTTCCAGCCCCTGGCCGGCATCGACAGCGCCAGCAGGATGCCCAGCGGGATCTCCACCAGCAACACCGCCAGCGAGAAGCCCAGCTGGCGCAGCAGCGCGTCGTGCAGCTCGCCGTCACGCAGCACGGTGCGGAACCATTCGGTGCCGACAAACACGCGCCGCTCGGGCGAGATGATGTCCTGCACCGAGTAGTTGACGATGGTCATCAGTGGCAGGATGGCGGAGAACGCCACGCACGCCACCACCGGCAAGACCAGCAGCCAGGCCTTCTGGTTGACGGGCTTCATTGGACCAGTTCCTCGTTGACGTAGTAGCAGGTATGGCGGTTGAACACCGACAGCCAGGCCGTGTCGCCCGGGCGCAGATCGGCTGCCTCGATACCCAGCCGCGCGCGCAGCGTGCCGGCCAGCGCGCCCGCCTCCTGCACGCCGCCGGTCAGCAGCCAGTAAGTGCCGATGTCCTGCGCGCGCTCTACCCGCACCGGCACCGCCTGCGCGTCGCTCTCCGGCGCCAGGCGCAGATACTCGGGCCGCACGCCGATGCGGAAGCTGCCGGCCCCGCGCAACGCCGCTTCGACTGACGGCGGCAACTCGGGCATGTAGCGGCGCCCGGCCAGCTCGATCGCGCCGTCGCGCCACTGCCCGGGCAGGAGATTCATGCCCGGCGAGCCTATGAAATGCCCGACGAAGGTATGCGCGGGCCGCTCGAACAGCGCATCGGCCGGCCCCACCTGCACCGCCTTGCCGCGCGACATCACCACCACCTGGTCGGCAAAGGTCAGCGCCTCGGTCTGGTCATGCGTCACGTAGATCAGCGTCAGGCGGAACTCGTGGTGGATTTCCTTGAGCTTGCGCCGCAGCTGCCATTTGAGCTGCGGGTCGATCACCGTCAGCGGCTCGTCGAAGAGGATGGCCGACACGTCCTGGCGCACCAGCCCGCGCCCCAGCGAGATCTTCTGCTTGGCGTCCGCGGCCAGGCCGCTGGCGCGGCGATCGAGCGTGCCCGACAGGTCCAGCATCTCTGCCACACGCCCTACCCGCTCGCGCACCTGGGCTTCCGGCACGCCGCGGTTGCGCAGCGGGAAGGCCAGGTTCTCGCCGACGGTCATGGTGTCGTAGATCACCGGGAACTGGAACACCTGGGCGATATTGCGCGCCTGCGGCGTGGCAGCGGTCACGTCGCGGCCATCGAAGGCGATGGTGCCGTGCGAGGGCCGCAGCAACCCGGAAATGCAGTTCAGCAGCGTGGTCTTGCCGCAGCCGGACGGGCCCAGCAGCGCATAGGCGCCGCCATCTTCAAAGGTGAAGCGCAGCGGCAGCAGCGCGTAGTCTTCATCCGTACGCGGAGTTGGCACATAGGAGTGCGCCAGGTCCAGGTCAATGCGCGCCATCTCAGCCCCTTGCCCCGGCAGCCGCGACCGTGCCGCCTGGCACGTCCGCCGCCAGCCCGCCCGGCCGGCGCGGCGCGTGGATGCGGCGGCCGTCGGCATCGAACAGGTAGATCTGCTCGGGCAGCAGGTGCAGCGACACCGGCTCGCCCAGCTGCAGGTCGAGCACGCCAGCGAACTGCGCCACCAGGTTGCCCACTGGGGTATCGGCGTGGACGAAGGTGTCGGAACCGGACAGCTCAGCCAGCGCCACGCGCCCGGGCACCGCCACCGCGCCAGGCTCGCCGGCCAGGCGCAAGGCGGATGCGCGCACGCCCATCGTGACCGGGCCGTCGTGCCCGCCCGCGCCGGGCACCGGCACCGAGATCTCACCGGCCAGCGTGACCCGGCCGCCCTGCAGCCTGCCTTCGATCAGGTTCATCGGCGGATCGTTGAACGCGCGCGCCACGCGCAGCGAATCGGGATAGTGGAAGACCTGCGGGGTCGGGCCGTACTGCAGCAGCTCGCCCGCATCCAGCACCGCGGTATGCCCGCCCAGCAGCAGCGCTTCGCCGGGCTCGGTGGTGGCGTAGATCACGGTGGCGTCGCCGTGCGCGAACAGCTGGGCCAGCTC